>Ga0187870_1002788_pt1 | contig 14090 bp, 10 predicted proteins | sample June2016WEW_13_1_3_FD_132974 | JGI IMG/M metagenome (GOLD analysis project Ga0187870, IMG submission 132974) | Peatland microbial communities from SPRUCE experiment site at the Marcell Experimental Forest, Minnesota, USA - June2016WEW_13_150 | ecosystem: Environmental > Terrestrial > Soil >... | reverse complement strand
GGTGAGTATTTTGCGCGTGTTGAACGCCAGGGCATCTCCCTGAACATCGCGTCTTACGTGGGAAGCGGGCAGGTGAGGGCCGCGGTCTTGGGCAACGTGGATCGCGCGCCCACGCCGGCGGAACTCGCGCGGATGGAAGAACTGGTCGATCAGGCGATGCGTGACGGCGCGATCGGCCTATCCTCCGGCTTGATCTACCCGCCCAACCTTTTTGCCGAGACCAGTGAACTGACCGCGCTGGCTCGGGTGGCCGCGCGGTATGGAGGGATTTACACCAGCCACATTCGCGGCGAAGGAAGTCATTGGAAGAAGTCCGTGGACGAAGCCATCGAGATCAGCCAGATGGCCGGACTGCCCGCTCACATCTTGCACTTCAAAATTGACGGCCACGCGAATTGGGGGCAGATGGCGGAGCAAGTGAAAGAGGTTCAGGCCGCGCGCGACCGCGGCGTGGACATCACCGCGGACCAGTATCCGTACATCGCGGCGATGACCGGGCTCGAGATGTGCATTCCACCGAAGTTCCTGGAAGGCACATCGGAAGACATGGTGAAACGGCTGAAAGACCCCAGGGTTCGGCAACAGATACGCCAAGCCATCGCCACGGGACTGCCCGGCTGGGAAGATAACGAAGTGAAGAGTGTGGGAGGATGGCACGGAGTCCTGGTGGCGTCCCTGCAAAAGCCGGAGAACAAGAAATACGAAGGCAAACGCATGGATGAGGTGGCCAAAATGATGGGCCGCGACCCCGTGGACGCGCTCTTGGATCTCCTAGTCTCGGAAGGCGGATCTGCTGAGGCCATCTACTTCAGCATGAGCGAAGCGGACGTGGAATTGGCCATGAAGCAACCGTGGGTCGGGATCGGCTCCGACGGCAGCGCGGTCGCGCCGGAGATGGCGTTCATGGGAAAGCCTCACCCGCGCTTCTACGGAACCTTTCCGCGCGTGCTGGGAGTCTATGTGCGCGAGAAGCATGTGCTGACGCTTCCCGACACCGTTCGCAAAATGACCTCGCTCTCGGCAGCGATCACGGGCTTGAGCGATCGCGGCTTGCTCCGGCCCGGCATGGCAGCGGACATCACTCTCTTCGATCCCATGACCGTGAGAGACCAAGCTACCTTTGAGAATCCCCTGCAATACCCCAGGGATATTCCTTACGTCATCGTGAATGGCGTGCTGGTCATCGAGCAGGGCCAGCACACCGGGGCCAAGCCCGGGCGGGTGCTGCGCGGGCGTGGCGCCAAATGACTATCAGGGATAGTTGTGGATTCCCGCTTTCGCGGGAATGACGCGCCTCGCAGCGGCGATTTGACATCACCACGAGCATGGCAGCGAAGAGCAGAACCTGCAAAACCCACGTCACTTGGCTGGCGTAAAAATCATCGCAGCGCCACCGCCCGGCGCGAGATGCAGCGTGAGCTTGTCGCCCGCTTTCACACGCTGTGTTGAAATTGCGAGGCTGGTTGCATCTTTATCCGCATTTGCCCCATCGGCGAAGATGTGGGTTTCGTACTCACCTGCACCCAGGAAGCTGAGCGGAATGTCCAGGTCGCGCGCGTCCCAGTTCGTCATCGCCCCCAAATACCAGTCGTCGCCGTGGCGGCGGGCGATCGTGACGTACTTCGCGGGCTCACCGTTAAGGACTTCGGTTTCATCCCAAACGGTAGGGACCTTTTCTAGAAACTCCATGCCAGGATTGTGGTCATAAGATTCGGGATAATCCGAAAGCATCACGAGAGGGCTCAGGAAAACAACGTACATGGCAAGCTGGTGGGCGCGTGTGCCCTGGCACATGGGTTCGATCATCCGGGGCTTGAACTGCTCGCGTGTGGCGTTGTTGAAGCAGCCCGGGGTGTAATCCATGGGACCGGCGAGCAGGCGCGTGAACGGAAGGGTGACGTCGTGCTCGGGGGTCACGCGGTCGCTCCACTTGCTGTATTCCATCCCCATCACGCCTTCGCGGGTGAGGAGGTTGGGATAAGTTCGGCGCAGACCCGTGGGCTTGTACGCTCCATGAAAATCCACGACGAGATGATGCTCGGCCGCCTCCCGGACGAGGCGCTCGTAGAAGTTCACCATCTCCTGATCGTCATGGTCCATGAAATCCACTTTGACGCCGGCTGCACCCCACTTCGCATAAAGGTCCAGCGCTTCATCCATCTGCTTGTCAAGCGCTCCCCAGTAGACCCACAACAACACTTTGACGCCCCTCTGCTTCGCGTAAGCAATGATCTCCGGGATGTTCACCTCCGGGACGTATCTTAGAATATCTTCCGGATGCGTGTAGTCCTTCGCCGGATACCAACCCGCATCCACGAGCATGTACTGAAGATGGTGTGCGGCGGCGAAGTCAATGTAATGCTCCATCGTGGCGGTGTTCATGCCCGGCTTGAAGCTGACGTTGCGAGCGAAACTTCCTGACCACCAATCCCACGCCGCTTTGCCGGGCTCGATCCAGGAAGTGTCGGCGATCGCCGAAGGAGCGCTGAGGTTCAGGATCAGGTAACTGGATTCAATGAGGCCGCCGGGGCGATCATTAATCAAGAGCACGCGCCACGGCGAGGCCTTGGGCGTCGAGCCGACGACCACCTGATCCATGCGGTTGCGGCCCGGCGAGAGTTTGCTGACCAGGGCATTCTCGAAGCCCGGGACACCCCCGACATACATGCCGGCGTAATCCGTAAGGTCGGCTTCCAGGAGGCCCACCCACGGCCCGCCGGGAATTTCCACGAGCACCGGCAGGTTGATGATGGAGGCGGGCTTGATCAGATTCAGACTCGTGCGGCGGTACTCGCCTTCGTTGCTGGTGTTGAAGCGGCCGAGGTTCAAAGCAAAAGCCGAGGCATCGCGAGCGAAATAGAAACCCGTGTTCTCCGCCATGAGCGTGAACTTTTCGAGAGCGGCTTGTTGGGCAGGAAATAGCGGAAGGCGGCCCCTTCATTGTAGGCGCGAAAAATCAAATCAACGCGCCGCCCGGGTGACTGCTTTTCGTGGAGCGAAACCCTGAGCTGGTTGTAACGATCGGGAACGTTCCGCAAGGCGCCGAAGGCGTTGGTCCACGCCTCGTCGTGCGAATGCCGGTCCGTATCGACGATTTCGAAGTCATGGTCCAGCGGCGGGGCGCCTTCGAAGTCGAGGCTCAGGGGAGAGTCCGTCAAGACGGGGACACCCCGGTAAGCGATGCGGTAGTAGGCACGTTCGCCGGGCAAGTAGGGTTGGGGATTGGACTTGAGCGCGAAGGAAATCTCAAGCTTGCCATCGGGCGAAGTCACGGTAAGCGCGTCCGCCGCGCGGACGTCACGAGCGGGAACCAGGGTGAGAATCAAACAAGCCATCGCACAAAGAAAGGAAAAGAATCCACGGGCCATAGGTCATTCCTCCTCGCAGCGCCTTCCAGAGTGGATCATCAGGCGCAGAAGTGCTTGATCCGCCGGCAGGCCAGTTCATATCTGGGAAACTCTTTCTCCGCCTCGCGGAATTCCCGCGAGTGCAACACTCTCCGGTGACCTCGCCGCTCGACGGGAAATCGCATGTGCAGCATTTCGTGGTAAACGACGTATTCCGCCAGATAACGAGGAACGGAGGGGGAATCGAGCGTGCGGCTGACGGTAATCGTCGCGTGCCCGGAATCATAATGGCCCAGCAGCGTGCGAGAGCGTTTCCGGCTCCAGCCGAGGCGAGTCATGGGAAGCTGGCCGTGAAAGAAGCGGCGATTCAACCCCCGGAAAATCTCTTCGAGGTCATAGCAGCGGCCGCGGGCAGGCAACAGGCGCTTGGAACCGCGCTCGCGCCGCGCCACGTCGATGCGGCTGCGAATCGCAGGTCGGAAAGTGTAAGCCAGGTAACACTCACGGGCCTCGCGCGAAGGGCGGCGTCGGAAGATACGCGTAAGCAAAATTTCCGCCAACGCCTCCAGAACCACCGGTGAAGCCTCCGCAAGCACATCCGAAACGCGGGCTCTTACCTCACCGTCCCGCAGGGTGATCGTGCTGCGCAAACCCGCGAAGGGATGGAACCTCGCGCCAATGCTCACCACCGGCGACTTGATTCGCAGGCGGTGAAAAACCCGTCGGAACACTTCGCTGAGGTCCGGCTGAGCCAGCGGCAGGGCCATTTGTTCAGGTTGCTCGATAACCCCTGTGAATGACAAGTCAGCCTCAATCCTCGTCCTGGGCGCCGGGGACACCTTTCCGGTGCTCCTTCTTCCTCAGTTTCTTTTCTTCATTGGCGCGCTTCTTCTCTTCCTTCTCGCGGTCTTTGGCGGCGAGGGCATCCGCCTTTTCTTCCCGCTTGAGTTCCCCAAACAACTTGGACTGATTCGAGAGGGCTTTGGTCGCGCCGTCGAGCGCGTCGTTGAAATCGTCGACAGCGTCGCTGAGGGATTTGCGGTAATCGGCAGTGTAAGGATCGGGTGTTTGCTGAATCTGCCGAAGGTGCTCCAGTTGTTTGGGGCCGAGATCGAGAAACTTCTTCAGACCGCTGCGCATATCGCCATGACGGTCGTACTGATCCTGGATCCAGTTCTTCAGCTCATCGGTGATGTGGATATACTGGTCCAACTGCTTGTTGAGGTAGCTACCAATATCGTAATCCGGGTCGGGTGGCTTGTTACGGAAATTGTCGATCCGGTCTAGCCGGACTTGCGCAAGGGACAAGTAAACCTCGATCCGCTGCAAAGGGTCCTGTGCTTCTCGGAGCTGGTCCGTCTCGTCATCACTGAGGTAATCACCCTTCTGCGCCCCGGGCGTCACTCCAACCGCGACCATGAGCAGCAAAATCGCAGCCACGATTGACGTCTGCAACGCATGGTGACGCCATTTCCCGCAACAGCCGTTGTCACCATAATGTGCAGCATCCAACAGGGTCCGCATACGACGATCACCGCATTTCCGAAGAGGCTCCGGAGGCAACGAAATTCTGCGGGGCTGCCGGAGGGTTTGTGTCCCGGGGTTTAGCCGCGGGGAACAGAGCCCGAAGGACCTCAGACCGAACCCGCTCCATTTCCTGCGCGGCCTTGTCCACAGGGCCACGATCGAAGTAGGCCACCCGGTGCCGCAAGTCTTCCAGCAAGCGGACATCTTGGCGAAGTGATATATCCAACTCTTTGAAACCCTGCGGTTGTTTCGCGGCCTGCCGTCCGGATTCCTGGAGGATTCTCCAGGAAGTCTTCATGTGCTCGACAAACACCTCCAGAAGTTTGCTGCCCAACTGGACATCGCGCTGTTCATAGGCGTCCCGCGCTTGCTCGAGCTTCAAGTTGGCGAATCTAATCTCGTACTTCGCCTTTTTCACGGGATTGGGTTCGCTCTGGATATGCTCCAGCAACTGCTCCTCGGTCTCGCGCGCGGAGGCACACATGCCCCGCAAAAAAACCATCCCCCAAACGGCCAAGCAGGCCAGGAGACAGATAGATCGTCGCCACAGCATAGTATAAGATTATAGCTATTTCCCAAGCTCGCGTCGGAGGAGCTTTGCGCGTTGGCGCGCTTGCCACTCCTGATCAGGAGCCCGGCCACTCGAAAGTTGCAGGAAGTGCTCGTAATTCGCCAGCGCTTCTGGACGGGCTTGCAGGTGATCGTAGCACGTTGCCAGGACGAAGAACAGCAAAGGGGGCGGGTCAGGAGCGCGCGCCAACTGTTCGAAAAGAGGGATGGCCTCCGCGTACCGCTTTTCGAAGTAAAGGCTGGTGGCCAGCCCGTAAGCGGCATCGCGGCTGTGCGAGTCCAGAGTCAGGGCGGTACGGAACTCCCCCTCAGCTTCCGAGTAGTTCTGTTCATCGAGCAGGGTCTGTCCAAGAGCCCGATGGAGATCGGCAACGTCAGGCTGGGTGGCCAGGGCTAGGCGATAGAACTTCTCCGCGTCGGGGAGTTTCTTCAGAAGCGCGTAGACATCGCCTAGCGCCGCCGTGAGGCCGGGCAGGTCCGGCTTGGCGCGATAGACGGCTTCCAGGCTGTCGCGCGCTCGCTCGTTCTGGTTCTGCTGCAGGTACAGTCGCGCTAAATGGAAGCGCGTCTCCAAGTCATCCGGCTTCATTGCCAGGTATTTCTCGAAATGCGCAACGGCTTGAGTTGTGTCCTTCAGGCCTTCGGCCGCCAGGGCTGACCCGAGCTCCGCTTGAGGGAGTTTGGGATCCAGCCCCAGGGCTTTCTGAAATGCCGCCAGCGCCTCAGCCGGGTGTTTCTGTTGGAGCTCGAGCTGGCCGAGATCAAACTGGGCAATGGCCATCCGCGGGTCGAGGCGGATAACCTCCTGAAATTGCTTCGCCGCGGCCTCGGACTGGCCGCACTGGGCAAACGCCCGGCCATAATACAAGTGGGCACGGGCATGCTCGGGTTTCAGAGTTGTAGCCTCCTCGAAGTGCTCAAGCGCCGCTTGCGGTTGCTTCTGCTCGAGAAAGAGGATTCCCAGATTCAGCCGTGCTTCAAAGAGATGGGGCGCGAGTTCCAGCGTTTTCTGGTAAGCCTTGATCGCCTCGGTATCCTGGTGAAGCCCCGTGTAAGCGTAGCCCAGGTTGAACCACGCCGGGGCCGAATCCGGCTGCGCTGCCACGACGGCTTCGAGCGCCTTCACGGCTTCGGCAAAGTCGTTGCGATTGAGAGCCTGTTGGGCGGTCTCCAGAAGCGCGTGTACATCCGCTGCCTGCGGAGGAGAAGTCGGCTTGCGCGTCTGCGCGCCAAGCGCCAAAGCCGGAGTCAACAGCAGGATTGCCAGGAGGGTGTCGACGAAAGCGCGGGGAAGTTGCAGCGCGAAGATCGGGAGCGGGAAGCGCAAGTGGATTCCCGCTTTCGCGGGAATGACCGCGGGGGGTAGGGTCGCGGACGGCTCGCGCTCTGTCGTGTCACCCCCGCGTTGGGGCGCAAGGCCTTGCGCCCCCTCTGGAATCCTGCTTTCGGGGGAATGATGCGCGGCGAGTTGTTTAGTTCTTCGTTCGCGCCAAGCCATGCGGCACCTTGGAATTGGGGAGATATTTCGCCAGAAACCTTCCGGTGAAAGAGAGAGGATTCTTCACCAGGCTCTCGGGCGGACCCGCGGCCACCACATATCCTCCGGAATCGCCGCCTTCGGGGCCGAGGTCAATAATCCAGTCCGCAGTTTTCAGCACGTCCATGTTGTGTTCGATGATCAATACGGTGGCGCCGGTTTCAATCAGGCGGCGAAAGGCCGCCAGCAGCTTGCTGATGTCGTCAAAGTGCAAACCCGTGGTGGGCTCGTCGAAGATGAAGAGCGTGTTTTCGCTGGCCTGGTGGGCCAGGTGGGCGGCCAGGCGCACGCGCTGGGCCTCGCCTCCGGAAAGCGTGGTGGCCGACTGACCCAATCTCAAGTATCCCAGCCCCACTTCGTCCAGCACGCGGATTTTGCCGGTCAACTTGGGGATATTTGAAAAGAAGGCCAACGCCTCCTTCACGGTCATTTGCAGGACGTCGTAAACATTCTTCCCCTTGTATTGAATCTCCAGAACGCTGGGCTTGAAGCGACGCCCGCGGCACTCCTCGCAGACCAGTTCAACGTCAGCGAGAAACTGCATTTCCATGGTTACCGTGCCGTCGCCCTGGCAGGTCTCGCAGCGTCCGCCGGGAATGTTGAAGGAGAAGTGGCCGGGAGTGTAACCGCGCTTGCGCGCTTCGGGGGTGGAAGCGAAGACGTCGCGAATGACGTCAAAGGCTTTGATATAGGTGATGGGATTCGAGCGCGGGGTGCGACCCAGCGGCGACTGATCCACGAGCACGATATCCCGAAGCTGCTGGTCGCCTTCGATGCGTTCACACTCAGCGCGGGGCGCGGGCAGGCCGCGGCGTGAGATCAGCGCGTTGTAAAGCACGTCGTGAACCAGCGTGGATTTTCCCGAACCGGAGACGCCGCTGACGCACACCACGAGCCCGAGGGGAATCTCGACGTCAATGGACTTCAAGTTGTGTTGGCGGGCGCCACGGATGCGCAACCGGGCCTTGCCGGGCTTACGCCGCTCGGCAGGAACGGGAATCTCGAGTTCTCCGGAAAGATAGCGTCCCGTGAGCGAATGCGGATCGGCGCGGAGCCCTTCCAAATTCCCCTCGTAAATGATGCGGCCGCCGTGCTCGCCGGCGCCGGGGCCCAGGTCCAGAAGCTTGTCCGCCTCGCGAATCATCTCCGGATCGTGCTCGACCACCAGCACCGTGTTTCCCAGATCCCGCAGGGTCTTCAAAATCTCGATCAGTCGTCCCGTGTCACGGGGGTGAAGACCGATGGAAGGTTCATCGAGAACATAGAGTGCCCCGACCAGGTTGGAGCCGAGCGCGGTGGCCAACTGAATACGCTGCGACTCACCCCCGGAAAGTGTCGAGGCCAGCCGGTCAAGGGTCAGGTATTCCAGGCCCACTCGATAGAGGAACTTCAATCGCGACCGGATCTCTTCCAGCACCTTGTCCGCAATCGTCTGCTGCTGGGGCGAGAGGCGAAGCTCGTTGAAGAAGTGGTAGGCGTCTTGAATCGACATGCGGCAGAGGTCGGTAATGTTCTTCTGGTTGATGCGCACGTGCAGCGCCTCGCGACGCAGCCGTCCGCCCTGGCATTCCGGGCACAACGTGTAGCCGCGATAGCGGCTGAGGAAGACCCGCACATGGAGCTTGTACTTCTTCCGCTCCAAGTACTCAAAGAAGCCGCGAATGCCCATGAAATCTTCGTCGCCTTCCACCAGCCAGCGGCGCTGCTCGGTGGTGAGTTTGTAATAGGGAACGTCCAGGGGAATACCATGGGCGCGCGCCGTGCGACGCATTTCGTTGTAAGGCATACGATGGCGCGGCTTCGTCCAGGGCTCGACGGCGCCTTCGGCAAGGGTCTTGTTCTTGTCAGGAATCACCAGGTCGAGATCAAAATCGATGGTGTTCCCGAATCCCTGGCAGCGCGGGCAGGCCCCGTAAGGATTGTTGAAAGAAAACAAACTCGGTTCCGGATCCTGATAGACAATTCTGCAGCGCTTGCACTCGAAGCGCTCATTGAAGACCCAGCGTTCGGGCGGTGTGGCCAAGTCGGGCGAAACGAATTCCAGAACCGCCTCGCCCGATTCGCGGTAGCAGAGTTCCACGGAATCGATCAGCCGCTGGCGAATCTCCGGCGCGGCCGCGAGGCGATCCACAAGAATGTAGACGGGCCTCGAGAAATCCACGTCCAGCAGCGATTCCGGTGTGGAGAATTCAAAAACCCGTCCCTGCTGGTACAACCGGTTGAAGCCACGCTGACGAAGGGAGAAGAGCCGTGGCTTAAACTCATCGCCGGGCGGCGGAGTTGTTAGCGTGACGGCCTCGGCTACCGCAGGCGGCTGGCGTCTTGCGGAACTGCCCCGGGCTTTCGAAGAGGGCAGCTCGCGCGCACCACTTTCAGAAATTCCCGGGGGCGTGGAAGCGCCGGGATTCACCTGAAACAGAACGTGGAAGCGGCGGCCCGGCTCCGAAGCCAGGACCCGGCCGGCGATTTCATCGACGTGATCCTTCTTTACAACTTGCCCGCAGCGGTAGCACTCCGTGACGCCAATGCGGGCAAAGAGCAGACGCAGGTAATCGTAGATTTCTGTTGCCGTCGCGACCGTGGAGCGCGGATTGCGCGTGGTGTTCTTCTGGCGAATGGCCACCGGAGGCGCAATGCCAGTAATCTCGTCAACATCCGGCTTCTCCATGCGTTCCAGGAACTGGCGAGCGTAAGCCGAAAGGGATTCCACGTAACGACGCTGGCCTTCGGCATAGAGGGTGTCAAAGGCCAGGCTGGATTTGCCCGAGCCCGAAAGCCCTGTGACGACGGTGATTTTGTTATGGGGAATCGTGCAGTCGATGTTCTTCAGGTTGTGGACGCGCGCCCCGCGGACAACAATGGCCTCGCCAAGCGAACTTGTTCTGGCCGCGCCAGCGCCAGGGGCCTCGGTCGCTGCGTTCACGCCCGGCCGCACCCAGAGGGTGCCCCCGATGGACCCGACCGGTCCGGGCGCCTCGGCAACGGCAGGTTCGTCGATGGGTCGATCGTCGCCCGCGCTCAAGGATTCCCTACTCCCTAACCGGGAGGCACCGCAGCCGCAGGTCTGTCCCCGCATCCAGCGAGACACAGTGAGTCCCGGAACAGTAAGCTCAAACATCCAATTATATGTCGCAGGGAATCCGCGTGCAAAGCGGGAGTGTGGAGTGGCGTGAGAATTGCCACGCTCCCCTCCTCCGCTGAGGAGGGGGTTGGGGGGGTGGCTCAAGGAGTAAGACCGAACGTCAACCACCCCCTGGCCCCCCCTTGTCCAGGAGGGGAATCACGGCGAGGACCTTCCCTACTGAACCGGTGGCTCGTCCGGATGCGCAGGAGGCGCAGCGGGGGCGCCGGGAGCGCCTGGGTGTTCGGAAGGCCGGCCCTGGCCTCCGTGGTGTTCCATCATGTGTTCGCGCCCGGGACCGCCGAAGCCGCGATTCTCTCGGAAGGAGCGCAGCTTCTTCTGCTGCTCCGGCGTGAGGACATTCCGCGCCGCGAGCAGGGTCTCCATATGCTGCTTCATCCTCTGGCCGCGCAGCTCGGAGATCTCTTGAACTTTTTTCATAACCGCGTCGTGATCCGGGTTATCAGTCCGCAGCAGTTCGCGGAGCTCGATGCCGCGCAATTCGAGATCTGCGCGAGTCTTTACAGAGGATTTCTCCGAATCCACGGCAATCTGATGCAAGCGGTCGACCTGTTGGTCAGCCAGATTCAGATAGGCGCGCGCTCGGGGGTTGTCGGCCAGACCCACAATGCCCGCCCCACCCCCGAATCCGTGCCGTCCGTCCCACCGACCCATTCCATGATGTCCAAAGTCTCCGGAAGGACCCTGACTGGCGGATTCATGCGGCCCTTGCCAACGGGCCGGTTCCTCCTGTCCTTGCCCACCCCACGCGACAATGGCCGCGGCCAACAGCACCAAAAGGCCTATCGTGCCAAAAGCAAATTTCCGACGCATATTTGAACCTCCTCCCTCTCCACTTCTCAGACGAAGCACGCACCCCATACGTTACAGACGACTCCTTGCAGCAGGCATATTTGATAAAGTTAACATCTCGCCATTGCCCACAGTTGTGGACAGGCGTAGTGGGCCACACGATTTTGGATTTTCGATTTTGGATTAGTGGAGCGGGGGGCGCCACCCTGCGCCGACATCTCTACTTTCAGCCCTCTCCCTTGGAGTCTGTGTGAAAACCTCAGATTTCGCGTCTTCGCGAACGGAGATTCAATGACTTGCACTGTGGAAAAGGCCGAAAAACCGAGTTGCCACACAAACTCCCTTGGGGAGAGCGTGCCCACCTGGTTAGGCGCTTTAGGGAAGCGTCCGGAGTCAATCAAGGCGTCGCTTGGGTGGAACGCACTCGGGACTTCGTCAGGCGGTGACGCAACCAGCCTGCTCGTGGCTTGCACAAGGCGGATTACCTGGAATCGCCCAGAGCTTCATCGATGAGCTTGTAGATATCGGCCAGCGGGGGGGCGCCCACGACGGGCCGCCCGTTGATGAAGCTGGTAGGGGTTTGCGCGATGCCGAGGGCCTGCGCTTCGCGGGTGCTTGCCTCGACACGCGGGAGCGAAGCCTGCGAGTCAATGCAGGAAGCCAGTTTCATATTATCGATTCCTGCCTCGGCGGCCAAGTGAAGCAGCATGTCGCGGATATGGTTCGCGTTGAGCGCGCTCTGGTTTTTGTAGACCAGAGAGCGGAAGGGAACGTACTTGGAGGGATCGATCTGATACGCGCACAGCACGGCAACCGCCCCCGTGAGCGCCCAATCGTGGATGCTGGTGAGAGGGAACTCCTTGAAAACCACACGCAGCTTGTCGCCGTACTTGGGAATGATGTCCGTCTCCAGCGTCTCATGGAAGCGCGCACACATGGGGCACTCCATGTCCGAGTATTCCACCAGCGTGACCGGGGCGGCGGCGGGACCCTGCGTGGCCTCGTCCTCGAGCGAAATGAGCTGCACGATATCCTTCCGCGCATCGCCGCCGAGCGTGTAGATGCTCCCATCCACCAAATAGCGCCCGTCCTTCGAAACAAAGTAGGGTTGCGTTCGCTTGTCCTTGCCGTCGTCGAGGGTGAGCGTGAGCGCGTAGAAATCCGGGTAGACGCTTTCGCGGAAATCACCTACCGTCACCTTCACCGTGTCGGGAATATGAAAGCGCTGGCGGATGTACCGAACGATTTTCTCGCGGGTCGCCGCTTGGTTCGGCGCCTGCGCGGCCGCGGTCGGCGCGGACACCGCGAGAGCCGCAACCAGCAGACCCAGAACTAGGAAGCTTCGAAGGGAGGAAGCAAGGCGTCTCATCGAAACGGCAAACTCCTTTCGCTTGAGCCCGAGCACGAAACCGTGCAGGCGAAAACAGCGATTCTAGCCACGCTTCTGTTCAAAAGCAATTCCGGTTGCTTTGGCGCGCGGAAGGTCCTGGCAGTACATCTGCAATTTATCGTCCGCATCCGGGTCCGGCTCGGCGAATCTGCAGTAATCCTCACTTCGCGCCGCGCAGGGCTTCATCCACAGCCTGATAATAGGTCTCGGGGGAGGGCAGGCCGATGATCATCTTCCCATTGACAAAGGCGATGGGCGTCCTATCAACGTTCACACGCTTGCCTTCCGCGAGATCAGCTTCCACGCGCGGCAGCGAAGCCTTGGCATCGATGCATGCGGCCAGTTTCACGCGGTCCACTCCAGCTTGCTCGCCGTAAGTGAGCAGCAAGTCCCGCAGAGTGGCCGCGTTGATGAGCTGCTGGGCGCGAAAGAGCGCCGTGCGCAGGGGCACGTAAGCGGAAGGGTTGATCTCATAAGCACACTGGCAAGCGATGGCCCCCGTAAGGGACCACTCGTGAATGCCCGTCAGCGGAAATTCCTTGAAGACCACGCGCACCTTGTTGCCGTAGCGAGGCAGCAGTTGGGTCTCGAAGAACTCGTGCACTGCTGCGCACGACGGGCATTCCAGGTCGGCGTACTCCACAATGGTGACGGGAGCGCTGGCCGGCCCCTGTGAGGGCGCATTGTGAAGCGAAATGGCGCGCAGAGCCTGCTGCCGAAGGTCGACGCCCAAGGTGTAGATCTCGCCCAGGATCAGGTGCTTGCCATCCCGGGAGAGAAGCAAGGGCCGCTCCTGCTTCACCTTGCCTTCTTCAACGATGAGCGTCCCCTCCTGGAAGTCGGCCGAAGCGGAACGGTGGAAAGTTCCCAGCGAGAGCCCTACCTTATCAGGGACCTTGAACGCCGCACGGATGTGGCGAATGATCTCGGGGTTCGAAGTCTGGTCCAGATCGACCAAGCCCCCCAGGATCAGGTAGCGGGAGTCCTTGGAGATCCACACCGCCTGGTCGTGCTTGTTCTTGCCCTCGTCCACGGTGAGGGAGGCTTCGTAGAAGCCGGAGGCGAACGAGCTGCGCAGCCCGCCGAGGGAAAGGTGCACCGTATTGGGCACGCCAAAGCGCTCACGGACGAAGCGCAATACTTTCTCGCGCGTGGCTTCACTCAGAACCGGGGGTGCTGCGGACTGGTGCGCCTGGGCCCCCAGAAGAGAAGTCCCACGGCAAAAGACAAGGGCTACTCCCACCAACAAGACCTTCCAAGGTTTCCCGTTCAAGTAACTCTTATCCTCCCTGAGAGATGGATTCTCTGACGGCCCAAAGATAATTCTAGTGAACCTGGCGCACACAAAGCAAACCCGATTTCTCCAAGCACCTCTAAGCCTGCAGGAGTTCACCCTCGGACGCCACCATATCCTGGAGCACAGGGTTGACGAAGAATCCCAGAAACAGACGCAAACTCAAGTCGGCCCCCCTCACGATGGCAAAAGGCTGCCGTGAAGAAGTTGGCCTTGCAGCAGGAGAACCTGCCGTGGCTCGTTAACGTACCTGCACGGAGGAACTGCCCTAGCCAACACCCAGCTTCCGGGTGCCGCCGGGCGCCTCCACAGCCGCTTCTGTATCGGATAGTCCCGCCCCTGTTTCCCCGCGGTGGTGATAGAGAAGGAGGTGAAAAAGAAACATTAGCGCGAGAACACCTCCGAATGTGCAGACGATGGTGGCGCCAGTGGGCAGGTCCAGCATGACGGAGAGATACACGCCAAGCGCTGAAACCAGCGTTCCCATTGTC
>Ga0187870_1002772_pt1 | contig 14145 bp, 13 predicted proteins | sample June2016WEW_13_1_3_FD_132974 | JGI IMG/M metagenome (GOLD analysis project Ga0187870, IMG submission 132974) | Peatland microbial communities from SPRUCE experiment site at the Marcell Experimental Forest, Minnesota, USA - June2016WEW_13_150 | ecosystem: Environmental > Terrestrial > Soil >... | reverse complement strand
GGCTTTTGAGCACCGAGTCCAGCGATAGCCAGCCGGTAGTTGCCGCGAAGGCTCCCAGCAGGCAGGTATTGGGGATATCCCTTCCCACTTCCTGGACGGCGATGCCGGTAGCGTTAACCAGGCCGCAGGTTTTTAAGGCCTTATCAGGCTGTTTATACTCTTTTTTGGCTGTGTTGAGGATGAAAATACTATCTTCTTTCAATCCTGTAAATAGCGTCGGCAGGGTTAATAGACCGGGGTCGATAACGATAATGCAGTCGGGATTGTAGATTTGTGTCTTTTCCCGTATCGGCTTATCATCGAAACGGGTAAAAGCCACGACCGGCGCGCCGCGCCTTTCAAAACCGTACATGGGAAAGCTGGCGACATGTTTACCTTCAACCAGTAAGGCGCTGGCCAGCATTTTGGCCGCCATCACCGCCCCCTGGCCGCCTCGTCCGTGGAATCTAATTTCTTTCACAGCTACGTGTTCCCCTCATTATTCTTATTCAGCGTCTCGTGCACCGGTTCCGCTGTAAAACCTCGCTGATTTATGATTGGCGTTTCCCGTTCCCCACCGACCTGGCGATGCGCGGCAGGAGGTTTTCCCGGAAAGTCCTTAACGTTTCCACCAGGTCTTCTACCTTGCCCTTGTCCAGGCAGGAGAGTGCCTCGCGGCTCAGCTCCTGGGCGATGGGGCTCAAACGGTTGGCTTCCTTCCAGCCTTTATCGGTAATCATCACTTTGACCGACCGGCGGTCGTCGGTGGAAGGCTCGCGGCGGACGACCCCCTGTCTTTCCATGGTATTGATAACGGCTGTGATCGAGTTTTTTTCCCGGAAAACGCTTTCGGCGATCTCCGAGGGCGTCATCTCCCCGCCGTTCTTGAAAAGCGCGCTCATGATATTGAAACGGATGAGGCTGGCCTCATAGGGCCGCAACTCTACTTCCAGGTACCGCGACAGCACTTCGAAAGACAGTAGTATCGAAAGCAGGGTGCCCAGCGGTGTTTTGTCGGCCGTTTTTCTTACATTATCGATGGTCATCAGCGTATTCAAAAAAATATGTAGGAAATGTTCAGATATGTTCCACCTAGAACTATATTATAACGGAAATTCAATGTTTGTCAATATGATATTACGTTCAAATACCTTCGGCACCGTTATTACTGAACGTATACAACGCCCTTTATTTGTTCCATATAGAATGAATATGCTGGCTTTATATTTGCCATTTCCGCCCCTTTTTAAGTATATTTATAGTTGATGGAAAAAGAGACTGAATCCACGGAAAAGCATCAGGAGCGGCGGACGGGCCGGCAGGCACTAGCTGACGTTAAGGTTTTAGAGTTCAGCGATTTTGTGAGCGGGCCCTACTGCGGCAAGCTGCTCTCCAACATGGGGGCGCAGGTCATCAAAGTGGAAAAGCCCGGCCTGGGAGACAAAGCCCGGAGCTGGGGGCCTTTCCCCCAGAACCTGCCCCACCCGGAGAAAAGCGGGCTCTTCCTTTTCCTGAATATGAACAAGTACGGCATCACGCTGAACGTGGAAACGGCCGCCGGCCGGAAAATCTTTAAGGAGCTGGTGAAGTGGGCGGATGTCCTCATTGAAGACTATGCCGTTAAAGAAATGAAGGCCCTGGGCTTAAGTTACCCTCAAATCAAGGAGCTTAACCCGTCCATCATCATGACGTCTATTACGCCTTTCGGGCAGACCGGACCCTTTAAAAATTACAAGGGTAACGACCTTATCAGTGCCCACGCCGGCACCGAAGCTTTCGGCAACCCCGATGAAGGCGTCAAGGACCCCGCCAATTTCCCCTCGCTAAAAGTCCCCAATCACGCGGCGGATTTCATGACCGGCCTGACGGCCGCCGCCCTGACACTGGGCGCCTTGATCGGGCGGAGGAACGGGCGGCGGGGCCAGCACATCGATCTCTCCAGGCAGGAGGCCGTGGCTTCGATCACCCGGCAGCAGCTGGCGTATTACAGCGTGATGGAAGAAACGCCTTCCCGCGAATTCGGTAGAAAGAAATTCGGGGGCTTTTTATACCCCTGTAAAGACGGCTACGTGGTCATCTGGATAGGGCCGCATTACCCGCTCGTCGTCAAGATGATGGGCGATCCCGAATGGTCAAAAGAGGAGATGTTCGCCAACCCCCTCCTCCGCAACGGCTATATCGTCGAGCTTAACCAGTTGATTACAGCCTGGACATTGGAACACACGGCCGGGGAGATCAATCACCTCGCGCTGGCCCACGGCGTACCCTGCTCACTGGTGCGCTCGGTCAAGGACCTGGTCGGGGACGAACAGCTGGCTTTCCGGAATTTCTGGCAGGAGCTCGACCATGCGGCCGCCGGGAAAATAAAATATCCCGGGGCGCCGTTCCGGCTTACCGCCACTCCGGGGTTGCTGGAGCGCCCGGCGCCTTTACTCGGAGAGCACAACGAGATGGTCTATTGCGAAATGCTGCACTACGGCCGGGAGCAGCTGGTGAGGATGAGGCAGGGAGGGATTATATGATGGGAAATCAAATCTCAAATCCCAAAACTCAAAAACAAAACTCGAATCCGAAAAGAGAGTTTACTGCCCGATGCTATCGTTTTTCTATTTCCGTTATCAACCTGATCAAAATACTACCTGAAAAGAGAGCATACTGGACTGTTTCAGACCAGCTTGTACGTTCTGCCACCAGCATCGGGGCAAATATCATTGAAGGTAAATCCGCCAGCTCAAAGAAAGATTTTATCAGGTTTTATGAGATTGCACTAAAATCAGCCAATGAAACTAAATATTGGCTGGGGCTGATGAGAGATGCTTTGGAGGTGGATAAAGCCCGGGTAAATATCCTTTTATAAGAAACCAATGAATTGTCCAGGATTTTAGCCGCTAGTCTTCTGACCATGAAAGGAAAAAACAAGATTTGATTTTTGAGATTTGAGATAGCTCCTTGCGAGATGATATGAAAAAGAAAATAAATAATCTGCCACTCGCCGGTATCAGGGTCCTGGATTTTTGCCAGATGTGGGCGGGACCGCACGCTACGGAATGGCTATCGGTCATGGGGGCGGAAGTCATTAAAGTCGAAACCAGTGTGAGAATCGACTACATGCGCACGGTAGGCGCCCCGCCCGGCCTGGCGGGCACCGGCCCGAACGTCGGCAGCGCTTTCGCGTCGCTCAACTGGGGGAAGAAAAGCATCGCCGTGAACATGACCAAGCCCAGAGCCCAGGAGCTTATTAAGGAATTGATTAAAAAGTGCGATGTCGTCGCGGAAAACTTCGGCGGGGGTGTTTTAGAGCGGTGGGGATTGAGCTACGAGGAGATGAAGCAGCTCAAACCGGATATCATCTATTACGCCGGGTCCGGCTACGGCCGGAGCGGGCCCCACAAGGAGCGGCCGGCCTACGCGGAGATTGTAGATGCCTTTACCGGCGCCACTTTCGCCAACGGCTATCCCGGGGGAGAACCCAACGTCATCGGCGTTTCTCCCTGGACGGACGGCGCCCAGGCCATGCACGGGTCCGTGGCGATGCTAACGGCGCTTTATCACCGCATGAACACCGGGGAGGGGCAATACATCGACGCCGCGATGATTGAGGGGCATTCCAATTTCCTGGGAGAAATGGTGATGGGCTACATCCTCAACGGCAGCGAGGGCGAGCGCACCGGCAACCGCGACGCTGTGATGGCCCCCCACGGATGCTATCCCTGTAAAATGACGGGCGATGAAGAGGAATGGATCGCCTTGGCGGTGGCTAATCAGCCGGAATGGGAAGCTCTCTGCCGGCTGATGGGGAACCCCGAATGGACACAAAAAGAAGAGTTCAGTGATGAGCTAAGCCGGTGGGATCACCAGGAGGCACTGGATAATCAACTGACGGCATGGACCCGCCGGTACGGTGCTTACGAGCTAACGGCGATGCTCCAGAAAGCGGGGATAGCCGCCACGCCCTCTTTCAGCACCAAACAGCTTACCCATGATGAACACATGGAAGCCAGAGGGTTTTTCCGGAAGCCCCATCATGCCGTGCTGGGAGACCGCGTCCTGGCCGGCCTGCCGATTCGGTTCAGCGATTATGCCGAGGGTAATTACCAGACCCCGCCGCTGCTCGGTGAGCATAACGACTACGTTTTCGGGGAGCTGCTGGGCCTGTCCAGAGAAGAAATCCGCCGGCTCACCGAGGAAAAAGTGCTGGCTTAGAAATAATCCCGCCTTTTTGAAATTTTCTTCAATAATTAGTTGCTATTATTCTTTTTTATACGCTATAATATCCCGTTCCGTCACTTTAGAGGTTGATATTTCCGGTTTCCGCCGCCTGGGGGAAAAGGAGGGGAAAATGGTTCTCGGACTGATTCTGGTCGCGGTTGGAGTTATCGCCATACTGGAAAAGGCGAATGTTATCTCCGGCTCGGTCTGGAACTACACCTGGCCGGTTATCCTGATAATCGTCGGACTTTCCTTTGTCCTGGGCAGGTTCCGGCGCCGGCGCTGGTTCTGGGGCGTACCTCCCTGGTGGGATGACAGGGATAGAGATAAAAATGAGTAATACCGATGTATTTTTTTGTTATTCTCTAATGTGAACCGGCATTGGACATAGCCATCAGCTTCGAAACGGGTCCAGGCTATAAACTTTCTCGGCGTTAGCGCGTGTTCTAATATGCCTGTGCCCCTATCACCGTCCTTTAGGCGTTTTGCTCCGTCGCTCAACAACTAATTATTCTACCGTTTTTTGGCATATCTTAATTGGAGTTTGTATGCAGGAATATACCACAAGATTAGGTGATGCCCCGCTGGGCAGGCTACTCATGAAATTGAGCCTGCCGGGCATGGCTTCGACGATATCAACGAGCCTTTATAACATCATCAACACTATCTGGGTTTCCAGGATAGGTTACGAGGCAATCGCTGCCTTGACGGTCAATTTTCCTTATCAGATTCTCTATTATGCCATCGGCGGCGGCACCGGTATTGGTATCGCCGCGCTGGTTTCCCGGCGTTTCGGCGAGAATAATCCGGATGCCACCAATCACGTCGCCGGGCAGATATTCTGCCTTAGCGCGTTATGGGGGCTGCTTTTTATTCTGATATCGGTTTCATTTCCTGACCAAATCGTGCGTATCTTAGGGGCTACGCCGGATATTGTCAAATACAGCAAGCAGTACCTGGTCATCACCGCTTTCGGGGCGCCGTTAGTTATTTTTGCCTCGGTTATAGCCAGTCTTCTCCGCGGCTCCGGCGATGCGGTCAAGCCGATGATTATCATGATATCCTCTACATTGATTAATATCATGCTGGACCCGTTCCTGATATTCGGCATCGGCCCTTTCCCGAGGATGGGCGTGCCTGGAGCGGCGCTAAGCACGGTTATCGCCCAGGCTTTCGGCGCTTTGCTCGGGCTCTACTATCTGCTGGCGGGCAAGACCACCTATCATGTTAAATTCGCCCACCTGCGCCCGGACATTTCTATTCTAAAGGACATTTACCGTATTGGCGCGCCGATGGTGGTAACGCAGGTTATGGAGAGCTTTGCATTTCTCCTTTTCAACAGGGTAGTCAAGTCCTTTGGTTCACTCGTTATCGCTGTCGTCGGCATTATCATACGTATATCGGACTTTGCCTTTATGCCGGCCATGGGCGTCTCCAATGGCCTGCTGCCCATCGTAGGCTATAACTACGGCGCGAAGAACTATAAAAGATTGTGGCAGGCGGTCAAGCTGGCATCGGTAGGTCTCATGATTTTACTTATCGTCCTCACCATCTTTATGGTGGTATTCGCCCCGTGGATTGTCGATGTTTTCAGCAACGACCCGGAATTAACGGCGAAGGCGATACCGGCCTTGCGCATCATGCTTTCGACGATGCTGCTCGTCGGTCCGACGATGATGTTTATTACGGCGTTCCAAGGGCTTTCCCAGGGGCCCAAAGCCCTTTTTCTCTCGCTTTTACGCCAGTTTATCTTTTTTATCCCGCTGCTCCTGCTTTTCCGCCATCTGTTCGGTCTTACAGGGGTCTGGGTTTCGATGCCTGCCTCGGACATTCTTAGCTTTGCCCTGATTTTCTTCTTTATTTACAGGGAATATAAGATACGGCCAATGGATAACTTTATATTTACAAAATAATAGTGCGGTATATATTTTCCGTAATTCATTTTCCACTTTAATATTGACAAGACATAAAGCTGGGACTATACTCTCTGCAAATGGAAGCTATTTTAACCTATAGAAGTAACTGGTGGGGTTTTGTTGCTAAACGCCTTTTGATAGCGGCGGTGGTATTTTTTGTGATTTCACTGATGATTTTTTACCCGATATATAGTCAACCACTTTACGATCCTTTGCTCGGCAATGAATCACCGGCCGCATATAATCAATTTGAAAAAGATTATATAACCAATCGGTCTCCGCTAATCACTAAATATTATCACTGGCTCGGACACTTTTTAACCGGCAAATGGGGAACCAGTCTGATGTCTGACTCATATTATTCCAATTAGCCTCTTCGCGTTCTCTGTTGTCGCTTCAGCTATCTCTCTTTCGCTTAAGCCCTTCAGCGCCGCCGCCCCTTTTAAAGACCGCGCCGTGTCCGCCGGGGTGGCTTTAAACTCGCCCTCCCTGCCCCGCGCATAGACTACCGGGCTGTCCGTTTCCAAAAGCAACTGTGAAAGCGGCGTTTCCTTGACCGCGCGGCGGTGCTCCTCGTGGTACTCTACAGCGGGAGTCACAGAAATGTAGTAGCTGCTCTCGATGATGTCCCGCAGCACGCCGCTCGTGCCGGTGTACCAGTGGAAGACGGCTTTTGCCAGCCCCGCCTCCCGCACCATCTCGTAAGCGTCACGCCAGGCGTAGCGCGAGTGTATCAGGACGGGTTTATCGTTCTCTCCGGCGATTTGCAATAGCTCTTTCAGGACCCTCTTCTGCAGGTCTTTATCCGCCGCCGCGCGGACGCGTTTATGGTAGTCCAGCCCCACCTCCCCTATTCCCACCGCTTTAGAGACATTGGCTTCAATGAACTCCAGGCAGGCGTCGATTTCCGGTTCCCTGATGTTCCAGGGGTGGAGGCCGAGGGCGGGGTAAACAAAGCCCGGATAGCGCGCCGCGATTTCCAGCGTCTTAACATTGGATGCCAGGTCCTGCCCTACGGCGATAACCCCAATTATTCCGGCCTTTTTAGCCTGCTCCAGGACCACATCGAGGTTTTCTATTTCGTCGAGGTGGGCATGGGTATCGATGATCTGATACATTGCCTGTCCATCATATCATACCGCTATAGCTTGACGCGTTTTTGCAGGTCGCTTATGATGTGATGAAAGAATTAAGGCTTCTTGCGGAGGCAATGAAATGGCGATGAAATACGATAGATACGTTATTAAGAAGCCGGTAGCCATCGGCGGGTACGGCCCGGAGTTCATTTACACCGGGGAAAAAGAATACAAATCCAATTTCACTATCATGTTCCTGCGCATCACCGCGCCCACTTTGATGGAGGAGTACGCCCACTCCCACGACTTTGACATGTACCTGTATTTCATGTCCTTCGACCCGGACAATATGGGGGAGCTGGGGGCGGAAATCGAGATCGGGCTGGGGGCGGAGCGGGAGATACATCAAATCACGACCCCCACCACCGTTTATATCCCCGCCGGGATGGTTCACTGCCCGCTGGAGTTCAAGAAAGTGACCAAACCGGTCCTTTTTGTGCACTGCACGCTGGCTTCAAAATACGTTAAAGAAGAAAGTAAAATCATCAAAGATTAGCCAATACGCATTTGCGCAATTGCTCATTTGCGCCGATGCGTTTTTGCGCTTTACCCCTTCACCACCGCCATCGGCCGGGTCCGCGCCACTTTTTTCGAGATGCCGGCGCCGTGGGCTATCTGCACCACCTCCTCCACGTCCTTATAGGCTTCCGGGGCTTCCTCCGCCAGCCCAGCAAGGCTGCCCGCCCGTACCGCGATACCGCGCGCCTCGAGGGCGTTTAAGACGTCCCGGCCGCTGAAGTTCTTCTTCATCGCCGAGCGGCTGGCCATCCTGCCCGCACCGTGGCACGTCGACCCGAAGGTCTCCTGCATCGCCTGCTCCGTGCCGACCAGGATATAAGACATCCGCCCCATGTCCCCGGGGATGAGAATCGGCTGCCCCACCGCCCGGTATTTTGCCGGCACGTCCGGGTGGCCGGCGGGAAAAGCGCGAGTGGCGCCCTTGCGGTGCACGCAGAGGTTCTCCATCTTTCCGTTAACCGTATGGCTTTCTATCTTGGCGATGTTATGCGTGACATCATAGACCAGCTCCAGACCGGCAGCCGCCTCGCTCATGCCCATGACGCGGCAGAAAGCCTCCCTCACCCAGTGGGTGATGCACTGGCGGTTGGCCCAGGCATAGTTGGCGGCGCCGCGCATCGCGGAAAGGTAGGCCTGCCCCTCCGGCGCTTTGACCGGCACGCAGGCCAGTTGCTTATCCGGCACTGTAATGCCGTACTGCGGCATGGTTTTAAGCATAGTTTTAATGTAGTCGTCCGCGACCTGGTGGCCTAGCCCGCGCGACCCGCAGTGAACGTAAAGCATTACCTGCCCTATTCTATCGATGCCCATGACCTTGGCGATACCGGGCTCGTAAATCTCGTCTACGACGGCGACCTCGAGGAAATGGTTGCCCGAGCCCAGCGTGCCGAGCTGCGGGGCGCCGCGCTCTTTAGCCCGGCCGCTCACGCGGGCAGGATCGACGGCCTTCATCTCGCCGCTTTCCTCGGTGGTCTCGAGGTCTTCCTTGCGCCCGAAGCCTTTTTCCACCGCCCAGCGCGAGCCTTTGACCAGCACTTCATCGATTTCCCCGGCCCGCAGCTTTATCGCGCCCTGCGAGCCCACGCCCGAGGGCACCGCGCTAAAGAGGGCGTCGATAAGGGGTTTAATTTTGGGGCTGACTTCCGCTTTGGTCAGGTTGGTACGAAGGATACGCACGCCGCAGTTGATATCGAACCCGACGCCGCCCGGCGATATCACGCCATCGCTAACGCGCATCGCGGCTACCCCGCCGATGGCGAAGCCGTAGCCCCAGTGGATATCCGGCATGGCCAGCGAATACCCCACGATGCCCGGCAGGAAAGCCACGTTGGCTACCTGTTCCGGCGCCTGGTCGTCGATGATGTGGCGGAGCATGTTTTCATCGGCATAGATAAGCCCATCCACGCGCATGCCCAGCTTATAGCTTTTGGGTATACGCCAGCGGAAATCATCGATTTTTTCCAGCTTACCTGGCCACTGCGGCATTAAGGCACCTCAAATCCAATTTTTTATTTTTATTTGATTATTTGTTTTTTAAATATATTTTTCTGTTATTTTCCAATTTTTCCGAGCCTGGCCACACGTAATATCCGCGAAATATTTGTTTTATGTCTACCCACGCTCAAAGCGAGGCTGATTCGGGCCGGTGTTTGATTTATGTACAATTTTGATTTATGTACAATGCCGTACCGCACCGTTAAAACTACACCAGATAGTTTACAGCACAAGAGAGATAAAAGGAAGAGAAATGTGGCGCGGGTAAATTAGTAGTGGTGACCCCCTCGCCCCTTCGACTACGCTCAGAGCAGGCTTTAGTTCTCTCCCACAAGAGGAAAAAAGACGGGGAGAAATGGAATATTGACGTTAAAAGTTAATAGTGAACGGCTGTTATTTATTAGAGGAGGGGATTGGAAAAACCCCCTTAATCCCCCTTTCCTAAAGGGGGAGAATAGTTGGGAACCGCCTCCCCGAGATCCTTCGCTGCGCCCAGGATGACAAAGGCGGGCGTTTTAGATAATAACTAACAGCTGTTAGTTATTCTGGAGGTAAGGACATTGTTACCTCTCACCCTCTAATCCCTCTCCCCGCGTGCAGGGAGAGGGAAATTAGATCCCAATATTTTAGCTGGCGAGCGAGATTGTTTCGTCACTTCGTTCCTCGCAATGACAACTGCCTAGACATCAAAAATCACCTGTATTCTGTTATTCTTTTTATCCACCTCCAGCTGGTGAAAAGTGGCGGACTTTACCGCCGTCTTGAGGCGGTGGCGTTCAGGGTCGTACTTTTCCCCGGAGCATTGCGCGACAAGGTGTTTATCGTTAAATTCCGTTATGTCAATCTTGCTAAAGAGCAGCATTTCCACGTCGAAGTAGTAAAGCAGGCTGTTCAGCCACTCGAAGAGCAGGCTTTCCGCATCGTCTTCGTTGACTTCCACGCGGCGGGACTCCGCCTCTTTTACTTTATCTAAATCCGCGATGATGGAGAACATGCCGTAGGCGGCGTTGGCGAATGCCTCCGCTAATGTTTTGCCGTAAGCGGCCAGGCCAATATCAGAAGTATGTTCGATAAGCTCAAAGCGCTTCAAATACGACCCCTCTCCCTCTAATCCCTCTCCCCGCGTGCAGGGAGAGGGAGGTTAGATCCCCATATTTTATTTTAGCTAGCGAACGAGATTGCTTCGCCTTTCGACTTTGTTTCAATGGCCTACAATAACGGCGGAATGCGCAGTTGCGCATTTGCTCAAGTGAGCAGTTGCGCCGCACCTTTTTTCCTCCGTGAGTTTTCATGATATCCTCACCGTGTTAAGAAGTCAAAGCCTTAATGATACTGTTTATGTTATAATCGGAATGACTTTTACGGGGTCTGGAGGCAGGCAATGGAATACATGGATGTAATCAACAAGAGACGTTCAATCAGGCAATTCAAAGATACGCCGATACCCAAAATAATAGTCGACGCCATCATCGAAAGCGCGCGGGTGGCGCCCTCCGGCGGCAACGGCCAGGGGTGGCTTTTCGGGGTGGTGACCGATAAAGCTATCATTAAAAAGCTGGCGCAGGCCGCCGGCAACCAGACCTGGATAACTACCGCGCCGCTGGTGATCGCCCTTTGTGCGGACATCAGCTGGACGTTAGCGGGCGCGGCCGAGGACGACCACGGGCTCGCCGTGAATAGAATAAGGTTCACGCCGGAACTCATCGAATATTTGAAAAAGTATCCGGACCAGCGGGCCGTCGCCACTGTTCTGGAGAACGCGGACACGATTATCGGCGGGGAACACATCGCGCTAACGGTCGTTAACTATGGGTTAAGCGCCTGCTGGATAGGCCTGCTGGATATCAGAAAGGCTTCCAAAATCCTGAACCTCCCGGAGAAATACGCCTGTTTGTTCCTCATGCCCGTTGGCTACGCCGACCAGGAGCCGCGCCAGATAACGCGCAAGGCCGTGGAAGAAATCGCTTTTAAGGACAGTTACGAGAAAAAATACCGCTACACAGGTAAAAAGACAACGAGGTAGCCTCGATGACCGAACCCTCCCGTGAGATTTTCTGGAATATAAGCTTTCCCTGGCTGATGTACACGCTGGCGGCTATCGCCACGGTTATCTTTATCTGGGCGATCACCAGGATTCCGCGGCGGTGGCGGGTGGGCGGGGCGGCCAAATTCAAGAGCGGCCTGCGGGAGCGCTGGCGCGCCTTCGGTCGGGTTTTTGTCACCGACGGCATCGGCCAACTTAAATTCTTCGGGTCGGATAAAAAAGACCTGCGTTTCCGGGAAAAATACGCCGGCCTGGCGCATACTTTTATCTTTGCCGGGTGCATCGTGCTGTTGCTCGGGGCGTTTCTGGATTTCATCAGCCACTATTTCTTCAACTTCATGCAGGGCAATTTTTATTTAGGTTATTCGGTCGTGACCGACGGCTTTGGCATTCTGGTGATTCTCGGGGTGCTGATGGCGGCGGCGCGGCGCTATATCTGGAAGCCGGAGAGGCTGGACAACCGCTGGGACGACCTCGTGACGCTTTCACTGATATTCGTGGTGGTTTTTACCGGCTTCATCGTGGAGGGACTGCGCATCGCCGCGGACGAGATAAAAGTCCATCCGGGCTGGTCGGTGTGGTCGCCGGGGGGCTGGGTCTTCGCTAAAGCTTTTCTCGGCGCCAGCCAGGCCTCGCTGCTCCTGGCGCACCGGAGCCTCTGGTGGTTCCATGTATTTTTGACTCTCGGCGCCATCATTTACGTTTCGGTGTGGAACGCCAAGCTGTTCCATATCATCTGGGACCCGGTCAACGTGTTTTTCCGCAATAGCGGGCCGCGCGGCGCCCTCGCATCTATCGACTTCGAGAAAACGGAGCAGTTCGGCGCCAGTAAAATCGAGGACTTTTCCTGGAAGCAGCTTTTAGACCTCGACGCCTGCACGCGCTGCGGGCGCTGCCAGGACGCCTGTCCGGCCTACTTCAGCGGCAAGGCGCTCAATCCCAAGCAGGTCATCCAGGACCTGAAAAAGCACCTCTACGATGTTTATCCCTGCTACCTGACGCTGAAACCGACGGATAAACGCAGAGAAATGCTCGGGGAAGTCATCACCGAAGAGGTCATCTGGGACTGCACCACCTGCCGCGCCTGCCAGCAGGCCTGCCCGGTTTACATCGAGCACATCGATAAAATCATCGATATGCGGCGGAACCTGGCGATGGAAAAAAGCAAATTCCCGGAAGCCGTCCAGGAAGCCCTGAAAAGCCTGGGCACGCGCGGTCACCCCTACCGCGGCACCACGGCCACGCGTACTTCCTGGTGCGAGGGGCTCAACCTCGGGACCGTCGGCGACGCCAAAGACATCGACGTCCTTTACTGGGTGGGCTGCTCCGCCGCTCTGGACGACCGCAACATGAAGGTGGCGCAGGCCACGGCTAAAGTCTTGCAGGCCGCCGGGGTGAAATTCGCCATCCTGGGCGAGGAAGAGGCCTGCTGCGGCGACCCGGCCCGGCGCATGGGCGACGAGTACCTCTTCCAGACCATCTGCCGGCAGAACATCGAAATACTCAAGGGACACAACGTGCAAAAAATCCTGACCACCTGCCCGCACTGCTTCAACAGCCTGAAACACGAGTACCAACAGTTCGGCGGCAACTACGAGGTGGTGCATCACACGCAATACCTGGCCGGGCTGCTTAAAGACGGCCGGCTGAAGATTAAAAACCCCGCCTCCCTGAAAGCGACCTACCACGACTCCTGCTATTTGGGGCGGTACAACGACATCTACGAAGAACCGCGGGCAATACTCCGGGCTTTGAACAGCCACAACATCGAGCTGCCGCGCCACAAGACCAGCAGCTTCTGCTGCGGCGGGGGCGGCGGCCACATGTGGATGGAGGAAGACCCGGACAAGCGCGTTAACACGCGGCGGGTGGAAGAGGTCATTAGCACGGGGGCGGATTGCGTGGCGACGGCCTGCCCTTACTGCCTGACGATGTTCGAGGATGGTTTAAAGGCCAAAGGGGCAGAGGAAAGGGTCAGGGCGATGGACCTGGCCGAGCTGCTGGCCGCGGCGATAGATACTTCCAAAGCGTAAATCAGCAAGTGCGGATTAGAGCAATTGCGCAATTACGCATATGCTCTCAACTGTCATAGCGAGCCAATTCTGCCAAACAACATGCTTTTTTGTCATTCTGGCGCAGGCCAGAATCCAGCAAGAATCACTCATATGATTGATTTCCTTTATGGATTCCAGCCTTCGCTGGAATGACAGCTCAAGCAGTATTGATTGCATAAATCCTTAAATCATTAGGAAGAAAACGTATTTCAATTAATGAGCTTTTGCGCACTTGCGCATATGCGCTCTTACGCATTCCGGGAGGGGAGGGTGATAACGGCGTTGCCGGTAACCGTTTTATCTCCTTGGGGGTTTTCCGCCCAGATTTCCAGCCGGGCGTAGTTTTTACCTTCTTCCTGGTATTTCTTGACGACTTTGCCGCTACAGATAACGTCCTCATGGACTTTGTTCATGCCGCGGTAGCTCCCGCTTAGCTTGACCAGCGTCCCCTTTTCCCCGATCCAGTCCGTGACCATCTGCCCCAGAAAGGAAAGCGCCAGCCACCCGTGGATGATAATACCCGGCAGGCCGTTAGCCAGGGCAAAGTCTTTATCGTAGTGGATTTGATAGTAGTCGCCGGAGGCGCCGGCGTATTTTACTAACTGCATCGTCGTGGGATACTTAACTAAAGCCGGGATTTCCATGCCGGCTTCGATATCTTCGTAACAGAGCTGTTTCAAAAAAACCTCTCTAACTCTCCCTTTATGAAAGGGAGAGGGCGATCATACTAACCCAAGAGTTTTGTGTTTTTTACTTTCTTTCCCTCCTTCGTAAGGAGGGATTAAGGGAGATTT
>Ga0187870_1002759_pt1 | contig 14209 bp, 13 predicted proteins | sample June2016WEW_13_1_3_FD_132974 | JGI IMG/M metagenome (GOLD analysis project Ga0187870, IMG submission 132974) | Peatland microbial communities from SPRUCE experiment site at the Marcell Experimental Forest, Minnesota, USA - June2016WEW_13_150 | ecosystem: Environmental > Terrestrial > Soil >... | reverse complement strand
CGCTGCTTCGTGGGGCTCACGTATCCCAAGTGTGGGGCAGTCTGCGGCAAGTTTTTGGACTACACCCTTAACACCCCATACACCGGCATTACAAGTCCCGGCTCCAGGATCACGCAGGCGGGACTTGTAATGCCGGTGTATGGGGTGTTAAGGGTGTAGTCCAAAAACTTGCCGCAGACTGCCCCACACTTGGGATACGTGAGCCCCACGAAGCAGCGGTAGCAGTACCCATAGGGCATATGGTGGGCGCCCGGTACAAAAGGTTCGTAACCTGCCCGATAGTGAGGAGAGACGGTAAGGGCCAGGGATCCGCCGTAAACGCCGTGGTATGCACCGTGGAAGGCTATCATCTCGGTTCTCTTGGTGATCATTTTTGCATACTTCAGCGCCGTATCGACTGCCCCGCTTCCGCTGCAATCAAAAACGGTGAAGCAGTTGTCCCTCAGTCCGGGCGGCATGATCTCGCTTATTTTCTTCGCCAGCTCGGCCCTCGGCGGACTCACCATATCGAGTGTATGCATCAGCTTGGGCGCCTGTTTCACTATGGTCTCCACGACCTTTGGGTGCGTGTGGCCCACGTTGTTCACTCCCAGGCCGCCGGTCATGTCGATAAAAATGTTGCCGTCCGGATCTTTCACGGTCGAGCCAAAGGCTTCTTGCCAGACGAACTGGAGATAACTCCCGCCTACCCTGGTAGGACTCTCGTATTTCCACGACTTATTCCATACCTCCTGTGTTTTTGGTCCCGGGACCTTCTTTCCCACCTTTGGTGCGCCGGTGAATGATAATTTTGCTATTTCCGCTTCACTGATCATAACTCCCCTCCCGAATTATTTAGGACTGACATTCCATGGGCGCATGCGCACCCGTCTCCCTGACCTGACCTTATAGCTCTACGGGGCAGCACTCGCGCCCCTGTGCCTCGGCAACCGGCCGGCAGACCAGCTTTCCGAGATTAACGTTCAAACCTTTCATCAAGGCCGGGTCCTGTTTCAATGCCTTTTTGTAGCCCTGGTTTGCAAGCTTCAGGGCATACGGGAGCGTCGCATTGGTGAGCGCAAATGTAGATGTCCTTGCCACCGCCCCGGGCATATTGGCCACACAGTAATGGACGACTCCATCCACGATGTAGGTCGGGTTGTCATGATAGGTCGCGTGTGTCGTCTCGACGCATCCTCCCTGATCCACCGCAACATCGACGATAACGGAACCCTCCTTCATCAGCGAAAGCATCTCCCTGGTTATCAGCTTGGGTGCTTTTGCACCCGTCACGAGGACGCCCCCCACGACGATGTCCGCCTCGGCGATCAGTCTTTCGATGTTATGACGATTGGACATGATGACCTTCACCCTGCCCCCGAATATATCATCCAGGCAACGGAGCCGGTCGATATCGATATCGAGGATATAGACGTTCGCCCCCGTGCCGACTGCCATCTTTGCCGCATTGGTACCCACCACTCCTGCACCGACGATAACCACCGTGCCCGGGTCGACGCCGGGGACACCACCGAGCAGTACCCCTTCACCGCCATGCTCCTTCTGCAGGGAGTACTCGCCCACCTGGATCGACATGCGCCCCGCCACCTCGCTCATAGGGATAAGAAGCGGGAGCGATCCATCTTCGAGCTGAATCGTCTCGTAGGCAATTCCCACGATTCCGGCCTTCAGCATGGCCTCCGTGAGATCCGGCACCGGCGCAAGATGAAAGTAGGTGAAGACCACCTGACCCTTCTGAAACAGCGGATATTCGGATGGCAGCGGTTCTTTCACCTTCATGATCATCTCCGCCCTCTTGAAGACCTCTGTAGGTGACCCTACCATCTCGGCCCCGGCCCTATCGTAGGCCTCGTCGGATATGCCGCTCCCCACTCCTGCGCCCGTCTCAATGAGAACTTTGTGGCCGGCCCGTGCCAGGGCCTCTACCCCTGCCGGCGTCACGGCAACCCTGTTTTCCATTGTCTTAATCTCTTTAGGCACTCCTATAACCATTTTTCTCCTCCACAAATCATTTGTTGTTTCAGCTTGTCTGCATGACAGCAAGGATGATGCCATAAGTTACAGACGCATCATGAAGACAAATATATAATATTATCAATCACTTGTCTGCATGGAAGATAAGGGGCCTGCCGGGATGGGGGTACACCGTACCCACCCCATCTCGCTTCCGCTCTGTATCTCCTGATAGCTGAACTGCCTGTCGGTAAGGTTGATGCGTAAGAGCTTTCTCATGACTTTCTCCTCTCTGTAAAACCGGCTCATATCTCCAGCTTCGCTAATGCTTCCGGTACAACCCTGTATCCCTTGCTCTTGACCGCGCCGTAGATTATTCCCAGAACAGCCCAGCAGCTTCCCACGATTTTTGTCAAGGGATCGAATCCGTACCATACATAGCCGATGACGATGAAACCGCATAAAGGAAACAAGAAATGCCACACAAATCCTGCGACGCCGCGCTGCCTTTTCCTGATGAAGAAAAACCAGAAGACCGCCGCGTTGAGCATCATATACGACGTCATCGCTCCGAAGTTGACCAGCCTGGAAAGAGCCTCGATGCCTATAAGGTTGGCGATCGCGAATGTCACAATGCCGAATGTGATTGAAGCGACATAGGGAGTCTTAAATCTCCGGTGGACTTTGCCGAAGATGCCGGGGATCAGTTTGTCTCTGCCCATGCTGTAGAGAATGCGGGAAGCCGCCAGCTGTGAATTCAGAGCCGTGCCGAATGCGAGAGAAAGCACGAAGGCTATGAGAGTGTAAGTTTGAAGAGGTTTCCCTCCGACAGCCCTGATGACGACGTTGATGAAGCCCGTGTTGGGGTCTAAGTCCGCGGGGTTCGGATGGATCAGTCGTCCGATGTAGGTGGACGAAACAAAAAGGAGCCCTATGATCAACAGCACTGCAATCATGCCCGGAGGGATGAGCTTCTGGGGCCGATCGGTTTCCTCGGCAAGAGTTGTCATGGCGTCGAACCCGAGGAGTGTAACCGCCGCAATAGACAAGGCTGAGGCAACGAAGTTGATATTGAACTTTGAAGGCTGGAAGATCGGGTCGGCGTTGAAGGTGCCTGCGCCTCCTCCCCTCCAGACATAGATAGCGCCCGTAACGAGGAAAGCAGCGATGCCGGCGAGCTGAATGATGAAGAGCGCAATGTTCTCCTTGTCCGCAAGCTCGATGCCGACATAGTTGATGGCCGTGTCGACGAGAACGAAAACAAGGAGGGCAAGCCAAACGGGGATCCCTGGGATGAGTATTCCCACAAATACGGCCGCAAGAGAAAGAACCAGCCCAGGTATGAGTGCGTAGTCGATGAGGATCAGCCATCCTGCGACAAAACCTACGTGGGGGTTTATGGTTCTTTGAACATACGAGAATACGGACCCCGCAATCGGCCATTCCCTGATGCACCTCCCGTAGCTGAAAGCCGTAAAAATCATGCCGGCTACACCTATGATGTAGACCAAAGAATCGAGGCCGTTGGCATACTGACCGACGTAGCCGAACATCTGCATCGACGCCATGGGACACGTGAAGATAATGCCGTAGACCACCACGCCCCAGAAGCCGAGTGATCGCTTTAGCTCCTGTTTGTACCCCAACTGCTCTAACGACTTGTCCGCCATTTCAATCCTCCCCTTGCTCTTACAGCGATAGCGCCAGGGCCACAATAGTCGGGCGCCACCTCGGGCCATTGTTCGTTGTAGCGCCGGAAGAAGTCTCCATAATCACTGGCCAGTTCGGCGATGGTCTTCTCGTTCTTCAAGGATTCGAGCACCACCTTCGCCTTGAATATTCCGTCGTACCGCTTCCGATGATCGGTTATTGTTTCCTTTCCTCCTCCTCTTTAGTATTTCACTTCAGAGAGGAGAGGTTGTCCACCTTAATGGGGTGTCCACGTTTCGGGGGAAAGTATGCTCCCCCTGTTTCCAGGAGAGCACGTTTTTGCCTTCGCTGAGGCAGATTGCTCCACTCGCTATCCAAATGGCTCGCTTTGAATAAGCGAGCCATTATCGCAATGCTTAGCAGTGCTCTCAAAGACATGCTTCCGTGCTCAAAAGAACCTGCAACAGTTATGCCAGCATGATGGCGGTCAGCCCATGCCTTCATTAACTCCCGGAAGCACTAAAATAATTAGGTGTTGCAGCAAACAGGGAAACAGGTATGTTCCCAATGGGGTATAATGTACCCACCGACCGGGGAGAGCGACATCAGGGCATCGTGCGATCAGGGGGGAGTTGATTGAGGAACAGCGCGCTACACGCGCCGGGATACCTTTTAGCCCCGCAGGGTATTTTAGTACCCACTTGTCTCGAGGCCCATTTTTTTGTCACTTAACGATAATCGGCCGCAGAGACGTGAAAACGCTTGAGAAGTTTTCTGAAGTTGGCACGGTCCAGATCGGCCCTTGCTGCCGACTTGCTCACGTTCCCCTTGTACATGGCGAGGAGAGTGGTGATGTATTCCCGCGTCATCCCGTCAATTTTCTCCTCTTTAAACTCCTTGAAGGCGGGCACCTGGTTCATTCCCCCGCTATCGGCGGAAAGGATCTCTTCAGGAAGGTCCTGAAGGGTGATCGTATTATCCTCCTTGAACGTCACCGCCCTCTCTAGGGCATTCCTCAATTCGCGCACGTTGCCCGGCCATTGATACGCCGTCATCGCACTATAGGCTGTATCGGCGACGGCAATGACTCTCTTCTTGAACCTCGCGTTGAACTCGGTGAGAAAGTAGTTTGTCAGAAGCGGGATGTCCTGGCGCCTCTCTCTAAGAGGGGGGACGCGAAGGGAAACCACGTTCAGGCGATAGTACAGGTCTTCCCTGAATCGGCCCTCTCCCACCTCCGCCTTCAGGTCTCTGTTCGTTGCGGCAATGATACGAATATTTGCCTTCTTGATCCTGGTGTCACCGACCTTCGAGAACTCTTTCTCCTGGATCACCCTCAGCAGCTTTTTTTGAAGGGGATAGGGAAGTTCGCTGATCTCGTCGAAGAATACGCTGCCCTTCTCGGCAACTTCCAGGTAGCCCTTCTTGTCCGTATAGGCCCCCGTGAAGGACCCTCTCACGTGGCCAAAAATCTCGCTTTCAAGAATTGTGTCCGGCAAACCGCTGCAATCGAGAAGGACGAAGGGACAATCCCGTCTCGTACCCGAATAGTGCAGGGCCTTGGCTATCAACTCTTTGCCTGTTCCGCTCTCCCCGGTGATCAGCACCGTACTGTCGGTGCTGGAGAGCGTTTCCACCGCATGGAGGAGTTTTTTCATGGTTTTATCGGTGGTAACGATCGAGGAGAATGGTGATTTCTCGAGAAGTCTCTCTCTCAGCATCTTATTCTCAATGGACAGTGCTCTTTGTTCGATGGCCCGTTTTATGATCAGGTCGATTTCGTCGATATTGTAAGGCTTGGTGACGTAATCGAAGGCGCCCCGCTTCATCGCCTCCACGGCGGTTTTCACCGTTCCATAGCCCGTGAGGACAATGACGGGAAGGTCGGCTTCCACGGCCTTGATCTGTTGGAGGAGATCAAGGCCGTGGATTTCGGGCATCATCAGATCGACGAAAACCACATCGGGCCGCCATTTCTTTATGGTGTCGCAGACAATTCCGGGACGGGATATCCCCTCAGCCTGGTACCCGAGTATTTCAAGGGACCGGCACAGTACGGTAAGGGCCTTCTCTTCGTCATCGACAAGCAATACCTTCGTCATAATTTGCTTCCCCTCCGTCCCAACTTGCCGATCAGCGCCACGTTTTATCGGGTCGGCGCCGGCTCGGTCTTTACCGGTCTTTCCTCACCACGGGCAGGCAGATCTTCACCGTCGTGCCTTTGCCTGGTTTGCTCTTCACGTCAATACTTCCCGCATGCTCCTTGACTATGCCATAACTTATCGACAACCCAAGTCCGGTTCCCCGACCGGGCGCTTTGAGAGTAAAAAAAGGATCGAAAACTTTGTCCAAGAACTTCCTTTCTATGCCCTGTCCCGTATCTGAGACATGGACTTCAATGACTTTCGCCACTTTTCTGTCCGCCCTGCCCTTCAATTTTGAACCCACCTCCAGCCTTCCTCCGTTCGGCATGGCCTGAGAGGCGTTGAGAAGAATGTTGACGAAGGCTTGCTGCAATTCCGTTGAATTGCCCACGGTGAGCGGCAGGGCGTCATCATAGCGCTCCACAAGCTCAATACCCTGGGACTTGAGCTGAAATCTCAGGAACTGCAAAGTGTTGTCGAGCACATCGTTTATCTGGACCACGCCTTTTTTCATTGTCGCCTGCCCCGAAAAGCTGAGAAGTCTCCTGATGATTTCAGTGGTCCGGCTCACCTCCTCGTCTATGGCCTGCATATCCGATTTGACCTCAGGGTGCAGATTGGGATTCATCAGCAGTATCTGGATGTAATTTGAGATGATGGCCAAAGGGTTGTTTATCTCGTGGGCAATCCCCGCGGTGAGTTGGCCCAGCGCAGAGAGACGGTCCATTTGGCTTATCTTCCTGTATACGGACTCGAACTCCTCTTTCCCCTTTTCCAGCTCAGCCGCCATCTTGTTGATGGAAACCGCCAGAAGCCCGATTTCATCTTTTCTCTCAACCGCTATACGATGGTCAAGGGCGCCGCTCCCAATGATCTTGGTCCCCTCTATCAGGTTTCCGATTTGTCTGAGGGATTCAGAAAAGGAGGAGATGAAACTCATCATCGGCAGATAAACCTGTTCGGTATTCCCCGCAGCCGGCAATGTGCCGCCTCCCGGCAGGGCATCTATATCGATCTTCTTCCGGCGGTTTCCCCTGCCTTCAGGGAGGATACAGAAAAGGTTCCACCCATTGCAGTCGATATAGGCTTGTAACAGACGGGCCTTTCCCGAAGATAGAACCACTTTTCTCACTTTCACGTCGTCGCCTCTGAAGTGGGCAGTCTCCTGGTGGCGCTTCCACTCCTTCCGCACAAGGATCTGATCCTCGTGAAGGCTTTCCACCCCTTGATCAGACGAAACTACTAGATTCCCTGAGGGAGACAGGAAAAAAGCGTATCCTTTGGATGCGCTCCTGAGCATGTTTCCCAGAGGTTTGCTGATTTGCTCCAGGTTTACGTCGATTCCAATGATGCCAAAGAAACGATTGCCCTCGGGGTAGAGCGGGATTGCGCAGGTAACCATCCAGATCTTGGTGAGAGGGCAAAGGTACGGTTCGGTCCATCGCGGCAGCCTTTCCGGGTCATGCTCCTCGTCGGCAATGTAGAAGAAACTATGCTCGGTGGGTTTGAACCCGGCGGGAAGGACGGAGACATCCATCCAGGGGAACCCTCTCGTGACTCCTCGGGTATTTACCGAGTAGATGAAAAGGACGCTAGGACACCGGCGTTGAAGTGCTGCGAAGAGGGGTACTAAAGATTCCGTTTTGCGGAGGAAATTCAGGTCCTCGTGGTCGAGCCTTTCCACGCTTCCCAGGGAGACGCAGGAAGCAGGGTGGCCTTTCATTTCTCGTTCTTGCTCGCCGGAGTCGGCCACATCAGCCAGTAATACCTCCTCGGCAAAATCCTTCAGTATGCAGGCATATTGGTTGATCTGTCTCACTTCCCACCTGATGCGGTGGATTTCGGCGACGATCTGCTCGGAAAGCCGCTGACTCACGCTCATCTCACGGGGTCTCCTTTCTCACGCTCTCATAGAAGCATACCACACGGAAGCCGTTTTTAGCATGTCAGGCCGGCTGGATAGGGTTCAATGCAAAGTACCTGCCACGGCAGTGCTGATGCATCCTGCCCGTCAAGCATCCCGATAGAACATGACCGTGCCCTGAAGGACGAGACCGTTCGCAGACGCCCCCGAACAAGGCCCTGCTGTCGACCAGTCTGAAAGAAGTGGAGGGCAAGAAGAAAAACTTGGTAGCGAACCTCAAGGAAGCGCCGGATTCAGGCAGAGCAGTCAGAGATACGCTTTTGCAGATAGAAAGAGATGAAAAATCGCTGCAGAGAAACTTGAACGAGTTCCAGAAGGAGACCGGTCAGGACGCGAAGAACAATATCCTTTGACCACCCAACGATGGGCGTAATGTTATGGCGGAAGTGCATGGGAATCGAACCCACCCACCAGCTCGTCACCGGTGCACTGGTTTTGAAGACCAGGAGGCCCACCAGGCGCCTTGGCACTTCCGATTATAGTGACATTCTTACACAAAAAGGCCTTGTTTGCAAGAAGCTCACCTTCGCGAGGCGCCGTCTATTCCCTATTCATGAAGAGGTTCCGCCGGGTCGAATAGGTACGTTGTTTCGGGGAAATGCGTCTTGCGCGCCGGGCGCATAATTACACACCGGAGGAAGCAAAAACAGGGTAAAATAAGTAGACAGGCGGTAAGGCCAAGAAAAAGAACGAGGCAAGAGAAGATGACAAACCGGGGTTTTTATACGGGCTCGCTGAAGGTGGAGCAGCCATGGTATCGCCGCAGCACGAGGCATGCGGGCCTGCCGGAAAAAGGGCCGGGCGAATACTGGTACGACTATCAGGGTTTCTATTTCCTTCAAGAAACTACGCACCTCGGGCTCGTGATTCCAATGAAATCGATCATCGAGGTGAAAATAGCCTTCCGGCATGGCGCCATATTTTCCCGGAGAAAAATATTGAATATAGTCTGGAAAAACGGCGGCGAACGTATGAGCTCCGGCTTCATCGTCGAGGGTCCGGAGCAGATTAAGCAGGCACTGACCACGATGGGGTGGGCCTGAGTAAGCTTTTCCGGTTCCTCCGGGGAAATGTGACATATCGCTACAGCGCGTCCACGAGTCAGGGAACGACAGGTCAGTTTATTGAGGGGGGAGGCTCCATGAGCTTGCTCATGGAGGGGGCGCTGAGCCCCAGTAATAGCGCCCTCGTCAATCACACGGTAATGGCGCCGGTGGGGCACATCTCATGGCAGCAGTAGCACCTGATGCACGCCTTATAATCGAAAAAGAGACCCTTTCTCCCTGCACGGAGCGCGCCGACGGGGCAGACATTCACGCAGGTCTTGCAGACGTTGCACCTTTTGCTGTCCCATTTTGGCTTTCTCGTAAACATGCGCCTTACGGTCTCCCGGACCAGAGGGGGCAGGTTCCAATCTACTTCCACGGCTGCCGGCATCACGAAGTCCCGTATCTGCGGTGCGCCTTGGTCCACCAGCATCGCCTCCTCGAGGAGACCTTTTTCCTCGCCCAGTGAGGTGATAGGCAGCGGGGACCGGATAGCAAGCGTCTTTTCAAGAAAAACGTCGAGGGACAGGCCGTTATCGGAAACGGCAACGAGACCCAGATGACGAACCCGTCCGTGGGCCGGACCATTGCTATCCATGCCGACTATCCCGTCGAGGATGGTGAGGGCCGGGTTGACCGTGGAATGGATATCCATGAGAAGGGATGCGAAAAGCCGCTTGTCCCCTTTGCATCGGAGGTGCCATTTTGCCTTATCCAGGGAGGGCACAAAGCCGAAGGTATTCTTCACCCCGGCTGTGAGACCCATCATCACATGGGTCTTCAGCTTGGGCATGCTCAGCACCAGGTCGTAGTCGAGAGGGTCTTCCCCGAGCACCAGTTCCCTGTACGGGGAAATACCGGTGTTGACTTTCGTGACCCTCTTTCTGAAAGGCGCGAGTCCCAGCCGCAGGTCCCGCATCACCTCCATGATGCCGGATTTTTCGAGGGCTTTCTCGGTCGATTCGTATCCGGGGCTGTCCCCTACGAAAACAGTGCACCCATTCTCTACCAGTATCTCGGCGATGGCCCGCACAAAGAGAGGATGGGTGTTGACCGCCTTTCCCGGCGCCTTGCCGCTGAGAAGGTTCGGCTTTAAGAGGACTTTACACTTGGCCGGCAAGGCGCCGAACTCGGCGAGGGCCTTGAAAAAGAACTCTTTCAGCAGCGGTACGTCGTAGCTGCCGCAACCTCCGGCGACGATCTTGGACATCACTGCCCGGCAAACTGTAGTGCATCGAAGGTGAGGCAGATCGAGCCGTCCCTGCTCTCCCAGCAGATCTTTCTCCTGCCCCGCCTATCCTGGCCGTAGTCGACCCGATAGTTCTCATGTTCCATTGTCCACCCCTCGGACGTCTCCTGCCTGTCTCCCCTCATGGCGAGGTCGTTTATGAACCGGCTCACGGGAAAACCATATCTCTCCTCGAAGACCGCTTCATCGGTGGTCTTTTCGTCTCCGGCAACAAAAAGAAATCGACCTGCGTCCTTTCGCACATAGATGAGGGTCTGTCCGAAAGGCCCGTATACCTCCAGGAGAAACCGGTCCGGATACTCCATGCTCACCACAAAAGGGCCTGAAAAGTGCTCTTTCTTCCACGCTGCATCAAGGTCTCCCTCACCCTTAAGGGAGTTGACTCCGGAAGGCCACTGCAGGTTCTCACCCTTTTTCTGAAGGAGAGCGCATCCTGAAATGAAGATCAGGAAGGAGACGAAGATGAGTCTTTTCACTTGCGCTTTTGCTCGAGACTTCTCAGCTTCTCCTCAAGGACTTTCTTTCGATCGTCTTTTTTTTCGAGGTCTATCGATTGGTGCAGGACATCTATTGCCTTGTCGCGCTGGCCGAGCCTGGCATAGACATCTGAAAGATGCTCGGCGATAACGGAGTCATCGGATGCCAGCTCCCGGGCCTTCAGTATCTCGTCCAGCGCTTTTTTGTACTCTCCCTTGCTATAGAAGACCCAACCGAGACTGTCGCGTATGTAGCCGTCGTCAGGTCTTTTCTCCAGGGCCTTTTTTACGAGGGCCTCCGCCCGCTCCAGGTTGATGCCTTTTTCCGCAAAGCTGTAGCCGATGAAGTTGAGCGCGCCCGGGTTGTCCGGCTCTATCTTGACTATCTCTTCCATATTCTTTAGCGCTGTGTCGTTGTCCCCGTTCTTTTCGTAAAGCATGCCCAATTGATAAAGGAGGTCGACATTTTTCGGCTCCAGACTTTTCGCCCTTTCGAGGGTGGCTATACCCCTGCCGTAATCCATTTTTTCTTCGAGCAGTCCTGCCAAAAGCTGATAGAGCGAAACGTTCTTCTCATTCTTTTCAATCAGTTTCTCTATCTGCTGAACGCCTTCATCGACGGCCCCCGCTTTTACATAGAGGATGAGGAGGTTCCGCGAGGCCGCCTGGAATTCTTCTCCCTTCTGATCCACCTTCAAAAGTTCTTCAATCGCCTTTTTCAGGTCTCCCTTCTCCTGCAATGCGATGGCCAGGTAAAGCCTCGCCTTGTCGTCCCTGGGCCTGGAAGCGAGAACCAGGCTGAATTCCCGGATCGCCTCCTCATACTTCCCCTTTTCCAGGTGGAGAAGACCGATATTTTCCCTGATCGAAAGGTCTTCCCTATCGAGGTCGGACAGCTTCTCGAATTCGGAAATAGCCCCGTCGTAATCCTTTGTTTGCACATAGATCGCGGCTATCCTCGCCCTCGCCTTCTTGCCCGCCGGGTTGACCTGCACGGCCTTCTTATAGTAGCTCACCGCCACGTCGAGTCTGCCCTCTATCTCAGACAAAGTCCCCATGTCAAGCAGCGCCAGCTCAAAGTCCGGCTTTATGGCAAGAAGCTTCTCATAGTGTGCCCGCGCTTTCTCGAAATCCTTCAGCTCACCGTGAAGTCTGGCTGTATAGTAGAGAGCCATGAGGTTTTCGCCGTCGTAGCTCAGCACTATTTCGTAAGCTGCGGCTGCCTCCCGGTATTTTTTCTGAGCAATGTCGATGGATCCCAGGAGCAGGTAGGCGTCCGTATCCTCCCGGTCCATTGCTATGCACTGTTCATAGAGTTGCCGTGCCTTGTCGAACTCATCCTTCGACGCATAGATGCCTGCGAGCAGCATGAGGCTGTGACGGTTTTTCGGCTCGCCCTGGACCGATTCCTTCAGGAGCGTCTCGGCGTGGTCCAACTCCCCTTTCTTCACGTACAAGAGAGCCATCTCGTTCTTTATCTGCTCAGAGCCGGGATCACGCGAAAGCGCTGACTTGTAGTATTGAAGCGCTTCATCATACCTGCCGGCCTGGCTGCTCCTGTAGCCCTCCAGGAAATAGAAGAACGCGGAACCGGACCCTTTGGCGGCAAGAGCCGGAGAATACGTGAGGAACACCACAAAAACCACCGTGAGGATGTGTTTCATATAGTACGTATGACACCCCTTTCTTGAAAATGGCATAGTCAAACCAGGGCAGCTATCGTATCAGCCTGCCGAACCTTTCCCAACGCACATAGCGGAAGAAGTCGTCAGCCTGGCTGTTCCACGAGAAGTAGATGATGAGAGCGCGTCCGACGAGGTCTTCCTGCTTCACGAATCCCCAGAACCTGCCGTCGAGGCTCCGGTCCCTGTTGTCACCCATAACGAAATAAGCACGCGGGGGGACCCTGATAGGTCCGAAGTTATCACGCTGGGAGAAAACCCCCTGGACAATGCTGTCTTCCGCGAAGTGCGCATGGGGGTCATCCATCTTCTGACCATTGAGATAGATTACCTTATCCCTTATCTCGATCACGTCTCCCTCTGTCCCGATCACCCTTTTAATAAAGTCCTTGCTCCTGTCGACAGGATAACGGAAGACAACCACGTCGCCTCTTGAAGGATTGCCAAGGTTAAGGATAACGATATCCGTAAAGGGTACCTTCATGACATAGTTGAGCCTGTTGACGAGAAGATGGTCGCCCACCAGAAGCGTCGGCTCCATGGAACTCGAGGGGATTTTGAATGCCTGTACGATAAAGCTGCGGACAAAGAAGGCGATGAGCGCCGCGATGAGAAGTGATTCTACATACTCCTGTGTTTTGCTTTTTTGTTTCATCTATTCTCCCGAACAATTCTGCCCGCCTGTGCCGGGCGCATGTATCTATAATAACCTAAAATGAACAATTTTTCACGCCCCTGTCCGGGCGTGCCGCCGGTGCCGCAATGTTGGAGCAAAAGAGCGGGGTCTCTCATCTTCCGCTCTAAAGCCCTTCTGTCCTCTCCATCCTCTCCGGGGCAGAGACGCCCACTATGTGCAGACCTTCCCGGATCACGTTTTGCAGCACCGCAAGCAGTGCCAGCCTTGCCATGGTAAGTTCGATCTCGTTCCCCAATACCCTGACTTTGTTGTAGTAGCCGTGGAACTTGCCGACGAGGTCGATCAGGTAAAACGTGATGCGGTGCGGCTCGAAGCTTCGCGCACTCCCCTCCAGGACGTCGAAGAAATTGAGAATTTCCTTTATGAGTCCCATCTCTTCCGGCAGCACCAGTCGACCCACATCCGCATGCCGGATTGCGGCCAGGTCTATGCCCTCACCTTGCGCCATTCTGAATATCGATTCGATGCGGGCGTGGGCGTACTGCACGTAATAGACGGGGTTTTCGTTGGAGGTCTTTTTTGCGAGGTCGAGATCGAACTCAAGGTGGGCGTCGCTCTTCCTCATAAGAAAGAAGAACCTTGCCGCATCCGTCCCCACCTCATCCAGGACCTCTCTCAACGTAGTGAATTGTCCCGACCTGGTCGACATCCCTACCGGTTTCCCCTCTTTGAGGAGGGTCACAAACTGGATGAGAAGCACTTTGAGGGCGTCCCTATCTCTGCCCAGCGCCTCAATAGATGCCTTGAGCCGGTCGATATACCCGTGGTGGTCGGCCCCCCAGATATCGACGAGAGTATGAAAACCGCGCTCGAATTTTTCCCGGTGGTAGGCGATGTCGGACGCAAAATACGTTTTTTCGCCACCCGACTTAATGATCACCCGGTCCTTTTCGTCGCCAAGGGGGGATGTCCTGAACCAAAGCGCCCCATCCTGCTCATAGAGCCAGCCCCGCTCCCGGAGCGCCTGTATGGTCTCATCCACGAGTCCCCTTTCAAAAAGGGTGGTCTCGCGGTAAAAAGAGTCAAAGAAGACCCCAAACGCCTCAAGGTCTTTCCTTATGCCGGCGAGCACCAGGTCGGCGGCAAACCGGGCCATGAAGGCGACGGCAGAACCAACTTCTGCGGGCGCCTCAACCTTTTCGGCCAGGAGCATCCTTGCGATGTCCCTCACGTAGTCACCCTGATAGAGGTTCGACGGGTAGTCGACACTTTCCCCCTGAAGCTCCTTCCATCTGAGGTAGACGGACTGTCCCAATGTCTCAATCTGCCTGCCCGCGTCGTTCACGTAATACTCGCGCACCACCTGATAGCCTGATTTTTCGAGTACATGCGCAAGCACGTCGCCCACGGCCGCACCCCTTCCATGACCTATGTGAAGAGGCCCGGTG
>Ga0187870_1002747_pt1 | contig 14259 bp, 13 predicted proteins | sample June2016WEW_13_1_3_FD_132974 | JGI IMG/M metagenome (GOLD analysis project Ga0187870, IMG submission 132974) | Peatland microbial communities from SPRUCE experiment site at the Marcell Experimental Forest, Minnesota, USA - June2016WEW_13_150 | ecosystem: Environmental > Terrestrial > Soil >... | reverse complement strand
TAAGGTCACAATTTGTGATTTTAGACTCATCCGAATACCTTCTCCTGGACCTTCACCACTTCGCTGAAGTCCTCCAGGGCCAAGTGGGAGTAATGCTCGGTCATCTCCTGCGTCCGGTGACCCGTCACGCGCTGCACGAGCGGGTCAGGGACCCGGGCTGTGCGGAGAAGCGTGTTCAAGAAGTGACGATGCGAGTGGAAGGTGATGCGCCGGTCCTCGCGCTCCTCACCAGTGATGCCGATACGCTCCAGCGCCCCGTAGAGGCCGTCAAGGATGATTCGAGGAGACAATGGAGTGTGTCGGCCCCTGCCGTAGAACACGAGGTCTGTCGGCTCTTGGTAGGGTGAGGCTTTGATAAGTGCCGCAAGGTGTTCTGAGGTCTTCTTCGGCAGGGGAATGCGCCGGCCCGCACCTGTCTTGGTGCCGTCTTTCAAGCCCGTTCTCCATTCCCAGCTCTGCGAGACTGTAAGGTAGTTCTCCTGCACCGCTCCTACGGCGAGCGCCTGCAGCTCGCCCATTCGAAGTCCAGTCGATGCAGCGGTGAGGTTCAGCGTGAAGTGCTTGCGCTCGCCTGCCCATACCTTCCCGATCTTCTTGTCCTCGAACAGCGCGCGGATCTCTTGACCTGTGAGGATGCCCCGCTCTGCTGGCCTTTCGGCAAGCCCAGTGATGAAGGCCGAGGGATCACGAACAATGATGCCGTTCCTCGTGGCCTCCTTGAGCATGATCTTCAAGCAACGCAAAGCATGATTGATTGTGGAGTGTGATAGCTTCTTGCGACGGAGTGAGAGTAGGCATTCCTCAACCTGACGGGGAGTGATATGGGTGATTAGCTTGTCTTTCAACTGGGGCAGCAGATGATTTTGAAGGTGTCCCTTCATCACGACAAGGTAGGTAGCGGTGAGCCGACTGCCTCGGGCCAGCCTACTTTGAACATAGCTATGCTCTTGGGTCCACCAGCCCTGAGCATACCGTGCGAAGGTGACGGCGTGCCGCGTACCCTCCCGCCCTGCCTTGATTTCTCGTAGCGCCCAGCTTTCTGCAGCGGTCTTAGCCGTGAACCCCGTGCTCCGCCAAGGGAGCAGGGCTCCGTCAAGGGCGCGGAAGCGGCAATACCACGTCGGCTTCCCTTTTGTGAGCCTATCGCGCCTTTTGATGAGGTAGAAGTCCCGCTTGGCCATGTTAAGCCTCCCAGGATGAAGCGGGTTTTTGCTCATTCTTGGTACCCTGGCTGGTACCCTGAAGAATGATGGAAAACTACCGGAAACAATGGTCTAGTATCGTGTCCCACAAGTTCCTTTCAATATTCGCGCGGCGTAATTCATTGCATGCCAATGAATTGCGGTTTTCGGGAATGTCCACGAATCAAAGAGACAGGACACTAGCTAATTATTTACAAATAAAAGCATTAAAACTGCCCGGAAGAGGACTTGAACCTCCATGCCCTTGCGAGCACTAGACCCTGAAACGGGTCTCCGGTACTTCCCATTACATGGCTATCCAGAGCCATGTGTGTCTAATTATAGCTCGCTGTGGCGTTTAAGTACACGACGTCCAATCACACTGTGTCTCTGTGTGCCAGCATGAATAAATCAGCATGCTACATTTGTGCTACGGGCCAAAAATGAGCCAGAGAGTGACCGCGAGCGGCGTTCCAACATGGCCTCTTAGCCACTTCACGCCCAGAACAGGCCCCCACATGCTCGTGGCGGACCGCCGTGAAGTTTTCGTGGGTCCTGCCGCTAAAATTTTCCCCATTCCTCCCCTGCAAGCTAAACCAAGCACAGGCCGATCTGGGAGTAAAACTTTGTTTATCGAGCCAGGCAGCCCGTGGGAGAACGGTCACGTGGAGAGCTTCAACGGGAAGATGCGAGACGAGCTGCTCAATCGGGAGCTCTTTGACACCCTCGGGGAAGCCAAGACTCTATGCGGGCGCTGGGTCACCCAGTACAATACGGTCAGGCCGCATAGTGCTCTGGGAACTCGACCTCCGACACCCGAGGCACCATGCCGCCCGCCTTGGAGAGCTGATCTTTGTAACTTACGAAGTGGTATAAAAACTGGGGGCAGGTCTCTATCCACCGTCAGAAGTTTAGAATCCTGATTTTCGAATCTGTCAGACCGAACCTTGTTTTCTACAAATAAAACAAGGAGAAGCCACACAAGAGAGGTTATTCTACGAAATTGTCGAACTTTTTCAGCGCTCCCCGTTTCTTCAGCTCCTTGTGCTCCCGCTCCATGGCCTTCCTGTAGAAGTCCTGAAAATCCTCGTGCCATACTGCGTCATGCCTGCCGTCTGCCGACAACTTGACCTCCACCCGTATCTCCCCTTCGTCGCGCCAGTGATGATCCCGGGAGAGGCGTTTCTTCTCTTCATTGGTCAGCCGAAGACGATGTCGGGATGCGAGCCAGGTCAGATGACTCTCCACCTGGCAGAGATCGAGGTCTTCCTGGAGATGCTGGACTGCGAACACGAAGTCGATCCACGGCCCCAGCGCCTTCAGCCAGCTCTGAAGGCGCGCATCGATGCTCTCCAGGTATTCCGCTGCATCTGCATGGTTCGCAAGCTTCTGGGTCCAGTGCTCGCGAATCTTCTGGAAGTTGAAATCGAAATGCGGGTAGGAGCCCTCGTGACTCACCCCTCGTTCCCCCTTGCCCCGATCCGGCGCCCCATCAGAAGCTGTATCGAGCGTGGGCAAAGACTTCGTTCTGGCCGCTCAGCGCACCGAACACCGTCGAACTCGTGGCCTGGATCCAGTGGAAGCCGAGCACCAGCTCCGCGTTGTCCATGGGGTGGATGCTGATGGACGGGGCTGCCAGAACCGCGTAGTTGTCCGGAATATCGCTCCAGTTTCTCACCTCGAAGATGAAGCTAAGCAGCGTGAGCTTCACCTTTTCGTCGAACAGACGCCACTCGAGGTCCATGGAGAAATAGTCGTTCAGGTTGTCCGCGCCCGCTTCCTGGAAGAGCCCGTGCACGAACTGGCCATTGAGATAGACATCGCCGGGAAAAGTGTAATCCCCCCCTATCACGTACTTCACGTACGGCGTGCTGTCCAACGCAGTGGACTGAACCACCCCCCCGCCCAGCGCGCTGGAGTCTGTTGTGAGGATGATCTTCTGCGGGAGGAAAAGCGCGGCTTCCGCCCAGACGCCGACCCCGAGGATGGACCCGGCAAGGTCGGCTCCGAAGATGTGCTCCCGCGGATAGACGAGGTCCGTTGCAGCATTCACCACGGGCAATCCGGTCGAAGTGATGACGATGCTATCGATGACAGGGAGGCTCTGTCTGCCGTAAAGGTAGGACACAGAAAGGTCGTACCCGAGGAGATTCCCCTTGACCTTCAGGCCCGCTGTGAGGCTGTTTGCGATGGACAGTCCGGGGAGTGTCGCAGTCGAGCTGACATTGCCCAGGGTCAGCCCCGGGGGCGCCTGCACCGCTGAGGGCATGAGAGCAGTGGCCCACTGCCCTGCGGGCAGGACTGCGGGAGTGAACTGCGCCACCGCAAGAGCGGTGATCTGGAGCCCTCCCGCGTACACGTTGAGCTGGGCCCCGTCTGATCCGAGGTGCCTGCCGAAGTCCCACGGGTCGCTGAGGTCGAGCGGGTTCACATTGTCCACGACGTTCAGCTTGTCCGCCGTTCCCCACGCGATCCGCTGCCGGCCGACCTTCAGGTCGACGTTGTCGAAGATGAAGCCGTTCAGTTCGAAGTATGCCTCACGAAGGTCCAGAACGACCGGCGCAACGCTGCCAAAGGAGAAGAGGTCCGTCCCGGAGACTACCGAGGAAGAGAGACCCGGAGAACGCACCCATGCCTCCGCATGGAACTTCGCCGCGTCGGTGGGTTTCGCATCCGCAGCGAGCTCCAGGCGGTACTCTTGGAAGGTAAGCTGGGGATCTGCCTCCGTGGATATCCGGTCATCCGTGGAAACCGCTCCTCCTAGGGTGATTCTTCTGTTTTCCGTATCATCAGACTGCTGCTCGGCCCACATCAGGGGGCTCACACCCAGGGCCAGCAGGCCGAGCAGCGCAATGAGAGTTTTCGTCTTCATCACATGCTCCTACTGGCTGAGATAGCGTTCGGTGAACTTCTCGTCTCCGATCCCCGAGTCGAGCTTGAGGTCGGATACGAGCATCTCGGTCTTGTGCTGCTTCTTGAGGTCCTCCATGGTGGTGGTCATCGCGACCCAATACCCCTGCACCTTCTTCAGATCACCGCGGACGAGCACCTTTGTAAGAGTCCCCGATTTGTCGTTGTACTCGACGCGAACGGGATAGAAGCTGTCGTTTTGAACCGTAACGATCTGCTTCGAGTAGTCCGAGGTCCTGCCAGGCTTGGGGGTCAGCTCCAAGATGATCGTGCCCTGGTCCCTGCTTTTGATCGCAGCGCTCCACTTGTCTGACCATTTCGCCGCCTCGAGATCGTCATAGGTGAAGTCCGTCCCGGCGAAGTTGGTGTTCTTCACGGAGCTGGCGATCCTGCGCACCTTGTTGAAGGCGGGCAGGTACAGGTACTGAAGGTCTCCGGGCAAGGAGAGGAATGCGATGCCGCGCTGGTCTGCCGGCGCTGTGAAGCGCACCAGACGCTTCTCCCGTCCCTTCTGGAGCATCATCATCTCCCGCGTCTTTTGCGTGCCGTCCTTGTCGATCAGGACGAGGTGAACCGTGTAACTCTGGTCCTTCGGACTGTTGATCGCGTCATCCACCTTGTCGAGGATCTGCGCTGCCGTGAGACCGGTGTCCTGCGCCAGGGTCGGGACCGCGGCCCCGATCAGACAGAGAACGGCGGCCAGAGCGATGATTGTTTGCGTTCTCATAAAGTCTCTCCTTCACGCTTCTGCGTGGTGCTGCCCGCCTCCGCCGTGGCTCCCGGGAGCCTGTCCCATCGACTGCCCATGAAGGCAGCTGGCGCGCTCAGCATGAGCGCGGGAAGCAGGCTCAGCGCGCCTGCCCCGCTGCCGATCATCGCTATGGCGGTCAGGATCCCGAATTGCCGCAGGGGCAGAAGATCGGCGAAAAGCAGGGCGATGAACCCCATGGTGACTGCGAGCACATTGATGATGATTGCCAGACCGGTGGTCTGGATGGTCTTTGCCACGGCTTCAGCGGCCGTGGAAGGACCCCGGTAATACGTCGAGAACCTGACGCTGAAATGGATGGAATAGTCGATCCCGATCCCCAGGGCAATGGAGCCGACAAGAACCGTTGCCACGTTGATCGGGATGCCGGTGAAGCCCATGAGGCCGAACATCAGCACAACTGCGAGGACGATTGGCGCGAGCCCCATGATCCCGCCGCGCCATGACCCGAGCTTCAGGGCCAAGAGCAGGAAAATGAACACGAACGCGATCACTAGGCTTTCAGCCTGGCTCCACAGGACGCTCTGATCGAGGTGCCAGGAAATGAGCGGCATGCCCGTATACTGGACGTTGAACCTAATGAGCTGAGGAGCGGCTTGCGCGGCGCTTCCAACGCTCAGGCTGCGAAACAACTTCACCGGCACGGCAGTCGTGAGCTGGGACAGATCCGCGAGCTCGCCCTCCACTTCCGATTGAAAGTTCTTGTTGCCCTGAAGCTCAGCCGGCATGAGGGGAAGAACCCGAGGGAGAGCTGTGCGCGGATCAGGTACCGGCCAAGAGTCCCGATAGAGGGAGGTGACCTCTTCCTTCATCTGCGAGGGATCGAACTCGATGCTGCCTGCCCGCTTCTTGATGAGCCACTGCAGCATTTCGCATGCCCTCTGCGTCCAATACTGCATCACCTGCCGACGGTCCTCCGGGGACAGCGATGCCATCTTCACCTCCACGAGTTCCCTGTTCATCGAGCGGATGTACGCATCAAGGGACCCGATCATCCCCTTGAGCCGCGTGCTGTCCAAGAGACCCACCATGGACTGGATCTGGCCTTCGTCCTTGTTGTCGCTCACGAGGCCGTTCACGATGTCCTGGCCCTCCAGCATGAACATCAGGTTCGAAACTTTTGCCCGGTCATCCGGCACGGTCTTGCAGTTGTCGATGAGATCGTTCATCTCCGCGATCAGATCCGCGAGGGAGAGAGGGTTGCTCGCAAGGTGCTCGCCGGCAATGAACCTCTCGAATCGAAGCATCTCCTTGAGGACGAACGGATTTGCGAGATCTCCTGTGAAATCGATGTCCAGCGGCCGCGAACCGCCGAACTCGCGCTGCAGGAGAGCCTCGGTGACCCGCACGGGGTTCTTCTGGTCGAGGAACGTGGTGAACTCCGCTTCGCGCCTGATCAGAGGGATGCCGGCGATCCCCAGAACAAGGATGAGCGCGCTCACCGCGATGATCACCCTCCGATGACGGACCACGACGCCGGCCCACTTCGCCATGAGCCTCTGGATGAGATGGCCCTCGCTGCGCGCGGAGCGGCGGGGGGAAACCTTGATCGAGCCGAGCACTGCCGGCACGAATATGATGGAGATCAGCAGGGAGAAGAGGACGCCGACCGAGGCGAAGATCCCGAAGTCGCGGATGGTCGTGAGGTACGAGCCCACGATGAACGAGGAAAAGCCGAGGACGATCGTGAGAGCCGCGAGGACAACGCGAATGCCCACCTCGCGAAACGCGCCCTGGGATTCTTCTCCCCTGCTGCCATACCGGCTGACGTCCTCATCGAACTTGCTGAGGATGTGGATGCAGGGCGCACTCCCGATTGCAACGAGGAGGGCCGGAATGATGTTCGAGACGAGGGTCAGGGGCACCTTCACCAGAGCCATGAAGCCCATGATCCAGACGGTGCTCATGAGAACCGAGCCAAGGGGAACAAGAACCCCCCGGATCGTGCCGAACGCGAGATAGAGGGTCAGGATGATCAGGACGGAAACAATTGGAATCAGGATCTGCAGGTCATGAACGATGACGGAGCTGAGCTCGGCGGCAAGCATCGGGTTTCCGCCGAAATACAGCTTTGCCTCCACGCCGCTGGCCGCGGCAGCCGCCTTCAGCCGCTCGACAAGGGAGCCGGCCTTGGCCCCCGACCTGATTTGACAGACGACGAGCGTCGTGCGGCCGTTGTTGGAGACGAGCCCCCCGCGGTATCTCTCATTGCTCATGACGGTGGCCCGCAGGGCCTGAATCTGCTCCGGCGTTGTTGGCGGGCTCCCCGGCTCGAAGAGCCTCCCGATCTCGATCGCACCGTCCGATGCCTTGCGAATGTCCATCATGTCGGCAAGGCTGAGGACGGTGGAGACCCCATCCACTCCCTGGAACGCCTGAGTCAGGCAGTCGACGTCCTGGAGAGTCCGGGCGCTGAAGACATCGTCAGACTCCACAGCGGCCACCACGACGTCGTTTTGTTTGAACGTGTCCCCGAGATGATTGAACAGCTGGACAGCCGCGTCATCCTTGGGCAGATAGGAGATGCTATCGCTGTTCACCTTGAGGTCTTTGATCCAGAACGCGAAGAACACCGTCAGAGCGAGAAAGACCACGATGATCGGCGCACGATTGCGAAAAACGAAATCCGTGAGACGTTTCATGACTCACCTTCTGAGAAGCCCCTGGAAGACCACCTCGAGCAGGGAATCCAGGGTTTTCTCCGTATCAGCGGGCTGCAGGGCTGCGGAAAACGGGTATTCAAACGCCCGAAAGGCCGTGACCATGGCAGTGGCTGTCGTAGGGATGTCCCGAATCGAGAATCGTCCCTCGGCCACTCCCTGTTCGAGGATGCCGGAAATGATTCTGATCTCATCCGGGTCGAACATCTCGTGGATTCTCAGGAGCAGCTCGTAGCGTTCCGTCGTGGCTTCTATGAACTCCATATGCTGGTTCAGTTTCCGCCGATACATTTCCGTGCGTTTCAGGATGTACGCGCGGATCTTGCCTTCCGGGGTCCGTTCAGCGTCGATTGCCTTGAGGAACTCGTCCCGAAGCTCCGCAACTTCGTTCTTGAAGACCTCGAGGAAGATGTCCTCTTTACTGTTGAAATAGTGGTAAAGGGAGCTTTTTCCCATATGGAGAGCTCTTGCAATGTCGTTCATGGTCGTCTTTCCAAAACCGAATTGCTGAATAACGAGTGCCGCGGCTTGTACTACCGACGCCTTCTGATCGTCATACGTTTTGCCGTGCATCTAATGCCTCCATGATTCTCAAAGCTATTAGAAACAAGCTTTTCGACTAAATGTGACTTTTAGTCGATTATTCTAATAGTCGAAACGTAGCCACACTTTTCAGAATTGTCAACAACCTCAGGGGGTGCCCGAAAACGGGTTAGCAATGGTACTCTCTTAGTGGTCTATTTCGCAAGTACGGTGACGTAAGAGGAGGTTGTTCGGCGGATCACTGAGACGGTAGAATAGGGGCGTAGCATTTTCTTCTGGGAGGGGAATATGCCACGCGAAAGCCCGTATTCCATCGTGCTTTCCGCAGGGGAGAAGGCGTATCTGGAGAGGCTCTCCCGCAAGTACACTGCCCCTTACAACGTTGTTGTGCGAGCGAAGGTACTCCTTCTGGCGGCAGAAGGATTGGACAACGAGACAATCGGGCAGAGACTGGATTTGCCGCGCCAGATCGTCTCCAAATGGCGGAAACGGTTCTACTTCGAACGGATGGGAGGGTTGGAGGATCGAGAGAGACCCGGACGGCCGTCCGGTTTTCCCCCCTGAGGTAGTCGTGCAGGTGAAGGCACTTGCCTGCGAGCTTCCGTATGAAAGGGGCATCCCCTTGTCCCGGTTCAGTTGTCGCGAGATAGCGGCGGAGGCGGTGCGCAGGGGGATCGTTGCCCAGATCAGCGGCGCGACGGTGTGGCGCTGGCTGGATGAGGATGCGATAAAGCCATGGCAGCATCGGAGTTGGATTTATCCGCGGGACCCGGAGTTTGAGGGGAAAGCGGGACACGTGCTGGATCTGTATCAGGGAATATGGCGTGGAGAGACCTTGGGAGCGGATGAATACGTGATCTGCTCCGACGAGAAGACCAGCATTCAGGCACGCGTGCGCATTCATCCGACGCAGCCGGCTCAGTGGCGCCAAAGCATGAGGGTTGAACATGAATACCAGCGTGGTGGTGCTCTGGCCTACATGGCTGCATGGGAGGTCAAGGGGGCGAAGGTCTTCGGGCGGTGCGAGAGGAAGTCGGGGATTGCCGCCTTTGAGCGGCTCGTTGCCGATGTGATGAGCCGAGAGCCGTACCGTTGGGCGCGACGGGTCTTCTGGATCGTGGACAACGGTTCCTCTCATCGTGGAAAGCCGTCCGTCGAACGGATGAGGAGCAAGTGGCCGAATGCGCAGCTGGTGCACCTCCCTGTACATGCGAGTTGGCTGAATCAGATGGAGATCTACTTCGGCATCGTTCAGAGGAAGGTGCTCACGCCGAATGACTTCGTCTCTCTGGACGGGGTAGCGCAACGACTGAAGGAGTTCGAGAGGCATTATGAGAGAGTTGCGAAGCCATTCGAATGGAAGTTCACCCGAGAGGACCTGTCACGGATGCTGAGGAAGCTCCGCGAGGATGCTGAACAGAGCAGGCTCACCGCATGAATACGTCATCGAGATTGGGAAATGGACCACTTAGCATGAAAACGAATATGAAGATCCTTCAAATCGTCAACATCCTCTCATTCCTTGCTGTCCTGGTGGTGAACACGCTCGCATCGACAGTCGGAATCAACGGTCGGCTCACCGGCGCGCTGTCCGACCGCATTCCCAATCTTTTCGTGCCCGTGGGGCTCACCTTCTCGATTTGGGCGGTGATCTATCTCCTGCTCCTGCTTTTCACGATTGCCCAGGCGCGCGGCCTGTTTTCTGCGGGCCAGGACGGCCCCGAGGGGACACGGCGGATCGGCTGGCTGTTTGCCCTGTCGTCGGCTGCCAATGTCGCATGGCTTCTGCTGTGGCACTACGAGCTGGTCGGGGTGTCGGTTCTGGCGATGCTGGTGATCCTTGGGTCCCTGCTGGCCGTCTATGTGAGGCTGCGGACGGGCCGCACGCACGCCGGCTCGGCGGAGAGGTGGCTGTTCCGCGTGCCCTTCAGCGTCTACCTCGGGTGGATCACCGTCGCGACAATCGCCAACGTGACGGCTTTCCTGGTGAAGGCGGGCTGGAACGGTTTCGGCTTGCGGCCCGAAGTGTGGGCGGTTGCAGTGATCATCGTGGCGGCCCTCATCACGGTGGCAGTCCTGGCCACGCGCCGGGACGCGGGTTACGGCCTGGCGGTGCTCTGGGCCCTGGCGGGAATCGTCATCAAGCGATCGGCCGACTCGTCCGCCGCAAGCCACGTGGTGTTCTTGGCGGCATTCACCTGCGGCGTCGTGGTGGCCGCGGCAATCATCGCCTCGGCGGTGCGAAGCGCTCTGAAGCCTCTCAAGGCCTGATTGCGTCCCGGGGGAGACCGGCGGGAGGCGCGCACGTGACGGATAAACCCAGCCTCGGAGTCAGCTCCTGCCTGCTGGGCAACAACGTGCGATACGACGGCGGCCACAAGCTCGATCTCTACCTGTCCGACGTTCTCGGGAGGCATGTCCACTGGGTACCGGTCTGCCCCGAGGTGGAGTGCGGCCTGGGCGTTCCGCGGGAGTCAATGCGCCTCGTCGGCGATCCCGCGTCGCCCCGTCTGATCACCACCCGCACCGGGACCGACCATACGCAGCGCATGGAGCGATGGGCACGTCAGAGATCCGCGGAGCTGGAACGTGAGGATCTCTGCGGCTTCGTGTTCAAGTCCCGCTCCCCGAGCTCGGGCCTGCGAGGGATCAAGGTATACGACGAGAAGGGCAATCCCGCCCGGCGCGGCCAAGGCATGTTCGCCCGGGCGTTCACGCAGCGGCTCCCGCACCTTCGCTTGCAGAGAAGCGGCCATATCCTTCAGGTGTCAAGCATCGGCGGAATCGTTGCGTTTCCTGGCGTTGGCCTGTACCACGCATCCAAGTGGGCGCTGGAGGCTTTCAGCGACACTTTGAGCCAGGAAGTCAGCCAGTTCGGCATCAAGGTGACCCTAGTCGAGCTAAGTGGCTTCAGCACGGACTGGGCAGGCAGTTCCGCGGTACACGCCAGCAAAAACCCGATCTACGACTCCATCCGAAATGTCAGACCGCCTCGGCCAAAGCCGGGCGATCCCAAGGCTTCCGCCGCCGCCATCCTAAAGGTCGTTGACTCGGAGAATCCGCCGCTACGGTTGCTTCTGGGGAAGTTCGCGGCTGACTGGGTGAAGGAGGTGTATCCCAGACGCCTGGCGACATGGGCGGAATTGGAAAGTGTATCCCGTCCTTCCTCCGGGATTCCCCAGTTACAGTACCTCGGCAATTTCCTCTCTTTTCTCGAACCAGAAACAGCGAGCCTACAAACATAATAAACATTACAATTTCTAGAGCGAGAGGCATTCGGAACAAGTTTTCCTATGTGGTCAGCAAGGGCGGTATCAGCTCGTTGACCGGATGCGCGGCGGCCGACCTAGCGTCTTATGGCATTCGAGTGAATTCGATTGGTATTGGTCCAACAGGCACTCCGGTCGGGAGCAGAGAACATCCGGATCGAAAGCGTGGGGAGGCAAACCCGGCGAGCTTGACCGGTCGAATTGGCCATCCTGAAGAAATAGCTGATGTAGTCTCGCTTCTGTTATCCGACAAGGCGAGCTATATCTTGGGGACGATCGTGAATGTAGATGGAGGTAGCGGGCTTTCAGACTAAGAAACTCTAACATAATGGACTCATGAAACTAGAGCAGACCAGCAAATCATGATACAGCCAAGACCCGCCACCCCGTGGCTCCAAAGTTTCTGTAGCGCATGATCTCTCCTGAGCCCACGAGGCGAGTCCCCGCGGGGCTCGCGGTGCGAGCGCTGCTAGCCCTTCTGCCGAGCTCGTATCGCCGCAGTTTCCTCCCGCGATGGACCGTAGACGCCGGGAACGACCAGACCTGCCTCCCTCATGAGCACCGTCATCTGGCCGCGGTGGTGGATTAGATGTCGAATGAGCCCTTGAAAAGCCGCGGCAATGGTCATCGTTCTGCCCCAGAGCGAGATCTCTGAGGTCAGTTGCCCGTCGGCCAGCTTCTTCGAAGCCTGCTCCCCCATGGTACGCGCCGCCGTCTCGAAGGCATCTGCAATACGCGCGGCCGAAGCGGGTGGCTCTGTTCCGCGTTGAGGTGCGACGACCTCCAGCCCCGCTGCGGTACCGTATGCCCCGACCATGACTACCATATGCCAGGCAATCTTACCCAGCGTATTGGCCTCCGGGTCAGACCGTTGAGACAATGAGGCGTCAGTCAGTGCACGCATCACTTTGAGGCTGTTGCCGCTTTCTCTTCCCCAGTCCTCAACAAACTCTGCAACGGATGTATACATGCGGCAATTCTAATAGGGTCTAGAAACCAAATCAATTGTCCGTAGCAAGGTGGAGCCCGATTGCTCCCCCGGGCGGCGTGGCCTACCAGGGGACGGGGCCATTCTCGTCGAAGAATCCGCCGCTGCGGCTCTCATCGCTTTCCATGACCAGACGCGCGATGAGACGTGCAGGTTTCTCAGGGGGCTGGGTGCCGGTGTTCTTATTGAGATCGGTCCTCGTAAAGCCCGGAGCAATGCAGAAGATCGTAACCCCGAGCTTCTTCAATTCTTCCGCCCAATAGACAGTTATTGCATTCAGGGCCGTCTTCGAAGAGCCATAGGACAAATACGGCGGGCGAGAGTTGGAGCCAGGGTTCGACACACGGGTGAGCGACCCCAGGCCACTGGAGATGTTTGCGACGATCGATGGACGCCCTTCGACAAGCAGCGGCAGGAACGCGCTAGTGACAGCAAACGGGCCGAACACGTTGGCCTCGTAAGTCTGTCGCAGTCCATCAAGCGTGTTCTGAGCGGCGGAATCGACGCTTATCCCCGCGTTGTTGATCAGGATGTCGAGCCGGCCTACTTCGCGCTTCACCTGTGCACAGGCGGCATCGATTGACTCTTGGAGCTTTACGTCGAGTCCGACGAACCGCACATCCATTTTCTCTGCAGCCAGAGTGCGGGCCGCCTCCTGACCCCGCCCCGCATCGCGTGACCCTAGAAACACGGTGACGCCACGTGCGCCAAGCTCGCGGGCAGTGGCAAAACCGATACCCTTGTTCGCGCCCGTAATGAGCGCGAATTGCCTTTTGCTCACCTCAGTTACCTCCAGCAGTGTCTCTGGTCGCTTGTACGGCCAAAGGCCATCGAGCTACAGTGTTTTTGCCAACATAGCACCTTTTCTCCGGTGCCTCAAACTGAGTTTTCGATTGCGCGCCAGACACCGGGGCGGATGAGAGAAAGGCTTGCCGAAAAATGTGGGTTTATGAGGTGAGTGAATACCAAAGGTGGAGTTGAGTCATGGAGTTGATAGGTGGAATCCATAGAGTTGAAGGAGTGCGGGGATCAATCTCTTACCTTCTGCCGGCTTAGGCAATGAAATGCGCACGTGTTAGAGGAAACTTCCGGGACACTACATTAGCTCTACGATTGCAAGGTCGATCGTGACAGGGCTGGGATGTCAAACGCGATAGCGCTATTTTCGCGAAACTGCCGCATGTGTACGCGCAAAAATCGTCCATGGTTCGGTAGGTGAGAGCTACACAGAAGCGCCAGTTTTCTGGTAGTTTCCTAATCCTTACAAAGCAAGGACCTATCTTGCCCGGAAGAGGACTTGAACCTCCATGCCCTTGCGAGCACTAGACCCTGAAGGTGGCGGGCATCTTCGCGCGTATGTGTCTCACCGTGTCTTTCTGCTTTGTAGATCCGGAAGGTAACTGAGTCAACCGCACCGTGCAGGTCAGTGTCGCTCAATGCCGTTAGGTGTTTGCTCTCAGTGTCACACTCAGAGTCACAGTAATCACACGTTGACTGGCGCCTGCGGCGACTCTCAGGGGACACCGCGACTTGGCCATACGCGGCTCGATACGGAGAACCACACCCCGGTCGAGCATGCCGGGCCGAAACGCGGGATCCGGGTCGCCGAGTTGTCATGAAGCCGGAAGCTGGCGGCAGCGCCCCCGGGGACAGCCGGCATCGCGGGCGCGGCGTACGGTCGGCTGGGTGGCGGCCACGTGTGGAGCCTTCGCTTCATGCGGAAGCTCGGACACCTCGTTGAGAAAGTCCGGCGCGCGATCACGGAGCCGCGTGGTTTCCCACAACCATCGAGGGAGAGCGCAAGGCAGGGGCAAAGCTGACGTTCGTCCTTCCTCCCGTGATCAAGCTTGCGCCGTTCGAAGGCCGAATGCTCGTCCGGAGCACCGAGAAGGTCAGCGAGTTCGAAGGGGGGAGGACGTTATCCGCGTCGAGTCGGAAT
>Ga0187870_1002746_pt1 | contig 14263 bp, 12 predicted proteins | sample June2016WEW_13_1_3_FD_132974 | JGI IMG/M metagenome (GOLD analysis project Ga0187870, IMG submission 132974) | Peatland microbial communities from SPRUCE experiment site at the Marcell Experimental Forest, Minnesota, USA - June2016WEW_13_150 | ecosystem: Environmental > Terrestrial > Soil >... | reverse complement strand
TCCCAACACGGTCCCGAACAGTCCGACATACACGGCGATATTGCCGATGGTGCCCACGATGCTCGTGAGCCGCTCCAGCTTGCCCACCTCCATCGTGATCTGCCGCTCCATGACCCCCGTGATGAGCTTCTCGGTCCGCCCCGCCTTCTCCAGGCCCGCGAGCACGACCTTGGCAAAGGGGGCCTCGATATCGCGGCAGATCTCGATGGCCCGCTCGAGGTCCTTCTTCTTCAGCTCGTCCCTGATCCGGTCCATGAACGCGGCACGCTGCGTGCGCGACTTTCTCCAATAGCTGGCCAGCCGGTCGATGATGACGCCCAGGGAAAGCACGGAACAGAGGAGGAGGATGTACATTGTAAATCCGCCCATGGAGAGGACCTGCAGCAAAGTTTTTCCGGCGAACATCTAGTGCTCCTTCCAGCCAGGAATAGTAGCGTGAACTCATTGTACACTCGCGCTGCGCCCGATTTCAAGACGGCGCATTGCCAGGCAAAACGGAAGAGCAAGGCTGCGCGCGTGCGGTTCCTGGAATCGGGAGCATGGCGAGCACCTGGGGCTTTTCGACAAATTTTGAAGCTCAAGTGCAAAATCCGTCGTTTTCCCCAATGTCGACGATGGGTGATCGAGATGGCCGGTGTGTGGTGACAGAGCTGCTTCGGGAAATTGCGGCTGGGGATTGCGGCCCCGTCCCGAGCCCCGTTATGATAGAAAGCGAAAGAGAGTGAATGACAACCGCTTCCCGACTCCTGCACCGAGTGAAAAACTTCGTGATCGGCGGCGCGCGTTCCGTCGACGACCCTGCGCTCTTTCAGAAGATTTCCCTTGTCGCGCTCCTCGCATGGGTGGGTCTTGGCTCGGACGGGCTGACCTCCTCCAGCTACGGTCCTGAAGAGGCCTTCCTCGCCCTGGGGAGCCACGTCCCCCTCGGGGTCTTCGTGGCGGCCGCCACCGCGCTCACGGTATTCGTGATCGCGGCAAGCTACTCGCAGATCGTCGAGGTGTTCCCGGGCGGCGGCGGGGGCTACGTTGTGGCAAGCAAGCTTCTCAATCCGACGCTGGGCATGGCCTCGGGGTGCGCGCTCCTGGTGGACTACGTGCTCACCATCGCGCTCTCCATTGCGAGCGGGACCGACGCCATCTTCAGCTCGCTGCCGATAAGCTACCAGCCGCTGAAGCTCGTGGTTGCCGCGGGTGGGGTGATTCTCCTCATCCTCCTGAACTTCCGAGGCGTCAGGGAATCCGTCATGACGCTCACGCCGGTCTTTCTGATATTCATCGTCATGCACGTGGTCGCCGTAGTCTACGCCGTCGGGGCCAATGTTCCGCAGTTCGGCGTTCTCGCCGCCCGGACGGCCCACGAGGTGCGGCAGACCTCGGCGGAGGTGGGGAGCTTTGGGGTCCTGTTTCTGATACTGCGCGCGTACAGCATGGGGGCGGGGACATTCACCGGGATAGAGGCAGTGAGCAACGCGATGCCGATCCTCCGCGAGCCGAGGGTCAAAACGGCCAAGACCACGATGCGCTACATGGCGCTTTCCCTGGCCTTTCTGGCCGCGGGCCTGATGATCGGGTACCTGATCTTCGATGTGCGCCACGAGGCGGGCAAGACATTGAACGCCACCTTGTTCGGCCGGCTCACCGAGGGCTGGGGCCCGATCGGCGGATTCTTCGTGACGCTCACGCTCCTTTCCGAAGCGGTCCTTCTTTTCGCGGCAGCCCAGACCGGCTTCCTCAGCGCCCCCCGCGTGCTCTCCTACATGTCCATGGACAGGTGGTTCCCCCAGCAATTCAGCCTCCTCAGCGAGCGATTCGTCATCAAGAACGGCATTCTGCTCACCGGGGCCGCCGCCCTCATTCTCCTTTTCCTCACGCGAGGGTCCGTCAAGTTCATGGTGGTTCTCTACAGCATCAACGTGTTCATCACGTTTTTCTTTTCACAGCTCGGGATGGTGCTGCACTGGTGGCGCGCCCGGCAGACCGAGCACCGCTGGTGGAGGAAGATACTGGTGAACGGCGTGGGCCTCGTTCTCACGGTGTTCATCCTCCTTTCGATGCTCGTGATCAAGTTCGGAGAAGGCGGGTGGATCACGATATTCGTCACGGGCTCCCTCATGCTCGTCGCCTTCGTCATCAAGCGGTTCTACAGGCAGACCCAAAGGCAGTTGACTCACCTCGATACACTCGTACAGGTGGTGGAGGCCTCACGGGCCGACAACCATGGAGGAAGGGGGGCCCGGCGCAGGAGCCCGCGGTACAGACCCCGGGCAAAAACCGCGGTGATCCTGGTCAGCGGCTACAATGGAATGGGCCTGCATACGCTCTTCAATGTCGTACGTCTTTTCGGCAAGGGCGTGCGGAATTTCTTCTTCATCCAGGCGGGCATCATCGACGCGGAGCGTTTCAAGGGAAAGGACGAGCTGGAGAGGCTCGAAGCCCACATCAAGGGGAGCCTGGATAAGTACGTCAGCTACGCGCGCAGCGAGGGTCTCTATGCTCGCGGCTTTCCCCTGATCGGTACAGACGTAGTGGAGGAGATCTGCGGGCTGGCGGGAAAAATGTTCGCCGACTATCCGAACGCCATCTTTTTCGGTGGCCGCATCGTATTCAAAGAGGAGACATTCCTTTCCAGGATCCTCTACAACTACGTCACCTTTGCCGTGCAGAGGCGGCTGCACCAGCTCGGCATTCCCTTCGTCATCGTGCCGGTGCCGGTGAGCGGCGACCTCGTGCCCAAGGGAAGACCCTCACTCGCCAAGGCGGAAATATCCTACGGAGCCTCTTCCCCGGGGGCCGCTTCCTCGACGCAGGCGCCTTCCCCCGCGCCGCGGTAGACCTCGGTAAACTTCTTCTTGTCCGTGGAGGCAAGATGGTAGAGCTCGCTCGACATGGAGAGCGCGTTCTCCTTGCAGCTTGCCACGCACTGCGCACAGTAGATGCACCTGTCGATGTGGTAGTGGAACACGTACTTCTTTGCCGCCCTGTCCGCCACATCGATCTCGATTGCCCGGGCCGGGCAGTCCTTTACGCACAGCATGCACCCCTTGCACTTGCTTTCCTCCCAGAGCAGCTTGCCGCGCAGGCGCGCGGGGGCGGGATGTACGGCGTAGGGGTAGAGCTCGGTAAAGGGCCGCTTGAAAAGGGAAACGAAGACATCGTTCAGCATCGAAGCGATTTTCATAGATGCACCCCCAGGGCCTTGAGGCCGATCAGGATCAGGAGCTGCACGAGCGCCAGCACCGCCCCCGCGCGCCACCAGAGGCCCACGGTCTGGTCGATGCGCAGACGGGCAAACAGGGACTGGAGTGCCGCCGTGATGAAGAGCAGGCCGATTGTCTTCAGCAGGAACTGCAGGGGGTTGGCCAGGCCTCCGAGGTAGAAGGCGGAGATCAGGGTCAGGCCCACGAGGAGCTCCACGTCCCGGCCGAGCCGGAAGAACGCCAGGCCGCGGCCGCTGTACTCGGTGAGCGCGCCGGAGACGATCTCCGTTTCCGCCTCGGGCGCGTCGAACGGGGGCAGCTCCAGCTTGCCCATCAAGCCGATCAGCGCAACGAGGAACCCGAGCGGCTGGGTGACGATCATCCACATGCTCTCCCGCGCGTACCCGTTGACCTCGGAAATCCGCCAGGTCCCCGCGGCGATTGCCGGCCCCAGCAGGGCCAGCAGGAACGGCGCCTCGTAGGAGAAAAGCTGGGTGAGGGCGCGGGTGGACCCGACAAGGGAGAACCTGTCCGCGGTGTTCGCACCGGCAAGGCCGATGCAGAGCGTCATCATCATGAGCAGGTAGACGGTGACCACGAGGTCTCCGCGATACCCCCAGGTGGGGGCAAGACCCGCCATGGGAATGTACAGGGCGGCAGTGAACGCCGCGGCAAGCGCGGCAACTGGAAGCCATATGAACAGGCCCCGGTTCACCCCGGCCGGTACGATCTCTTCCTTCACGAGGAGCTTCACCAGGTCTGCAAGCGGCTGGAACCACCGGGGTCCCACCCTGTTCTGGAACCGGGCCACCAGCTTCCGATCCACGTATTCATAGGCCAGGCTGCCGACGATCACGAACAACCCGCCGGGGAAGATGAGCATTGCCACAATCGCCAGAACGACGTTCATGCCTCCCCTCCGTAGTACGAGATCCCATAGCGCCTGAGCTCTTCCCAGGTCCAGAGCTCTTCGGTGCCGCGGCGCCGGACCGTGATCGAGCGGTCGTTGCAGGAGAAGCAGGGATCGATTCCCACCATGATCATCGGGATGTCGGCCAGCTTGTGACCCACGGCCACGCTGAGCACTGCCGCCCAGTTGCAGAGGCTCGGCGTGCGCACCTTCACCCTGTCCGGCTTCACCCCGCCGGTGCTCTTGATGAAGTAGAACAACTCGCCCCGCGGCGCCTCCACCCTGCTGATCACCTCCCCCTCCGGCACCCGGCGGGGCAAAGCAGCGGCAAGGTCTCCCGGCGGGAGCTGTGCGAGCATGGCGTGGATGAGGCGGTAGGATTCGAACAGCTCGTTGATGCGGACCACGAATCGCGCCTCCAGGTCGCACCTCGTGTCCAGCACAGTCTTGACCGGGAAATCGGGATAGGCCATGTAGGGCGCTTCCACACGCAGATCCCGGGAGACCCCGGATGCGCGCGCTGTCGGCCCCACGGTGCCAAGGAGGTTGGCCTGTTCGAAGGTGATGGCCCCCACTCCGCGCGTGCGGCGGAGGAAGCTTTCGTCGCTCGTGACGATTTGCAGATAGTGGCGCGTGCGCTTTTCCAGGAAGTCCAGGCCGCGGCGGAGCGAATCCGCGCCCTTCCCGTCGATGTCGTACTTTACGCCGCCCAGGAGATTTACCGAGTAGTTCACCCGGTTGCCGGATATCTCTTCCAGGAGGTCCATGATGGTCTCCCGGTCCCTCCAGCTGTACATGAAAAGCGTGTCGAATCCCGCCTCGTGGGCGGCGACCCCCAGCCAGAGCAGGTGGCTGTGGATGCGCTCCATCTCCGCGAAAATAGTCCTGATGGCCTGTGCCCGGGGCGGCACGGCGGTTCCCGCAAGCTTCTCCACGCCCAGCACGTATGCGGTGGAGTGGATATGGGAGCAGATCCCGCATATGCGCTCCATGAGATAGATATTGTGGATCCAGCTTCGATCTTCAGCGCCCTTCTCGATGCCCCGATGCACGTAGCCCAGGCGGATGCTGGCATGCGTGACGATCTCTCCGTCCACGGTGAGCTCGAAGTGCCCCGGCTCTTTCAGCGCGGGGTGCTGGGGCCCGATGGGAACGATGAATGTGCCCGGCGTCCCCCTTCTCTCGACAGGGGGAGCCACGGGCGCCGCCTGCGCAATCCCTTCCGCCGAGCCGGGGGAAAAATCCTTTCTCATCGGGTAGAGATTCGTCGGCCAGTCATCGGACAGGAACTGTCGCCGCCTGTCGGGTATGCCCTCTATGGTAACGCCGAATGTTTCCGCAAGCTCTTTTTCATAGATCAGCGCTGAGGGGACCACGGCGCTCAGGGTCGGCACCGCCGGAGCCTCCCGAGGCAGTTTCACTCGGAACGTGAGGACCGAAGGTCCGCGGCAGAAATGGTAGAGCACTTCGAAGCCGCCGTTCTGAGCGGCGTCGCCCATCGCCTTGACGGCGATGCCAGTATCCGCCTTGGCGGCGGCGCCATGGTCGAGGCCCGTGATTGCCGACAGAAACCCCCACTGCGCGCCCTTCAGCGCACCCACCGCGGGCACGATGCCTGACGGGGTCGTCTCCACTTCCAGCCTGGTGTCGCTCACAGCACGGGACATGAGTGTCCAGGGCTTCAACAGCTCCGTCATGCCGCCAAGCGTCGTATCTACGTTCATGGCGTGCCTCCCGTATCCTTGCTCGCCGCCGGCGCGGCCTTGGGCGGTTTCAGCTTCTGCAGAAGCTGCACCACCCCATCGATGATCGCCTCAGGCCGCGGCGGGCAGCCGGGTATGTACACGTCGACGGGGATTACGTCGCCGACGTCTCCCACGATGTTGTAGCAGCCATGGAACGCTCCCCCCGAGATGCTGCACGAACCAACGGCGATCACGAACTTCGGAGCAGGCATCTGCTCGTAGGTGCGAAGAAGCCTGTCACGCGCCTGGCGCGTGACAGGGCCCGTGCAGATGAGCACGTCAGCGTGCCGGGGAGAGCCCTGGAGCTTCACCCCGAAACGCTCCAGGTCATAGCGCGGGGCGAGCGTGGCAAGGATCTCGATGTCGCAGCCATTGCAGGAGCCGCTGTTGAAGTGGACGAGCCAGGGTGAATTGATGCGCGACCACAGGGCCGCCTTGTCCAGCGCGGACCGGAAAGCTCCGGGAACATTGCCCTCGAGCTGCTTTCCCATATGCGCCCCCCTTCCTCTTGTCCCAATTATCCCAGCGCCAGGGCCAAAAGGGAAAAGATCAGCCCCAGGATATAGACACCGGTGACGGGTGTGAACCCGCCGCTTCCCACGATCAGCACACCGAGGTGCAGGATCGCGAAGAAAAATGCGACCATAAAGAATGGCTTGTACCCCGGAGAGGCGGCACCTGTCTGGGCCTCTTCTCCGCTGCTGTACGTCTTGGTCTTTGACGCGCTCGGGGTCCCCTTTGCGGCAACGGATTGGGCAACGGCGAGCAGTATTCCCGCGAGCAGGACATACACGGCGAACGCGACAGGGGGAGAGAACGCAAACGGCATCTCACATCCCTCCTTGCCTTGCGAAAATATCGAGGACAACGCGCCCCGCGGGACCGGTCAGGCCCGATGCAAGCGCGGGCCATACGCCGAACGCCACCACCACCAGGGCGAGTATCACCAGGGGGACCACCATGGCGGAGGGCACGCGCGAGCCGCCGATGACGACCTCCGACTGCTCGCGGCGGTACATGATGCTTACCAGCGGCGCATAGTAGCCGAGGGAGAGCAGGCTGTTGAGCACCCCGAACACCACCAGGGCGATTGCGATCGGATTGCCCGATTGCACACCCGAGGCGAATATCTGCCACTTGGACATGAAGCCTCCCAAGGGGGGAAGCCCGCCTAGGCCGAGGAGCGCGATGGTGAAGGCCAGGGCAGTAATCGGGTAGCGGCGCGATGCCCCCGCGAGGTCGGCGATGTTGAGCGGCCCCGGGTCACCGCGGGAGAGCCTCAGCGCGAACAGCAGGCAGCCGGCTGCGAGGAAGGCGAGCCCCTTCATCGCGGCATGGGTGAGCAGATGGAACACGCCGCCCTGCGCTCCCGCCGCCTGTCCGAATGAGATCGCAAAACCGAGGCCAAGGAGCATGTAGCCTACGTGGGTGAGGCTGGAATATGCGAGCAGCCGCTTGACCTGGGTCTGGCGCAGGGCCAGAAGGTTTCCCACGACCATGTTCACCGCGCCGAACACCAGCAGGAGTGTTCCCCATCCGGCCGAGGTGTCGATGACGACGGAGAGCGCGCGCAGAAGCGCGACCAGCCCGGTTTGGATCACGACGCCCGACAGCATCGCGCTGATCCCGCTCGGCGCCTGCGAATGCGCGTCCGGCAGCCACGTGTGCATGGGCACGATGGCGATCTTCACGCCGAACCCGATGCAGAAAAGGGCGCCCGCGCCGAGCAGGGGAAGCCGCGGAACGGAGCCGCCTGCGATCATCGACTTGAGCTCTGAAAGGCTGAGCGTACCCGTCTGAGAGAAGATGAGCCCGATGCCCAGCAGCACGAGCATGGAACCCACCGAGTTCTGCACGAGATACTTGACCCCGGCCTCGAGGCTCGCCGCGCGGTCCGAATGGTAGGCCACCAGCATGTAGGAGGCCACTGCCGCTGTCTCGAACCAGACCCACAGGTTGAAGAGGTCAGCCGCGCAGCCCAGCCCGACCATGGCCCCGATCATTGCGTTGAGGAGCGCGTGATACTTTTCCTGTCCGTCCTCGTGGCCGATGTAAGGCCCCGAGAAAAGCGAGACCATCACCCCGAGCGCGAGGATTGCCGCGGAGAGCAGGAGGCTGATGCCGTCGAACTTGAGGGCAATGATGCCGATGGAAAGCGTGAGGCTGGCTCCGGCGGCAAGATCCCTCCACGCCATGACCAGGGCAACAGAGGAAACCAGGAGGATGGCAAGGCTTATCCAGCGGACGGGATTCGCTTTCCAGGGGCGCGCGGCGCGCCGGCCCCCTGCCGCGTCCCGGATGCCTGCCGCGTCACGGGCGCGCTGGAAGAGCCGTCCGCACAGATACACGAAGGGCGAGGTGATTATCGGGAGGGCGATCATCCATACCCAGTTCGGCCACCCCATTTCATCCTCCCAGCGCCACGGCCGCGAGGACCGCGATTACCGCCAATACGATCGCGGCAATGTTCCAGTTGAGAATTCCTGTTTGCGTGGCGCGCAGGCCTTCTCCCGCGCCCTGCACGGCCTTGATGACACCTTGGTTTATGGCTTCAAAACCGAACCCGGCCTCCGCCGCGCGGCGCGCCGGGCGCAGTCCGGTTCCCATCTTCGCGAACAATCCCCTGCTCATCCACGCCAGGATGCCCACCGCGACCACGGCCAGCGCGATCCAGGTGGACGGCGAGGAGACCACTTCCCGGACCATCTGCCAGGTTCCCGAAGTCTCCGCCACGCCTTCTCCCGCGCCGCCGAAGTGGAAGGGAAGGGTGCGCGCAAACAGGGCATGGAAAGGTCCCGCGAGGAGCCAGGTGACGAGGCTGCCCAGCGCAAGAGGTATCAGGGCAACTTTCATGGCCGGGCCTGCTTCATGTGCATGCACGTCCGTGCTTTCCGGCGCGGCAAAAAACACCATCCAGACGCAGCGCAGCGTATAGAGCGCGGTCAGGCCGGCGGTGACGATCATGACGACATAGGCCCAGAGGGGTCCGTTGAGGAGACCTCCTTCCAGCAGAAGCTCCTTGCTCCAGAAGCCGTTCACCGGCGGGATCCCGGCAAGGGCCAGCGCCCCGATGATGAATACCGTGCAGGTGAGCGGCATCTTCTTCGACAGCCCCCCCATGAGGCGCATGTCACGGGTGCCCACCGAGTGGATCACGGCGCCCGCTCCGAGAAAGAGCAGCGCTTTGAACACGGAGTGGCTGAGAAGATGGAACTGGCTCTGGAAGATTCCTCCCGCGCCGATGGCATAGACCATGAATCCGAGCTGGCTCACCGTGGACCACGCGAGAGCGCGCTTCAGGTCGTTGGCCACGACCGCCATGACTCCCGCAATGAAAGCGGAAATCGCGCCCACCGATAGGACCGCCAGCGTCCACCCCGGCACGGAGCTGAATGCGGGATAGAACCGGGCGAGCAGATACACGCCGGCGTTCACCATGGTGGCCGCGTGGATGAGGGCGGATATCGGCGTGGGCGCCTCCATGGCATCCGGCAGCCAGGTCTGAAAGGGGAACTGCGCGGACTTGGCCGCTGCCGCTGCCAGGAATCCGAACCCGATCCATGCCAGGAGCTGCGGAGGGAATCCGTGCGCCTGGGCCATGAACGTGGGAATGTCGAAGCTCCCGCTCTGCGCGTAGATGGCCAGGGAGCCTGCCAGCAGGCCCACCCCTCCCAGCCCGGTGACGATGAGAGCCTTGATGCCGCCGGCCACTGCCTTTGGATCGTCGTTGTGGAAGGAAATGAGCGCCCATGAACAGAGAGCCGTGATCTCCCAGAAAACAACCACCATGAGGAGATTCGCGGAGAGCACCAGGCCGACCATTGCTCCGATGAAGAAGAGGACGAGGGAATAGTAACGTCCCTGTCCCTCTTCTCCCCGCATGTAGTCCACGGAGAACACCACGGCCAGGCCGCCGATCACCGCGGCCACCGCTGCCAGGAAAACGCCGAACCCGTCCGGCAGGAGGCTCAGCTCCCCGAAAGCGCCGCCCAGCACGACCACGAATCCCGTCTTGCTGGTGGCGAGGGGAATGAGCAGCAGGGAGAGCACCGCGTCCGCCGCGGCGAAAGCGATGGCCAGACCGGTGCGCAGTTTCGCGGCCCTGCCCACGGCCAGCACCACGACGGCGCCGGCCCACGGAAGGAAAACCGTCAGGGGAAGCAGCCAGGAGTTTTCCATCCCTATCTCCTCAACGTGGAGATGACGCGCGTATCAAGTGTCCCGCACCAGCGGCGGACCTGGATCGCAAGAGCTAATGCAACGACGGTGATCGCGGTGTCGGCTACGAGGACGGTGATGGCAAGGCTCTGGCCGATGGCCGGCTTTCCCGCCATCCCGCCTGCCACGATCATGATCAGGATTGTTCCCTTGGCAAAGACCTGGAGGGCGACCACGATCTTGATCAGGTTGCGCAGTATCAGAAGGCCGTAAATCCCGATCGCGACGAGACCTATGACGGCGGCTATCGCGATGGTCCAAACATCGCCACTCACGGGGTGCCTCCTGTCGCGCCGTGGCGCGCGGTATTCTCCATCCGTGCCGGCTCCCTTCGGTCCGCAAGAAGGCCTATGGAGCCGAGCACACCGCTGAAGATGAGGGCCACCTGCAGAATGGTATCCAGGCTGCGCTCCTCCCAGACCGCCCGCATGAAGGGAAGGGCATCACGGCTCAAGGCAGGAACGACGAGCCGGGGCACGGTAAGCCAGAGGAGGAGGAACAGGAACAGACCCATCAATATCCAGGCGACAGGCCGCGGAACGAGCGCGCCCGCAACGGCGGTCTCTTCTCCGGCTATATTGATGGCAAATACGAAGATGATGGTGACGAGGCCGGCGCCTACCGAGAGCTCGACAACCCCGACTTCAGGGGCCCCGAGCAGGGCGATTGCGAGCGCCAGCAGGGCGCTGCAGCCGGCCAGCCACAGGGCAGACACCAGGAGCCGCGGGGCGCGAATGGCCTGGAGGGCACAAATGAGCATTCCAGATAGAACGAGAGTCTGTATAACCATACAGAAACCCTCCCCATGAGGACTTTTTGCGTCACTGCGCAGGGTGGAAGCCTGTTCCCGACAGTGCCTGACTCACGCGATTCCACGAAGGGGACTTTCCGGCAATGGCTGCATCATAGGTCCTCCGGTGAGCGCTGTCAAGAAATTCTTCGCGCGTGCGAGCCTCATGCCCGCCTCTCTTGACACTCCTTTTCAGTTCGAATAGTTTGAGTCACCGCGCCTTGACCTGACGATCGACGAAGATTCCGTATTTGGGGAGGATCACGCATGTCACACCTTACGAATGCCACGATGTTCGAGACCGTATCCCTTTGGGTCGTTCTCGGCATCGCCGTCATCGGGCTCCTGTACGCTCTCCTGTTGCGCAGACAGGTTCTGCGTCACGACACGGGGACCTCTGAGATGAAAGTAGTCTGGGACGCCATCCGCGAGGGAGCGGACGCCTACCTGAGCAGGCAGCTCAAGACCATCATCCCCCTGATCATCATCCTCACTGTGGTTCTCTTCCTGTCGGTGTACGTGGTGGCGCCGAGTCAAGCGGCGAGCGCCCGGTTCTCCGGATTCACCGATGCCCAGGTGAGGCTGATCGTCGGAATCGCACGGGCCATCGCGTTCGTGATGGGCGCCGTGTTCTCACTCCTGGTCGGCCAGTTCGGGATGCGCATGGCCGTGCAAGGCAATGTACGCGTGGCCTCGGCCGCCCGGACCAGCTTTCCAGAAGCGTTGAAGATCGCCTACCGCACAGGCACCATAACAGGCATGCTCACCGACGGCCTGGGCCTTCTGGGCGGCACCGCGATATTCCTCTACATGGGAATGTCGGCACCGGACGCCCTTTTGGGATTCGGGTTCGGCGGCACGCTGCTCGCCCTGTTCATGAGGGTGGGCGGCGGCATCTACACCAAGGCCGCTGACGTGGGCGCGGACCTGGTCGGCAAAGTCGAGGCGGGCATGCCGGAGGATGATCCCCGCAACGCGGCGGTCATCGCTGACCTGGTCGGTGACAACGTGGGAGACTGCGCGGGCATGGCGGCGGATATCTTCGAGTCCTACGAGGTGACCATTGTGTCCGGCCTTATTCTCGGCGTGGCCCTGGTCTTTGCCACCGGTGACCTGAAGTGGATCATCTTCCCGCTCCTTGTGCGCGGCATCGGCGTGCTCTCCTCCATAGTCGGGACCTACCTGGTCAGGGGCAAGAAAGGCGGGGCCAGCGACAACGCGCTTTCTTCCATCAATCGCGGGTTCTACTCATCGGCCGCAATCTCCCTGGTCGCGTTCTTCTTCCTGGCCATCTTCTACATGCACGAATGGCGCGCGTTCCTCTCGGTCGCCGTCGGCATCATCCTGGCCATCGCGCTGGACGAGCTCACGAAATATTTCACCGACACGCATCACACGCCCGTGAAAGACATTGCATCGGCCACGAAGACCGGTCCGGCAACCGTGATCCTCCGCGGTCTCGTGGTCGGCTTCGAAGCCACGGTATGGCAGGCCATCGTCATCGCGCTCACCATCCTCGCCGCGGTCCTCATCTACTGGGGACAGGAAGTCACATTCGTGCTCTACGGCGTGGCCATGACCGGTATCGGGATGCTCACCCTGACCGGCAACAACGTTGCAATGGACTCGTTCGGCCCCATCTCCGACAATGCGAACGGCATCGGGGAGATGGCGGGACTGGACCCGAAGGCGCGGCAAATCATGGCGGACCTCGACGCGGTCGGCAACACGACAAAGGCCATCACCAAGGGCGTGGCCATCGGCTCCGCGGTGATCGCCGCCGTGTCGCTCTTCGGCTCCTTCCTTACTGACGTCACCCTCGTGCAGAAGGCGGCAGGCGTGGTTGAACAGGCGCGGCTTGCCTTCACCGGCATTCGTGTTTCGGTGCCGAATGTGTTCATCGGGCTGCTCATCGGAGGGACGATTCCCTGGCTGTTCTCCTCCCTCACGGTGAACTCGGTGGCGCGCGCCGCGGGTCTCATTGTCGAGGAAGTGCGCCGCCAGTTCCGGATCCCGGGCCTTCTTGAAGGCAAGGTGAAGCCGGACTACGGCCAGACAGTGTCCCTGTGCACCACGGCCGCCCAACGCGAGCTGATTCCGCTGGCCCTTATCGCGGTGCTTTCACCGTTGGCGATCGGACTTCTCTTGCACGTGGAAGCCCTCGGCGGCTTCCTCGTCGGCGTCATTCTCTCCGGTCAGCTCCTGGCCGTGTTCATGGCAAGCTCGGGCGGCGCCTGGGATAACGCAAAGAAGACCATCGAGGACGGCTTGCACGGCGGCAAGGGCTCTGAAGCCCACAAGGCCGCGGTCATCGGCGACACAGTGGGGGATCCTTTGAAGGACACCTCGGGTCCCGCCCTCAACCCCATGATCAAGGTCATCAACCTCGTGTCGCTCCTTGCAGCGCCCCTGCTGGTGAGTCTCACGCTGAACGTGTGGGTGGCCCTGGTCGGAGCCGGGTGCGTCGTCGTGATCCTCGGCTCTGTGTGGTACTCGAAGCGCGGAGGATTCGGCAAGAAGGTGCAGACCAGCGCGGCCCAGTTCTAGGGCGGAAGCGGTACACCGCCCGCATGGGGATCACTGAGTCCATCGCCGCGTTCGGCACGCACGTCATCGCGGGCATCGGATATGTCGGAGTGTTTCTCCTCATGGTTGCGGAGAGCATGGTCCTGCCGGTGCCCAGCGAGGCGGTGATGCCGTTTGCCGGCTTCAGCGTGGCGGAGCACAGTCTGTCGTGGGCGGGTGTCATCCTCTCTGCAACTCTGGGAAGCATCATCGGCTCACTGATCGGGTACGCCATCGGCAGGTTCGGCGGAAAGCCCTTCCTTGTCCGGTTCGGAAAGTATCTCCTGCTGGACCGGGAAGACCTCGAAAAGACAACGGGGTTTTTCCAGCGCAGGGGCAGCGTCACGATTCTCGTTTCCCGCTTCATCCCTATCGTGCGACACCTGATCTCAATCCCCGCCGGCATGGGGAGCATGCCGCTCCTGCCATTCTGCCTCTTCACCATTCTCGGGGCAGGCGCGTGGAACACGTTCCTCACCTGGTGCGGCTTCACACTGCGCAACAATTGGGGCACCGTGCTTCGCTACAGCCATGTCATCGACATTGTGGTTGTCGGTCTTCTTGCCGCGCTGGTCGTCCTTTACATTGCGCGCCACCTGATGCGGCATAAAAAAAGGCCGTCCGAAGACGGCCTTTAGGGCTATTGTCGCCGTGCTTCTGTTAGTACGTGACGTCCTCATCTCCCGTGTGGGTGATGGTTACCGCCGCCGCACCAGTTGCGTTTACCGTGATGCGACCGTTGCCCGTGTTGGTGACCGTCACGGCCCCCGTGGCCGTGCTGGTGATCGTCATGACGCCATTTCCCGTGTTGGTCGCTGTGAGCGCCCCACCGTTGTTG
>Ga0187870_1002727_pt1 | contig 14343 bp, 16 predicted proteins | sample June2016WEW_13_1_3_FD_132974 | JGI IMG/M metagenome (GOLD analysis project Ga0187870, IMG submission 132974) | Peatland microbial communities from SPRUCE experiment site at the Marcell Experimental Forest, Minnesota, USA - June2016WEW_13_150 | ecosystem: Environmental > Terrestrial > Soil >... | reverse complement strand
TGATTCCGCTATTGCCCATAAAACAACCGGCCGGAGGCAATAAAATTGGCTGCAAAAAAAACTGGCTTGAATATATTCGGACCTGGCTCGGGCGGCGCTAAGCTGCCCCGCAAGTCAAATGTTATAGGTTACGTCAAGGCGTCGTTGTTTGTATGCGCCTTTGTCCTGGTATTGGCGGGCTTTGCGTTCTTAGACGGATACGTAAAAACGCAAACCACCGGCTCGTCGGGCAACCGAACCATTGAGCTGGTCGGCGACGTTCCAAACTGGGTCAGCGAAGAGATTAAAAACAGAATTTACGCCGCCGCCACTGCCGAAGCGAACAACACCGCTAACGACGACGAAAAAATCGCCGCCTCCGCCCAGCGTAATATCGCTGCTCTCGTCCCCTGGCTGGCCAACGCGAAGGTCCAGACCACTCACAAAAGCATACTCATCACGGGACGCTGGCGAAAACCGCTCCTTCTCGTTACCGCCGAAAAAAATAAATTCTTCATCGACGCCGACCTTGTCGTTCTCGATTATTCGCCGCTTGGTAATCTGCCTGTTATAAACGTAACGGGCCTCGAACTCAGCAAAATCCCCCCCACCCCGGGCAAGGTCTGGCAGGGTGACGACCTCGCTGCGGCTATGGCGGTCCTTAATCGCCTCTCGCGTATGGATATCGCCGTCAGTCCCGATAAGCCGTTGCTGCGCCAGATAGACAGAATCGACGTCGCCAATTTTGAAGGCCGCAAAAACAAACGCGAGCCCCATATCTCCCTTTACACAAAAGACGCCACTCAAATCATCTGGGGGGCGGAACTCGGAACCTGGCAGCGACATCTCGAAAGCCCCGACGACGACAAGCTCGCCAAGCTTTATACCTACTACCAGCAATACGGAACCCTCTCGGGAGTCAAATACATCAACCTTCGCGACCCTCAGCAGAAGATTTACCTGCCCGTTGACAAATACTAAGAAACCACGGTTTTTTTAGACGCTGATTGCGCAGATTCACGCTGTTTTTTAGCCACAGATAGACACAGATTACACAGTTTTTTTAGACGCTGATTACGCAGATTAACGCTGATTATTTATTAGCCACAGAGGGCAAAAGCATTTCTGATTTCAGATTGATGTTTGACAGCACCAACGTGAGGATTTATAGTTATTTTAGCTGAAACGTTTTGCCGGAAGAAGTCTTTGACTCGGTTTATACAGACTGTAATCATTGTTCGGGCAGGAGCTTTTATCAATTAATATGGCAAAGTTAGGCCCAAAAAAGCAACATGTACCGGTATTCTTAGGATCCACATACGAGGATTTGAAGGAACACAGGAATGCAGTACGTGATGCCCTGCATAAGATCGAAGTGATTGTACGCTGTATGGAGTACTTTGGTTCCAAACCCGGAAGTCCAAAGGACGAATGCCTCAAATCTGTTCAATCCTGTAAAGCTTACATCGGCATTTTTGCGATGCGGTACGGAAATATTGACGAGGAAACCGGCAAGTCGATAACGCATCTTGAATACGAAGAAGCTAGTAGACTTGGCTTGCCCATTCTGGTGTACCTGATAGACGAACAGAACCAACCCATCCTTCCTAAATATGTAGAAACGGGAGAGAAAGCGAAGCTTCTGCAGGAACTAAAGACGGAACTAAAAAAGAAGTATGTGGTGAGTTTCTTCACTACGCCTGAAGATCTCGCTAAACGCATCGCCCAAGATTTGCCACCAATCTTGGACGAGATCGAGCCAGAGCAGGTGATTGACATCGGTGTTCCTATTGGTCCAGGGCTAAAGTCTATAGTACGAATCACAAACGGTTCAATAACTTATCAAAACAACACTTTTAATTTTCAGCCATTAAAGGGCCTTATGATGTCTATTACAGATGGCTCCGTTGAGCGCAACGAATTTGGTAAGTTAGAAGCGTATATAGACACTGTAGTCCCCTTCCAATCTCTTCAGCGGCTAAATGAAAAACTTGGGTTGCATTTTATGCGTCTGTTCAGTGAAAGCAATACCATTTCAGTGGATCCGGCTAAACCTACCGTATTCACCGCATCTACTAATCATATCCTACCTCAAGGGGAAAAAGTATTAAATCTTTTAACATGGCAGGAAGTGCCTCTTCCTATTAATATTCAGGTTCAAACACAAACCACAGCTTCGGGTCACTTAGAAGGTAACATATTTCGCGGGGAATTTAATGCACTCCTTATTTACCGTGAAATCAACACACAACTTGGCTTGAAGGGTAGTTTCCAAGTGCATTTAGCTTAAATCGAAAAGAAAAGAAAGAAAAGGGGTCAGGCCCCTTTTTGTACTTTGCCTCTTTTAACGCCGCGGATAATTCAACACAAGAGCATAAGATGCGGTTTATGAGCGTGCTTTATCGGTATCATCCTTTTTGTGTATCGCTCCTCGCAGGCCTTCCATTTTCAAAAAACCCATCCACCAGACAACAAGAAACGACACGAGGAAAATCGCCGCGCACACAACGAAGGCGTATCTCGTTTGAATCATGCTTGTTAAAACGCCTGCGAATGCATAAAGCCCGGCGAGCGCATAACATATACCGACTGTTCGATTCAAGGGTATGCCGCGGTCAATCATCTGGTCATAAATGTGGCCGCGGTCCGAGGCAAACAATGGCCTTTTATTGATAAGCCGTCTCAGTAAGGCGGTTCCTGTGTCTAATATCGGCAGTCCGAACACAACTATTGACGCTATCCACCAGCGAGGGACTATGCGGGCAAGCAGCATCATAATTGCCGCGACGACAAAGCCGAGCATCATCGAGCCGGCATCACCCATAAATATCTTGGCGGGATGTCTATTGAAAGGCAGAAACCCGCAAACTCCGCCTACAAGTGCAAGGCAAATTATAACCCTGGCTACATCGCCCCGCTCGCTGCTGAAGACGTATGTGGAACGACGGACTGCAAGAATCAGCATCCCGACGGTGATTATAACGGTTACTCCCCCGCACAAACCATCAAGCCCGTCTAACAGATTCAGCGAGTTGGTGGCCCCAAGAACAAAGAAAATGATAATCGGAATACCAATCACTATTTCGGCGGTATCCGACATCGTTTGCCAGCCAAGAGGTTTAACAATCTCACTTAGGTCCGGCCTGATTCCTGCCAGCATAATGGTCACTGCGGCAAAAATCTGGCCAAGCATCTTCTTCCCGGGACTGATATCGAGAATGTCATCGATAAGACCGACAAAACAGGCTATCGTAGCCCCGGCAATAATACCGAAAAGCCACCGCATCACATCCGAAAGGACAGTTTGGCCGCGGATAATATAAATACCGCATAGTGCACCGACGATAAAACCGGCCAGCACCCCCAGGCCTCCCAGATAAGCGACCGGTTTTTTATGTGTTTTGACGAGGTTGTCGGGATTGTCAACTATGTTGAACCGAATCGCAATAGCTTTGCATAACCATGTGGCAACCAACGCACAAACAAAAGACAACACCAGCACAGGCCAAAACTGCACACACCAATCGATCGACCTTTTGGACCCCAGAAAAATGTCCCACATACCCTTTTTATCCAGCCCTGTCCTGGCGGGCCGCTAAAAAAGCCCGTCGAAGACATAAAACCGATGAACTACGAGAGATACAACCCTTGTTAATAAGTTGGTATTTCCCAATATTTATCCGCCTCTGGCGGATTAAACGCCTGGCTACGCAACCAAGCACTTCGGTTCAATGTTCCTTGTTAATACCTCTATGCCTTTTGCACCCAGCGGTTCGACTCGGCTCACCGGAGCCCAAAGGCGAATACCATTATACACCTCAGGGCTTGAAAGAAAAAGGGGGCAGGAGTCATTTTTTTACTCTGCGTTCTCTATCCGCCTTTGGCAAGACCTCGCTCATTGGCGGGCGTGCTCGGTGGCGAGAAAATCTTTCAACGCCACGGGTAATTCAACATATCGGTATGGTATTTGTAATTCATCGCAAAGCCCCTTGAATTTCTTAATGACCACCTCCGTCAACTCGCTTTGAAATCCGGCTTCACCTTTACAGCAGAAAATCCTACAGCCGGAAAACCGGTAAGCGTGAACACTGCACTTACCTTCTACTTGATAACAACACTTCGCTGTTGTCATCTGCTTTATATTCACGAGGCCGAGTTTCTCGACAAAATACAACATCTCAGGCGTGGTAACATACAGGCGATGGTCATATTGCTCAAAATCACAGCACTTGCCGCAAACCTCGCAACTGCCTGCAATCCCCTTATTAGCAAGCTGCTGGGCCTCAATCCATTTATAAATTTCGCTCACCCGCGCAATGACTTGGTCATTTTTTCTCATTACGCCACCATTTCTTGTTTTTCTTTTTATCTCGTATCTGTTCGGGGCTGTAAAACTGGCCGCGATTTATCCCCGGGCACTTCCGGCCAGTCGAATTCCATGTACCCGGGCTGACTAAATTGTGCTCCCAGAAAGGCCAGTTCCGGCACTGCGCAGGCCGAACTTCATAAATAGCGCACCCTCTGCCCTGTTTGATTTGTTGCAGGAATACACAATCGCGCGTGTGCGGGTCCTCGACAATCGTCATCCGTAAACCCACACGCCTGAGAAACTTTTGCTTCAATTCCCTCACCGGCATTTTCAAAAAATCGGCAATCAGCCGGATTTCCGGCCTGCGAACCCAGATATATCCCCCCTCCGGCCCGGCGCAGCAACGCCCACACTGCAAACACTCAAAGTGCAGCCCAGCCGAATACCACGGAAATTTATTGCCGAGAATCATAGTGTTTATTTTACCGCAGAGAACGCTGAGAGCGCAGAAAAAAATGCGGATAGCGGGTAGCGGATAGAAATTTACTAAACGCTATACGCAAACGCTTGTAGTAAGAATTTGTCGGTTTGGTAAATTTACCTGCGCCACTCGGGCTTGCGAACCATAAGAGGAGGCATAAGATTAGGCCTGGATTTGTGACGCTTGGCGCTGCCGAAACACCGGGAGCTGGGATACCAGCGAATCGCCATAAGCTGCGGCTTAAGCGTCAACTTGCCCGTTTTTGCCGTGCTAAACATCGTTAAATCCTTACCTGCCTGCCTGCTGTTTCCTGCGATGATGCTATCGGCCAAAACAGACGCTCACTTAACCAGCTTAATTTCCCGCATTATAGGACGCTGCCTGTCTCAACTTTGGGGATTAGTTAAATATCTCAGGATTGCCCTCCATGTATTTCCAGCCGGCGGGCTGTAAATCAATTGTGAGAATCTCCGTCCGACTGAAAAACCACTCGTCTCCCTCCTTTGTCAAATCCGCCTGAGCCTTAAAAAGCATCATCTTGCGGTATTCATAAACAGGCCCCTGCGGGTCAAACATAACACGGGCGGTAAAAAGAACCGTCGCATCAGGCGGCTTGATATCCAGCGACACTATGGCGGGCACAATCTTTTCAATTACCGGCCCCGAAAGACGCAATCGGAAATGATCAAGCAATATCTGTTTGGTCGGATGAATCGAGTCGCTGTAATTTTTCCAAATCAACGGCTCCGCCGACTCTATATCTTCGTTCTCGACCGCCTTGCACGCTTTGTGAAGGACCGCCTCTATCTTCTCCTTGTCGGTCTCGACTAAAAAATCAATCGCAAAAGCCGCTATCGCGATAGCCACGGGCAAAAGCCAGAAAACCCAAGCCCGTTTCGGCGGCAGCACGTCGCGAAAAAACGCCACCACCAGGAAAACCACACCCGCCACAATAAGCAGCAGCCACGGCTGTTCAAATATATTCCACATTGGCTCACCTCCGGCCAATAAAAATTACTCCGGCAGGTCCAGTTTCGCAAGCGACTTTCGTATTTGTTTGGTCCTGTCGTAATCTGTCACATCCGGCGCCAAAGCCGTAACGCTTATGTACCCTTCCATCAAAGCCATCATATCAGTCAATGGGTCGTCAAATGGCTGAGGCCCGCCCGCGAGCTGATAAACCGTCTGCCCTTTCCCATCAATCTGCGGTTCATAATACTCATCGAACGCCTTGTTTGACTGAGGCACGACCTTAATCCCCCTTGGCCTGCCCGCCGAAAGCAGTGGTATATTTATATTGACCAGCGCGCCCGGCTTCACAGGCATAAGTTTTTTCAGGATGTGCATACAATACCCCGCGGCAGCGTCATAATCCATTTTCTCCTCCGCTGCCAAACTCGTCGCCACCGACGGGATACCAAGCAGTACCCCTTCCATCGCCGCCGCGACCGTCCCGGAATAATAAATGTTAATCCCCGCGTTGGCGCCGTTGTTTATCCCCGCCACCAAAAGCTCAATCGGATGTTTGCATAATTGCATCGCCGCGAGTTTCACACAGTCCGCCGGCGACCCCTCGATGCTGTAACCTGAAAATAGCCCGTTCACCTCGACCTTGGTGCAAACCACCGGCCGGTTGAACGTAATACTGTGGCTGGCGCCCGACTTGCTCGCCGCGGGCGCGACAACCTCCACCTCGCCGATTTTCACAAGCTCCTTGTATATCGCCGACAGCCCCGGCGCAAATATCCCGTCATCATTCGTCAGTAGTATGTTCATATTTTCTTATTGATTATTGATGATTGATGATTGATTATCAATACTCATTATGAAAAAGTTTCAGCCAGACCAGAAGTGTTTATTGATGAGCAGAGACGAGGTGCGGGCCTTCGACGCCTGGGCGATAAAAGAACTTGGCGTTCCTGGCATCGTACTAATGGAAAACGCAGGCCGAAGCTGCGCCCAGTTTATCATCGAAACACTATCTAAAGTTAAAAAACCGAAGGTATGCATATTCTGCGGAACGGGCAACAATGGCGGCGACGGATTCGTCATCGCCAGACACCTCCTCAACGCCGGCTTCGCCATAACGGTCGTGGTTTGCGGCAACATCGCTAAAATCAGAAACGACGCCAGAGTCAATCTCGACATACTCATCGATCTGGGCCTGAAAATTGAACGGCTGGATATGGAAGGCACTGAGGTAATCGACGCCCGCGTTACCAAACTCGCCAACGAAGCCAATATGATTATCGACGCCATTTTCGGAACGGGCTTGACGGGGACACTGCGAGATGAATATAAACAGCTTATTGAGAGCATAAATGAGCTTGGCTGCCCCATTCTCTCGGTTGATATACCCTCAGGCCTGGATTGCGATACGGGTTTGCCGCTCGGCGCAGCGATAAAAGCCAATTGCACTGTTACCTTCGTCGCCGTCAAAAAAGGATTTGTTTTCGAAAACACCAGACCATATACAGGCGATATATTCATCGCCTCGATTGGCGTCGAACCAAAATATGGTTAGCCCCCAGGCCTGCCTGGGGGTTTGCTTAGAACGCCCCAGGATTGCCTGCCTGCGTCTTGTACCCGATAAAATACAGGAATCTGTCCGCGTTGAGTATGGGTATCGACAGCGCCTGTGCCTGGCTCTGAATATCCTTATATTTGGCCGCCTGCTGTAAGGTACGCTCATACTTCTCCATCGCGTTGGGGTATTTTTCCGTCTCCTGCATCGTCGGCTTCGACGGCACTTCAGGCGGCGTCCCCAGAATCACGTAATCCGTATTGACAGTCACTGAGTCAGCAACCTTGCCCCCCCACTTCTCCACCAGCCGGCGTATCTTTGCGATAGCATCGTCATCGCTGACACCGTCGCCATTGAGGTCGAAATCGCCCGCGATCACAAAAGTATTCGCCTTCGTTGAAGACCAGATAAGATTCGCGATTATATCGTCAACCACAACGGGGTTTTTCTTGTCGGAACGAATAATCCTCGCCGCGGAAAAACTGTCACCGACGTTGTAAACCTCTATCTCCGCCTTTCCTTTGCCATCTCTCGGAATCGGCTGTCCTCTGTCGTAAACCGCGAACGTCAGACCCCGGTAAATATGGTCATTACCGCCAAGGTTGATTTGCACCGTCTTCGCCTGGTCATCAACCAAAATTACCTTTCCATCCGGCTCAAACGCTTTGACCATTGTTTCCGGCGGCGGCTTAATGGGCCACACGCTTTCCTTTAATATCTTCTGAATCCGGTCCTGCGCAATTTGCAGCTCCGCCTGGCTTTTCAGCAACTGCTTGTTCGTTTCTTCCCGGCCGGTTCTTTCCTGGTCGAGCTTGCCGTACAAGTCCTTGACCTGCTCATCGGTCTTTTTCTCAAGCAATCCCTTCAGCTCATCGTACCCACTCCGAACCTTCTCAAACTGCTGCTGAAACTTGTCCTTTTCAGCCAGCAACGCCTGTTCCTTTTCCATACTCGCCTTCGTCGCGTCGTCGAACTTGTTTTGCAGTTCCTCAAGCTGTCCCCTTGCGGCCGTCTCGGCGGTACTGGCGCTCTGCAATGCGGCTGTCAGCTTTTCCGTTACCTGCAGCAACGCCGAATTCGAATCAATATCGTTCAACTCGGGATATTGTTTGCCAATCCCGGCAACCATCTCTTTGACCTTCGCGGTCGCCTCGTTGACCTTGACTTCGGCTGATGTCTCGCCCGGAACTCCCGGCACAATCAACGATAATGTCTGGTCTAAGTAATCCAGCGTCACCTTCAGCCGGCTCTTGCCCGATTGCTCTGCGCCAACAAGAGCGCCTATCTTCTGAACCTCAGCGGGACTGGCAAACTCGCCCAGCCGTTTCTGCGCCGTGTCGGCAAGGCCGCGCTGCTCCTCGAATTTCAGATAGTAGATTACCCCCGCCGTAGCTGCTATAATAAATAACGCCACAAATGCTATTAATGCGTAAAGGGTACTGTCAGCCGCGCTCTTTTTACCGATTGGCATAACAACTACTCCTCAGAATTAGTAAAAAACCTTGGTTTTCAAGGCCTGTAAGCATTATATTATCGTCTGAAAGTTACCTAAAGTCAACTAAAAAACAGACTTGCCGCCAGCAGTGAGCTTGTCGAACTGTCAATCTGGGCGAAGTTGCCGACCCCGGCGATTCGGAGTAGTTACTATGGCTATGGAGCGATTACAAAAGATATTATCGGCCTCAGGCGTCGCATCACGCCGAAAATGCGAGGAACTAATCCTCGAAGGACTCGTCTCGGTCAACGGCAAAGTCGTGGATACCATCCCCGCCTTCGCGGACCTCGACAAGGACACAATCATTGTCACCGGGAAACGAATTAAGCCCCAGCCAAAGATTTATTTCCTCCTCAATAAACCCCAGGGCGTGATTTGCACCAATTTTGACCCACAGGGCAGAACCAAAGCAATCGACCTGGTCCCCACCCGCCAGCGAATCCTATGCGTTGGCCGGCTCGACATCGATACCACAGGACTGATTATCCTCACCAACGATAACGACCTGGTCAACCACCTGACGCACCCACGATATGGACTAACCAGAACATATATTGCCGAGGTGAAGGGCCGAATCGAGGGCGAACACGTCGAAAAACTTAATAAGGGTATCTGGCTGGCCGAGGGCAAAACCTCTCGCGCCGCCGTCAAAATACTCAAACGGGGACATAAACGCTCGCTCGTCGAAATCAGTGTTGCCGAACGGCTTAACCGAGAGGTCAAAAGAATGCTCGCTCGCGTCGGATTGCCCGTCCAATCCCTCAAGCGAACCCACATCGGCAAAATCACCGACCACGGCCTCGGAATTGGCAGATTCCGACTCCTCACACACGCCGAAGTTAATTACCTAAAAAAAACCACCGCCGATAAAACTTTGTAGGCATAAAAATTGTCGATTTCAAATCCGTAATTTGACCTGTCAGCTACCCGCTAAACGCTGTACGCTGATTTCACATTGCATACTATGGTCTGAAGCCACGCCCATACATTCACGTTATCTTGCAATCTCATAAGGAGTTCTGTGTATGACAATCGAAAAGGCCGTCGGCCAGGAGCTTTGTTACTGGCGCACTAAAAAGGGATTGAGTCAGGAAAAACTGGGCTTCGAGGCCAACCTCCACAGAACCTATATCAGCATCATTGAGCGAGGACTCAAAAGCCCGACCATCAATACTTTTGTTCGGCTTTGTGATGCCCTCGAAATAACACCGGATGAGTTTTTAAAACACGTAATGCAACGGGTCGCCGGCAAACGCAAATAAGACGATCCGCTTAGGAGTGGGAAACGAATGGAATCGCGAGTAATAGAATTATCACCGGGCGACATCCGCAATAAAAATCTTCGTGCCTGTAGTTTGGACTTCTTCTTGGAATTCTGATATGAGATATAAAAGCATAATTTCCTACGCCGAGATCATAAAACGTGAGGGGATTATGCTACAGCGCGGGATGAATTTCAGAATCAAGCCAAGTTATTCGATAATTTTAATGAGTGTTAGAGAAGGTGCACCATATAAGGACCGCTGGCATGAGGATACAGGCCTTCTTGAATATGAGGGCCATGATGAGCCGAGGCGGTCCGACGTCGATCCCAAGAAGACAGATCAACCACTTCAGACTTCCGCCGGAACCCTAACGGAGAACGGCAAGTTTTTCGAAGCAGCTTCCGGGTACAAAGCAGGCAAACGAAAACCTGAGGTGGTACAAGTATACGAAAAAATATCGGAGGGAATATGGTGTGATCGTGGAAGATATGAGTTAACTGATGCTGCTGTCTTATTCGATGGCATTAGGAAAGTATGCAAATTTTTCCTCAGGCCCGCAAAAACTCCTCGTGCAAATGAACCCCTGCTAAGACAAACTCGAACAATCCCAACAGCAGTTAAAGTCGAGGTCTGGAAACGAGACCAGGGACATTGTGTAATTTGTGGCAGCAAAGATAATCTCCATTTTGATCACGATGTTCCTTACTCCAAAGGCGGAAGTAGTGTTACTGCTAAAAATGTCCGCATTCTATGCGCAAGGCACAACCTTTCAAAATCTGACAAAATTATGACCTTTGCACCTTGGCTCACCACTCTCGCATCCGCATTCTTTTCACGAGCCGGATAATAAATCGGAGACTATAAAATGCCCCCAAAACTATCTGATACTGTAAATATTACTGTTCAGGAATATGCTGCCGTATTCGTGCCGCCCAAGGGAGAGCAAACAATAGATTGGACACAAGTTGAAGCCGAACTCCAGAATGAGATGGAATGGACTCAGGAAGGCGCAGCGCATGTCGCCTCTCTTGCTCGTAACTATGGGGCTTTTGTTCTGCGCAATGCAATGGCGTTAGCGATTTCTTTGGGGATCGAAGACGGCGATTCGGGCCTTTGATATAATGCATTAAGGGGTGTAATACTTCGCCTGAGCATACCGTTGCTCGTCTTTTGCGCAAATTAAAAATCAAATACAGTCGCAACGTAAAATTTATTACCGGCCAACCTGATTTCGTCATATTTCCGGCAAAAACCATTATTTTTGTTCATGGCTGTTTCTGGCATATGCACCGCTGCCGATACGGCAGAGTTATACCCGCAACGCGGACTGAATTCTGGCAAAATAAACGCTGCGGAAATGTTACTCGCGACAAGCGAAATCCCAGAAAACTGAAAACTATGGGCTGGAAGGTTCTTATTGTCTGGGAATGTAAGGTTCGCAACCCCGAAAAACTCTCCGCCATCCTTAAAAAATTCCTAAAACCCTAATCCCCATCAATTCCCAATCGGCAATCAAAACCCCAATCCCCCGATTTCAACCCCAAAACCGGCAATAAAGTTGCCGGGCTAAATATTATTTGGATGACCCCCAAGCGGGCCTGGGGGCTAAGCAAAGCAGAACCCCGCCATTCTCCGATTTCAACCCCAAAAACGGCATCTATCGTCCTTAATCGGGCCGATTTTTGCTTGCATTTGGCCCAGAAATCGGCTATAATAATAAAAACAGCGGATAGCGGGCAGCGGATAGCAAATAGAAATTCACAAGTCGCGTGAATCTGGCAAAACGCACGGATGCACAATAAACACTTTTCGGACTTGTCCGACAAGTTGGAGAATAAACACTTATGGCTGGTATGTTTTTTTCGATCAGCGAAGTTGCGGCAAAGCTCGGCAAGAGCGAAGACGAGGTAAGGCAGATAGTAAAAAGCGGTCGGCTGCGCGAGTTCCGCGACGGGCCGAACCTGCTGTTTAAGGTGGATGAGGTAAATTCACTGCTGTCAGACACGAGTTTCACGGGAGTCAGGCCAACGCCAGCAGCCGAAAAACCTGCCGCACCCAAGAGCGCGGAAGCCGAGGCCGAAGATATATTGCTGGCGCCCGATACGCCGGGCAAGAAAGACGAAGAGCTTCAACTGACCGATGCCGATACGCAGATAGTCGAGGAAGGCATTAAGATCCTGGGCGATACCGATTCATTAGCCAAAGAAGGCAGCGAGGAGACATTCAAGAGTTCCGGCGAAACACCGGCATCACCCGGAAAAGAGGCGTCGCTTGAGGAAATCGAAAAAGACGTGAGTTTGGACACCTTCGGCAGCGGCTCAGGTCTTCTGGACCTGTCACTGCAGGCCGATGACACATCATTAGGCGGGATACTCGATGAGATTTACACGCCGGGCGCGGGCGGAGAGGGCAAGGCCCCCGCTGCGGCAGAGCCGGCAGCAGCAGCAGAAGCGGCGGGTTCAGCAATGGAAATAGCTGCTGAAGCAGACCAGATGCAATTCCCCGAACCACAGGCACAAGCACCGGCATTAGCGGCGGCTATAACGTATGGCGAACCGGCGCCGGACGCAATGAGCAACGCGCTGGGCGTTATGCTGTTTATACCCCTTGCCGCGGTCATTTATACCGCGATGGTGGCAATCGCGGGATTCAGCAATTTGAACCCGGCGATTTTGAAAATGTCACAGGGTTTCATCTGGTATATCGTTACAGGACTGGCGGTCGCGTCGGTACTCATTATAGCTGTCGGAACTGTTATGGGCGGCGAAAAGAAACCCAAGGCGCCGAAACCGCCAAAGGTCAAAAAAGAAAAGCCGCCTAAACCTGTGAAAGAGAAAAAAGGCAAGTAGTAGTTCGTATTTAGTCGTTCGTATATCGTATTTCGTATTTAGTCGTTCGTATATCGATTTTTGAAGCCCCCTGATTTTTATCGGGGGCTTTTCTTTTTGCCCCATCTACCCGGCGTTAAGAAATTTTTCGACGCTGATAAAGCTCACTTGGCGTTCTTCCTGGCGTCATTTGGTTCAGTTTTAGCCGCATTCGGGTCGGCCTGCTCGACCTTGGTCGCGTCCGGACCAGATACGACAACATCGTCAACAAAGAAATTGACATCCGGTGCCGGGCCTTCGAAGTAAACGTCTAATGTTTTCAAAGTCCCGCTGGCGTCAAGTTTGAAATCTCCCGAAAGTTCGACCCATTCGGTGTTACCCGCCGTTACCTTGGCAACATTCTTATATTTGGTCCCATTGTCGTCGGTCTGTTCGATGGATATCGTTACGGTATCGGACTCTGAGTTTTCCAGCCGAACCCACGCTGAAATCTTATATGTCTTTCCATTCAATACTTTGCCCAGCAGGGACTGTTTTATCCCCTGCCACGTCTGAGTCCTGCCGGACACTTTTGCGCTTTTTGCGCCGCTGTGAACCGGCGTTGTTACCACTTCGATTTTGCACGACCTGTCCGACCATCCCTCGGTGCCGTTTTCAAAACCGGGATTTTTCAGCACGTTGGTATCGCCGAACGCCGGCGCAAATGACACAAGCAAACTTAAAAGCAGGCAGGAACACAAATACTTAACCATTTCAGCAACCTCCCAATAAAAATTTACTAAAGTTGTTATCGTCACACTTGTCGATAGGTTACTTTTATCGCCTGAATATGTCAAGCGGCTGCATCACGCGGCAGGCAAGAGGCAAGGGAGAAGGGAAAAGTTAGAAGGCAGAGGACTGAGAACAGAGGACAGATGGCGGATAAATCTTGTTGGAAACTAACCGCGAATGTCGGTAGAATTTACTCCGCCGATGGTGTGGCGGATTAAGGTCAATTACAGAGTTAAAAACAGGCAGCTGTCCTTAGTTTCCACCCCATTCATTCGCGAAGACAGCGAAATCATGTAAGTCCACTATGCCGGGCGTATCTGCGTAAAGGTTTGCACGTGAATCGTAGCCCGTATCGCCGGGGACTTTTAACCATGAACCGAAAAAGGTAGTGGCATCGACCATGTCCACGTTCGAATCGCCGTCGAAATCGGCAGGAAGTTTATATAAACCATATAAATAAGCATACAGGGCCATTTTGCCCCGCATGGTTTGCTGTGGCGTAAATTCCGAATGGGCCCATACATATCTATCATTGAAATAACCTTCCGCTTTCGGCCAGCCGGTAGTGGTTGTCCCGTAAGCAGGGTAACATAGAGCAACCAACCTGCTCGGCTTATTCCCAGTCATACCTGTACTCGAAGAATCCCAGTCTTCGGTATTCAAATAGGGAGTATGTCCCGGATGCAGGCCG
>Ga0187870_1002720_pt1 | contig 14378 bp, 11 predicted proteins | sample June2016WEW_13_1_3_FD_132974 | JGI IMG/M metagenome (GOLD analysis project Ga0187870, IMG submission 132974) | Peatland microbial communities from SPRUCE experiment site at the Marcell Experimental Forest, Minnesota, USA - June2016WEW_13_150 | ecosystem: Environmental > Terrestrial > Soil >... | reverse complement strand
GTTGCCGGTTTGCGGGCCTTGACCCTATTTAGCGTAGCCGATGGCGCTGACCGGCTGCAGCTTTGAAGCGCGATGCGCTGGATACAGGCCGAAAAACATCCCGATGGCAACCGAGAAGATCACGGCCATGGTTATATAATAGGGGGATAGGCTGACCGGCAAGCCGCTCATGAGTGAAACGACCAGCGCGGCTCCCAGGCCGAGTATGATGCCGATAATGCCGCCAATCCCCGTGAGCACGCCGGCTTCGATCAAAAACTGCCACAGAATATCCCTGCGTTTGGCCCCTACAGCCTTGCGAATGCCGATTTCACCGGTGCGCTCCGTGACGGAGACGAGCATCATGTTCATGACGCCGATACCGCCCACCAATAGCGCGACCGACGAAATTGCCGTAAGAACGAGCGCAATCGGAGCGGTGATCTCGCTGAGGAGCTGGAGCGCCGCATCCGATGTGGTGACTGCAAAATCATTGTCCTGGTTTGCTTTCAGCCCCCGCTGCACGCGCAGAACACGGATGACCTCATCGCGCGCCTCGTCGATGGAGGTGCCTTCGCGCACCGCCGCGACGATCACATGCACATCATGATCTGTCCCCATGACAGCCTTGAAGGTCGTGTGGGGAATCATCGCGAAGTTTTCACCCATGCTTCCAAACAAGGTCTTACGTTCGGCAAAAGTGCCGACGACCAGGAAGTCGTCGTTTGAAATCCTGACCTTTTTGCCGATCGGATCGGTGCTCGGGAACAGGTCGCGCCGCGGGCTGTGGCCAAGGACCACGACCTTGGCGCGGTGGAATACTTCCTCGTCCGTGAACATCCTCCCTTCTTCCAGATCCAGACTCTGAATGTAAAGGAGCGCGGGCTGGGTTCCAATCACCTGGACCATGCGGCTTTTTTCATTCTTATAGTGCAGGGTTGGAGGAGCGCCTTGCGGTTCCACGATAAATGAAACGTGGCGCAGGGATGTGCAGTGCTCGCGAATGGCCTCCGAGTTCTCTTCGGTAAGCTCTCTGCGATGGAGCATCGCCTGGTCGAACCCGCCGACGAGGAAATCGTACTTCTGGATTTGCAGCACGGTCTCTTCGGAACTGTGTATGTCGTGAGAAATGCTCGCCTGCAAGCCGAGCAATATCGACACCATCCCCATCAATGAGGCAACGCCAATGGCTACTCCGAGTACGATCAATCCGCTCCGGAGCTTGTGCGCCCAGAGAACGTCGAGCGCGATAAACAGATTCTCGACGACCAGCCCCACCCTCTTGCCGTTACTCATAGCGCAACGCCTCGATCGGATCAAGCTTGGACGCCTGCATGGCAGGATACGCTCCGAAGAAAACTCCAACCAGGAAGGTGACCCCCATGCCGGTCACGATGGACCACATTCGGATGGCGTACGGGAGCGGAGAAAAGAAGGCAATTGCGGCTGCGATGACAAAGCCCGCCGCTATCCCCAGAAGGCCACCGACACTCGATAACGTGACCGCTTCCACCAGGAACTGCCATAGAATGTTCATGCGTGTCGCGCCGACGGCCTTGCGAATGCCGATCTCGCGCGTGCGCTCCGTGACCGAAACGAGCATGATGTTCATGATGACGATGCCACCTACCACGAGGCTGATGGAGACGATACCAACCAGCACCTGGAAGATTCTCGAGCTGATCGTTTTCCAAAGGCCCAGAAGATTATCCTGGGTGATGATCGCGAAATTGTCGTCCCGCTTGGGTCCAAGGCGACGGAGCGTGCGCATCGCCAGCCGGGTCTGATCAACGCAGTCGGCCACGTTGTCGAGGTGCGCGGGCTTGATCGAAATCGTCATCGATTGGTGGGAGCCGAACATTTTCTCGAATGCAGTGATCGGGATTACGACCATCAAGTTGGGATTGCCGGTCATTCCATTGGGCTTTGTAAGGAGGACGCCGATGATGCGGAACGGCAGGCCCGCGATCCTGATCTCCCTGCCGATCGGATCCACGTCGGAATACAGCCGGTCGGCGACATCGGCGCCGATGACGGCCACCTCTTTGCTGTGCTCGACCTCCTGGGAAGAGAAATGCCGGCCGTCTTTGAGATCCCACTTGCCCAACATCGGATAGTTCTCGGATCTTCCCTGGACAGGCACGGATTTTATGTACAGGCCGCGGCCGCGCGCTTCCGCGCTTGTGCCCAAGTGCGCGTCCATATACTCCGCGAGGGTTACGTGTTCGCGCAGGTAGGTCAGATCCGAAAGCTCGACCTTCGGATTGTGCAGGGATTTTAGAAACTTCTCGTAATCCGAGAGGATGTCGAGGCCGTTGACCTGCTGCAGATCGAACACGCCCGAGCCTTCTCCCGCAACCTGGTTTTCGATGTAGGTGTTCGCGCCGTCAATGATGCTGACCACGGCGATTACCGACATTACGCCGACGATGTTGCCGAGCAACGTCAGGATTGTCCGCAGTTTGTTGGTCCATAGGGCCTCGAGCGCGATGATCACCCCTTCAAGCAGCTGCATGCGCGCAATCTTTCCAAGGAGAACAAGGGCCTGTCAATGAATAACGTTTACACTTTGCTGCTGGCCCCCAGGCTCGCTGACGCGGCGCGAGCGATGAGCATACTCTTTGGTATGTAAGGAGCGAGCAACAAAGCCAGCGGGCCTGCGGGCCGCAGCCCAGAGGGGCGCGGCGGCGGGCAGGCATCTGCTGCGTTGCCGCTCCTCGACGATGCTCAACGGCATCGCCTGCGTCGCGGCGCCTTGCATCTGCCCGCCCGGCGCTCGCGCCAAAGTGCAAACGTTATTCATTGACAGGCCCTAAGCCATCTTACCGAACATTGATACGGAGCGGACGGGAAAAGGTTTACATCCCCATACCCATCGCGCGCACGAACTGGTCCGCGGACCCGAACTGCATGTAGGGGTTGGTGCGCTTCTGATCGCCCAGAGTCGAACTCCGGCCTCCATAGCTGTGTCCCGGATAGAGCACGAGGTCATCATCAAGAGCGCGCAGCCTGCGATTCAGGCTCCACCACATTTTCGCGGGATCGCTCCCGGGAAGGTCGACCCGGCCGCAGGCATCGATGAACAGCGTATCCCCGGCGAGAAGATGTTTCCCTGCCAGGAAGCACTGGGAACCGGGAGTGTGTCCAGGAGTGTGAAGAACGCGGACCGGAATCGCTCCAATGTGGATTTCTTCATTATCGACAACGGCTCGAAAGTTTTGCGCGCGCCGGTCCAGGAAACCGATCGGCACCTGATAGCGGGGGGCCATCTCCCGCATGTAGACAAGCTCTTCCGCATTCACGTAAACCGTCGCGTCAGTGGCATCGAGTAATTCCTCGAGCCCGTTGATGTGATCGGGGTGCGCGTGCGTGAGCAGGATATGATGCAGGTGCAGGTCGAGCTGGCGCGCGGTCGCCAGAATTGCCTTTACGTCCCAGGCGGGATCGACAGCCGCCGCCTGGCGGGTTTGTTCGCAGCCGACGATGTAGACGAAGTTCATCATCGGGCCCAGTTCGAGTTGTTTGAGAATCAATCCGCCTGCAGTCATGCGCTCGCTCCGCGAAAGGTTTGCCGCCGTTCCGAAAAACTTTGCTCATTGCCGCGCAGGGTTCGCCCACGCGCGACCCGCGTCCATAAAGTGACTCGTTGGCATCTGCCGCCAGGCGGTTGCGAGATTATAGCTCCGGACGCCGGATGATCCAATTCGAAGCTGGATTCCAGATTCGAAATTCGAGATTGAGAATTTTGAATCTCGAATTTCGAATCTGGAATTGGTTGAGGCCTACTAGCCGCGCGGTGTAATCTGTGGCAAGTATTTCAATAGGAGCCTCGGCGTTCTGTTGCGGCTTTTCTTTACCCCTTGTGAGGATTTTGTGGTTTGATGGAGATCCGTATGAGGCGAACCCTGTTGTTGGTCACGCTTGTTTTCCTCAGCCTCTTCCTCTGCGCTCCGTCCGCACAGGAGCCCTCGCAAAAAACCATTCAGGTGGCGGTCGACATGGTTTCCTTGCCCGTCACGGTCATGAAACGAAATGGACAGCGGGTGGCAGATCTCGTCAAAGAAGATTTCCGCGTCTATGAGGACAGGATTGAGCAGGACATCAAGGCGTTTTCGGCAGCCGACGAACCCTTCTCTGTCGCATTGATGCTGGATACCAGCGGCAGCACGATGGAAAAACTGCAGCGCATCCAGAGCGAGGCGATCCGGTTTATCAATCAGTTAAGCCCGCAGGATTCTGTCGCGGTGGTTTCCTTCGCGCAGGAGGTCCGGCTGCTGGAGGATTTCACAACCGATCGGGCGCGCACAACGGCCGCAGTCCGCGGAACGTCCTCGGGCGGGTTCACGGTTCTGTACGAAGCGGTCTGGCTGGCCTTCAAGGAGGTGCTCCCTTCCGCCCATCAGCGAACCGCGTTGGTGATCTTCAGCGATGGCGTCGACACGGCGAGCGAAAAGGCGACTAAAGATGAAACGCGCGAGCTGGCGAAGGAGTCGCGGGCTCCGATCTACTGCATCTATTTCAACACACAGGAGGAAATGCAGAGATCGCCCGGAATCCCAGCCGGCGGCCAGACTTTTCCCCCGAACATCGGGCAACGCACGACTACGATTCCGGCTACTGGTGCGGGCAGGAGCACGGAAGATTACATGGGAGGCCGCCAGTACCTTTCGGATCTCACTGATTACAGCGGCGGCAGAGTCTTCGATGCCCTCAGGATGGAGGACCTCGGCCCGGCCTTTGATGCAATCGCGCAGGAACTGTCGAGCCAGTACAGCATCGGCTACTATCCAACTAATGCCCGGCACGACGGAAAGTATCGAAGAGTGGATGTGAAAGTTTCGAAGCCGGGTCTCTACGTGCAGACTCGACAGGGCTACTACGCGGCCGACGACTCAAAAAAGAAGGGGAAAAAATGAGCCGATGGGGAGCGTCCACGATGCCGGAAGCCTATCCAAAAACCTTAACTGTTTAGCATTTTTCTGAGATTCGGATTGCATGATCGAAAGGCAAGACCAACCTCCAAGTACTCATGATCCTGCGGCTCACCACGGAGCATGAAAACCGCCGTTGGCGGTGTGGAGTCGGCAATTTGGAGAATGAACGGTGAAGCTGCGAGCCCTCTGGGCCTTTTGTCGTATCCCATGCGCGTATTTTCATAGGAGACTCAAAGCACTGTATCCTTGTTGCGGCTAAACAGTTGCCAAAAATCAGGAAGGGCTTGGCGCGCCGGGATCTCCCTTACCGAACGTCGGATGATCCTCCGGCTGTGACTCCTGCTGATTGACAAATCGCGCCAGCACGAAGCACAAATCCGAAAGCCTGTTCAGATAGCGAATGATACTTGGATCGACTTCTTCGGTACGCGCCAGGGCGACACAGCGCCGCTCCGCGCGCCGCGCAACAGTCCGGGCAAGGTGCAGAAGCGCCCCGGGCGCATTCCCGCCCGGCAGAATGAAGCGCCTCAGCGGCTCCAAGGTCTCCTGACAGCCGTCTATATCCCTCTCGAGATGGGTGATTTGATTTTCCACAATCGGGGGAACATTGAAGGAGCCATGCTGCGTCCCTGCCGGCAGAGCGAGATTGGCGCCGACGCTGAACAGGTCATCCTGGATGCGGTGTATGGTGCCGCGCACGCATTCCGGCAGTGGGTGCGCGCAGGCGACTCCGAGGACGGCGTTAAGTTCGTCAATCGCGCCGTAGGCCTCAATGCGCAGGTCATCTTTGAAAACACGCTTTCCTCCGATGAGCCCAGTGGTGCCGTCATCGCCAGTCTTGGTATAGATCCTGGTCATGGTTCAGACCTCCGACTGAGAATATATCGCATTTGCGGGAGTTGAGGCGGCGAAAGCGGGGTAATAGAACCTGGGAATCAGAGGCGCCGACGAAAACAGAGGAAATGCTCCCGAGCAGCAGGCGCTAACTCGGGCTCTTCGGCGGAGGTGTCAGGCGGTCTTTTTTTCCTTGCAGGAAATGCAGACGGATGTCCACGGCACCGCTTTGAGGCGAACCACGCTGATTTCTTCGCCGCACATTGTGCACACCCCATAGCTGCCGTCATCAATCCTGGCCAGCGCGGCCTCGATGGCTCGGAGAAGCTTGGCATCCGTCTGCAGCAGGCGTATATTCACGTGAACCTCGTTATCGTCGCTCGCCTGGTCGACGAAGTCCCCGTGTCGCGTGTTTTCCATGTTCTCCCAGTGGGTCTGCTTTGCCGGCGAGGATAACGTGATCGCATCACGCTTGCCTTCCAGGATGGATCTGAACTTCTTGAGCTCAACCTTTTTCATGGATCAACCTCAGTCCACAAAGATCGGACGTGATCGAAAAAACATTTAGTATAAAACATAGAGTTCTCGAAGTAAAGAAGGTGATGCGTGGATGCGCGGGGATTGCCAAAACCCAAAGCGGATCCGGCAAAAAGCAGTCCAGGAACCTGAGGTGGGCGCTACACCAGGAACCTACAAATAAGGCCGGAGCGAATCGCGGGGCTGAGTTGCGCGTTACAGCGGGAGTGACTCGCCCACGCCTGCTTTGACGGCGGCCCGGTAGATTCGGCCGGCGAAGGCGACGTCCTCCAATGCGATGCCGTTCGACTTGAAGAGAGTTATCTCGGTCGCCTCTTCGCGGCCTGGAAAATCTCCGGTTACGACGGCCCCGAGTTCCCGCGCATCTTCCCAATAGAACGCCCCTCCTTCGGCGGCGCTCGCGAGGTCGCCCGACTCCAGCATGGACTGTTCTAAGGAGTCGACCACAACGCAGGCGCTGCGGCGTACGGTTTCTACGTCAAGCTCACGCCGCCCCAAATGGTTAGAGCCAACGGCGTTTATGTGAACCCCTTTCGCCAGCCATTCACCGTTGAACACCGGTTCCTTGGAGGTCGTTGCCGTAATGATGATATCCATGTCTTGGGCCGCCTGTTCTGGATTCGCGGCCGGCTCCACCTCAACGTCCAGCGTTTGGCTCATCTCACGGCAGAACTTATCGCGTCGCTCCGGGTTTCGTCCGTAGGCAACGATGGTTCGAATCGGGCGCACCGCGCACACGGCCGCGAGCTGAGCGCGTGCTTGGAACCCGGTTCCGAAAACACCGAGGTGGGATGCGTCCGTGCGGGCCATGTATTTGGTGGCGACGCCCGAGGCGGCACCGGTTCGCAGCTGGCCCAGTAATTCAGCTTCTATCACCGCCAGCAGCCTGCCGTCTTCGCCGCTGTAAAGGAGAACATGGAACCTCGTCTTGCCATCGATCGTGGTGTAACTTTTCAACCCCGCAACTCCAAGGGTCGGAAGCGACGCGCTCATCACCTGAAGTAATCCGCGCTCAACGCGGCATCTGCGCCTGGGCGCGTTGTCGGTCTTGTTCTCTCCCTGCAGTCGAAACGCCTCCTCGATTGCTTCGAGCGCCATTTGCATGGTTGCGAGTTTTTTTACATCCGATTCGCGCAGAAGAATTGCCATGAATATCCCTCATCGATAGTAAATTGCGTGTCCCAGATCCATTCGAAATCAAATCAGCTTCAACTATACTGAACCTGGACACATAGGCCAAGAAGAGATTGCTTGGTCGTACGCTCGAAGCTGAATGACGCTGCCTTTCTTCCTCTCGACTGCGATTTACACACTGAAAGATAACGAGCGGAGCAAAAACCGATAGCGATTGCGATACCAATGCCGATTCCGAGATCCCTGCAGTCGTTGCTCCCTTCCGGGTCGGTAACGGAATCGGGATCGTAATCGCTATCGCAATCGGCTCTTGTTTGCGCTGAGACGACCATTTTGTTGTGCACTGGCAGCCCCACTGTCTGAATCACAGTCGTCTCAAGCACAGAGTTGAATCCACCCGGCGGCGGGAGATATACTTAGTTCCGCCCCGAGAGGGATATGTCAGCCGAAGCACCCCACAGTCGGCTTTGATGCAGGAGAGTAAAACTGCTGGTTCGCCCGGTCATCCAGCGGCTCACTCGGGCCTTTCGTGTCTGTCTCCCTCTGATTCCGGTTGTTCATGCATTGCTGAAAAATGATCCGAACCGTACACATTGCCAAGTACGTCATTCCTGAAGCCGGCATGCTGCTGCGCAACGCAGCCGTCCATGTTTCCGATCCCGGCAGGATTTCGAGACTCGAGCCGTGGCAAAGCCCGCCGCCAAACCTGGAAACCAAAGTCGTGGATTGGGGTTGCGCCATTATTCTGCCAGGCCTGGTGAACGCGCATACACACCTTGAGTTGACACGCCTCCGCGGGCAAGAAGATCGGCCGGTATCCTTTACACACTGGCTTGCCCAGGTGATCCGGGAGAAGCAGCAGCGGACACGCGCTGATGTCCAGGAGACCATCGCCCGGGGTGCCCGCCAATCTTTGGCTTCGGGCACGACTCTGCTGGGCGAGATTTCATCCAGCGGGATGAGCTGGGATGCCCTCAAGCACGAAAAGCTCCGAAAGGTGATCTTCGAGGAGGTGATTGCGCTCGCGCCGGAAAAGGCGGGCGAAGCCATGGCTGCCCTGAGCCAGCGACTCGATCGGTCGGAACCCGACGCGTTCAGTTCCTCCAGCGTTTCACCCCACGCTCCTTACTCCGTCTCGCCTGAATTGTATCGCGCAGCGGCAAACCTGGCGCGGACCCGGCGCACCCGTCTTGCCACGCACCTCGCGGAAACCAGGCAGGAGTTGGAGTTCCTCGCTAGCGGGAAAGGGGAGCTCAAGAGCTTTCTCTCCGACCTCGGTGTGCTTCCTGCCGGGTGGACGCCGCCCGGGCTTGCGCCCGTGGCTTATCTGGAGAAGCTTGGCGTTCTTGATCCACCCGCCATTCTCATCCACTGCAATTATCTGGACGAGGATTCCATGGTGCGAATCCTGAGCCGAAGCTGCAGCGTCATCCACTGCCCGCGAAGTCATGCTTATTTCGGGCATGATCCGCATCCTGTGCGCCGGCTCCTCGATATGGGCATCAATGTCGCTTTGGGAACGGACTCTCTGGCCAGCAACGAGTCCCTCAGTGTTCTCGACGAGATGCGATTCCTCTTTAGGAATCGCAAGGATTTGAAATGCGATGAAATCATCCGCATGGCAACACTCAACGGCGCCGTGGCTCTCGATTTTGGCAATGTGCTCGGCCGCCTGCGGAGAGGATATTGGGCCGACATGACGGTTCTGCGCCTGCCCGAGAGACTGGCGGACCGAAACATCGAAGCGCAACTTTTGGAGGGCGCGGGAGAATCCCTGGCGACCATTGTGCAGGGCCGGATCGCATGGACCTCCGCGCCCGGGTTGCTGACTGGCGGTGGGTAGGCCGCCCACAACACATCATTCGTTACTCGTAACCCGTCACTCGCATGGGGGTGCACATGTTCAGAAGATCGATCTTCTGGGGCTTGACATTGATGCTCGGGACTCTGCTGGTATGGCTCGTAGTCCGGGCACGCAAACAGGAAGCGCAGATCGCGATGGTTCCGGCTCCGACTGAAATCGTGAGATCCGCCAAGTCCAGCCCTACGCGTGTGATTGCCCCGAAAGATCTTGACGCCGGGGAATCGCAAGTGGAGTTCGCCTCCATGGTTTCCGGGGCGCCGAAATCCGGGGGGCGCAGCGCCCTCCTGCATGTCGTGATACGCAACCGCGGAGCGGTTCCTTATCGCAACGTGATGTTGAAACTCACCTGGGTCGGAACCTCCGGGAAGGCTATCGACAGCCAGACACATCTGGTTCCCGGCACAATCGAGCCTGGACAGACTCTTAACGATGGCGAGGTCGCTTTGGAGGGCGTGCCGAGCGGTAGTGTGAAATGTACCATCGCCATCCTCCACTCAGACTTGGGGCAAGCTCAGGCTCGTTGAGCCGCCCCTTCGCGGAGTGCATGGGCGCCGTGCCGAAAATGATTGAAATGCCGGGAGGATAGCTCCGCGCGATGAAGGAAGGCTAGGAGGGCAGAACCTGCACCCGAAGGTTGGCCTTATGCCGCGAGCTGTGGAAAAATCTGGACATCGCATCGACTATCTGTTACAATAAAAAGACTTACCGTTGTTGACATCCTTTTGTCTGCGTGATAAGCTCCTGAATTATCAAGTCTGCGCGGAATCGAACGATTTTGTGCTAGGACTGAGGCTCATGGAACGATCCTGTCGCGTTTTCTCTTTGCTGATGGTGCTTGGTATTGCTGCGCTCCCATTGGCGGCTGCGACCAGGCCGAACGGAATGCTCGCGGGGACAGTCATGACGCCGGATGGACGCGGCCTTGTGGGTGCCGTCGTGGCACTTTTCCAGCGTAGCGACCCTGGAACGGTCATTTCGATCGCCAGGTCCGATCAGCAGGGGGCATATAACCTCAGCGGCGTTGCTGCGGGTGCTTATTCCATTCAGGTCAGCAGGTTCGGCTATCAGGTGATCCACTCTCCTCGAGTGGTCGTCGATCCCGGCAAAACCACAACCGTCAATTTTGTGCTTCAGGAGATCGTGGACTTTATCTCTGCGCGTGACGATCCCCGAAATTGGGACCTCAAGACTGTCATGCGAAGCACTTCCGACCGGCGCCTCATCTTTCGAGGACTTCCGGGAGCAGCGACGCCGGACGACGTCATAGCTTCTTTCCACAGAAGCGGTGCTCTGAACATTGTCTCCACCGACCTGCTTGGTCCGGACAACTATGCCGTGTATCCGAACCGGGGGGATTTGGGGGTAGCTTCCAATTTCGCGTTCGTCGAACCGGTCAGCCTGCATGGCCGCATGATCTTTTCGGGCCAGCTCTCTTCGGGCACAGATTCGCTTTGGAGAGTGCGCAATACCTATGACTACCGCCCGAATCCGAATCAGGAGTACAAATTCTCGGTAGGCGTGGGCCGCTTGAGTCCCAATCGTACAGGGATTTCGGACCACCCCGCGGACTTTTTCAACTCGGAACAGGATTTTCAGGATTCCGGAGTGCAGACACTCGTCGTAGGGTTCCAGGGAAGCCGGCAATTCCTCAACGTAGTGGCCGTGGAATATGGCCTCGATTTGTCGCGCATTCAGTACGGAGCGACGCAGAGCGTGTGGAGCCCATATCTGCAGGTTGCCTATACACCCCACCGCCACTGGCTCTTGAGAACTTTGATGTCCTCCCGCCGGATCAGCGATAACAGCATGATCGAGCTGCCGGGAGGCGACGTGGTAAACCTCCTCGAGCCCGCTTATATATCGCAGATCAACAACGTGATCCGCGTGAGCCAAGTCAGGCATTCCGAATTTTCGGTTGCCAGAAAACTGGCCGACGACACGTCGCTGGAGCTTACGGTCTACCGAGACAGGGTGGATGGGCCGGGCACACCGTTTCTCCTGACGACAAATACGGAATACGGACAGAATTCGCAGGCGGTGCAGCTCAAGAGCGACCAGGACGCGCAGCAGGGCGTCAGGGTAGCTTTCGCGCGCATGCTAACGGGTACGATTCAGGGCTTGATTGCCTACGACTACGGCACTGCCGCGGGCCTTGCCAACATCAATCCGTCTTTGTCGAGCGGTCTGGTGAACGATAACATCCTGGATTACATTCAACGCTCCTATTACCATTCCATCACCAGTCAGTTGGAAGCCAAAATCCCGCAGACGCGCACCCACGTCCAAGCGACTGTGCGCTGGTATCCTGGAAACCCGATCAGCCCAATCGATCTCTTCGCCGATCGGATGGATACACTCACCAAAGGGGTGAGCTTTTCCCTGAGGCAGGCACTTCCGCTGCCGCCTTTCATGGGTTGCCCAGGACGGTGGGAGGCTCAGATTGATGTTCGCAATCCGTTTGACCAGGGAATGAGCCACATTCCCTTGTCCGATGGAGACCTCGTTTTGACCCGAATTTCCCGTGCACTCCGATTCGGCCTGAATCTCAATTTTTTCTAATCATGCCGATCGCCGTTCTGTTTAGCACCCACCTGCCCCGCCCTGATTATGCACCCTCATCGTAGATCTGCGAGCGAAGAGGGCACTTGTAGCCAACTGTGCCCGGCTTCTATACTTATTCTGAAGACGATGCGGTCATTCAAGATGTTGGATGTCAATCCAAACGCTTGAAGCCAAAGGGAGGCCGGAGCGTGAACTTTACTAGATTAGAAAGATTAAATCCTTACGTCTCAATACTTATAGCGATCCAAACAATCGCTGCGCATTCAGGCGTTGGTATGGATATTGCTTAGGGGAGTTCTGGACAGTCTTATCGTTTTCCTGAATACAAGATGGATGCTTTTCCAGTGCCTTTCAGGACCGTCGCTTTAACATTTCTGACGCTCTTTCTGGTAACGATCGGTATTTTGAACCTGCGCGATCGTGCATCCTGGAACGAGCCCGGGGATGGTGTCTTCTGGGTCGAATCGGAATCCGGTTTGACGGCTGGAGAGGTTGCGCCGAATGGCCCCGCAGCAAGGGCGGGCATCAGGCAAGGGGATGTGCTGTATTCTATCGACGATTCCCCAATCGTCAACCTCGGCCAGCATTCTGATGCAATCTATCGCGCCGGAGCCCACGGGGTTCTCGCCTATGGGCTGATGTCGGGTTCGACGGTTCGCCTGGTTTCCGTCCGGCTGGATGCCAAGGCATCGTTGAAACCCGAGGACAGCTGCCGCATTCTCCTTGCTTTTGTGTACCTCGGCATTGGTTTTATTGTCGCTCTTCGCGGCGCCCATCTTAAGGGAGCCTTCCACTTTTATTTCGTTTGCCTGACTGCCTTTGTCTTGTTCCTTTACAGCTACACTACTAGGCTCGGGATTCTGGATGGAACGGTCTACGTGCTGTCGGTTCTTGCCATCCTCCTGCTACCGGCGCTTTTTCTGCATTTCTGCCTGCGCTTTCCCGTCGATCCTCGTCCCGTCCGCAGCCCCGCGATGTTTTATTACGCTCCAGCCGCATTTCTCGGGGTTATCCAGCTGTTATGGTGGACGGGCCGTCTCGCTGATTTTGGTCTCCCGCGAAACGCCCGATCGAGCGGCATCCTCGACCGTGTGCACCTTGTTTACCTGTGCGCGGGCCTGCTGATCGGTGCGATTGTCCTCCTGCGGCGTAAGCTCGCGACAGAGGATTTGACGGCGCGCCAGCAGATGAAGTGGGTCAGTTACGGAACACTCGGTGGCGTTGTGCCGTTTCTCGCGATTTACGTCCTGCCTGTACTGTTGGGGGCGCGAGCCGGATTTCCGCTGCTTTCTTCCCAGTTGTTCCTCGTGCTGATTCCGCTGTCGTTTGCCTACGCCATACTTCATTATCGGCTCCTCGATGTCGAGGCCATCGTGCGCCGGAGTGCGGCCTATCTCGTGGCCAGTTCGCTTCTGCTTGCCGCCTATCTGGTTTTTGTCCTCATTCTGGGAAGGTGGCTGGAGTCGATGATTCCAGATGCCGATTACGTGATCGTCTGCGTGGCGGCTCTGGCAATTGCCATGATGTTCGCTCCGTTGCGCACCTCAATTCAGGCTCGTCTGGACCGGTTTTTTTACAGAGAGAAGTTTGAAGATCGGAGCGGCCTCCTCGATTTTGCCCGCACTTTAACCTCCGAGATAAGCCTCCCCCGCCTGACGCGCAAAATCCTCGAGCGGATCGCCAAGACGTTTCCGGTGGACAACGTCTTCCTGTTTCTGCGCGATGCCGCCAATCCCGGCGCCTTTCTCCTGGCGGACGCGATTGGAATGCAGCTATCGAGCGGAGATCCATGGCGATTGGAGGAAGCTGCCCTCTCCGGCGATTTGCAGGCGAACGGCCCCGATTCCTCCCGGACGGAGAATCTCCTGTACGAGGCACCGCGGCACTTGAACTCCAGAGGGCTTCATTATGTGCAGGATTTGAGACTCCGGGGCAAATTGATCGGCGTGATCGGCTTGGGTATGCTTCCAAAACACCGGCATTTTTCGACGGAAGATCTGGATCTCCTCCGCGCCCTTGCAGGATATGCGAGTATTGCCCTGGAAAATGCCGATCTCTACCGCTCGATTGAGACCAAAGCTCTCGATCTCGAGCGCCTCAAGATTTATACGGAAAACATCATCGAAAGCATCAACATTGCGGTCCTGGCGCTCGACCTGAAAGGAGAGGTCACTTCCTGCAATCGCGCGTTCGAGGAACTTTACGGAATCGGCCGCAAGCAGATTGTCGGCACCCGCCTGGAAGATCTGTTGGGCAAGGAGATGGTGGCCTCGATCCAGAACGCCATTGGGGTGGCGAGCTGGGATTTCAGGTCGACCGGCAACATTTTCAAACAGTATCTGCAGAATCGCAGAAATGAAAAGCTGATCGTCGACCTCAGCGTGATTCCACTGGTCGATTCCAGAGATCTGAATTCCGGCTGCCTCGTCGTGATGGACGACATCACCGGGAAAGTGCAGCTTGAAAGCCAGTTGCTCCAGGTGGAGAAGCTCAGTTCCATTGGGTTATTGGCAGCCGGCATCGCCCACGAGGTC
>Ga0187870_1002716_pt1 | contig 14397 bp, 9 predicted proteins | sample June2016WEW_13_1_3_FD_132974 | JGI IMG/M metagenome (GOLD analysis project Ga0187870, IMG submission 132974) | Peatland microbial communities from SPRUCE experiment site at the Marcell Experimental Forest, Minnesota, USA - June2016WEW_13_150 | ecosystem: Environmental > Terrestrial > Soil >... | reverse complement strand
CGTTATACATCGTCAGCACGCCGATTGGTAACCTTGAAGATATTACGGCGCGGGCATTGCGTATTCTCAAAGAGGTTGATTTAATTGCTTCCGAAGCGCCCCAGACTACACTTAAGCTGTTAACTCATTTCGGGATTAGAAAACCTCTTATCAGTTATTCTGAGCATAAATGGTATTTTTCCGGCGTTCCACGCAAGGAAAAGCAAATAGCCCTGATAATAGGAAATCTATTGGAGGACAAGCAGGTTGCTCTTGTTTCCAAAGCCGGCACTCCGCTTATTTCCGACCCCGGTTATGAGTTAGTCAATGCCGCATTGGAGAAGAACATAAAAGTTATTCCCATTCCAGGCGCCAGCGCAGTTATTACCGCTCTCTCTATTTCCGGTCTTCCAACAGACCGTTTTATCTTCGAAGGATTCCTGCCCGTGAAAAAGTCCAAATGCACCAAGCGTCTTCAAGAAGTTAGTCAGCAAACAGCAACCGTCATCTTTTACGAAGCTCCTTACCGGGTTGTCAAAACCCTTAAAGAAATCAGGAAGCATTTCGGCAACAGGCGAATGGTTTTGACAAGGGAATTAACCAAGTTGTATGAAGAAACCTTGCGGGGAACGATAGACGAAGTCCTTGCCCGGTTGATTGATAAAAATCCCAAAGGTGAGTATACAATTATTATAGAAGGTTTACCCCGCACCAGTTATCGGTGCGGGGCGAGCAGAGAAAAAGATAATTCTAACAATGAAGAAACACTACCCGCCTCCGACGAAAGAGATAATTTCTAATTTATCGCCTTCCTTAAGCACGATAGTTTCAAACTGATTCTTCGGGACGATGTTGAGATTAAGTTCCAGGGCAATAGCCGCACTGTTTATTTGAAGTTGTTTCAATAAATCAGATACGGTAATATTTGGTTTGACCTCCTGTTCCTGTCCGTTGATAAAGAGTTGCATATACGAGTAGTCCTACTGGATTTTTGCCGAGACTGTCTGGACAAAGTGGTTTGTCACTTCATTCAGACGGGAAATATCTTTACCGCCAGCCTGGGCAAAGTCCTTGCGTCCGCCGCCGCTTCCGCCGATTATCTGGGATGTCTCCTTAATCAGACTTACTGCGTCAAATCCTTTATTGGTTAATTGCGATGTCAGTACCAGCACGAGATTTGCCCGCTCGTTATGCTTGGCGACTAAAAGAACCATCAGAGGGTCGGGCAACTGGCGCAAACAGTCTCCGATTGCCCTCAGGTCATCCATCGTTTTGTTCTCCAGCATTTCTGCGATGATTTTTATGCCCTTTACCTCTTTTGCCTTGGTTAACAATGTCTTGCTCAACTCCTGATTATCTGTCCGGCAATACTGGGCTAATTGCTGTCGGGCAGATTTGAGCTCAGCTAATAAGGAATTTATTTTATCAGTAAGTTTCTGCGGATTGGTTTCCAATAAATCCGCTATTCCTCTTAATGTATTTTCTTCCTGTCGTATGGATTTGAGCGCTGAAGTTCCGGTAAGCGCTTCAATCCGGCGCGTCCCAGCCGCGATAGATGATTCGCCGGCAATCTTAAAAAGGCCTATCTCGCCGGTAGAGGCAGTATGAGTTCCGCCGCAGAGTTCCCGGCTGATATCAACTACTTCCACCATGCGCACGGTTTCCCCGTATTTTTCCCCGAAGAATGCCAGTGCGCCCATTTTCTTAGCCTCGTTCAAAGGCATATGTTTCGTCCGGACAGGGTGATTTTCCCTTATGCGTTGGTTAACCATATCTTCAATAAGGATAAGCTCGTCTTTCGTCAGGGCAGTGAAATGGGAGAAATCAAAACGCAGGCGGTCAGTCGCTACCAGTGAGCCGGCCTGTTCTATATGAGTGCCCAGGATTTTACGCAAGGCATCCTGCAGGAGATGGGTCGCCGTATGATTGCGGGCAATTGAATGCCGTTGCTCGGCATTGACTATTGCCTGGACTGAATCGCCGGTCTTGACAGTTCCCTTCTTGACTTTCCCCAGATGAACGATATAATTTTCTATGTATTGCGTATCGTTAATGACAATTTCCAAATCATTGTTTCGGAACCAGCCCTTATCGCCTACCTGTCCGCCTCTTTCCCCGTAAAATGGGGTCTTTCCGGTGATGATGGAAACCTCGGTCTTTTGACCGGCTTCAGGCACGAGTTTTCCGTCAACCAATATTGCGGCGATGGTTACCGGAGATTCCAGTGTTTCATAACCGATGAATTCTGTTTCTTTAAGAATCTGCTTTACCTGCGAAATCGGTGTCTGAGCAAATATCTGCTGGGCAATCTGGGAAGAAGCCCGGGCGCGCTCGCGCTGCATCTGCATCGCTTCTTCATAACCCTTAAAATCTAGTTGAAATCCTTTTTCTCTCAGGATTGATTCGGTCAGGTCTATCGGGAATCCATAAGTATCATACAGCTTAAATGCCTCGTCTCCGGGAAATATCTTCTTGCCTTCCTTAGTTAAATGAGCCATATTTTCTTCCAGTAACGCCATCCCTTGGTCCACTGTTTCAAGGAACTTGGCTTCCTCTGATTTGATAATCCGGGCAATGTGCTGGTGTTTATCTATTAATTCAGGATAAGCATTCTTCATTACTTCCACTACCACGGGCACGAATTTATAGAGAAACGGTTTCTTGATGCCGAGTGTCATCCCGTCACGTGCTGCGGCGCGTAATATTCTGCGCGCCACATAGCCCCTGCCTTCATTAGATGGTAATATTCCTTCTGCAGAGATGAAAACCAGTGCGCGGATATGGTCGGCAATGCGCCTGATGCGCGCTCCCTCTTCCGTAGTTGAAGTATAATTGATTTTGAATAAACCGGCTATTTCCTTGATAAGTGATTGAAAGATATCTATATCAAAATTACTGGGGACATTTTGCACCACAGCCGCAAGTCGTTCCAAGCTCATTCCGGTATCAATATTCTTTTGAGGAAGCGGTTTGAGCGTGCCGTCTTCCTGCCGGTCAAATTGTGTAAAGACAAGATTCCAAATCTCAATGAAGCGGTGGCAGTCGCAGGCAACGTTACAACTCGGCAATCCGCAGCCATATGCCGGACCGCGGTCATAGAATATTTCCGAACATGGTCCACAGGGACCGTTTGGCCCGTCAGTCGGGGCATTAGCAGGCCAGAAATTATCCTTAGCGCCGAATTTGAATATCTTTTCCGGAGGCAGTTTAATCTCTTTCAGCCAGATATCATAAGATTCATCATCATCCTCATAAACGGAGACGCTCAGGCGCTCGGGCGGTATTTTTAATTCCACCAATAAAAACTCCCAAGCCCAGGCAATTGCTTCCTTCTTAAAATAATCTCCAAATGAGAAATTACCGAGCATCTCAAAGAAGGTATGATGGCTGGGGGTCCGTCCGACCTTTTCTATATCTACAGTGCGCAGGCACTTCTGGCTGGTTGTAACGCGTGGATGGGGCGGTTTTGCCCTGCCGATAAAATATTCCTTAAAAGGATTCATTCCGGCGCCGGTAAAAAGAAGCGAAAGGTCGCCTTCCGGCACTAACGGAGCCGAGGGCAGAATCTTATGGTCTTTGCCCTTGAAGAAATTAAGGAATTTGGTTCTCAATACGTCTGTTTTCATAGCCGTTTAGTTTATGATAATAATCCAGATTAGTCAATAAAAAGGAGTTAGGACAAAAGAACCTCTTACCCAATGGGTGAAAAAGAAAATTATGTTAAAATCATCCTTATCTGCGTTCAATTTAATATGGCTGATTCCATATAATTAATCTGTGTAATCTGTGGCTGAAAACGAATATAATGCATAATTACGTCTTCCTATGGCGGATTGCCTAAAAACTTGTCTTGTATAGGCATTTCTTTATAACCCATTGATTAATAGCTAGTTATCTAAAAAATACCGTTAAAAAATATGGATGGGGGGGGTGGGGGGTATACCCCCTCCCGCTCCCTCCACCCACTAACCAGTCGGCATACCCCTTGACCAGATAGTCGGTGGATTTTCACCAGACCGTCGCTAAAAATCCATTAGCGCATCGATTAAAGTCTATTAGCGCATTGATTAAAACGCATTAGCGCATCGATTGAGACGCATTAGCGCATCGATTGAGACGCATTAGCGCATCGATTAAGACGCATTAGCGCATCGATTAAAACCCATTAGCGCATCGATTAAGACGCATTAGTGCATCGATTAAAGTCTATTAGCGCATCGCTCAAAATTAATTAGACCGGTGGTATCAAAAATTTTCTATAAAAATTTGGGGATGCTGAAACGCCTCGGGCGATTCTTGGCATAACGGAGTCGTTTTACTAAAACTATACTTTGCATATCAATAAAATCAGTGTTTTTAACCGGTGGGATGTGTCCCTCTATTCTTGAGATGGTTATAAAATGTGGACATGTCCCTATTTCCTATTCAGTTATTATTTTACCTGAATTGTAATTGTGTTAGACTTAATTCGTCCCGTCCAAATATCAACTTTATAATCTTCATTCATTGATTTAACTTCCCTAGGAGAAACCGTATAATATAATGTTATTTGGTAAGTGTCGGGAACAGAAAAATCAAAAGAATCTAAGGATATTTTTGTTTCATATGTACCACTAGAAGTTATTGAAATAAAAGTAACCAAAGGAGATACTTCTATAATGAAGGGCACTAGTTTTGTTCTTTCCCCCTTGCTATTTACAACCATTGTCTTAAATGGACCAATAATGTCAAATGATTGTTTCTTGTCATGAGATAGGTAATAAAGAGCATACAAAGTATTACTACTGATATTTGTAAGGGCTACGGTAAGTTGTGGCGTATTCTCTGAATCTTTCTGGGAATAATTGTATGTGGTCTTGGAAGAAATGATTTTACATTCAAGTCCTACACTGTCTTTAACATTTTCACAACTATTAGAACTACATCGTTTGCTATTTACTAATTTTCCATCTTTATAGATATAGGTATCTCCAATTGCAATGTCATTATCGTCCATCATGTATAACTTCAATTCAATATCTGTAATCCATAAATCTTTATAAATTTCAAGAGAAGGTTTATGTGGATTAACCCGCCTCCAATAGATTTTATATTCACCAGCTTTCTTATCGATAATAGTAATGCGATCCCAAGATTTAATATCTTTTTTTAGATTTATCATTTCCTCGTTCAAGCAAGAAACACAGCTATTAATAAATATCAGTACCACTAGTATTATAATATAGTATCTTTTTATCATTTTATTCATGTCTACTGTTTACTGACTACTATAATTCCGGGGACGCCTTAGAATGGTACATAGATAAGGCGTGAACGCTTATTATTTATCATGCTGAACTCGTTTCAGCATCTCCATTAGACCCTGAAATAAATTCAGGGTGACTATTTTAGGCTTAACTATGTGCCATTCAGGACGCCTTACCTAATTCACCCAAAATTCTATCCCTCTTTTCCCGGTTTGGCAAGAATAAATACGAGTTCACGAGTTAATGTGTCCACGAGTTAACGAGTTAATTAAGTGATTAGTTAATTAGGGAATTAGTCACCCATCGTCTGGCGTTATGCGTCGGGCGTTTGGCGTTGGGCGTTATGCGTCCAGAATCAATCGTTAGGTAATCAACAGGCGAGCGCTGGGGATTCGTTAGTTCATTAGTTTTCGCCTTAGGCGAATTCACCTCTATCGGAAACGGATTTATACTTTCCTATACTTAAATAAATTGACATCATAATATTAGGTATGATAAAAAATACTGGAAATACTAAGTGTCTGATTAAATCAGAGAGTTAAGTAATAGTCCTTAAGAGCCTAACCTAAAGGATTATTCTTTTCTTTTGTCATTCCTGCGAAAGCAGGAATCTATAGGCTGGATTCCCGCTTGCGCGGGAATGACGGGTGGGGTTTTCGGATAGGCTCTAAGTCGGTTGGCACAATATTTTTAAAGTGAGGGAGTTATGCAATTATTTTCTGACTTTGTTAGCCGGTTATCTGTAATCCACCCTGCTAGAGAAGCATACGGTTTTATCCCGGGCCAGATTATCCTCGCCTTGATATTGATTATTTCCGTAGGACTGTTTTTCCTGTCAGTATTCAAACGCTGGCGTTTGATGCGCCTGGCACAGCCTGAGAATCGTTTTGATAAGATACCCGAGAGAATCAAATCGGTTATCCTCTATACCGTCTTTCATATCCAGCTTTTCCGTAAACCGCTTTCCGGTATCCTGCACTTTATGATTTTCTGGGGATTTGTCGTCTTTACCTTTGGTTATATCTTCCTTATCGGTAGCGCTTATATAAACGGGTTCACTATAAATAATATTTTCGGGCATACTATTGCCAATGTCTATTCCGGTTTCCAAAACCTCTTTGCGGTCTTAGTGGTGGTCGGTATCGGACTGGCATTATTCCAGCGACTTATCCTGAAGCCTGAACGCCTGCAAAATACCACGAGTTCCATTGTGATACTTTTCCTCATATTTTTCATCATGGTAACCTATCTTGTTTCAGATAGTATTTTAGTAGCCAAGAAGGAAGAGTCTTATAGTCTTGCCGTGCTCAGCCAGGCAATTGGCAAGGTCTTTGAAGGAGGCAATGAATCTCTGTTGACCGGATTATTCTACGCAATCTGGTGGCTTCATCTGGGATTAATTCTCAGTTTCCTCATATACCTTCCGCATTCCAAACACTTCCATTTGATACTCTGTCCTTTTAATGAGTTCTTCCGGTCGCTTATTCCGAGAGGCGAGTTGAAATATATTGATTTAGAGAAGTCTGAGAGTTTTGGAGTTTCCAACGTGACCCAATTCACATGGAAGGACATGCTGGATTTTTATTCTTGCACGGAATGCGGCCGTTGCCATGAGGTCTGCCCGGCTACAGTTAGCGAGAAGCCGCTTGACCCCAAGAAAATAATCTGTAATCTTCGTAATCATTTGATAGAAAAAAGCGACGTCTTATTAAAGTCTAAAGATAAGCCTGATGAAAGACCTAATTTTGTCGGTTCTGTAGTTACGGAAGACGAAATCTGGGCGTGCACCACCTGCGGCAATTGCGAGGAGCATTGTCCGGTATTTATAGAACAGCCGGATAAGATAATGGAAATGCGGCGTTACCTGACGCTCGCAGAGAGCCGGTTCCCGAATGAGTTGAAGTTAGCCTTTAAGAATATGGAGACTAACGGTAATCCCTGGCCCTTGAGCTGGGACCAGCGGGCAAAATGGGCAGATGGATTGAATGTCAAGGTCTTTTCGGAGAGTTCGCCCAAGGCTGATTATCTCCTCTGGGTAGGCTGTGCCGGCGCAACGGATGAGCGTAACACCAAAGTGGCGCAGGCTGTGGTGAAGCTTCTCCAGAAAGCCGGTGTGGATTTTGCCATTCTGGGCAACCAAGAGCGTTGCTGCGGCGACCCTGCCAGACGGCTGGGCAATGAATATCTTTACCAGATGCTGGCACAGGAGAATCTTGAGAATTTCAAGAAATACCAGTTCAAGCAGATTATCGCTTATTGTCCACATTGTTTCAATAGTCTGAAGAACGAGTATTCTACATTCCCGCAGGCAGGCGATGCCAATACAAAATGGAAGCCCGTGCCGGTTATTCATCATACCCAATTAATCAAACAGCTTATCCATGAAGGCAGGCTGAAAATAGACGGCAAGTTTGATAAGGTTGTTACCTATCACGATTCCTGTTATCTCAGCCGGTATAACCAGATTTGCGAGGAGCCACGCGCTATCCTGAAGAACATCAAATCACTGCAATTGAAAGAGATGGATAGGAATTATTTGGAGAGCTTTTGCTGCGGTGCGGGCGGCGGACGGATGTGGCTGGAGGAAAAGATTGGCAAACGGATTAACCATATAAGGACTGAAGAAGCCCAGAAAACCGGTGCAAGCATCATTGCGACTGCCTGTCCTTATTGCCTGACTATGCTGGGCGATGGAATTAAGGAAAAAGGGCTTACCGAGACAATTAAGGCAAAGGATATTGCCGAGATTCTCACCGAGACGATGACCGGTCAGGTTTAAATAAGAAAGCCCCGATATAATCGGGTGTTACAACAATGTCAATGCCTCAATTCAAATTCCTAACGACAGCGATTGGAAGCCTGCCTCATAAAGACGTTAATACCGCCTGTGAATTGATACTGAAAAGCCTTCCTGAAATACCTTTCTGGCCCCAATTACCCAAGTATAGTTTTTATGAAGGAATGGTGACCCAGTTTAGCGAAGGATTACCGGGTATTGTAATAAATGCCGCTAATAAAAAGGTATATTTGGAAAGTAAAAGTGCAAAAGAGGGATTAGAGCCGTTCTATGAACAGTTCATTAAGCAAAACTTAGATTACTTTGCCATTACCCCGGGTTACGCCGTCGGATTATATAAAATGCTCGAGTTAATCAAGGAAAAAGCAAAACAACAGGAAAGTATAAAATATCTGAAGGGGCAGATTACCGGTCCAATTACCTTTGGCTTAACTCTGACCGATGAAACAGGACAGGCAGTAATTCATAATGAGATTTTTGTAGATATAATATTAAAGTGTCTTCTGATGAAAGCGCTCTGGCAGGTTAAACAGATTAAGCAAATCCGGTTGAAGCCAATAATCTTTTTAGACGAGCCGTTTCTTATGCAATATGGTTCCGCTTATTTACCGGTTAATCGTCCAGTCATAGATAAGAATCTCACGGAACTCATTAATGCCCTTCATAAAGAGGATACACTGGTGGGAATTCATTGTTGCGGCAATACCGATTGGGGAATGTTACTGGAATTGCCCATAGACATTCTTTCTTTTGATGCCTTTGGGTTTATGGATAAGCTTGCCTTGTATCCTGCTGAATTGAATAAATTCATTCTACGCGGCGGAATAATTGCCTGGGGATTGATACCATCAACCGAGATAAATAAACCGGTAACTGCTAAAGAGTTAATTACCCACCTGCACAAAGGCATAGACACACTTGTTAAAAAAGGTGTAGATAAAACACGCTTGCTGAATCAAGCCCTCTTGACTCCTGCCTGCGGGTTAGGCGGTCTTTCTGAGTCCGAAGCGGAAAAGCGGGCTGCTTTATTGAAAGATACGGCATTATTATTACATTAAAGGCGTTAGTGATAATATTTACCTTATTAGAAATCACGGTTAATTAGTTTGGTAATGATAATAACATTATGAAAAGAATATTAATCGGCTTGGTGATGTTCGGTATAATTATGGGGCTAAGTGGTCGGAGTGGTGCCGAAGATAAAAAGCCCGATGTTGATGTTAAGGCATTAATTCACCAGTTGGGCGCTGATGACTATCAGAAGCGGGAATCCGCTGACAAGGAATTAACCCAATTGGGTGACCGGCTTATTGAGCAATATCGCCAGGCGAAGTCAGACGCCGAACGCCGACCCATCCACTCCGAACTCCAAAAACTATCAGAGGCATTGCGTGAAGGCGTTCAGTCTAAAGAACCCGACATAAAGATGCAGGCTAACAAAATCCGTCAGTATTTTTATACCTCTCTCCAGCCCAAGATTGTCTTTATGTCATACAGGGGTGGTAATCCCGAGATTTATGTAATGGATAGTGATGGCAAGAACCAAACCAGATTGACAAAAAATAAGGAAGGGAATTATTCTCCTGCCTGGAGTCCAGATGGTAAAAAGATTGCCTTTATGTCAGAGCGGGATGGTAATCAGCAGATTTATGTAATGGATGCGGATGGTAAGAACCAGACCAGATTGACGGGAAATAAGGCAACTAATGAGTTTCCTGCCTGGAGTCCGGATGGCAAAAAGATTGCCTTTGCGTCAACCCGGGATGGTCATTGGCAGATTTATATAATGGATAGTAATGGTAAGAACCAAACCAGATTGACGGAAAATAAGGCATCTGATAGATACCCTGCCTGGAGTCCGGATGGTACTAAGATTGCCTTTGACTCAAAGCGGGATGGTAATCAATGGATGCAGATTTATGTAATGGATGCGGATGGCAAGAACCAGACCAGATTGACGGAAGATAAGGAAGATGATAGTCAGCCTGCTTGGAGTCCAGATGGTAAAAGGATTGCCTTTCAGTCAAAGCGGGATGATATTTATCATGTTTATATAATGGATAAGGACGGCAAGAATCATACCAGATTGACGGAAAACAAGAGAGATGATATGTGCCCTGCTTGGAGTCCAGATGGTAAAAGGATTGCCATTGCGTCACAGCGGGATTATAATATGCAGATTTATGTAATGGATGTGGATGGCAATAACCAGATCGGATTGACGAAACCGAATGGAAGTAATTTTTCCCCTTATGAAAATAATTATTCCCCTGCCTGGAGTCCGATATCTTTCCCCGAACTTACTGTCCTCTTTGCCCCTGAGAAATAGGCAAATTCGGAGGATACACTCCAGAGGTAAGTAGGCAATACACCCCTACGGCGACCGTGGGCTCGTTTAAAGTCGGGACCGTCTGTAGGGACGGGGGAACATAGTGTGAGACTGTTGAATATATAGTAAAATGTCGTTATGCCAAATAATACTTTTAATGAAACACTCAATTATTTAAATGATGTTTACCGGTCGGCTTATTATCTGACACATAATAATAACGAAGCCGAAGAACTTGTGCAGGAAGTCTATCTAAAAGCTTATGCGACCTGGGACCAGTTTGAGCCCGGGACTAACAGCAAGGTATGGATTTTTAAGATTCTTTATAATACGCATATTAACCGTCTGAAGAGGAAAGGACAGGACCCTTCGGTGTTGTCGCCGGGAAAACCGGATGCCTTGCCCGTGACAATAAGTAATCCACCAACAGAGTTGAAAAAGATAGTTGAAGAATTAGTAGAAGGCGAGATAGATAAGGCAATGAAAAATATGCCGGCTGAATATACTGATACCCTAATTTTAGCGTGGCTGGGGAATTTTTCCGATGCGGAGATTGTAGGGATATTGGATTGCCCGATAGGAACGGTTATGTCCAGGCTTTCCATGGCACGGCTGCTTTTGCGTAATAACCTTAACGAATACTGGGAAGAAAAACATCACGGTCATTAATGAGTAAGTATTATGAATTGTAATGAACTTAATAAATATCTTAGCGGGTTTTTAGATAATACGCTTCCGGAAAAGGAATTAGCCGGTTTTAAGGAGCATCTGGAGACCTGTTTACCTTGCATAGAAAAGGTCATTGCGGAAAAGGACTTTGAGAAAAGATTCAAGGAAAAGTTAAGAACTGCTGTTTCTATTCCGGACGGTCTTAAAGATAGAATAATCCAGAAAATAGCAAAGATACCGATATTAAAGATTATCCATCGTGATGGCAAAGAAGAAATCAAGCAGGTAACTGAAGACCTGATTACCTTCGGGCGCAGTTCAAAAAGCACGGTTGTGTTGTCTTCAGACCACGAGATTTCTCGTCACCACTGCCAGCTTGAGCGCGTAGAAGGCAAATATGAGATAGTTGACCTGGGTAGCCGGAATGGTGTATATGTTTCCTCACAAGGCGAAAACGAGCAAAAGGTAACGCAGCGCTTTCTTGTTCAGGGAGATAAAATCCGGATAGGGCATACTACTATCCAATTTGGATTATCTATAGTTACCACGACAATAAAACCGGAAAAGGAGTCAGCTCCGGCTACCACCATCACTCAAATAATATCTCCGACTCCATCACTCAAAAAGCGTAAAGGGTATTTTTGGAATGTGGTGAATAAGAGAGCCAGCCCTTTATCTTATTTTATTATGGCCGCCGGAGGTTTGATAGTTATCTGGATTATCGCCTATATAGCATCCCAAAATAACCCTGATAATAGTATTCCAACACCAAGGTCGCACAAATCTGAGAAACAGGTTGTTAAGTTAGAACAGGAATTAAATGATGTCTATCTTTATATTAATTCACTTGCACAGGAATATCGTTATAGCGAAGCCGTAACTAAAGGTAAAGATTTTTTAGCCGAACATGGCAGAGAATTAGATGATTCGCAGAGAGATTACATGGAAGTGAAAATAGAGTTTTTGGAGCAATGTTTAGTAAAGGAAGAAAGGGCTAAAAACACATTAGCCCAGTTAGAAAAAGAAATCAAAGAGGGAACCGACCCTAATTCACTTAAAGATAAATATGAAGGATTATATGCCGACTCAATAAATACGAGTGTGGCTTCAAAGATAAGAGAAAAACTTGCGGTTTTGCATGAACTTACCAACAGAGAAAATGAATTAGAAAAAACCTTTGCTACGGTAAAAACAGAGGCTTTAGCTGAACTATCCTCAGGGAATTATACCAGAGCAATTAACCGTTTTTCCTCTTTCAGCAATGAGTCCGATAGCCCGAACCTTCAGTTATTGGTGACAAAAGAAATAGATTCCATCAATAAACAAGCCAAAGCCGACTTTGACTCAGTTATCCAGAAAACCCACGAACTGGTAGAGAAAAAGGAATTGGAAAAGGCAAAGGAGTTTTGCCTTGCACAACAATCACGCTTTAAAGAAACACTCTATTCATCCCCCTTGGATTCAGAACTTTTCATGCTCAATAAATTAATTACTCAGGAAGAAGGGCAGGTAGAACTAATCAGAAAATCATTGCTCAAATTGCTCCATGAATCTGAAGATTTATCCAAAAATTATGATTATGCAAGTGCCGCCCTTAAAGTGAATGAAGCGCTGAAAACATCACAATCATATTATCCGGAATTAAGCCGGCAATTCTCCATGAGGCTGACTGATTTAGAAAATGAAACAAGTCTTTTTGGTAATTTAGTTGAACGGATAAAAAGGCAGACGATTTCTTTACCGCGCATTAATTTGACCGGCGCTGTGTTAACAGCGACTAATGAAAGTTTTTATGTCTCAGGACGAACCATCAAATGGTCTTCTTTAACGCCTGATGAACTTTATGGTTTATACAAAATAATTGGTTTGCCATTTTCTGAAGCGGAGAAAACGGCTATTTTCTGCTTGGAACACAAATTAATGGATGGTGCTTTTGATGCGCTTAATATAATCGTCAATAAAAATCCTAACCGCAAGCCCGAATTGGAACAACTCTTAGCACGCTACACCGACAAGAAAATTCCACCGGGCGGTTTCGTGATTTATAAAAACAAGTGGTTGACACCTGATGAAAAAACCGCATTGGTAGCCCAGGAAAACACCAGCGCTTTAGCCGTAAAAATTAGTTCTGTAAGTAAATTATCCGAATTAGATAAAATCTGCTCGGAAATTACCCGATTAATACAAGCCAATCCATCACAGCAGTCAGAACTTCAGAGTATTGTTATCTCGGCACTTAGAGAGAAGTATAATACTCTTAAGAAAGCATTAGAGCAAAAATTAGCTTCAGTTGATTTTGCTCAACTTACGTTGCTTAAGAAAGAACTTAATAAGAAAAGAGAAGATGCATTAAAAGAACTTCGGGAAGGCAAACCTGTTGGAGAAGGGAGTCACCCAAAGATTAGTTCGGAAATGGATAGGAAGGTTAATTAGGTCAGGGCATTGTGGGAAAAGCCTCTGGAAAGAGTTGTTCAATTGGATAAGTCACTTAATGATGAGGTGGAATCAATGAAGCTTTTGATAAGCGAGCTAAAGAAATATAACGCCTTGACTGCAGATACGCCATATGATTTGGATGTACTTGCGACTTTAACAATGGAGTCTAAAATAGACATCAAAAATTATCCCCTTAATAGTGCTGAAGCCAGGCTTATCAAAGATAACAAGAAAATAATGGAAGAGAATGAAGCCGATAAAATCGCAACTGCGGTTGAAAAGGAAATGGTCAGAATCGAAAATGAATACCGTATTATGCTGGGATTAAAAGCATTACGGATAGATGATAGATTAACAAAAGCCGCCCATAAACATAGTGAATTTATGCACTCTACGCATCAATTTGCACATTCAGGTATAGGAGACGGTGACCCTTCCAGTCGGGGCCGTGCAGAAGGATATTCCGGCCCAATCGGAGAAAATATTGCTGGGACTATACCGTACGACCCAAAGAATGCTTTTAACCTTTGGTATTGGAGTCACGGCCATAATTTAAATATGCTTGGGTTATATGAAACAATCGGAGGCGGCATTGCTGAGAACGACTATACCACTATGTTCGGCCGGTAATTATCACAGGTGCGGTATAATCAACCTGATAAACAAGTCAATAAGAATTAATCCTAACACGACTAACAGGATAAGAATGTCCCTATTTTGATAGGATAAACTTGTACTACCAATAGAAATATTTTCTCCTAAATTAGTAAGTAGTTTTCCGCCTGTCTTATCTGCGATTTCCTGGAGTAACGTGAGATTCATACCAAGGTGACGCCATTCAGAAGCATAGGGAATGATAAAGGGAATAGTTTTTATTAGTTGCTTTGGTTGTGATTCAGTATTGGATGCTTGATAAATAGAAATTAGATAAGTTCCTTCTG
>Ga0187870_1002707_pt1 | contig 14420 bp, 12 predicted proteins | sample June2016WEW_13_1_3_FD_132974 | JGI IMG/M metagenome (GOLD analysis project Ga0187870, IMG submission 132974) | Peatland microbial communities from SPRUCE experiment site at the Marcell Experimental Forest, Minnesota, USA - June2016WEW_13_150 | ecosystem: Environmental > Terrestrial > Soil >... | reverse complement strand
GCGGAAGAAGAACCTCATCAGCAATTGCCACGATGAGGTCTTCTGTCCGCCTTCTTCATCCCAGGTCAGGGTCATCGTAACTTTGTTGACCTGGCTGATGGGATCAGGTTCTGCGGAGACGACTCTTTTCAGTCTTTTCCCGGGTGCATATTCACCGTCGAAATCTGTTTCGCCTTTAATTCCATTCTGAAGGATCTTCAAGTCGGGGACATAGAGATCGAAGATGAATCTCCCTCCCGGATTCAGGTGATCGTAGATGCTGTTCAGTGCCTGAAGCTGGTCTTCGATATCGATGAGGTGTGAGAAAACGCGAAACGGAGCCACGACGAGATCGAATTTCTGATTCAGATTCAGCGACCGTGCGTCCTGCTGGAACACACGTTTATGATGAGTTGGGTCCAGTTTCCTTTTCAGTTGATCGAGCATCGCGGCGCTGACATCGATACCGTAGATATCAGCCCCCCGGCTCAGAGCATCAAGAAAGAATCGCCCTGTTCCAACACCGACCTCGAGAACCGGGCCCTTCACCGTTAGTATCTCATTGAGGAAGAAGTCACGATCGACTGTTCGGAGATGCGCGTAAATGACGTCATAGAATCGGGCGATAAATTCCGGATATGGATCTTGGTTTCTCATTATTCACTCCATTCAAACGGCAACGCCGTGTGTCTCTACCCAGCCATGCTCGTCGGGAGCTCCGCTCCCGATGACGCTCTGTAGGAATGCTCGTGAGCAGAGCTCACAAACAGCGCGGGGCTGCCACACTTCATTATTCGATATTCCTTGTTCGATATTCGCTATTCACCGGAATAATGCTCGATATTCCCGGCAATATCCAATAACGAATATTGAATAACGAATTTCGAGGTGATGCCTCACTTCCACTTGATTGTGCAACCGATTGAGTACGTTTCCGTTTCCTTCACCTCTTCGCCGGCGAGTATAGCATCGGCTGCATTGCGCACGTAGCTGATTCTTGAAGCAGAATGTTCCTTGTTGTCATCCATCTTGCCGTGATAACGCAATTTCCGTGCATTGTCGAGCACGAAGAATTCCGGCGTATGCGTGGCGCCAAAGGCCCGTGCTACCGACTGATCATCATCACGGAGATAGAGGAAGTTGAAGCCCAGTTTCCGAGCACGCTTCACCATCTCCTCGTAATTATCCTCCGGATAGTTGTCTGTTTCATTGGAATTGATAGCGATGAGTTGAAATCCCTTCGGTCCATACTCGCTCTGGAAGGCGATCATCCTGTCTTCGTATGCCTGAACGGTTGGACAGTGGTTGCAGGAAAAAACGACAACAAGCCCCTTCTTGTCTGAGAAGTGCTTCAATGAATAGTTCTTTCCATCCACCCCCTGGAGGTTTTCAAATCCTGGGGCGGTCGATCCGATGTTCAGTTTGTCGGTAGCCATAGGTGATCCTGCGAAAGAATGGAAGAATGGGATGATAGTGGTTGACTATCTGGGCATTTCTCCCTCAACCGGTCTGTCCTGGATGCCCAGTTGTTCTTCGATTTGATGTTCAAAGAAGCGGACCTCGTCCGGGGTCTTCAGTCCGCTGAGGAGCTTGATTTTCTTATTCTGATTGGAGATTGCGCTGAGTTGATAGGTCGTGCGCGTGACGTTGTTTGAGCGCGTCATGCGCTCCTCGGAATAGAGTTGAACAAGGTCCGATGCCTGCACTGTCCTGTTGCCGGGCCATGGAAATGGTGTGTGCTGAATCGAGAGCTTTCCCATCCCGACAGTGATAATCGTTTTGTTATAAAATCCCGCAAGAGCTGAATAGGTAAGTCCGACACCGACACTCACGTGGAGAAGCGGAAACACAAACATGATCCATGGAGCGTCCTGTGAAAAAGCGACGCTATACCAGAAGACAAGAAAGCCATCCCAGAAGAGCGCAAAGACCGCGAGCGCAATATACGTCCAGGAAAACCAATTGTAGGACAATACAAGTCCATTCGGTCCGTGCTCAACAACGATGTGTTCGGGGATCGGGGCCTTGAGTGGTTCCTGGTTGGCGGTCATGCTCTCTCTCTGTGATTGGGAGAAAGATACGATTTTTCAAGGAATGAGGGAAACTGGAAAATCGATGGAAGAGCACACACCCCTCCGCCACAAAGAATGGCGGACAGGTCTGCTCCTCTCTCGCGGCCCGCATTCCCTCAGCACGGATCTCAATGAAGAGACAATCCCGCGTTCTGCCTGAGCTTCGAGCGTGTTCGCGGTGTACGAGAGGTCCACAGTCAACTTCAAGAAACGGTGGAGTTCCCCTTTGCCATTCTGGTTTTCGGTGATTACATTCGTGTCAACGCACCGGTGCCGTCCGCGTACTCTCCGATCGTTGAACGAATCCTCCCGTGATCTCAGTCGACAGCGGCGCGCGGCAGCCAATCTGATTCAATCCCTGGAAAAACGAACAATCAAGGAGGGTTACCCAATGTCCGTGGTCAAGGAATTTAAAGAGTTTGCGATGCGCGGAAACGTGCTCGACCTCGCCATCGGTATCATCATTGGAGCGGCCTTTGGCAAGGTGGTGAGCTCTGTGGTCAATGACGTATTGATGCCTCCCATTGGCGTGCTTGTTGGGGGCGTTGATTTCAGCTCGTTTGGCATTATCCTGAAGGAGGCGGTTGACAAGAATCCGGCGGCCATCCTGAAGTATGGGGTGTTCCTGAATAATATCATCGACTTCACGATCGTCGCGTTCGCGGTCTTTCTGATCGTCAAAGCCGTCAACCGGATGCAGCGGAAGCCCGCGCCGGCTGTCGCTCCGACGACGAAAAAATGTCCTGAATGCATGATGGACATCCCCATCGAGGCGAAACGATGTGGTCATTGCAGAACAAAACTGTAAGAATGGATTCAGTCGAATTTGAAAGATGAGAAACAAGAAGGAAGTGAAAGATGAAGAGGTTGATCCTAGTATTGCTGGTTGTTCTTGTCTCACAAGCCTGGTCGCAAGCGCAGGAACCACCAAAGCCCGACAGCAGCAAGTGGGGTTGGAAACATTCGGTAGTTTCCGGCCTGAACCTCACGCAGGTTTCCGTCAAGGACTGGGCACAGGGGGGCGAGGACGCCCTGTCATGGACGATCCGATTCTACGGGCTCTCGAGGCTTGAGGACACCTCGTATGTCTGGGGTAATTCGTACAAGATGACCTATGGGCAGGCAAGGATCGGAAGTGAAACTATACGTAAGACCGAAGACAGGCTAGAATTTGAATCGGTCTTCACGTACAAATTGGGGTCAGAAGTCAATCCATACATCAGTGCGACCTTGAAGACGCAGTTCGCTGAAGGGGTTATGATTGACGGTGCGGGGAACTCGACTCCGGTGTCGAAGTTCTTCGACCCCGCATACCTGACTCAGAGCGCCGGATTCGGTTACAGACCCTCCGCAACGATCAAGTCAAGACTTGGTGTTGGAGTCCGGGAAATTGTCACATCGACCTACACCTCGTACGCAAACGATCCTTCCACGCCGCTCAGCCAGAGAGTCAAAACGAGGGTCGATGGCGGCGTTGAGTCCGTAACGGATGCTGAACTGAAGCTCGATGACAACCTGCTCTTCAGGTCAAAGCTGGAGCTTTTTGCTCCCGTTCGAAAACTGAGTGAAGTGACAATGAGGATGGACAACACGGTGACGGCAAACGTGAGCAAGTACATTGTCGTCATTGTAAACGTCCAGCTCATCAACGATGTGAACGCGACATCCAGGTTGCAGGAGAAGGAAGTTCTTGCTATCGGTTTGACCTACACCATCTTCTAAGCGCCGACACCTGCGCGAAAGTGGCCTTCACCCTCGCGTGCACGATGGAGGATGTGGCCACCTCAGATTGGCAGATCGAGTTCCATGAACAGCGCACCCGGGATTGGATTGTGACGGTAGGGGAGAGTCGATTTGAACCCAAGTGAGCGATACAGCGCAATTGCCGCAGTCATCGTCGGCAGTGTGTCGAGCTTCATTTTCTTGTAACCGATACCTCGTGCTTCTTCGATAACAGCATCCGCCAAACGTTTCCCCAGTCGTTTTCCCCGGAATCCCGGCCGGACATACAGCCTCTTCATTTCGCACGTCGAATCGTCGATCTTGCGGAGAGCGACGCATCCCGCAAGCGTCTCCTCCTCATAAGAGAGGAGCAATCGGCCGGAGGGAGGAGCGTACTCGCCGGGGAGTGATGCGAGTTCGTGTTCAAAATCCTGGAAACAGAGATCAACACCCAGAGAGCGATGGTACTCCCTGAAAAGTTCTCGGGCCAGATCGATGTCTGGCCCGTGATGAACTTGAATCAACGTCAAGAGTCTGCTCCTGCTCAAATCCAGGATGAAGGTAACCTTCTGCTGTGATTTCGCATTGCTAAAGGTCACCTTCGTCGATTTCATGCCCTGTTAGCGCTTCCAAGCACGTTCACAATCTTGTGCTTGTAAAGCTCTTTGAGTTGATCGCGTGCGGGTCCCAGATACTTGCGCGGATCGAATTCCGCCGGGCTGTCAGCAAATACTTTTCGAATTGCTGCAGTCATCGCCAGACGGCCATCAGAGTCGATATTGATCTTGCACACCGCCGAGGCAGCTGCCCGTCGCAACTGCTCTTCCGGAATTCCCACTGCATCTTTGAGCTTGCCGCCGTTGCTGTTGATGCTTTTGACCAGTTCGGGCGGAACGGATGATGCGCCGTGAAGCACGATAGGGAAGCCGGGAATTCGCTTTTCGACTTCTTCCAGTATGTCGAAACGAAGTGGGGGAGGAACGAGAATGCCTTCGGGAGTCCGAGTGCATTGTTCCGGCTTGAATTTGTTCGCGCCATGTGACGTGCCGATGGAAATCGCCAGTGAATCCACGCCGGTCTTCTTCACAAAATCCTCAACTTCCGATGGCTTGGTGTAATGTGTGACGGCACTCGATACTTCGTCTTCGATGCCGGCCAGCACGCCGAGCTCACCCTCTACACTCACGTCGTACTTGTGCGCGAACTCAACGACCTGCTTCGTCAGTTCGACGTTCTTGTCATAGGGATGATGTGAGCCGTCGATCATGACCGAGGAAAAACCGGATTCCACGCACGACTTGCAGAGCTCAAATGTGTCGCCGTGATCCAGGTGAAGCACGATCGGAATGGCATAGCCAAGTTCCTTCGCGTAGTCGACGGCCCCTTTGGCGAGATGCTTCAAAAGCGTCTGGTTGGCGTATTTGCGGGCTCCGCTCGAGACCTGGAGGATCACAGGTGACTTTGTCTCAACGCATGCACCGATGATTGCCTGCAATTGCTCGAGATTGTTGAAATTAAAGGCAGGTATTGCATATCCCCCCTTCACAGCTTTCTGGAACAACTCCTTCGAATTGACGAGACCGAGTTCTTTGTAATGAGTCATAACATTCCCACTTTCATTTATTCGTGACATTTTCAGAAAAACAAATCTTTGGTGGAGCCGAAATTCTGTCAGCCTGTTGAACGCAAGCCCCTTCGCGCTGCGAGGCTTCGAACATCCTCCTGAAGATACGTGAAAATTCTCTGCAATACTACTTCGCTCGGGTAAACAGATACTCTCCGAAATCGATGAAATCCGCCACCTTCAGTTTCATTTCATCGACCTCGCCGGCAGCGTTCAATGTAAATGAAATGAAAGTTTTCTCTGCGACCGGATCGCGCCATCGGGAAAGAAACGTATCGTGTTGCCAGTGCTCGAGATCTCCGATATATGTCGGTGAAGCGCTCAGTCGCACAACCAGCTTTCCACCTTCCTCGACTACCGTCGCATCACCATATGTCGTGTTTGAAAATGTTCCGGCGTACCGGCTCAAGGGAAGAGACGGCTGTGTATTTGTTACCCGCGCTTTTTCTCTCTCTGCTTCTTCCGCGGCTGCCTTCAACTCCTCGGTCGTTCTCACTTTCAGGTACAAGCTGCTCCAATCCTCTGGCTTGGCCTTCAGGAACGCATCGAAAATCCGATACAGTAGAGCCGTGTGGAGGGAAGTAACGTGCAGATTCGTGAGGATCACGACGCCGAGCTTCTCTTCGGGAAGTAAGCCGACAACGGAGGACATCCCGTCGTCTTCGCCATAATGACGGACAAAGTACCGCCCCCTGTACTCACCGAGGCTCCATCCAAGTCCATAGGCAGAGAAATGTCCTTTCAGGAAAGCGGGGAGAGGCGGCTCAGGCGTTGAGGAAGGAATGATCGTCTGCGGTGACCACATTTCCTCGCTGACTGATGAGCTGAAGATTCGTTTCCCCTCAAACAGGCCGTGACCAAGCTGAAGACGAATCCAGCGTGCCATGTCGAGGACATTGGAGTTGATGCCGGCCGCAGGAGCGCCATTATCCAGGTTCCGCCAGGCGATCGCACGTGTTTTCCCGTCCACTCGCATATGAGGTGTGGCGACATCTTCCACAACCTGCAACGCTTTCACGCTAGTGCTTGTCGATTGCATCCCGAGGGGAACAAGAATACGTTCCTTCACAAATTCTTCCCAAGGTTCCCGCGCCACGGCCGACACGACCTGTCCGGCGGCGATGAACATGATGTTCTGATATGCATACCGGCTCCGGAAACTCGTTGCAGGTTTCACGAACCGGATGCGCCTGAGCGTCTCATCACGGCTGTAGGTGGATCCCCACCAAATGAGATCGCCTCCGAACGCGGGGAGTCCGCTCCGGTGTGCGAGGAGATCCCGAACTGTGAGTTCACGTGTCACATAGGGATCGTACAACTGAAAACCACTGAGGTACTTCGTCGCAGGATCGTCCCACTTTATCTTCTTTTCGTCTACGAGCATCGCGATCGAAGCTGCAGTGAATGCCTTGGAACAAGAAGCGATACCGAAGATCGTTTTCTCATCCACCTGAGCGGAGTTTCCAATCTGACGCAAGCCATAGCCCTTTGCGAATACGATACTGTCGTTCTTCACGATGGCGATCGCCAAACCCGGGCAACCCCACTCCCGAAGAGCCCTGTTGACATATGCATCGAAACCCCTCAGCGATGCAGGCTGGGCCGAAAGATGGAACCAGGGCAGCACAGCAAACATGACGAGTGCGACTGCCAATCGGTGATTGGTTCTGGTGGTCATTGAATTCTCCTGTTTCGTCTTCTACCTGGATAGCTGGGTGTCATTGGAGTAAAGCCAGAGCGTCGAGATATTCTTTTGTGAGGCTCCCCGAAGAGAAAATGACATACCCGTCTGTGTGGAGTCGCCTGGTCAGCCGGATCTGGTCTACGAGTCCTGCAGGTGAATTTTTGTTGTGAGCTGTGACAATGCCAACGCCTGCGCAGACTTGTACGTGCTGGATTTTGTGTTTGACAGCCCGCTCCACGTACTTCGCCAGGAGGGTGTCGTTGTTCAGATAAAGCATTGGACAGATCATGTCGATGAGCCCTTCCCGCATCCAGCGTCCCCAGTCCTGGCCGATGAGGACCCTTGCGTTGTCCGCGTCCGGAAAAACCGCTGCCGAAACTCGAACAGATCGCTTCATAGGTTTTAGCGCAGCTTTCAACTCGCGCACGAACTTCGTCACGTGCCCGCCATTCCACTCGATCCATTCATTCCAAAGCGTATTTCCTGAATTCTTGTGTTTGATCTCCAACGGATCCTCACCAGTGTGCTGCCTGAATTGCTTCCGGGTCTCTTCATCAAAACTGAAGAAAGGCTCCGATGGTTCACACGGATACCTGATGTAGTCGAGATGAATCCAGCTCACCGGATAGTTCCTGACGAGCTCCAGTATGAGGCTCCGTTCGTACTCGCGGACGCCCTCCAGTGCAGGATTCACTACGCCCTGGGTCTCCATCGTCGTGCTTTGGACAAGCCACTCGGGATGTTGGCGAACTGGCCCAGCCTGTGCCCCTTCGGTGAAGACACAGAACCATGGGTGAACGGTCATTTTTCGCTTTTGAGCTTCCTCGAGGAATACGCTGAAGAAATCCCATTTCCACGCAGTATCCATCTGAGCGATGGAGCTCTTGAAGTACACCAGTCCGGAGGTTGTCTTTACGAGCACCATCAGCGTATTGATTCCCGAGTTGTGATACTCATCCAGCGTTTTCCGGATTGTCGCCACCGCGGCATCCTTCTCCGGTCCGAAAGTCGAAGGATGAACCCAGACTCCGCGGATCTCCTTCGCGGTTTGGGCCCCCGCATGGTTGACCTCGAGCGATAGAACAATCAGCGAGACGGCGAATAGAGTGAAGGATAGGTGCAGGAATGTCGTGTCTGTGGAGACCGTTGGTTTTCTCGGCATGAAGGGCTCCGATTGGGAATCCATGGTTCTGCCAGGGCTTACATCCGAGATCTATCTCTACAACATCACGGGACCTCGGAAATCTCATTTACGTTTCATCGGGAGATGGTAGATTCTTGTACCACGTGAAATAAAGGACGATCATCACAACGACGCAGATTGCCCCCCAGATATAGACCTGTGTCCAATTCCTCAGAAACATATAGAAAGGAATGATACCAAGAGTCAGCTGAAAGAGCGATGCGATGAATCCGTTCATCAGGTCGATGGTGGGCATCCTGTCATTGACCGGTACGAGGCCCCGGCGTTCGGCTTCAAGCCTGATCGGTTTCCAGAATCCGAACGGGCGGACCTTCGCGTAGAATTTTACAAGCAATTCCGTGTCAGCGGGTTTGGTGAGGAATGTGATGATGACAGTCAGAACGAAAGACGTTATGACACTGACAGCAATCGATATATGGACAGGCCATTCGGGGAACAAGAGCTTCTGAGCGAGGGCGACGCACCCTGTCCCCACCATGCTCCACACGAATGCGCGTGATCCAAAGCGCCACCAGTGCCATCGCATGGTCCCCGGCAGCAGGATCATCGTCAGGATGACAAAGATCATTAACTCCCAGATGGAGATAATCTTGTCATAGAGGAAACTGAAGGAAAATGCAAGCGTGACGGTGATGATGGATGCCACCATACCGAGGCGAATGAGCTGTTTCTCGGGCATGTTCTTTGCGAAGTAGCGCTTCAGGAAATCATTGAGAATGACCGAGCTCGTGACGTTCACCATGGCGCTGATCGTCGACATCAGAGCTGCAAGGAGGACAGCCATGAAGAGTCCCGAAAGTCCGACGGGGAGCCTCTTGAGAACGAGCGGCATGATTTTCTCGGCATCGAAGTTGGCACTGGACCCGAGATAGTAGATGCCCAGGAAGAGAAATGAACCGGCAAGGAACCAGCGAAGCGTATGCCCGACAGTCCACATTCCGGCTGCCAGCGATGCCTCACGTGGATTCTTCGTTGTCAGGAAGAACGTAAAATCCCACACGACCGGACCTGCAAGAATCTTGAACACGAGCCAGCTCAGTCCGGCGAGCATGATCGGACCGAACCAGTAGTAGTGTTGGTGGCTTTCAGGTGTCTGTGGAAGGTACGAGGACCAGAGCGTCCAGGACGGGGCAAGCGTGCTCCACGCAGGGTCTTTTATTGCGAGGAAGTTCGCGGTCTCCGGTATTTGAAACACCATCACGGTGAGGACGAGGGTTCCGATTGCAATGAGCGTTGTCTGAAAGATGTCGGTGAGCACAACGCCGAAAAATCCGCCTACGGTCACGTAGACGCCGACAACGGCAAAGACAAGGAAGGTGGATGTCCCACGTGAGAAAGGAAGGAATTCTTCGGCGAATTTTCCTGTGCCGACAGCAAGGTAGATCAGGTTGAAAACCATCAGGATGAGCAAAAAGGTCGCGGTGGCAAGCCGGACATGTTCGGCCTCCCTGGTTTGCCCGAAGCGTGTTTCATTCCATTCGGCGAGGGTCATCACACCGGAGCGCCGGATATATTTCGCCTGAAACGCCATGTAAAAGGCCATCATGAAAAAGCCCCAGAAGATGTGTGTCACCCACACGGATTTTAGGCCTACGTAGAACATCATGCCGATAATGACCATCGTTCCCCCGATGTCGATATAACTTGAGCACCCCGAGAGTCCCAGCATCCACCAACGGATGCTCCGGTCCGCAAGGAAGTACGACTCAAGCTTCCTCACCGCCCTGTGGCGGACAAGGAATCCGAGAGCGAGGGTAATCAGCATATAGACTGCAATAATGGTGAGGTCGATCGGATGGAAGGTCATAGTTGGATGCCGGTCGTGAGAAAGGAGGATACGGTGACGTGTGGTCGCCAATGTAAAAACTTGTCAGGCGATATTCAAGAAGATCGCGTTGCGGGTTGCAGGAGTGTTTTCGAATGATTACTTTCCGAGCAGAATAACTCCATGACCAGCCGCGAACGCATACGCCGCATCATCGATGGGAAGCCAGCCGACCGCTGTGGGTTCTGGCTTGGGAATCCGCATCCCGACACGCTCCCCATCTACCACAAGTACTTCGGGACATCCACACTCGATGAGCTTCAGCTCAAAGTGGGGGATGATTTTCGCTGGATTACGCCTCTCTTCATTGAATCGACATATCAGCATCCGGAGGGAAAGGGGATTTTCGACTTGTGGAAATACAAGAAATCCCTTGGGGAGCCTGGTCCGCTTTCCGAGTGCGAGAGCCTGAATGAAGTGGAATCGTACGATTGGCCGGATGTGAAGTATATCGATCTCACAGAATGTCTGCTGACCCTGCGCAACGCAGGTGAGTTCTACCGTGCCAGCGGATTCTGGACACCATTCTTTCATGATGTGATGGACATCTTCGGCGCGGAGAACTATCTGACAAAAATGTACACCCATCCGGAGATCGTCCATGCTGTGACAGATCACGTCTGCGGTTTCTACTATGCGGCAAACGAACTGCTCTTTGCGCAGGCGGGAGATTCGATCGACGGATACTTTTTCGGGAATGATTTCGGAACGCAGCGGGACCTGATCCTGGCGCCGGAACTGTTCGACGAGTTTGTTCTCCCATGGTTTCAGAGGTTCACCGATCAGGCACAGAGGCACGGGTACCAGGTGATCCTGCATTCGTGCGGGTCGATTTACCGTGTCATAGGCCGGCTCATCGATGCGGGGGTGAATTGCCTTCATCCGTTGCAGGCCCGGGCGGCAAATATGGATGCCGAGACGCTTGCACGAGAGTTCGGTGGGCGCATCTCATTCCTCGGGGGCATTGATACGCAGGATGTGCTTGTGAACGCCGGGCAGGAGGGGGTGAAGAAAGAAGTGAGGCGAATCAAGAGCTTGCTGGGGCCGCGGCTCATCGTCAGCCCGAGCCATGAAGCGCTACTGCCCAATGTGCCGCCGGAAAACGTCGTTGCGATGGCAGAGGCGGCGCTGGAGTGAAGTGTCCAACGCCGTATCAGCCCGGTGCAATCACAATTAACCAAGAGCTCGGTGAGTGGTCAATTGGTTCATGGGTCACTTACACCATCGCCTTCCTCAAATTTCTCTTGAGCTTGTGAATCTCGTCACGGATGGCTTCGAGTTTCTTGTAGTCTTTCTTTTCTATCGCCACGGTTCTGTCTTTCTTCAAGGCATGAATCTTGGCTTTTATTTCCCCCTTGTTCGTGCTTGCGACGTGGTGATGCGGGATCTCGACGCCAAGGGCTTTGCACAGGATCGGCAAGAGCTGTTCCTTGTGCATTGTGCTGTGTCCCTCCAGTGAATCATCCTCGACGCCGTCGGCAATTGCACGAAGTTGTGCGACTGTCATCTTGTGAAGCTCTTCAAAGGTATGAGCCATGGTGCTTCCTCCTGATGGTTGGTTTGACAGCTTGTGATTGTGTATCCGGTGTTCCAAAGTTCCTACGACGAACCCTGCGTATGAAGTGTACCTGATTCCCTGCTATTCTTCCGCGTAGAGTTCCAGTCGTATCGATCTTGAGACTGTCGTATGCTGCAAAACATCTGTCAATCGCACAAGCAAGTCGTATTGTCCCGGCTCGAGTTGGTGCACATCAAGAGCGACGTTTTCCTGCGACCATTCGCCGGTCCCTTGCCTCGGAGAACGAACGGCGATCGATGATTTCCTTCCAAGGCCAAGAACTCTCTCAATAAAAGAGGTCTGAGGCGTGAGACAGTTCAGTTCGTACTCGATCGTATACTTGCTTCTTCCTTCGAGGTTTCTCGCCAGATTGTATGCCTCAAAGTAGACATACACCAGTTTATCCATGAGGTACTTCCGCAACGGATTGGGAACGACGAGGAGAGACCCTTTGTTGAAATCGCTTCCCTCTTTCGCCGGCTCGATCGCGTACGCAAGCTCGACGTCGCTCATGGAAAGCGCTGTGCCGGAAAAATCATCAACGTGTGTCTGGAGTTTCTGGCTGATGAGGACCTTTCCATCGAGCAGCTTTGCCTGCCATGCAACGAAATAGGAATCCGGGGGCACAAGCACGTGAAAAACCTCGATTGCGCTCTTTCCACGCCTGCTTCGTGGATTATAGAATTTCGTCTTCTGATCGTCCGCCGCTCGTTTCCAGGCTGAGTTGTGCATCGAATACTCGGCATCGACACGGAGTGGACGAAGAGTGTCGGTTATTCCCCATCTGACTTCCGATGGTGAGATGACATAGCTGAGGTCGACCGACGTGTTTCCATTTCCTCCCCGATAGCACGTCACGGCTATGGGCGATTCAAGTCGCATGACGAGGTCGGATCCTTTCTTGTAACCATCAGTCGAAAGGCCGGAGCTCACAGTTTTCTTTCCCTCCTCCATTCCTTGGAGAAGGAGCCGCTGTGTCGTACTCGTGAGTGACTCATCTTGTGGTGACGTCGCCAACCTCGCGTACCTCGACGAGAACATGCTCCGGTCACTCCAGAGATAGGGGTCTGTGAACATGGGCACCAGACGCCACTCAGTCGATCGGGAGCCTTGCATCACATGAAAATCGAAGAGCATTTCCGGAGTTTCCTCTCTTGCATGGTAGAGCCACGATTCATTTTTCTCCAGGGACGCAGATGGTGTTGAAATCGTTTCATCGGGCTTACCGTGATGCAAGTACACGATTCCTTTGTCATTGAATTCTTCGTTGAGGTAGTACGACTGGGGGAAATTGAGCAACCAGGTGTTCCCGGCGTTTTTGGCGAACGTCTTCGGACCGAACGCCTGGAAATTCTCCTCGGCATATACCAACCGGCGGTAGTGCTCGGCTATGCGAACGTTCGTCGTCAGGATCGGGTTTGGATTTCGTTTTCCCCAGAATCCCAGAATGAATTTTCTCGCTTCTTCAACTGTCTGAAGTGACCGATACCGCTGCAATTCCTCGTCAGTGACGATATACTTGAGATCCTCAAAGACGACATCTGCTTCACTCAGCATCTTGATCCGGCCGGTCGATTCGCGGATGATTGTCTCGACCGTATCTTCCTGTCCCTGTTTGGCTTTGAGTCGGGCCAACGACTGAGAGATTATCTGGGTCGGGACGATTCCCGGTGACTCAGTCAGAGCCATCAAATCTTTCTCAGCATCGGAGAGCATTCCCTTTCGCCGCTCCCAATCTGCGTGAAAGAACCTGTCATAATCCGACACGGGGTTCGCTACAAGAGCTGGAGGAGAATTGGACTCCTCTGTTGCAATGTACTCGCGGTAGATCTTGAAGAGTCCGTTCGGTCCCTTGCGCAGCGCTGGTTTCAGTTGTACCTGCCGCAGGGCAGTTGAAATGGCGGTTTCATACTCGTGTTCGTAAAGATAGACAAGCGCGTTCTGGTACAGTGCGTCGCTGTAGAGAGAGTCGCGGGAGAGGATCCACCGAAAATGGTCGTGCGCTTTCTCAAAGCCTGTGTCCTTGAAGAGAGAGAGCATCTTCTCAAGGTAGAACCGCTCTCTCCCTTGCTCCCTGTAGCAGCAGCCAAGGTTGTAGTGGGCATCGAAGTTCTCACGGTCATACTTCAGAATTCTCTCAAACCACACGATTGCACTCTGCCATGATTTTTCTTCTGCGGAAATCCTTCCAAGTCCTGACAGCGCTTCGATGGAAGCCTCGTCAAACTCGAGTGCACGCCGATACTCACGCCTGGCGGCATCAGGTTGCCGGGAGACTCTGAGGGAATCTGCCCGCCGTGTGAGTGATCGAGCGATGTCCTTGTCCTGCAATGGCCTGAGACAGGACGCCGCGCCCACGGCAACTGCAGCAAGAATAAAGATATTGAAGAACTTGTCGAATCGGTTGCTCACGGATCTCCCTACTTCAAGAGAACCAACATCTTTGAGTTGACAAACAGCCCTGCTGGCGCTTGTGAGAAGGGACTGTCCATTGTCCAAGTTTCACGGACAAAAGCCTCGACGAAGTGTACAGAGGTTTGCAGAGACATGAGTGAAAGTGCGGCGAGGATGAGAAGAAATCTATAGCTGTCGATCTGCGTGTCATCTCCAACGCCCCGTTCAGACACTTGGTCAGCGACACCGTCGTCGCAGTTCTCTCTCGGAGGCTTCCGGCAATGGATCAGCTACCGGGAGGAAAGCATTAAGACAAACACCAGGATGTACTTCACCTCGAAGATACAAACAAAACTCG
>Ga0187870_1002706_pt1 | contig 14426 bp, 19 predicted proteins | sample June2016WEW_13_1_3_FD_132974 | JGI IMG/M metagenome (GOLD analysis project Ga0187870, IMG submission 132974) | Peatland microbial communities from SPRUCE experiment site at the Marcell Experimental Forest, Minnesota, USA - June2016WEW_13_150 | ecosystem: Environmental > Terrestrial > Soil >... | reverse complement strand
TTTGGAACAGATTGCCAACTGTAACTGTCCTTCATCGAGTAGATCGTTAAGGTCGCCACCGATGTTGCCCAAAAGATTCCGATGGTCAAACCGTAAAGAGCTATGATGAGTATTGCAAAGTGGGCGCGTTTCATGGAATTCAACCTGTTGCCGTTGCGGAAGAACAAAAGCCATAGCCATAAAGCTTATGTTAATACGATACTTATGACACCTGAAAGCGTGAACGTGGCGGAATTGGTCACGAAGAAGGAACGAATCCTCCGATTCCAACAGATTCCAGAAATCAAGAATTGGTTAGACGGCTCAGACATCAAACCCACAACCCGCTGGAACTATTCCCAACGCCTATATGAATTTCTGGACGGCCAACCTCCAAAGCAATTCCTAGAGAAAGCCCTCAAGGATCCGCGTGGCCTCTCAATCGAGGTCAAAACCAAACTGGCCCCAGTCATCAAGAGAAGCCCATCAATCGCATTTCATATGCGAGCCGCCGTCAAGTCTCTCTTGGAGTTCTACGAGACGGGCATTCATCTGAATAGTAAGGTGAAGCTTCGCCGGTCTTGGAAGAAACCATACCTTGCTTGGGCAGACGCAGAGAAGATCATTGGGAAAACCCGCGAACCTTACGAAACTGTCTTACGGTTCATGTTGTGGGCGGGGATTGGTTCCGACGAGTTCCTTGAAATCAACGGCAGCCGGCAGATCCAAGCCAACCTAGCCAAGCAGATGGCCGACAACGCCAGAGACTACGTGATCATTGACCTTGAACCCAGAAAGCAGACACTGACCCGGTACTTCACCGCAGTTCCAAAGCGATACGTGCCGAAGTTCCCTGTCATAAACCTCGATTACAAGATTAGAGGCGGCAAACCGATTACCAGACAGAACCTCGAGGAAAGATTCCGCAAAGCAGCCACCGAAGTCGACCTATACGAGAAAGGCATGGGGCCACACATTCTACGGTCAGTTTTCACGTCCCAATGTGCCATGCTGGGAGTCCGGGAGTCGGTCTGCGAGTTCCTCAAAGGCCACGGCGGCGGCGACAAATACGGCTACTCGCGCGAAGTGTTGAATGAGGAATATGTGGTCAAAGAGCTCAGGAAGCTCTGGGAACCTGCAACCGTTAGAAAGGAAGAGGTCGAAGAACTCAGAACGAAGCTAGCACGACTGGAGGAGAAGGAAGAAGCCCGCAAGAGACCTGACAGCTATATGGATCAGTTGATGGCTGACCAGGAGTTTGAGCAGTTCGTGCGAAAGAAGATATTGCAACTCAAGCTGAAGCAGAAGACCTAGGCCTAAGCGTTGTGACACTTGGCTTGTCGGTCGGAGATATGGCCCTAACGCTCACGCCTCCAGCGGGAGGTTGACCTTTCACAAACTCCAATGTCAGTTTCTTACCGATCAGCGATTCTAGCGCCACGTTACCCTTAGACTCCCAAACACGACGGACGAGCGCCATAATTTCAGAGTCGCCGGCATTCCTGAGAAAGAAATCAGCCATGTCATGGGCGGCGGAGATGTCAGGCGCATTAGCGATTGCCTGTAGCAATGCCAGATATTGGTGGGTTATGGATGCAAGGGCGATGAGCAGGCCGACGTAGAGATTCCCATCGGGGCCTAGTTTGCTTGAGGTGTACCCGGTTTTGGCACGTATAGGACCCTCGTATTGGGCCCACACTCTTGACACAAAGTAGAGCCTCCCTTGATGATCGACTGCTCCGACTTTGCAGAGCTCCATGAGGTGTTGCCACATGGTGTCCTTGACAATTCCGGTTCTCTCTTTGGCTTCCTTCAGTAAGTCTCCGAATGTGATTCCAGTTTTGCTATGGCGTTGAATGATGTTCAATATCTTACGGTTAATTTCTTCCTCGGCGACCTTGCCTTTCCTACCCATAACTATCTGACCTAGTCCGATTGAAACAGACCATATACAAGAGACTTTCGTATACTTTGCCAACGAAGGTATAGGAAGGATGTCAGACTACAAGGTTCCGATAAGTATCTCACTCCCTCAAAGCATCATTGAGCTACTTGACAGAAGACGCGGTCATCTCGCAAGGTCTGCCTATGTATTACTCCTTATTGACCGTGCGTTAGGAGTTGCGGCGGCCACATGACGGACGTATCGGCTCAACTCCCGCGTTGGGCTAAGCTCCTCCTTGAATGGGCAGACGACGGCGAGTCTGATGCTCTGAGACCCAAGCGAACGAAATCGACAGAAGGCGAAACTGATGCCTGAAACTCAAACCGATTTGGAAGATATTCTCCGTGAGAAAATGCGCATGCCCCGAAGAACATCTGGTCGAGATGCTGACCTACCACGTTTCGAGGAACGCATGACGGAAGCCATGGAACTCGAACCGCAAGAGTATCCTTCTATGATACAAATGGATCTGCTTGAAGACCGAATCAGAGAGAGTCTTCACTTCAAACCTAAGGTGAAGTCAAATGAAAAGTCGACGTCAAGTTAGTGCCCGAAAGAAAACCCGTCCGGTCACAGCGACGACGCCCCATTCCTCCATCGCCCCTGATAGGAAACCCCCGGAGACCTCTAACCTCGAACAGGCCGCCGTCGAACGCCTCGCCAACATTATCGTGACCTTAGAGCAGTCGCAGGACACGTTGAACATTGGCATCTTGCGGTTGCAGCAAATCCGCGATTTAGTGCAAGCAGCAAAGTCAACGGAGCGTAAGGCTGCTTCAACGCTGCCGTACGTGCAGTGAGGAAGGGGTCATGGGGAATCGGTGAGACGATGATGGCCACTCTCACGGTTAGTTCAACTTTACTCGATGAGAACACAACGCCCGACAAGGCTCTGACTGAAAAAGGCTTCATGCTTTGCTCACGTTGCGGCGCCAAAATCAAACTGCCAGGGTGCGAGGAACATCGAAAAATCTGCATCCCAATCAGCGACCGTTACAGGTACTTCGTCAAGAATCAGAGTTTAGCTTGTCGCGTCAACAGTATGACCGGCGAGAGCGAATACGGTTGCGAGCACCCGATCTACCTAGGCAGCATCCGCAACGTTTGGGAAAAGCAAAACGTTTGGCATCGAGACACTGAGGCCTCACGCTGCGGATTTTTTGATCGAAAAACCGAGCTGCAAGAATTAATGAAAGTGGAAGTGGTTATGCAATGGGCCAGACAGAACAGACACTAGAGACTCCGGTTCGACTTCTCATTAACGAGAAAATGGAGGCGGCTAAGGTCGCGGTTCAACTTCGCGCAATGTTCACACTAGCAACAACGGATGATACCCATGAAATCTACTGGTACAAGGACGGCGTGTATCATGGAAATGCTGAAGCCATGTTAGCCAAGACAATCGAAGCCGCGTACGACGACCTAGCATTGGATAATGAGCAGCCTACCAAACATTTCGTGAGCGAAGTGCTAGGTCACATTGAACGTAGCACATATATGAGCCGTACAGAATTTGACAAAGACCAGAACATCATCAACCTACGGAACGGATTATTCAACGTGGCAACCGGCGAACTGCAGCCGCATATTCCCACGTATTATTCTAGGACTCAGTTGCCAGTACGGTACCATCCCACAGCGGAATGTCCAGGGATTCTAACGTTCTTGGAGCAAGTGCAGCCTGACGAGGAAGATCGCAAAGCCGTCATAGAGCAAGCCAGCGTGCCTTTGCTGAGAAGCAACTTTCTCCAGAAAGCGTTCATGTATGTTGGGAAAGGCCGAAACGGTAAGAGCGTATGGTTCAAGATCCTAAACACTCTCTATGGTGCAGAGAACGTGGCACACAACTCAATCCATAATTTGCAATGGAACCGGTTCGCCCCCGCCACGCTCGACGGCAAATATGCGAATATTCACGATGACATCTCAGCGCAGGAAATTCGACACACGGGGATAATCAAGCAGTTAATCGCGGGAGACCCAATAGACGTTGAGCATAAAGGCCGACCGTTCTTCACAATGTGGGGCCCTCACCCGATCATGTACTTCTCGGCCAACCAACTGCCCGAAGTAGAGGACTTATCCGTCGCGTGGATGCGTCGATGGGAATACGTGGATTGGAACCAGGAGTTCAAAGTTGACAACGGGGAAGCACCTGCTGACAGGCAGCTATCTCAGAAACTTACAACGCCAGAGGAACTCGAAGGTCTCCTTTTAACGCTCATCCGAGCAGCCAGAAGTATCCGAGAAACCCAGAGACTCAGCCGGGAACGCACAGTCGACGAAGTCCGCGAAGAATGGATAAAACGAAGCGACGTGACACTAGCATTTTTCAAAACAACAGTACAACTCGACCCGGAAGGATTCGTGCAGAAAGACCAGCTACTAGCGGAATACTCGGAATACTGCAAGAAGAAAGACTACTCACCCAAACAAGCTCGAACGGTCTGGAAAACGCTTCGAGACAACTACCCCGTCCAAGATTACAAACCAAAGATCGACGGTGAACGAATCAACTGTTGGCGAGGCATCAAACACACCAACCCACAGAACGTGTTCTAAAATGTCCACGAAGTCCAGCATGTCCAAGCAATCTATACCTCCCCTATTACAACCCAAAACCAGGAGAGGTGACCACTGGCTAGACATCCTAGACATCATGGACACGACGAAACGTCCAATTCGAAGAGTCGGGGATGGGGACGCTCGAGCATGACCAAATCTGCTGTGGTACACAAATCAATTCGAGGGCGTGGTGCTCCTAGGGGAAATGTGAATGCCAGGAAGGGGATTTCTATGCCTCAATGGATGAATCTCGAAGACGTTGAATCGATCTTGAGGTTCATGCGACAGGTTCTCATTCCGTTGACTCTATCGGGGAAGATTGGGACGCGACAGAGCAGCGCGATAACCACAGCCTGCCGTGTTCTCTTGGATTTTGACGATGACATCTTACGTCTGCGAGAAATGGAGTCGGGGTTGGTCAGGTTGGAGCAAGAACAGAGAGAACTTGACGTGAAGTTGCGGCAGTATCGAGCCGGCACGAAACCGGTAGGGGAGGTGGTCTCTGATGAGCATCAGAGATGAATTTGAGAAGGAAATCCTTGTTACCCTACAAACGTCAATCCTAGCAGAAATTGAAGAACTATTCCCAGACGTTCCGGTCAGGCAAGCCATAGCAATCCTTGCCAAGCATGGCCTACGAACCTACCAGATCACGCACCCTCGCAAGCAGCCGCAGGATCGATGAACGGCCGTTACGCTTCGGCCCTCTCTTCGGGACTTTTAGACCCGTATTGCTCCCAAAGGGAGTCAAGATGGCGTTGCATTGTCTGTCGAGGAAATTCAAAACTAAACATTTGGGTTTCCGCTATTATGGGCTCAACCACTGATGCTCGACGGTCCGGCAGGATGGAAGGATGCAACATTAGGAAATCTTTCAGGTGCCTCGTGGGGTCATTGTCATGCTCTATTACTCCGTTTGCAGTAATCTTGATCTTGTGTATGACCCCAAGGTCAACTAGGTATTCACGCATCTCATGAGGATAGACACTCAAGAGGAACAATGCAGCCAACGCCTCGGTTGTCTTCCATAGCGTCATGCGCTTCTGAAGCTCAGGTCTGTTATGTTTCTGACCAGAGTAGTCGCTGAACCATTCCGGTGTCTTTCCCTCAGCGAAGCTACCGAACGGGCGGACCCGCCTGTAATACTCAGTAAGGTAGCGTTTGACAAAGACCACCTGCTTTGAGAGTTGATATGGTTCTTCGAAAGTCTCACGAAATTCCTTGACGCCCTTGATGTCCTTAGGCAGAATAAGTGGAGTTGCAGCAAAGGGCCATGGTCTCAGCATCCGTTTCTTGAATATCGTCTCTATCCAGTTACCAGTCAAACTGGCTAAGTTGGCCAATTTAGGAGAAATGACCTTGCGATTTTCCATGATTAAAGGAACAAAGTTTGTGAACTCCGCAAACTCCCTCTCTAATTCAAGGTAGCTAGTCCAATACCTGTCTAAGTCCCCATACTGCCTCAAGAGCTAGTCCTCGTCAGGCTTACGTCTGACACATGGATAGAATGAACTTTACCATCCGCCATCGATGAAGTCCAACGGGCCGTTACGCTTCGACCCACTGAAGCTCGGAGGGCGGGACCATTTACCGAAAAGTGCACCGTTTATGAGAAGCTAGTGGCGGTTCTCGTCTCTCTCCTTCTTCAGGCACCAGGTCTCAAATGTCCGGTATGCATATAGCCACACGTTCAATCTTCGAGCAAGTGCTTGCTGCAGATCAAGCCATAGAGTTGCCCTATCCTTATTGTTATTCTGAATGCTGAAAATCTGCGACCGCGAAAGGTCACGATCCTTAAGCAGTCTAGAATGATCCCAGCGCCGACTCTAGGTAGTACATTGAATTTTCCTCTATGCTTACAGATAACTATGTAACTGCTCACACCCTGCCATATCAACCTGCTAAGCAGGTAACGGAAGGTCAGCCGATATGGGAAGACTTTGTGACTCACCTTCATTAACTTCGTAAATTCAATTTTCATTCCACATCTTTGCGCGCGGAGGAAAAGATCGCTCTCTTCGCCTGAAAGTAGCTTGCCACGATTCCTTCCAAGAGAAGCGCTGAAGTACTCCGTTTTCTCGAACACTTCTCTTCTCATGGCCATGTTGCATCCTATTACAAGATTTTCAGAACATCCCCATGCAACACAATTCAACCCAGGATCATTCGTCCATAGAGGGTGAGTAGAAAAAAACAGGGGGTTTACTGGGCCTCCTACGATGTCAGGGTTTTTGATTGAATTGGATATTCCCTCTATCCAGTCTTCATGGGCTATGGCATCATCGTCAATGAACGCCACAATGTTCCCAATTGACGCTTGGATTCCGAGGTTTCTAGAGAGACTCAGCCCTATCTCAGAATTTATCCGAATCACCTTAAGCTTGGGATGCTCGTATACAAATGGGATTAACGAACCGGAATCTACAACAATAACCTCGGCGGGCAGCACGGTCTGCTTGAGCAGACTCTCTACCGTCTCCGTGCAATCTCGATTTCTATTGCGTGTCACAATCACCACGGAGATTTTCATTCCAGTCCCAAACCTTTTGTTTTGTATCATAGTAAGAGAGTCAGATTAGTCTTGGCTGATTCAGCAGAGCACGATTATCCAAGGAAGTTCTTTGAAAGGCAAAAAGAAGGATCTCGACGATCGGCGCGTCGGATAGTCCCCATGGTCGTAGACTTGGTTGAACCAAAATCGGTCGTTGATGTGGGATGCGGTACTGGTGTTTGGCTCGCTATATTTCGGGAGAGCGGCGTCAAAGAGATACTTGGAGTCGACCACCTAGTCGAGTCCGAGGTACTTGAGCTTTCTAAGTCTGAGTTCATGGACTTTGACCTTCGTCTACCTCTCAAGTTAGGTCGAAAGTTCGATCTGGTTGTGTCCCTAGAGGTTGCCGAACATCTCCCAAAGGAATTTGCCGAAGTTTTCGTTGATTCTCTGGTCGCACTTGGTGACGTGGTTCTATTTTCTGCCGCGATTCCTCATCAGCAAGGCTTTCGGCACATTAACGAGCAGTGGCCTGACTATTGGGCGAGAATCTTCGCCTCGAAGGGTTTTCTACCTGTTGACTGCCTTCGGACGAAGATCTGGACAAACGATGATGTCGAACCGTGGTACGCACAGAACATCTTACTCTATGCCACGCAGTCTGTCTTGGATCGTCATCCTCGACTGAGAGAACAATGGGAAGGAAACCGTGGTCGTCCGCTCGCGATTGTTCACCCTAAAGTCTATGTTTTAAGTTGTAATGCTAGGTCAGCTGATCCGCGAGCGCTACCGTTAAGGAAGACATTGGCAGTCCTGCCTGCCCTGATGTTGAACGCAGCTGCCAGAAGACTACGGATGCTGAAGGATACGGAGACTGTGGTTCTAGCGCATATATGAGCTAAATATCCGCTCTATTTCGTCGGCTGACCTATCCCAAGTGAGCATTGCGGCGGTTGCTACCGCATTCTCTGAGACCTTCCTTCGCAAGACCTCATCCTTCATGAGTCTGAGTATGGCTGATGCCATCATCTCAGGTTTCCTAGGTGGCACGATTAACGCGTTGTTCCCATCGATGGCATAGTCCTCTGGCCCGAGTGAGGTTGTCACGACCGGTATTCCACATGACATCGCTTCCAACGTTGGCAGTGAGAACCCTTCATACCAGGATGGGTTTACGAAGATATCGCTCTTCGAGTACTCAGCGGCCAATTCGGCGTCAGTATCTGCGGGAATGATTTTGTAGGGAAAGTTGGCATTTTTGATGCTTATTGGGTCTTGTGAGACTACCGTCAGCTCGAACATTGGATACTCTTCATACGACAAGTTCAATGCTTGCGTCAAATCGTCCATCCCCTTCCATTTGGTGTTGCGACCTAGACACATGATTCGGAAAGTATGGTTCTGATGGCTCGTTTCTCGCGGATAGAAGACTTGTCGGTCGACGCCGTTGAGGCAGAGTTGGCTGTCTCTGGAGTACTTGTTCTTCAGGAGTTCGCGAATCCAGGATGACACTGTTATCATAGTGAGAGGTAGCGAATAAGTTGACTCCGCCAGTTTCGCCAAGTATGGGTTCCATTGGAAGAATAGCGGTTCGTAGTGTTGAACGTAATAGAACAGTTTTCCACAGGTACTTTTTGCGACCGCGAAGGCAGTAAAGCAATGCGTGGCAACGTTAACGTCAACGTCATTCGGCATGGCTGAGGACAGCAATTCTAATCTGCTGAAAATCATTCTTCGCATGATCAACCTACCAACTACGTAGTTTAATCCGGTATTCGCGAGGATCCAGTCGATCGTGTGGGTAAGAGGGTGTTGGCTTCTTCTGGGAAGAGTGAAGGCGCGGTCGCTTTCTGGGTAGATGAATTTGATCCCTGCGTCAAGCTGAAACCATGAGTGTGATGGCTTCCCGAGAGACGTCATGACTACTTCGTGTCCCTTCCGAGACAGCCTGTTCGCCACTTCAAAGATGACTCTCGTTCCGCCGGTGCGGTGTGTACCCCAAAGTGCGAAGTTAATCTTGATTAACGGTCACCCGGTGCCTGTGAGGCCTGATTTGATTTATTCCACATTCACAGTGCATATACTAAAGACCTAGGGAGAAGAAACGCCTTATCGAAAACGCCTTAGGTCGGGTCAAAATGAGCTGGAAAGGGCATAAATGGCCTAGCTTCCTACCCCTGAGATTTTCTCCTTGTTTCTTTAGCAACGAGACACCTTGGTTTCTGGTCTGCCTCACCAACAAAGAAAGAGGGGAGGTCATCCTAATCCATTTCAGGCATTAGGGATGACCAGACATTCGCGACCCAGTCAACCTCGTGTTCTTGTCCGCAGTCACATCGATATTCCGTGTATCGTTTGAAAGGTTGACCGTTCGCGTCCATGTATTGACCGTACTGTCTCACGTAATGTACGTAGCAATCTGGGCATATTGGACATCGTTTCAGCGGCAAAGCGTAATCACCTCTCACTCTCGATTCCTCATCGTACTGCCTGCGGGCCTAGGCTTTGAAAAATCGCCGCAACTTGGCGGCTAAATAGAGAGTGAGTGATTGATTGTTTGAACCTAGGCTCCTAGGCAATATTCGCTACATGGCAAGTCGTATTTAAAATGGAGTAGGTCTCGAAGGCTACGCTTGAGACCTTCTTCCCGTGCCGTTGCATTCTTGGCAGGTCCATTCCTGAAACATCCTCACGTTCAAACTGGGAACCTTCCCGTTCCCTTTGCACGTTGAACATGCCTCTTCTAGGATGGTTTTTCCGGTTCCTTTGCATGTCTCGCATTCCTTGAAGTAACCTGTGTCACCGACCTTGTACCAATGACCTAGAGCGCCCAAGCAGTCCAGGCAAACCTGTTCAGTCATTGGGGAAGCCTCGCCAGCGCATCCAGTTTCAAAGGAACTATCGCCCCGCCCGATTGAAGTTCACACCAACGGTCACAGCGAAGACACCGGAGTAAAGGAAACCCAGCCTGACCAACCAACCCCGCACCACAATTAGGACATAGCAAACCAGATCACGGGGAAATCATCCCGAACTTGCGACTTAAGCGGGGAACCCCGGTGAAAGTCAGCTGTCAGAGAAGAATGAAACTGAAAAAACACGCAGTGGGAAAGCCCCTACCTCCAAAACCTATCTAGTTTTGACCTAATCGCGCTAGAGCCTCTGTGGAATGCTTCGATATTCTGTGAGACATATGCGTTTCCATACGAGCTGCTGAAGCGCGACAAGTTGAAAAGACCGGTCATGCGGTCGTAGAGCTCGCTATCAATAGACTCCAACTCCGGCCGCATTCCTTTCTCCTGAAATTGCGAATACCAATCGACGTATTGGTTCAGAGCCGATTTCAGGTTCGTGATCTGCACCGAAGGATCGTGCCCCCCCGAGGCGTTAAGCATTCTCATTGCAAATTCGGCATGCTCGTCAATCCTCGTAACAAGAGGAGTTGCCGCTTCAAGGTATGGTGTGAGCCGCTTTATTGTCTCAACTCTCAGAGTATGTCTTAGCCTGAGATGCTCGACGATAACTCCGACTATTGTGCCACTGGCGATGCCCGCTGTAAACGATACTGCTACTTCCCAGATCTCGAAAGAGGCCAAATTCGCTTCACATCGCTTAGATGATTCTGCACTTGAGCAATTCCGAGGTACGAATCGGGCCGAATGTTTCGGGGTCGTGCTCTCACAGGAACTTCGGCGATTCTGCTTTCCCTCATGTACAGGACTGAATCCGTCAGAAAAGCATGCCCGTCTTCTTTCGTCCGCAATAGGTTCGGTATGACTGACTTCTTGAAGGCTCTGAATCCTGACCCAAAGTCAGTCAGCTTCAGATGCAACTTGCTGTTGAGCAACCACGATATCAGTTTGTTCATCAACCTCATTGCCGGCGATGGCTTAGCGTATCGGGACTGTTGATCCGCCAAGAACCTTGATCCTATCACAATGTCGGCTTGATCAAGTAGGATAGGCAGGATGAGTTTGGGTATATCTGACACATTATAATAGCCGTCAGCGTCTAGGGTCACTACTATATCAGCTGTAGTCTCGGCCGCCTTCTGCAGCCCTAGCCTTAACGCTGCCCCATAACCAATGGTCTTCCTACTTTCCACTACTTCTGCCCCCTTCGAACGGGCAATAATCCCCGTGCCATCTGCAGAACCGGCGTCCACGACCAGGACATCTAGATCAAGTTCCCCAGATAGTCGGGATAGCTCGTCAAGGAGGAGACCTATCGTCGTTTCCTCATTATAGGCGGGCATCACGACAAGAACGCGATGACCGGCTTCAGTCGCGGTCAACCGTTGTCCGGTAGTAGAACAACTTTGATGCTCGCTAAAGAGTTTCTGTCTCGCGGCAGGCTACGGTAAAGGCGCTCGTCTAATTGGTTTTTCATGTGCGCTTCTAAGAATCATCTTCCAGTTTTTGGTGTTTGCTCGTGGTAAACACCCAGTGGGCTAACAGTCGGCTCATGCAAGGCTTGCCTGTTCTCCTAAACGAGATATTCGGAGGAGTATCCGCAATTCTGAACCCTCTCTCCAGAGGCTGCATTCGACAATTCTATAGTCGCTGTCCGACATCACGTCGAAGAGTGTAGAGAGAAATGAACGAAGCTCTCCTCCAACATTGCGAACGATGCACTGACCCGTTCTCGCTACCTCATATCTTGCGTTCTCAGCGGAAGAGGTGTCAAGTACAATTGATTGATCCCAAAATTCCCTGAACTTTATTTCAGCATTTCTCACTCTCCCACTGTCCACGTAAACATATAGAGCCAGAACCCGACCCTTTCCCGCAACACTGGTCACCACTAAGCGGCTTACAGAATATGCAGGAAGATAACTTGCAAGAGCTGCCGAAGCTTGAAGCGCCTTCTCAGCATAAGAAATGTTCCAAGCCATTAGGATTACACGGGTGTACCCACGAATAGCGAGGGACACCGCGCTGGTGCCGTATGTTGACCAATTCTGGTCTCCCACGGGAACTATTCCTACTTTCTTTCCTAGTGACACGCTCTGAAATGTAAAGTGGCTGTGGCGCTTCTGAGATGTTTTGGTCTTGGCTTTTGATATCTGAGTTTCAACTTCAAAGCGCTTGATTTCAGCAACTCTTATGCAAATCCAACTAATGTACCGTACACATTCCTTTCGCACAGTCGTATTGGGTACTGGAACCGCTTGATGGACATCCATCAGGTGAGGCATTACTAGTCCCGCAATATTTCCCCCCGAATGGAGTTCCTCTACTCGTTCGAACCATTTGCTAAGTCCCGGCCTTTTTTTGCAGAATTGCTCTAATTCCTCTCGGGCTTTTCGAGCCGCCTTCGGGCTTACCTCAAAGAGGCTTGAATATAGCAGCACAAATTCTAGAGCGTAAACGCCATCTAGCGGCAGGTATTCCTTTAAATCTTCAAACTGTTCGCGGAGCGTGTGAAGCGAAGACTGCATGAGGAGAAGATCGGAATCACGATCGACCTGAACTATGTCATATCTAGTTTTTTGTTGGTCTACCCGTATTTCTAGAATCTGTGGTGGTTCAATGAAAACGGCCGTGATATTTGGATCTTTGAATCCACCCATTCCGCGCGAAGCTGCGCGGGCAACTTTCCTAACTTCGCTTTGGAGTTTTCTCTTTGTCCACCAGTTCTTCGGTTTCGAATATAGCGAGGAGATTGCGCTAAGTGTGGCAGTAATCCACTTGACCCATTTCGCGAGTAAACCCAGTTCCGCAAGGGTCAAAGCAAATGATGCAGCTATTGATTCCTATTACGGAGTTTGGCGTCAACTCTTGCCATTTCTGCTAGGAAGCATTGAAACTTGGAGCAGACTGGCTCGATGCTGCCTGGAAAGAAGGAACCCAAGTTATCAAGTCTAAGGAAGTCTCCGCAAACCTTGCACTGGACTACATTTCCATGACCGCTGTAAATTACGCCTTTGGAGTCGAAAGTCCACCCCAACCTTTCGATAGCTTTCGACACTTTACCTTTGTCTAAGAGCAGGATTTTCTCTTGGGCACCTTGTTTCTGCTTCAGGAGAACAGATGCCATTAATTGATCACGCTGAACACGTCTGACTGACATCAATATAAAAAGTGTAGCAAAGGGGTGTATTTAGATTGTTGTTCGCTTCGAGTTGTGTGACCAAGAACAGCCATACTCTACACTATGCCTCTTTGTAGTCGCCAAGAATGGCTCGGACGAAGATGCAAGCATCCGGCTCTTGCGTTCTTTCTCAATAGCCGCTTCCATCTTCTCCAGTACAGATACCCTGAACCATTTCATTCCCAAGCTTCACGAGTATATGAGGAGATCAATTCCAAGGATATGCTCAATGTCGTTTCCAAATGGACAAGCAATGGTTGACCTCAGTATGAAGTGGGCATTCGGCAGTAATCCTATGAAAGCGGTAAACAGCTGACTCTTTGGGGATCGAATCGGGCTCAAAATGAGCTGGAAAGGGCATAACTATAGTAATAACAATCTATTTATAGCCATAACTGTTGCCATTGGACTTGGTTCCCTGAAGGAGGCGCAGGCGATTCTTAATTTCCTTCTAAGCATAAGCAAAATGAAATCGATTCCCCGCAGTGGCTGGATTAGCCACGGCATATCCTTGAATGATGTCGAATCCGTGGCAGAACACTCATTCTCAACGTCAGCTCTCTCACTGTTGCTTGCAGACCTCGAAGTTACGCGCGGAGCAAAAGTGGATGTTGAACGTGTTCTTAGAATGGCCATCTTTCACGACATGGCGGAGTCATTGACCTTCGACATAAGTAAGGGGTACCTGAGTTACTTGGGAAAGAGAGGTGCCTCCATCAAGAGTGAACTGGAACGCTCAGCGTGGAAGCACCTCGCCGATGGGCTCAAGAATGATACCCTAGCCCATGAGTACACTCGCCTGCAAAATGAGTTTGATGCAGATGAGACTCTCGAATCGAAGATCGTGCATGCTGCTGACAGGTTGGACCTACTTCTACAGGTTATCGAATATCGGCGCAGAGGGTACCCAGAATTGCTCTTGAGGGAGCTATGGGATGGAACAAACGCCAAACTCAGGCAATCAGAGGTTCTCTCGGTTAGGCGTATTCATCGTGAGATAATCGCCGAGGCCAAGAGAATTGGTACGACACGAATCAGATGATGTGGATGTTGTTGGATGGGAGTTGCAACACTCCGATTCCGTTCTCGTAGATCCAGATGCCGAATTCCTCTGATTTGGGGTCAGCCACCAAGGACACCGCATAAGGAGTGAACTGGTAAAACTGCATGTGCGTTTCTAGGTCAGTCTGTGACAGGAACAGGCCGTGCCCTGGATGGGAATGGTACCAGCCAACGATTCGGCCATTTATCTTGCCTTCAACAATGTCATTCGCGACCTGGGCAAGGCGTTTGGGAGGGAACGCGCAGGAGACTTCGCTCATTTCACTTCCCCCTGGTATGATATCGTTCACC
>Ga0187870_1002705_pt1 | contig 14431 bp, 13 predicted proteins | sample June2016WEW_13_1_3_FD_132974 | JGI IMG/M metagenome (GOLD analysis project Ga0187870, IMG submission 132974) | Peatland microbial communities from SPRUCE experiment site at the Marcell Experimental Forest, Minnesota, USA - June2016WEW_13_150 | ecosystem: Environmental > Terrestrial > Soil >... | reverse complement strand
TCTTTATGGCTCGATGGTGTGATATAATACATACCGAAACTAATTTTGTACTAGATGAGTTGGTAAAACGATATAGAATATCTCCGGAGAAAATATTTGTCTGCCAAAGTGGTATTGATACAAAAGTTATTGATGATGTCCTGTTAAGTAAGGGCAAAATATATGACGCGTGCTTTCTTGCACGTCTGCATAAATCCAAAGGAATCTATGATCTCATCGCGGCATGGAAATACGTATGTCGATACAATAAAGATGCCAAACTTGCGATTGCTGGAAGTGGTCCAGTCGAGGTAATTGGAGAATTGAAAAATAGAATTAAAGACTTGCATTTAGAAAACAATGTGTTTTACCTTGGGTTCTTGTCTGAGGAAGGTAAATACAAGTTACTTAAGGCCAGTAAGCTCTATGTTCTCCCAAGTTATGAGGAGGGAATACCAATTACATTTGGTGAGGCTATGTATTGTGGTCTCCCAATTGTAACCTACTATCTGCCAACTTATTTGGATTATAAAGATAACATTGTAAGCGTGGAATTAGGAGATATTCATTCATTAGCTACAGAGATTCTTCGGATTTTAGGAGACGATGCTTTAATTCATGTACTTGGCGAGCGAGGCAGAAATTTGGCTAAGGAGCACACGTGGGATAAAACAGCTAATTATGCCTTATCTAAAATAGAGAGTTTGATTGAATGAAAATTTCAAGGATACATGCTCAATAGGCTTTTACGAAATTGGTGCAAAAAGAGTTTGGTTAGCTTGCAAGACGTGATAGAGTAGTTGCATTGGTATATGTGGCATTTTCCATTTGTTCTCTTCCATAAAGGTGCGATTGAGCGGATATTGCTGCAAAGTTATAAGTCTCTTTGTAGCGGGCGTATAGTGGTACGTCTATTAATTAGCAGCAAGGAGCAAGGATAATAACAATAAAGAGGAAATAGTTGAGATGTGGGTTAAAATAACAAAATTCCGCATAGGTGATTTTGATAGAATTCTAAAGAGGGATTCAAAAAGATGAATATTTGTTCTGTATGTTTAGGTAGACCTGACACTACTCCCGCAGGAGTTGAGTTTACTTTATGGAAGTTATCAAGGGAGTTAACCAACTTGGGGTGTGAGGTTCATGTAGTTTTTAGTAATACTCCCAGCGCTGATTCAATAGAATCTACCGTAAATGGCGTTCATTTACATGGGGTGGGGAAATCATCTCATAATTCCCTATCCGATAAATTGGTTTTTCCACTGTCAAGTGCTCTAAAACTTAGAGAGATCCAAAAAAAGTTTGATATCGATGTTTTTACTTTTCACGGCTCGGCTTCTTTGCTTCCTTTACTATTTTTCAGCAAGTATTCCTCCAAACCATTTATTTATCACAGTTATGCAGCGTTACCGTTTGAAGCTCGGACTCATTTATTCAAATTATTAGAGATTAAAGATATTTCTGGCTTCATAAATAAGCTATTAATGTACAGTTTTTACACACCTGTTGAATACACGGCATTACGCCATGTAGATAAGCTGATACTTCCTCACAACGCAACTATATCAGAGTTCCAAAGTTATTATAATTACCCTCTGGAAAAAATTAGTATAGCACCATTGGGCCAAGACCTTTACGAACGTTATGGTTCGAAAGTTGTGAATACGCATGGGTATGAACACTCCAAAAAGCATATGTTATTGTTTGTTGGGAATGATTGGCGTCGTAAAGGCGTATGGTACCTCATTTTAGCTTTTGAATTGGTGCTTAATAAAAATCCTGATACAGTACTAGTTATTACGGGACCTCCGCAAGAGCCATTTGTTTCACTTGCTGAAAAGTTAAAGCTCAATCATTCTATAATATTTGCTGGTAATGTAGATGAAGAAACATTAGCAAAATACTATGCGGCATGCGACATCTTTGTTCTTCCATCATTTCATGAAGGCTTTTCAAATACTTTAATTGAGGCTATGGCATTCGGCAAGCCTGTAGTTACTACGCCAGTGGCAGGATATCCAGTTGTAACTAATGGGGAGGAAGGATTCATAGTTAGACCTGGCGATCATAAATCTATAGCATATTCTATCATTAAGCTTTTAGAGAATGAAGATCTTTATCAGAATATGTGTAAAAACGCTTTGAAAAAAGCTGAATTATACAACTGGAAAGAGATTGCGAAAAAGGTTTTAAGCATTTATGAGAGTACTCTGCGCTGATTTAATGCAATGTTGGTTTGAATGATGTCACAATACGACTCAGACTATTTTTCAGAAAGAGAGAAGACGGCGCTAAATTGGATCAAAAATGTTGGTAGTGAATTTGTTTCCAAAATCTTGCAAAGAAATCAGGTTAACTTTGTTTTGGATGTTGGCTGTGGAAGTGGACTTTGGTTAACTGAACTTAAGAAAATGGGCTTTAATGTTGTAGGGACCGATATCTCAAAAGACGCGCTTCGGCGATCTAAACAAGTACTGTCTGATGTTTGTTTTCTTCCATTTGGAACCAACACATTTGATGGTGTCATTATTCTGGAAGTTATTGAACACTTGAATTCAGAAGAGTGTTCAAAGCTTCTTGCGGAAATCTCAAGAGTATGCAAAAAGAATGGAACAGTTATCATATCAACACCTAATGGACTTTCAATAGGACGTTTTATATACGGACATAAATGGATTGGATATACGGATCCCACACATGTTAAGTTTTATGCGCCTAAGAATTTGGTTCAGCTTATGGAATCATTTAATTTTGTAGATTTGCATTGGATAACCAATTATATATACCCATCACCTTCGCCCATGAAATATGTCTTTCAACTCCCAGCGCTCCGATACCTTGGTCCTGATACGCTAATTTGGGGCGTGAAAAGTTAGTTTGGCCAAATGGGTTAATTCTATAAAACACAAAGCTGAGAGTCATCCATTAGCGTTTGGGGTTATTCTTGCTCTCTTATTTTCCATTGGTCTTAGCATTCCCTATCTAATTCAGACTGGCGAAAAAATAAGTACCAATGGACAGTTTGGCGATATGTTTTCAGGGTTGCCCTTCATTATTGAAAGACAATACGTTTACAATAACTGGAGGACGATTTTCTATGATTGGTCTCCCTTTGCAAGTTCCCCATCTTTCCTTGGTGATAGCAATTTCTTCATTGTTCCACAGCTTATAATTTACTCAATTGTTTCCGACATAGCTTTTTCTTACAAGATATATGAAATATTGCTTTTTTTCACTTCTTTTTTATCAATGTATTTACTGGCGTATACCATTTCTAATAAGAAACGCATCGTGTCTGGGGTAGCAGCAGCGGTTTTTTATTCCTTAACTCCATACCTGCTTCTCGAGTTAATCGCTCATCAATATATGATGTGGGCGTACGCCTTGCTTCCGTTAGCTTACCTTTTAATTTATAAGTCATTGGCGGGCAGTAAAAAAAGTAAGTATGCATGGGTTTGTTTGGCAGGCATTTTGATTGCTGCATCTACGACTTATCCATCAATCGAGTTTTCGTATGTAAATGGAATCTTCCTGTTTCTATTTTCAATCATCCTATGCTTCAAAGATGTTACTAAAAACGAGCTTAAACTTTTCTTTAACAAGTTGATTAGTGTAGCAATCATGTTCTCAATAGCTATTTTCTTGTCAGCCTACTTTATGTTCCCAATGGTTTTTTCAGTAAGCCCTTTTTCTGTTGCCTCTGTTTTTTCACGGGTAGCCCAAGTTCCCGTTTATTCTAATACTTTTATCGATGCAGCTTTTCTTTTAAATAAAGGGTTCTCTGTAAATATCGGTCTTAATTACTTCAGCATTTACGGCTTGCTAATAATTCCTTTCATGTTGCCAATCCTTCTCAGTTCGCTACTTATCCTTTTTAGAAGAAAAGGCATGTACCTGCTTTTTTTCATATTAGGAATCTTGGCTGTATTATTTTCTATGGGTTCTAATCTTCCTTCCTTTCTAAGGATATTTGAATATGCACAAAAGTTACCACTTTTTGATATGATTCGAACCCCATGCCGTTTTACTATTCAAGTTGCTTTATCATTTTCTCTCTTAGGAGGAATTGCAATTGGTTTAGCCTCTGATAGTTTACGTAAATTTGGCTCTGCCTCAATGAAAGTAGCGAAGCATAGCTACAAAAGAGTTTTTGTTGTATTAGTTATTGCAATTATACTTGGTAGCTACTTGTTTTCAGGGATCAATATTACCTATTCTGTAGCTGGACCGTACCAAAATCAACCAATGCCTGAATCGGCTGCTAAGGTGGTTTCCTGGTTAAATCAAGACGATCCATATCAGAATTACAGAATAATTGATCTTACTCAAACCAACCTGATTGCTAGTTATCACAGGTCTCTTTCAAACGGGGCTGATCTAATATCAAAATATGGGTCTTCTCCTGCCTTGGCTACTTTGCTGGGTCTGCTTAATGTAAAATACATTATAACAGATTACCAGTCTGATATTAATTATGAGTTTTTATGTTGCCCATATTTATATACAGTGAGAGTAGACAACGATATAATATTTGTAAATACCCTAGCTAAACCAGAGCTATACAGCAGTTATGGTGCTCTTGCAATCGGTGGTCCAAGCGTCTTATCAACGTTTTATACAGCGATTGATACGACAGTTAACTCGGCGGAATCTCTTAATGCATCCTCTCAATCAAGTGTATCCAATCCTATTTGGGCGTTGTTCAGCCCAGATGTTCTTGTAGGCCAAAATGGTTTAAATCAAGTTAACAATTTTAACGCTGTAGTTTTTGAAGATTCAGATTTGAAAGATTTAGTTTTTCAACAATTGGATTCATCATACAAATTTGAAGCTTGGAAGTATTTGAATGGAGATTGGGGAATAGTTGAAGATTCGTATGGTACTTTAATACCATCGGCCGAATCCTACCAAAACTCAGTTTCCGGTCAATTAGTTCTTTCACAAAGAGCGATAAAGCCCATAGTCCAAAATGCAACATTAACGATTCCAATTAACGTAAATACCACTGGTTCATATGATGTTTGGATTCGAGCGTCAAACACTCTTTCTTCAGAAACCACAAACATTATCTCAACTAGTATCGATGGATCGATGGTTGGTCAAGTGGATTTTGGAAAAGTAGGTGGCTTCCAATGGTTAAAAGTCAATAATGCGAGTATTTCGCTCTCCGAAGGTTCTCACACGATAGAGTTATTTACAAATGGAAGCCCTGTATATCTCGATATGGTTGCAGTTGTTCCTGCTGGACTGGTTGATTCCGCAACCACAGAAGAAATGGCAACTATAAACAATTTACAACAGATGTACATTCTTGAATTCTCCAATTATTTTGTGGGAGAAAATGTTACTAGAGAAAATAATATTTTACCATTTACATCCGAATCCTCTTCAGGTTATCTTACACTCAAACCAGGCACTCTTGCTACTCAACAATTATTTGTTGCAAAAGCTGATAACTATAGTTTGAACTTGCGATTTTTGGAAAGACCTGACGGCGGTATTCTATCGCTTAAGATTGATGGGATAACTGTTTGTAATATCCAAGCTACAGGTTTCAATATATGGAGTTGGATCAATTCAAGTTCTATTTATCTGAGTGTTGGCGAACATGAAATAGAAGTGACGAGTGAAAGTGGTAACAATTCAATCGATATTATGTCTTTAATTGAGAATCCCTTAGTGGCAAACCTTGCGGGTGAGCCTGGAGATGTCCAATATTCCCATGTCCATCTTAATACGTGGCAAGGCACCTTAAATTACACCAAATCCGCTTTCGTAGTATTTACAGAATCTTACTACCCCGAATGGGTATTCCAAATGCAAACAAAAAACAGTAACATTACAGTGCCATCATTAGAAGCTTTTTACTTCCTCAACGCTTACCCGATTGGGTCCACAGGCGTAAGTACATTCACAGTTTACCACCAGACGAACCAAATGCGTGACATTTCATTTGCTCTTTCCATTTCAACGTTTATAGCCTGCATATTAGTGATAACTACTATTGTAATGCGGACACGTTATCATAAAATAAGCTTAAAATTAAAACGCAAACAATCCAAAAACGTGAATGACTTTGGCCATTTATAATATTAGAAAATTACGGGTAACTGATCTATATCAACTCAATAAGATGTATGATTCACTACTTGAAAATACTAAACGGTTTTTTCACCCTGGTTTTCTAGGATACAATTCTATTAATGCCAGCTGGGCTCTCTCTCAGCTTGCAATGGCTGCTTCTAGCTCGATGATGCTGAAAAAATTGTTAGTTAATATCTACCCTTCAGCTGCTTTTTTGGCGATAGTGTCAATCGATAATGATGGCAAAATCGTCGGGTTTGCATACATCAAACGTAAGCGTCGTAACTTGAGCGAGTGTCATGGAGAGATAGGTATATGCGTAATAGATGGGTATCAAGGAAGGCATATCGGGTCTAAGATGATGGATTACTTATTAGAACTAGCTAAAATTGAAGACTTTCAAAAAGTTTGTCTGACAGTCATGGTTGATAATCTTAACGCTGAAAAGTTGTATGAAAACTACGGGTTTAAGAAAGTCCGTTTGGTTCCGCAGGGTGATTCTTGGCATGGAAAAAAATTTGATTACTTTGAGATGAGCCTTAATTTGACATAGCGGTTTTGGGGATTTATATAAGTATAAGCAAGTCTATTTTGTAAAGACCCAGCTAAGAATTGAATAGCATTTACATGTAAGGTTTGGAAAAATCGTGATTATAAAGCAGCTTTATTAAAGCCTAGCAATAAATAATGCTGAGTTAAAATGAAGAAAGCTTTAATTACTGGCGTTACTGGCCAAGATGGCGCATATCTTTCTAAATTATTGTTGGACAACAATTATGAGATATATGGAACATTCAGAAGGCTTTCTACCCCGAACTTCTGGAGACTTCAACACTTAGATATATTCGGAAAGGTTAACCTCATACCATTTGACTTATCGGATATGAGTTCTATTATAGAAGCCATAAAAATCTCGGAACCAGACGAGATCTATAATTTTGCTGCCCAAAGCTTTGTAGGTGCATCTTTTGAACAACCTATAGTCACAGGGGACGTTAGCGGTCTTGGGGTGACAAAGTTTCTTGAAGCAATAAGGCAACTTAGCCCTAATGCCAAGTTTTATCAAGCTTCCACCAGTGAAATGTTTGGTTTAAGCGGTAATCATGGACAGGCTCTGACAGAAACCGACCAATTTAGACCGCTAAGCCCTTATGCAGCGGCCAAATTATATGGTCATTGGATAACTCAAATTTATAGAGGTGCCTATCATTTCTTTGCATGTAGTGGCATATTGTTTAACCATGAATCTCCAATTAGAGGTATGGAGTTTGTAACCCGAAAGATTTCCAATGCTGCAGCCAAGATTGCGTTAGGCCTTGAGAAAAAGCTTGAGCTTGGAAGTTTGAGTGCAAAGAGGGATTGGGGTTATGCTCCAGAGTATGTTGAAGCCGTTTGGCGTATAATGCAGCAAGAAGAACCTGATGACTTCATAATTGCCACTGGAGAAGCTCATTCAGTACAAGAATTCGTTGAAGTAGCTTTTGATGCAGCTGGCTTAGATTGGCAAAAATTTGTAAAGGTAGATCAAAGGTTTTTGCGACCATTAGACGTGGAGTGTTTAGCGGGAGACTTCTCAAAAGCTAAATCAAAAATAGGTTGGTCACCAAAAACCCGGTTCAAGGATCTTGCAAAGATGATGGTCAAAGAAGACCTTAACCGATGGCAACGATGGCAAAATGGCGAAAGATTCCCCTGGGACGCACCAAACTATCCTAATGAAAACAGGATCTTGACAAGAGCCTTACGGATGTAATCTGATGAAGTGCAAAATTCCAGTAGCCCAGCCCGAAATAGGCGACGAAGAACTTGAAAACGTGACAGCTGCCGTAAAGAGTGGCTGGGTAAGCTCAAAAGGGCCTTTCATAGAGGAATTCGAAAAAAACTTTGCTAATTATATTGGGACCAAGTATGGTGTATCTGCTTCAAGCGGAACAACCGCGCTGCACCTCGCTTTAGTCGCTCTGGGAATAGGAAAAGGTGATAAGGTTCTGGTTCCTTCGCTTGACTTCATATCTGTGGCTAATGTTGTAACATATGTTGGCGCAGAACCGGTTTTCGTTGATTCGCACCCCGATTACTGGTGTATGGACCCCTCAAAAATCAGCATAGATACGCAAACAAAAGCAATTATTGCAGTCCACTTGTATGGGCATCCATGCGATATGGATAAGATTATGGCTATAGCCAAAGATCATAAACTTCACGTGATAGAGGACTGCGCTGAAGCGCATGGTGCAGAATACAGGGGTCGAAAAACAGGTACCTTTGGTATCATCAGTTGTTTTTCTTTTTATGGCAACAAAATCATTACAACAGGCGAAGGTGGCATGTGCCTTACAAATAATGCGGAACTCGCCCAGAAAATGATGATTCTAAGGGATCATGGGATGAATCCACAGAAAAGATATTGGCACGATGTAATTGGTTTCAACTACCGAATGACAAATCTTCAAGCGGCACTAGGAGTTGCGCAACTTAAAAAAATCGATATACTGATAAACAAAAAACGGAGAATAGCCTTTGAATACAATAGCCTTCTCAAAGACTTACCGGGCATTACGATTCCGCCAGAAATGTCTTGGGCAAAAAATGTTTACTGGCTCTACTCAATTTTGGTAAACGCATCAATCAGAAACAAAGTAATCGAGCAGCTAGAAAAACAAGGCATAGAATCTAGACCATTCTTCTACCCTGCGCATATAATGCCGCCCCATAAAGATAACTCATCGCTTCCAGTTGCCGAGGAATTATCAGCCAGGGGTATAAATCTTACAAGCGGACCAGCGCTCTCAGAAAACGAAATTGAAATTGTGGTCAAGTCGCTTAGAGATGTGTTACAGTGTTCTATAAAATCTGCTGGAAATGGGTTAATGTAAACTTAATTGGATGGGATGATGTTATACGAATATTTGCTCAAGATTTTCAGAAATTAATAGCGTGGTGTGATATTATTAAAATGTTAAAGTATAGTTCTGCAAATTACTTGACTATGAACGCCATAATAACAAATGAAGCTCTAGGTAAGCGACCTTGGCAAAATAAAATTGCCGAATGGTTGCCGTCCTTAGACTCGGTTACCAAAAATTCTGGAGATAAAATCAATGCTTAATCTGCTCAAAAAATTAGAAGGCATACTTCCCCTATCTTGGCGCATAACTCTTCGGAACTTATATTACATGCCTAAAAGAATGGAGAATTTAGAAAATTTGTTAACGACTATATTGCAACAGAACTATGAAAACACCAAAAGCCTTGACATGCAAAAATGCGGATTCAGAATCTACAGCCAAAATGACGAAGATGGAATTCTCATTTATATTTTCTCGAAGATAGGTACTACAAATAAAAGGTTTGTCGAGTTTGGTATAGGCAATGGAATAGAATACAATACGGCTAATCTGTCAATAAACTTAGGCTGGAGTGGTCTTTTAATGGATGGAGACGCTGACGGCGTTAAACTCGCGCAAAATTACTACAAAAGAAGGCTTGGCCTTGACTTTGCAAGAATTCAAATCGCGCAACATATGTTAACTGCGGAAAATATTAACTGCGTGTTGTTAAATCACAAAGTCAAAGACGAGATCGACTTAATTATCATTGACATTGACGGAATCGAATATTATGTTTGGGAAGCAGTAAACGTGATTAATCCTCGTGTGGTCGTAATAGAATATAACCTATACTTAGGATACAAGAATGCGCTAACTGTAAAATATGATCCAGAATTTAATAGATTTAAAGAGCACTCAAGTGGCATGTATTTCGGCGCATCCTTGCCTGCTTTAGTAAAGTTAGCTAGGTCCAAAGGTTATGTGCTTGTACATGTAAACGGGATAAACGCCTTCTTTGTTCGTAAAGATATTGCCCGTGACAAGCTAAGAGAAATTTCAGTATCCGAAGCTTCGCAACTCGGTATTCACAACATCTCACAGCTAGGTATCCGCAACACACCCGAAGCTTTTGAAAGAATACAACATTTAAATTTTGTCTATGTTTAAAACCGACAAGTTTTTTAAATTTAAAAGTATTTTTCGGTTAATTTTTGACAGCATATCATCCAACCTGTACTGCTTGCTATGACATAAGTTAGGCCTCAGCAAAACGTTTTCCCTCGACTGTGTTCCAATAGAGTTAACTTTTCTCAAGCAACTCATTGTGGGTATGGTATAACCTGGCATATATGTGCTAGGCATTCTGTTGGTTTATAGCGACCTAAAATATAATAGGGAAAAACATTAAAAAAGAAATTATGCGAAAATATTAGCTAGCACTCTATAGGGTTGCTTTTATGTTTGTCATTTTTGCTACTGCGCTGCTTCTCCTGATACTAACCCAAATCTTGTGGTATCTCTCAAACTGTACCCGCTAAATCTTAAATAAAGAACATTTGGTGGATGAAAATCAGGTGCCCACAAAAAATCGGTAACTTGCTCCGTACTATTCCTCTAGAATAGAAAGAATAGCTTGAGGACGAGATTCTGCAACGTTCAGATTTAACTGGTGCTGATATTTGTCCCCGTTTTTATCAGAATTTTTATATCTGTCCTTTATCACCTTATCATGTTGGCGAATTACATGCCCGACTTCGATGTAGTGCTTCTGGAAGACGAAACAGGCGGTTATGTAGCTATAGTGCCTGCTCTACCTGGATGTCATACACAAGGTGACACATTGGCTGAAGTTATGGAAAACGCCAAAGAAGCCATAGATCTTTACTTGGAAACCTTGACTGTAGAGGAAAAGAAAGATTTGCTGAAAGAAAAAGTCGTAGGTATTCAAAAAGTGAAAGTCCTTGCCTAAAATTCCGCCCATAGATTCCAATCGTTTAATTAAAATTCTGGAACGCCAAGGCTTCAAAGTTATCCGCCAAAAAGGTTCACACGTTATCCTGATAAATGACGAGAAAACTAGAATAGTTTTACCCATGCATCCAGGAAAAGACCTCAAACCTGGATTAACAAGAGCCATTCTTCGAGAAGCTGGAATAAGTCGCGAAAAGTTCCTGAAAATTTTAAAAGAAAAATAGGACACTCGTCGCGCTTTTATTTTACTGTTGTTTTTATGTTGGTCATTTTTGCTATGGCGTTGCTTCTCAGTATGCCTAAACCGAACTGCGTGGATGCTTTAACGCCGTATTTTCCCGCCACTTGGCTACTATAGTCGTCTGCAGTTGCGTCTCCGCTTTTTCTCAAACGCCCCCAATGTTTAACGTGCTAAGTGCTAGATGCTTTCTGCTTCTTGTGATAAGTACGCTCGAAAACTGTAACGGGAATAGAGACTCTGCATAGTTAGGGTCAGGCGGTTCATGCGTATTTTTCCGTTTTTCCTGCTCTATGTATGAGCTGCGTTTTTTTGACACAAACCACTTTATTGTTCTTCCGAGTCCTTCTTCAAAGCCCACGTTTGGCTTCCACCCTATCAAAGTTTCTCTCTGTTTGTATTTGGGCATCGTCTTTTTGGGTCATCATTCGGCAACGGATGAAATTCTATGGTTGATGTGCATTTTGTTATTTCTTTAACTTTCTTCACCAACTCAAATATAGAGACTTCTTGAGTGTTGCCAACGTTTACAACTTCTCCCTTAGCCTGCGAGCTTGCCGCCAACAACATTAACCTTGTTACAGCCTATCTATTACTTTTATTTGTAGACTTTCTTCCGATGCTCAGTATCATAGAGCATTATTATTTTCTCATCTTCATTTATCTCGTAGATGATTCTGTAGTCGCCGACTCTAAGTGACCACTTACCCGCAAGATTTCCACGCAAAGGTTTGCCAACACAGGGGTCAGTTTCAAGCATTTTTATTGTTGAATCTATTCTCCTTTTTATTTGTATGTCAAGAGCTCGAAAATCTTTTTCAAAAGTCCTTGTGACTCGAAGTTTATATTTCTCCAGCTTCTTTCAGCTCCCTGAGGAATTCATCGTAGTCTCTAACTCTTCCAGCTTTGACATCTTTTTCTGCTTGCTTTAAACATGACATAGCTTTTTTATCTTCCAATATGCTGAAAGTCTCAACTACTTCCTCAAGCAGGCTGCTCACCTTCACAAGTAGAGCCCTATCGTTATCGGTCAAGAGAACACCTTCAGGCATGAAATCACCACATATTACTTGGTAACTTTATATTTTAACATATTTATCTAACTTTCCCAAAATGACCCCATTACATCGCTAATTCTCCTCATGCTCACAACCTAAAATCAATTTACGTTAATCATATTACCTCACAAACATAATAGATTTGGCACCTTCGCTGAAATATACTAACAAGCTGTAACATTAATCTAAAGACAAAGTAGTAGTTACAGAACTTAATGCTGCCCACTTATTTTTGTGAAAACCACGTTACCGTTCTCTTTTGTCCTTCTTCAAAGTTCACGGTTGGTTTCCACCCTACAAGCTTTTCTAGTTTGCTTGTGTCTGGGCAACGTCTTTTCGGGTCGTCTTTGGGCAGTGGGTGAAATTCTATGGTTGATTTGCATTTTGTTGTTTCTTTGACTTTCTTGGCTAACTCAAGTATGGTGGCTTCTTGGGTGTTGCCGACGTTTACTACTTCTCCTTTAGCCTTCGGGTTTATCATCAGCAACATTAACGCTGTTACCGTATCTGTTATGTAACAGAATGACCGCGTCTGCTTTCCATCACCATAGACCGTTATGGGTTGATTAGTCAAAGCCTGCAAAGCAAACGCGACATGGCTATGCCATATCTTGTAAACATTTATACGTATCGTTTACGTATAATTGTAAACAAGGCTGAAGGCAATGACAGAAATAGTCTCAACACGGGTTCCTGATAACATGGCTAAGGACCTGGAGGAAATCGAAAAGGAAGAAAAAGCTGACCGTGCCACTGTGGTAAGAAAACTCTTGGCAAAGGCCATCGCTGAGTGGAAACTTGAAAGGGCATTGGCGCTCTATAGCAGCGGAAAAGTAACTCTTTGGAAAGCTTCAAAGATCGCAGGTTTGTCCCTCTGGGAGATGATGGAGATAGTAAGGGACAGAAAGGTTTCTTTCCAGTATGCCTATGAGGATTTCCGCGAAGACTTCGAGAAAGCTTTGAAGGAAAAATGATGCGTAAGCCGCTGATCTTCGACTCGACTCCACTGATTTACTTAGCCAAATCTTCTTTAGCAGAGTTTGTCAAAGACATCCCCGGAGAAAAATTCACCGCGGCGAGTGTGTTTGACGAAGTAGTCCGAGAAGGCAAAAAGAAGAGGGCGCCCGAAGCATCGCTTTTAGAAAGCTTGTTCAAAGAGAAAATAATCAATGTTCATAACCTTAGCAACAATGGATACCTCAAGTATGTGAAGGAAATGTCTGCAGAAAGTGAAATGCAACCGCTACATGAAGCGGAGGCAGAAGTTCTTTGCTTAACTAAGGAGCTGAATGGAATAGCTATAGCCGACGACCAAGTCGCCAGGTTCGTTGCAAGGCTTCTGGGGATAGAACTCCACGGCACAGGATACATCTTGGGCAAAATCTTCGCCTCCGGAAAAATCGAAAAGGAAAAGTTGATAGAAAAGGTTAAGGAAATGCGTGATGGCGGATGGTACGTGTCGGCTGAAGATTACTTAAAAATAATCGAGTACCTCAAGAGCCTTTAAGATCTTAGTCTTTGTCATTTGTTGTCGTCAGCTGCAGTTTTTAGGACTTAGGACTTAAAGAGCAAAGCAGCAAGGGTGACTCAGGAAGCACTTCTTCCTCGTTAATCTGTTAGCAAGCACTTTCGCATACTTATAAGAACACTTTGACTCAGATGTAATATCTCTTATTTTGAAGATGGTCTTGCCTTTCTCAGATAGAGACGATAATAGTAGACTCTCGTTTCTAGTCAACCCAGCTCTTACATTTTCTGTATAGCTTGCGTCTATCTTGCTTACCAGCAATACACAAAATATAATATTTCTTTATAAATCCATTGTTGAAGCCCTCGTAAGAGTCAGCTTCCGAGATCTCCGCATAAAACTCACCCATTCTAGAGAACCCAAGAACACTTCACCCGGCTCAAAACATTAAACATGCACTTCTCAGTCCAATTCAAATTCAATCAGCGCACTCTCGATTGATGGACAAACCATGGCAAACTTTCAGGAGGAGGCAACTCGATAAATCTAAAGATGTTGAAGCAGAAGACTGATTAGTCGCCCTAGAAAATATAGTAGTGGGCATCTATTGGTTAAAGTTTCCGTCAATAGATTCGTTTCAAGCCGTATCGAGACCATTAGAAACGAGGTTGAGGCAGAGACTCAGAGGCTTCGAGAGAAGACCCTTAATACGCTTGAGGAAATCTTCAAGGTAGCAGCCAAGGTAGCCAGAGGCAAAATAAGACACCAGAGAATCAACGGAAAAATGGTTCCGATAAGCCTC
>Ga0187870_1002700_pt1 | contig 14461 bp, 10 predicted proteins | sample June2016WEW_13_1_3_FD_132974 | JGI IMG/M metagenome (GOLD analysis project Ga0187870, IMG submission 132974) | Peatland microbial communities from SPRUCE experiment site at the Marcell Experimental Forest, Minnesota, USA - June2016WEW_13_150 | ecosystem: Environmental > Terrestrial > Soil >... | reverse complement strand
CTTCTGCATTTGTCAAAGAACGAACGAATGAACTCATGGAGGGATCCTTTCTCTCTGGCTCCCTCAAATCTGCACAATCTAACTCTAAAGTACAAGATTACTTTTTAGAATCGGCACTAGGTAAGCGAATTCAATGATACGCGAAGCAATCCAAAAACTGGCATCCCGCGAAAACCTTTCCAGGCAGGAGTCGTTCGAAACCATGAACGAAATCATGTCTGGGAATGCCTCCGAAGCTCAAATCGCATCCTTCTTGATGGGTTTGAGGCTGAAAGGGGAAACAATTCCCGAGATCGCCGGTTGTGCTCAATCGATGCGGGATAAATCTGTTCCTATCCGAAGTAAGCACGCGAACATCATTGATACATGTGGAACGGGTGGAGACAGTTCGGGTACGTTCAACATCTCTACATGCGCGGCGATCGTTGCCAGCGGTGCGGGGGCAAAGGTTGCGAAGCACGGGAATCGTGCAGTTTCGAGCCAGTCAGGAAGTGCGGATGTGCTTCGCGCTCTTGGTATAAATCTGGAGATTTCGCCTCAAAGGGTCACAGAGATCCTCGACGAGGTCGGCATCACATTTCTCTTCGCTCCTCAACTTCACGCTGCAATGAAATTTGCCGTTCCGGTTCGAAGAGACATGGGGATCAGGACAATATTCAATATTCTCGGCCCGCTGACGAATCCCGCTGGCGCCCGTCGGCAGCTGCTGGGGGTTTTCGATCCGTCGCTGACTGAAGTGCTCGCAGGTGTGCTCAAGGAGCTCGGATCTGAACACGCCCTGGTTGTCCACGGCGAAGGAGGACTGGACGAACTCTCTACGCTTGGCTGGACAAAGGTCAGCCAGTTGCGGAATGGCGAGATCACGACGTACGAGTTGAGGGCAGAATCGCTTGGTATCCGACGTGCAAGCGCTGAAAGTCTTCGTGGTGGGGAAGCACAGGTGAACGCAGGCATAATCATCGCAATTCTCGAAGGCAAAGATAGCCCAGCCACGGATATCGCAGTTCTGAATGCAGGCGCGGCGCTCACAGTTTCGGGAGTCGCAGGAGATTTGAAAGAGGGGATCGCTCGAGCGCACGATTCTATTTCGGGCGGCGCTGCAATGAAAACATTGAACCAGTGGAAAGAGGCATCACACAGCTAATGCGTGACGTGAACGTGAACCGAAACATATTGAAAGATCTCCTTGTGCGGTGGGGCCTTCTCAAGACGAAATTGTCGGAAGAAGACCTGAAGCAAGTGCTCGAAGCCAGCACGATCAGCGGGGCGATCGACAAGACCGAACATGAACTGATCAAGAGTATCCTTGAATTCACCGACACCACGGTGAAGGAGATCATGGTCCCGCGCCCCGACATCGTGGCGCTCGATATTTCGATGCCGCGCGAAGTGCTGGTTCGGAAAGTCATTGATGAAGGGTATTCACGGCTTCCCGTCTACAGGGAGAATATCGATCACATCATTGGGATCATTTACAGCAAGGACCTCTTGAGTTTGCTCGAACACCGTGATCTCATCCTGCTGCAGGATATCATTCGCCCTGTCTTTTTTGTCCCCGAGTCGAAGAAGATCAGCCAGCTGTTGCGGGAATTCCAGCAGAGGAAGGCCCACCTTGCAATTGTGACGGACGAAAATGGAGGGACTGAGGGTATCGTTACCATGGAGGACATTGTCGAGGAAATTGTCGGCGAGATCCACGATGAGTATGATGAAGTCGGCAAAACGATCGAACCGGCGAAAGACGGCTCGGTGATTGTCGATGCCCGGCTGAGTGTGAGCGATTTCAACAGACAGTTTTCCCTCGATCTTCCGGAAGCTCCCGAATACGAGACCGTGGCCGGATTCATTCAAAAAGCTCTTGGTCGGCTTCCAGAGGTTGGAGAAAGCACGACGTTCAATGACATTCAGATCACAGTTCTTTCAAAAACCGCTCGCCGAATCCGGCAGGTGCGGATTCAGCGTTTAGTGAGCAGAGCTCCAGGTGGGGAGCCTCAATCGTGACCATTCTCGACACGATTCTTGACGACAAACGCAAAGAAGTGGCCGAATCGAAACGGAGCTTGGGGATTGTGCAGATCGAAGGCATAGTGCGTGATGCCGCTCCACCGCGACCTTTCAAGAAATCACTGGAGCAAGTCCCTTTCGCTCTCATTGCTGAGATCAAGAAGGCTTCTCCGTCGCGGGGCACTCTCCTGAAGGATTTTGATCACAGAAAGCTTGCGATCGAGTTTCAATCCGGTGGCGCCAGTGCGTTGTCGGTGCTTACTGACAGGAAGTACTTCGGGGGAGATCCGTCGTTCATTCGTGATGTGAAAGAGGTCGTCAATCTTCCTGTCCTCCGGAAGGACTTCATTCTTGACGAGTATCAAGTCTACGAATCACGCGCAATTGGAGCTGATGCCATTTTGCTGATTGTTCGGGCGCTGTCGCCTGCGGATCTTAAGCGTCTTTATGATTTGGCTGCTTCCCTCGGAATGGGGATCCTCGTTGAAACGCATACGGAGGTAGAAATAGAGATCGCGAATTCCATTGGGGCCGAGATCATTGGCATCAACAATCGCGATCTTGGCACGTTCGAGGTGAACATCAAGACATCTGTAGATCTTTGTTCGCATATCGACAAGCGGGCCATTGCCGTCAGCGAGAGTGGAATCACTTCTGGACGTGATGTGCTGACACTGCAGAGTGCAGGCTTCAAAGCAGCATTGGTGGGGGAGGGAATTGTGACCCGGGAAGATCGCACATCGGCAGTACGGGAACTTATTCCGAGGTAACATGCAGCAGGATCTTTTTGTAAAGATATGCGGCATTACGAACAGCGAAGATGCGCACCATGCCGTGCGGTGTGGAGCGGATGCCATTGGGTTTATCTTCTTCGAACAAAGCCCGCGGTTCATTTCTCATCGTCGCGCAGCGGAGATCGTCAAGAGCCTCCCCGAGCATATCTCGAAGATTGGAGTGTTCGTCAACACGGATCTCAGGTTTGTCCGCGATATCGTCAAGCACGTCAACCTGAGCGCGGTCCAACTACTGGGGAATGAAGGGCCCGACGACCTCGTCAATTTTGAAACCAGTGTCATCAAGGTCTTCCGAGTCGGACGCAACTATGACGTCGAAGTGATGAAGAACTACATTGTAGATGCATTTCTGCTTGATGCGATGAAGGAAGGAGCCTTTGGGGGAACAGGGAAGACGTTTGATTGGAACATCGCCGTCAAGGCGAAGGAGTATGGACGAATTATCCTTTCCGGGGGACTTACGCCGGACAATGTTGAAGATGCCGTTCGTTTTGTCCGGCCATACGGAGTGGATGTCAGCAGCGGTGTAGAAGCATCGCCCGGGAAGAAAGATCCTGCAAAAGTGCGCGATTTCATTGCACGCGCAAAGAGTATTCCAGTATCCTATCGTGACGATGAGCAACTCTAAAAAGTACATCGGTACCCTGCCGGACCAGCAGGGACATTTCGGAATCTTCGGCGGCCGGTACATACCCGAAACCCTGATTCCTGCTGCCGAGGAACTCACCCGGAAGTATCTTGAGTTAAAGGACGATCCAGCGTTTCAGGACGAGGTGAAGTACTATCTGAAGTACTTTGTCGGCAGACCCACACCGCTCATGTTCGCCGAGCGCTTGACTGAGCGTTGCGGCGGACCCAAGATCTATTTGAAACGCGAGGACCTGTGCCATACAGGCGCCCACAAGGTCAACAATACGGTGGGCCAGATACTTATTGCCCGTCGCCTCGGCAAGAAGAGGATCATTGCTGAAACAGGGGCAGGACAGCATGGCGTTGCTGTTGCCACGGTTTGTGCACGCTTCGGGCTGGAATGTATCGTTTACATGGGGGAAGAGGACATAGCCCGGCAGTCACCCAACGTCGCAAGAATGAAGCTCCTTGGTGCCGAGGTTCGGGCTGTCAAGACCGGAAGCCGTACGCTGAAGGACGCTACCAGTGAGGCAATCAGGGATTGGGTGACGAACGTCGAAACGACATTCTATATCATCGGTTCCGTTGTTGGGATGCATCCCTATCCAATGATCGTCCGTGACTTCCAGAGCGTCATCGGAAGGGAGACCCGCGAGCAAATCCTTTCCGCTGAAGGTCGTCTTCCATCCTCGATTGTGGCATGTGTCGGAGGAGGGAGCAACGCAATGGGGATCTTCTATCCGTTCCTCGACGAGGCGGACAAGATCCGGATGATAGGAGTTGAAGCGGCTGGGCTCGGGATATCCACCGGTCACCACGCTGCCCCCTTGTCGGCCGGGTCCCCGGGAGTGCTACACGGGGCTATGCAATATCTCCTGCAGGACGATCAAGGGCAGGTGAAGATCGCGCATTCGATATCCGCAGGTCTTGATTATCCAGGTGTCGGTCCCGAGCATTCGTATCTTAAGGACCAGGGATTGGTCCACTACGTATCCGTGACCGATGATGAAGCGCTGGAGGGTTTCCGGGTTCTTTCCCGGCTTGAGGGAATTCTCCCGGCGTTGGAATCATCTCACGCGATCGCACACGTCTTGAAGACCGCTCCAAAAGAGTCTTCTCAGGATGTGGTCGTGGTAAATCTCTCCGGGAGGGGGGACAAGGATCTTGCTACGGTCATGAAGGCGTTCGGACTGTAATTCTATTTCCTGCTGCTACCTCTTCGAAAATCGTCAGCACTTCTCTCGCTATGTCGAGCGCGGAGAACTGTTGTGCCCACCTGAGACCTGCCTGCGACAATTTCATTCGTACAGAATCGTCCGTCAATAACGTCGTAAGTTGTACTGCGACCTCATCGATGTCATTTGGATCAACAAGGATTCCTGCATTTCCCACAGCTTCAGGTAGCGATGATGCATTCGATGCGAGGACCGGCGTACCACACGCCATAGCTTCGAGGGGAGGAGATCCAAAGCCCTCGTAGACAGAAAGGTATGCGAACACAGAAGCCATGCTGTAGAGACCCTCGAGACTACGGCGATCGACATACCCTGTTATCCGGATCCTATCTGACATCCCCAAGGATTCAATCTCTTTCATGATGTCGGCAGAATACCATCCTGGTGCTCCTGCCAGAATCAAGGCGTACTGGTCGCGAAGTTCCTTGGGAAGTCTGGCGTATGCTCTCGCGAGACCGCCGACATTTTTACGAGGCTCAAGAGTTCCGACGTACAAAATAAACTTGTCCGGCAGATTATGGGCCTTTCGGATGCCCTCGATTATCTCCGGATCGGTCACCGGTCGGAACTGTTCTCCAAGCGGTGGGTAGATGACGTTGATGAGCTTCGGTTCAAGATCGTAGAACCTGAGGATATCCTTTTTGGTGGCTTCCGAATCGGCGAGGATTCGATCAGCAACCCGGACGGCGTTTCCAACGAAAAGACGTTGCCAGAGCCTCATTTTAAGCGTAAATGTCTCGGGGTAAATGAACCCAACGAGATCATGAAGTGTAACAACGATTCTCGTGCGGGATTTCGATCTCCCTCTGCCAAGCCGAAGGAGAGGCAGCACATACGCAGGACAGAAATAGATGTCGACGCGGTTTGTTTTCAGATAGCGAGGTAAAACAAAATTCTCCCAGAAGCGATTGGGCCCCATCCCGGCATAACGTGTGACCATGATCTTTCTAAGGTTGGGACCTGCAATGCCGGGGTCGTCCTCGAGAAGGAATAATGTATAGGTGTTCTTCTGGTCAAGTTGTAGCAGTGCGTGGACCAGGCGCTCGGCATAGTAGCCGACGCCTGTTCGGTTTCGTACAATTGTTCGACCGTCGATCGCAATATGCATGGCTTCTGAATCAGCTAGAACTTGACTGGCGACTTCAATGAGAGAAAGAGCGATTTGATTTCTTTGAACGTCAATACTCCGAACAGTAGCAGCGCGATGAAGTAGATGAGGACGCTTCCCACGAGCAGCACGAGGACATGCACATTGGGTTTCAGGAGGAGGAGTGGCAGTACGGTGACAGACGCCGCAAGAACTTTCAGAATTTGAGAGATCGGGACCGAGGACGAGATTTTCTTCCTCATCTTTACGAACAGGAACCCGAAGCCCAGGAGAGCTGTCAGCACGGTGTTGATCGAGGCTCCGAATTGTGCATACTTCGGAACCACAATGAGATTCGCGATAATGTTGAACAAAGCGCTGAGGATCGTCACTTTCAAAACATAGGTCTGCTCGTCAATGGCGCCGAGCGTATTGCTGTAGAAATTGGTAAGAAAAACGACAGGAAGAAACCAGACGAGAACCGACAGGCAGTCGGCGGTCGCCGCGAACTCCGGAGCGAAGAGGAACCGGACGATTTCTCGGGAGAGCAGCGTGGTAATGATGGCAATCGGAAGCGAGATCATGAGTAATTGCACGACGCTCCGGCGGACCACACTTTCGACCTCAGCCTTTCGCTCCTTATAGTTCTGGCTGGCAAACGGAAAAACCGCTCCCGTTATTGCCAGGCCGAACATCGTCAGAGGGAAGATGAGGTTGTAGGCGGCCCTGTAAATGCCCGCGGCATCGTCACCGATGTACTTCGAAATAAGAACCGTATCAAAATTGAAGTAGATGGAAGAGAAAATGGTGGCGAGCGCAAACGGGAGGCCCCCTTTGAGCATGGACATCATATGGGCAAAATCGCTGACGAGAATGGTGCGAGTGAATTTCTGCCGGACCAGAACGTGCGTCAGGGAGACGAACACGATGTTCACGACGGCAAGCACTGCGAGAAGCGACAGAAGGCCGGTGTCCATCGAGATTGATACCACGATCACGATGAACTCGGCCACGCGTGCCGATGACAACATCCCGGTTTCGTAGCCAACCCTGTTGATCGCGCGGAAGAATGACGCAAACGTTGTCCAGTACGTCCGAAGCAGGGTAATAAGACCGGCGAGGACGACCATGAAGAAGCGGTCGGAGCCGAATGAATCAAGCACCCCCGTGGTAAGAGACATGAGAAGAAAAACAAGAAACGTCAGAAAACCCTTCCATGAAAGGACTGCGCCGAGCTGTTTCGGAATCTCCTGTTCGCTGAGCCGTGGGACCTCGCGCATGAGGTACGTGTCCATGCCAAGATCGCACAGCGGGATGAACAATGCTGTGAGAGCAAAGGCGTAGTTGTAGACTCCGAACAACTGCGTCCCAAGATACTTTGCCAGAAGGATGAACGAGACGAAGGCGAGAGATTTTGTGAAGATGTGAAAGATGAACAGAAGGACGGAATTTCTCAGAACAGCGGTGCTCTCGATTCTCGGTGGTGCTGCCGGAGGTGAGGCCATGGAAAAGAGCAGTTCTTTCGAATTCGTACTGATCGTGGTTTAATCCATCAATCACGTGATGTGACTGGCTGAAAATACCGAATTTGGAATGCTGAATCAAGGACATTGCTTGAGTTTGGGGCATCGGGTCGTTATATTCACGGTCGAAACCACTAGGGAGTTGTCTCACACCCGCCACGATTATGGCTAAGATCGCCATCGACGCCCGCAAATACTTCGATTATGGGATAGGAAGTTATATCCAGAACCTCGCATCGGTCTTGTCAGGCCTCCACACGATGCACGAGTTCACGCTGATTGCGGCTTCTGCCGACATTGGCAGAATCGAGGCACCTGATGGCTGGAGTAAGGAACGATCGGACTATGGGAAATACTCAGTTGGGGAGATAGCATTTCTTGGAAGAAACGCACTTGCGGCAGGGGCTGAGTTATTCCACGAGCCTCACTATACCTTGCCATCGGGGTTGAAAGGGAGATCTGTTGTTACGATCCATGACCTCACCCATCTGAAAGTTCCGCAATACTTCTCGATTCTTCAACGAGGGTATGCCGCGACGATGATGCGTTATGCGGTCCGAAACGCAGGAGCGATTATTGCCATCTCGCAAAAGACGAAAGATGATCTTCTTGAGGCATTTCACCTCGAGGAAGATTCTGTAACAGTGGTCTACCTCGGAGTTCGTCCCATCTTCCGGCAGCTGGAAGACAAAAGTTCCATCGAGCTCTTGCGTGCGTCCCGCGGTCTACAGAAGCCGTTTGTGCTCTTTGTCGGCAACGTTAAGCCTCACAAGAACATCCCGACACTTCTCAGCGCATTCGCACAGGTTCAGGCCAAAGTCGGCGACCTTGATCTTGTGTTTGCTGGGAGCGCTTGCCTCGTCGACCCGACGTTGGCAGAGCAGGCCCGTAAGCTTGGGATCACAGGCTCGATTCATGATCTCTATCAAGTCTCTGAGTCCGAGCTGGTCGCCGCCTACAACGCGGCCGAAGTCGTCGTGCTCCCGTCGTTCTACGAGGGCTTCGGTTACCCTCCACTCGAATCGATGGCTTGTGGTACGCCAGTGGTTGTTTCCACCGGCGGAGCGTTACCGGAAGTGGTGGGAGACGCGGCGGTGATCGTTGATCCGTTGAGGCCGGAAGAGCTTGCCGAGGCCATACGCAAGATCCTTGAAGACTCTCAAAAACGTGCTACGCTGATTGAGAAAGGGAAAAAGCGCGCTGCCGCCTTCTCATGGCAAAAAACGGGGGAGCAGACGTTGATGATCTATGAGAAAGTGCTCGACCGATGCCGCCACGCCTGAAAAGAATTGGGATTTTTGGTGGATCATTTGATCCCCCGCATCTGGGGCATTTGGTTATCGCTGAGCTCGCAAGGCGCACGCTGAAGCTTGATGTTGTGTACCTCGTGCCGGCATATCAGCCACCACATAAAGCAGGGAGGCATGCCTCGACTGCCAGAGATCGTCTGGCTATGACGAGGCTCTCGGCGCGCGGCAATCCCAGATTGCGGGTGTCCGACATTGAAATCAGGAGACGGGGAGTTTCATACACGGTAGATACCGTCAAGGCTTTTCATCGGAGGTTTCCGTCCGCTGATCTCTTCCTTATTGTTGGGGGTGACAGCTTGCAACAGTTTCATTCATGGAAAGATCCGGAACGAATCCTCCAGCTGGCTTCCCTGGCGGTCTATCGCCGGCCACAGAAGGGATCTCAACGATCGAAGACTTCAAACACGAAGTATCATCGGATCAAGGGACCTTTGATGGATCTTGCTTCAACTGACATCCGCAGGCGATTACTTGAAGGGAAAGCAATCGACGAGATGGTGAGAGAAAACGTTCTGGCGTTCATCATCCGCAAACGACTGTATCAGAGTTCAACCCAAAAGTGATGGATATGAAATCGACAGTTTCTTCGGACGACATAGCGAAGATTGTCAATACAGACCACTATGATCCATTCACCGTCCTCGGTGCGCACATCCTGGAAGTGAAGGGAAAAAAGGGTGTCGCGATCAGGGCATTTCTGCCTGACGCGGAATCGGCTGAAGTTATCGAGCTGAAAGGAGAAACGGAGTCCGCTGTTCATCCGATGATGGCCGTTGGTGATGCCGGTTTCTTCGAAGCCTTCATTGCCGGAAGAGAAGAGGTTTTTCTGTACAAACTCCGGCGTCATTCTCCAGGTGGTGAAGTTGCGACGTTTTATGACTCGTACACGTTCCTTCCTACGCTCACCGAATTCGACCTGTATTTGTTCAACGCGGGTGACCATCATAGGATTTATGAGAAGCTTGGAGCGCATTACGCAGAAGTCAGCGGTGTCGGCGGCATTCAATTCGCCGTCTGGGCGCCTGGTGCCCGGAGCGTGAGCGTAATCGGGAGTTTCAATGGGTGGGACCGACGCAAGCACGCCATGAGGGTGCTGGGATCATCAGGTGTGTGGGAGATCTTTATTCCAGGTTTGCCTGAAGGAGAACTCTACAAGTTCCAGATCAAGACCCCGAGCGGTGCAATCCTGGATAAGTCCGATCCGTACGGTTTCGAGATGGAATTACGCCCCAGCACGGCGTCAAGGGTCAACCTGCTCGGTGGATTCGAGTGGCACGATGACGCGTGGATGAACAATCGACCGGGGGCCAATCCGTTTGCCAGTCCTATCTCAGTGTACGAAGTTCATCTCGCATCCTGGGCTCGCGTGCCTGAAGAAGGGAGTCGCTGGCTGACTTACCGGGAGCTTGCGCATCAGTTAGTTGACTACGTTACCAAGCGCGGCTTCACACACATAGAGCTCATGCCCGTAATGGAGCATCCATTAGACGCCTCGTGGGGATACCAGGTTACCGGCTATTTTGCGGTGACGAGCAGGTTCGGTAAACCTCAGGATTTCATGTATTTGATCGATCACTGCCATCAGAACGGAATTGGCGTATTACTCGATTGGGTTCCGGCGCATTTTCCGAAAGATCCCTACGGTCTCGGCTTCTTCGATGGCACGCATCTCTACGAGCATTCCGATCCGCGTAAAGGCGAACATCAGGATTGGGGGACCTTCATTTTCAATTACGGTCGTTATGAGGTAAGGAATTTTCTTATTAGCAATGCATTGTTCTGGCTCGATAGGTTTCATATTGACGGACTTCGAATCGATGCCGTTGCTTCGATGTTGTATCTCGACTATTCCAGGCGTGAGGGGGAGTGGATACCGAACCAGTATGGAGGCCGGGAAAACATCGATGCAATCCAATTCCTGAAACAACTCAACGGCATAGTCCATCACTACTTTCCCGGCACCCTCATGATTGCAGAAGAATCGACAGCGTGGCCGGGCGTGACGAACAGCCTGGATCACGGTGGTTTGGGGTTCGACTTGAAGTGGAACATGGGTTGGATGCACGATATGCTGGAGTACTTCTCAAAAGACCCGATTCATCGCGCATACCATCACCGTAATCTTACATTTGCACTGCTCTACGCATTCAGTGAACGGTTCCTGCTCCCCCTGTCTCACGATGAGGTAGTCCATGGCAAGCGGGCGCTTCTCGACAAGATGCCCGGCGATCTCTGGCAGAAGTTCGCGAACCTGCGATCGCTGTTTGGATTGATGTATGCATTCCCCGGTAAGAAATTGCTTTTCATGGGGGACGAGATCGCTCAGTGGGTGGAATGGAATCATGAAGCATCTCTTGATTGGCATCTGCTTTCGCATGATTCGCACCTTGGGGTGCAGCGACTGATTGACGGTCTGCACTTGCTTTACAAAACCGAAAAGGCACTGCATGAGGTCGATTTTGAGTACCGTGGGTTCGAGTGGATCGATTTCCAGGATAGTGCCAGCAGCGTGATTGCGTTCGAACGAAAGGCGCGCCAACCAGATGACAGGATTGTTGTCGTGTGCAACTTCACACCTGTTCCGAGATACGGCTACCGTGTTGGAGTCTCGCAACCCGGAACCTATGTGGAACTTCTGAATACTGACTCTCTCTACTTTGGAGGAAGTAACCTCGGTAACAGCGGTGAGCTCATGGGCGAAGAGATACCTTTCCATCACCATCCGGCTTCTGTGAGTCTGACATTGCCGCCATTGAGTGTCCTGTATCTCAAACGGAAAAGGTAGGATTCGGGAGCATTCAGCCTCCTTGAAGAACGAGCATATGAGGCTTCATTCTTTTTTCAGACCGCAAAGATTCTCTACACGACATATTGAAGTGGATCATCTTCGAGAAATCGAAAAGCCCGACCGGCGAACGCCAATCGGGCTTTTTTATTTTGAATGGAATCGTGAATCTACGTGTTGATTACGATTTCCTTGCGAACATAGGACCCTTGCGGCACATCTCCGGCAAAGGGTACTGCAAGAATCAGATGATTTCCGTCATGAGCCATCACACGAGCGCCTTCCACGCTTCGCGCAGTGCGAGAGTGATCGAAAATATCCAGCATTGCATCGTCGCCTGCTTTTCCCTCGAGGGTCAGAACATACGATTTGCCGCGCCAGGATTCATTGATGATTCGAATTCCGCTTGATGTCTCTCCGTGACGGACATGAAGGACCGGTGGAATGACGGCCAATCCTTCTGCGTGCCGTATGCGGATTACGATCTTCTTATCCAATTTCGCCTCGATCAGAGGCAATTTCCGAAAATCGTTCACGAAAACGTCTGAATCAAAGTGTTTTGATCCAATGCTTATGCCGAGGACCCTTGTGCCGAGAGGGAAGAAGGGCCTGAGAGATAACAAGATTCTTCTGTGAGATTTATTTCTCGCTGCGGCTGAACGAAGAGAACCCGTGTATATCGTTTCCTTTTCCATTCGCTGCATGTTCAGATCGAATCGCTGATCGCCAACACGGATATTCTTAACCTGAACCTTCTTCCAATGTGGGGAAAAATATGGTGCTATCCGAACAGTTCGCTTCGTAGCGTCGGCTTGAATGCCAAGCATTCCTTCGAGGAGTGGCTGAACCACCATCGACTGGGACCAAGCCTGATGGGAGCAAACACCAGCCGGTTGGAACTTTTCCCCATGCAGCACCTCTTCCATGTTCCCGGCGCTGAATTGGTCAAACAGGACGACATTGCCCAGAAGATGCATAGTCCCCTGCACAGGACGGTCATGGGAGAACTCAGCCAGCGCTGCCCATCCTGTGAACAGCGGCCAAATACTGCCGTAGTGATATCCTGTAGGATCGAAGAGGCGATCGTTTTTGCCGACAATCCGCACGCCCCAATCAGCGGAGAAATTGGCACTCGCATATTCGTCGAGGCTGTGTTGCGCATTCTCTTCATCTGTGCATCCGAAGTACATTCCCACTGTAGGAAGAACCGTTCGCTCCTCCCGGTAACTTCCGTCGGACTGCTTCGAGAAATTGTAGAATCCGGTGACCGGATTCCAGAATTCTTCTTTCAACACTTGGCGCACTGTTTTGGATTCAAGCCTCCATTGTTTCGCGAGACGATTCTCCTTCAACAGCTCTGCAACCTGTGCGCTTTCTGTCAGCGCAGCTGACCAACAGGAAGCGAGATAATGTTCGGAGTGTGAAGGGAAGAGCTGTCCTCCTTCGACCCATCCATGTCCGACGTTTGTGTTCTCTATCAAATGATCGCCATCGGTGTCCGTCGAAAAGCAGAACTCGATAGCCTTGAGCACCTTCGGAAACTCTTGAGCTGCAAATCCCCGGTCGCCCGAGACCCTCACATATCGTCCCATAAGAATGAGATAGAGCGGGGTGGAATCAGCCGCGTCGTAGTGTGCGTAGCCACTGGTGGTCAATTCATGCAGGATCTTGCCGTCGGCGTCCTGGTGCCTGCCAAGGAATTCAAGTACTGCTCTCACCTTCTCGTGCTCGCCGGCAGAAAGTGCCGCCAGGCCGGTCCACACGCTGTCCCGACCGAAATACCAGGCGTATCCGGGTCGTCCACTGACAGAGTGGCCTCCGTTCCATCCTGAACTGCTGAGTCCGTAGCCGGCCATGAATGAGCGTCCAAGAGTAGGAGTCTCAACGAAGAGCTTATCCAATCCAGCGACAGACCAACGATACGCGTTGTTGAGTTGCTCATCGGGTGACACGATTTGCGTAGTGGACTTCAAAGCGCTTCGGAAGCGCGCGGATTGCCTTCGTAGTGAAACCCCGGGGCGCCGGATGATCGATCGATATGCTTTGATTGATTCTTGAAGGCTTTGGCCTGACCCGGCAAATGCGAATGTACATTGACCGGACCGCGGGGTTACTGAGACGCTCAATCCTACGGCAACGACAGCCTCCTGAGTCTCGCGCCCTTGAAGGTGTTCGTTTTCCAAAGCGACTTCCGAAAACTGCCCGATCAGCCACTCCGTTGGTCGCAGAGAAGAGCCGAGCACAGATGATATGTCTCCGGCGACGTCGGTGGCGATTCCGGCGTGAAGTCCTTCATCCCAGGCAAATCGTAAAGAGCCGGACGCGCGTTCACTGACAGGCCACATAAGTCTGAGATCCATGCGGGCTGAAATCACAATTTGCACAATCTCCTTTGACCTGACCTGGTAATGAATCGCTCCGCATGGATGAGTGAGATCAGCGAAGGTTGTTTCTTCAATGATTGCATTGTCGAGTTCATATCGTCGTTTTAGCGATTCCGGTTGGATAGTAGTAAGGGGTGCGAGTTCATGGCTCCATCGGGGGGCGGACATACCAACCTTGAATCGGACTTTTAGATTCTCGAGAGTTCTGATAGGGTGGCACCACACTTCGGTCATTCCACCTCGCTCTCCGCCCATCAACAGTATCCTGCGACCAGACAGGTTGAAGAACTGTTCGTCGAGATCCGGCGACAAAAAATCACGATAGAGCGCCAAGTCGCTGCGCCTTCCAGGGAGTCTCTGAGTATCACGTGCGAGGACACTGCTTGTGTGTTTGAACTCGGCAACACTTTGAGGCCCAAAACTCCAATGCATCCGCGATCTGTGGTTTGCCCCGCGATGACGGTGTGTGGATTGACGTCGCTGAGACGTGAGATACGAGAAGCAATTTGATGTGAAACGTTCGAGCTGTTTTCTGAATCGCTGATTCGGATCTGCAAAATAGAAGTATGAACCGACTGACAGAACCCGCCCATTGCCAAGACGGTGTTCGATGATAAGACGACGCTGTTCGTTCAATTTGATGTATGCCTTTTCGACCGAGACAACTTCTCCCGCTTGAGGCAGCTGATCGTCATAGTATGACGCGGAG
>Ga0187870_1002689_pt1 | contig 14492 bp, 14 predicted proteins | sample June2016WEW_13_1_3_FD_132974 | JGI IMG/M metagenome (GOLD analysis project Ga0187870, IMG submission 132974) | Peatland microbial communities from SPRUCE experiment site at the Marcell Experimental Forest, Minnesota, USA - June2016WEW_13_150 | ecosystem: Environmental > Terrestrial > Soil >... | reverse complement strand
TCAAGACATTGCTCATGCCGACGGAGAGGTTAAGCTCTCGTCGGTGTCAATGTCCTGGGTGTCGGTCTCGCTGGCCGGTTTTCAGGTGACCATCAGTGGCCGGTTTTGGGTGACCCCCGAGGGAACTGAGCCTTTTCAAAGGGAGTGCTGCCCACCTGGAAGCCGGGCTCGCCGGTGCCAACAGTCTGAAGCGGCCGGCCATCGGGGCTGAATTGCCAGATTCGCCCTCCTTCCACTTCATTGACCCAGATGTTTCCCTCCGGATTGGGCACGCAGTTGCCGATGTCTTTCAGGCCCATCACGCCGCCGTCAATGAAAACCGACGCTTCCTTGCGCGCCAAGTCAATGGCATGGACCGCATTCCCACGGAAACAGGCGACGAGGATCTTCCCGGCAGGCGTAACAGCCACGTACCCCGGTCCGCGCAGATCGGCCGGGATGTGCAAGTCGCTTTCGGGTTGGGGAGTGGAACCTGCCGACCAGCGCAGCCGGCCGGCGGCGCCCAAGCAGCCTACCCAGTCGTTCCAGAAGTCGATCACATACTGGCGACCGGCGCTGTCGTGACAACCGAGGAGTGCGTCTCCGTTCCCCCAGATCTTGCCTTTCTGAAAGTTGACAATCCGTTCGATTCTCCACAACGCAGCCATTTCTTCGCCTTTCTCTGCGCCAATGGAAAGCCCCAGCCGGCGGCCGGCATGCGCCGCTTCGCAAGCTGTCCATTGCGAGGCTGACCTCCACTGAGTAGGACAACGTCCGATGACGGCTGTGACAGCGGGATGGAAGAATCAGGCCGGCGGCTCCAGTGAGATCGTCGTCAAAGCCCGCCGGAGCATCTCCACCTGCTCGGCCGGCTCATAGAACGGGTGGCTTCTGTAAACGCTGGCGGCAACCTTCATGTACGCATCCATCAGCTCGTCCGCCCGGTCGTCGGCGATCTCCCGGACTCTGCGCAAGTAGTCCGAGGTGAATCTGAGGTGGAGCGGATCGACGAAGCCGCCCTGAATGAACGCCTGCGTTTTCCTCACGCACTTGCAGGGACTGCCGGGATTCACGAGGCTGCAATTGCCGCGCAGGTATTCGTACAGATCGCGGCGGGCGCGCGACAGAATCTGGCGGAAGTTGACCGGTGTCACGCCGGCGATCTCTCCGCCGACCTCGTCGCCGACGCCGAAGATTTCGCCGAGGATGAAGACCAGCCGTTGGCGGCCGTCGAGACACAGCAGCGTCCCCACCATGCAACTGATCCGGGTCTCCTCAGCGAGCACCTCGACCGGAACCGGAACGGTCCGCGGGTCCGGTAGATCCAGGTCGGGAGTCCGCTCGAGCCCGCGGGCGGCGTCCTCGAACGAACAGATGGGCTCGGAGACGGCCCACCGATCCTTCTTGAGATTCAGCACGTGATTCACCGCGATGCGGTACAGCCACGTGCGAAACTTGCTGTCCCCCCGGAACGTGGGCAGAGCTTTGAGCGCCTTGATCAGAACGTCCTGCGTGGCGTCTTCGGCATCCGGGCGGCGCCACAGCATGCGGAGGGCGATATTGAAAACCCAAGGCTGATGCCGGGCGAATAGGCGTTCGAGCGCCTCCCGGTTGCCGGACCGGGCACTGGACACCAGCTCCTCATCGGGGATGTCGGCAGCGGTTTCCCGGAATGGGTTGTGCATGATGGGCACCAATGTAGCACTTGGCGTGGGCCAATGGCCACGAATCCGGGCGCCGGGCCCGAGCCGCAAGTCGAGGCTCGTCCCCCTAAGGGGTAGCCGGCAGATCGGCCGCACCTGGAAGAAACTTCTGTCGCAGAAAGTTCAAGTCGGCCAGATCGTTTTGCTGGATCTGCCACTTCAGACTACGCGAGCGGTAGGTTCGCCGCTTGTCGCCTTCGAAAAGATCGGCCAGCCGCTCGCAGGCGTTGTTGGCACACGTACGCAGCGTCGAGGACAACTGGTGGATCTGCTTCCCGCCGCGCAGTTCGGCGGCTACGGCAGCCACGAGGCCCCCAAGGCTGTCGACCTGCATCGAGCCGAACATCAGGTTCCTGTGATAGCAGGCCAGTGAGCGAACCGAAGGACGGTCGGTGGGGGTGAAGAGGGTGGGAAACCAGAGCGCGCGGCCGCGGTCGCGCGCGTAGAGAACGTCGTCATCGCCAACAGCGTGGGACGGGCACGCGCTTGCCAAGTCGGGCAGCTTCGCCTTCTCGGGATTCGGCGGCCAGCTCGTGAGCGCTTCCAGAGCGCGATGCAGGTCGGGATCGGCGTCGATTGGTTGCAGCGAGGAGTCGGACTCGGCCCTGATAATGGTGCAGAGAGTGAACGGACCTCGCTGGGGTCCCGGCTGGGCGTTCGGGCCGAGCACGGACTCTCGGAGCCACTTGAGCGCTCCGTCCACGAAGACTTGGAGGGAGAGCGGTTTAAGGCCCGCCGGAGTCTGCTGCGAGACGACGCCCTGGCGGCGCATGTTCCAGGCGATATCGACCGTCTCTTGGAGCGTGCGTGCCCCGGAGTACTTGAAGGTGAGAGCCAAAGCGATGCCGTGCGGATAGTAGTACCACTCGAGCCAGGCTGTCGCGCCCTTTCCAGCATCCACGGCGAACGGCGTCCCGCGGCGCAAGGGCACCAGGGATTTCCAGGCCTGCTTCGGACTCACTGCCGCCAGCACCGCACCGGGCAGATAGTACTTCCAGAAGAGTTGGTTCGAGTGGGCCTCCCAGGGCGGATCGAGCCGCAGCGGGTCGTCGCCGTCCAGGACGCCGCGAAACCGCTCCTGGTACTGGTCGCTCCAGGTCAGGAATTGGAACTCCGGCAACGGTTTGAGCGTGCCGCCCGGAACCCCAAGAAGGGTTTCGGACCAAATGAAGCTAGCGCGGAAATTCGTGATCGAGAGTGCCATTGACGCCCACCCCTGGCGGTTGTATCATGAAACTGACTTCTTCGACGACCTCGTGCCGCTACCGGTGCCGTCCGCGCAAGCGGGCCCATCGGGCTGGTCGCAGCGAATCGGCACGCAATCCCTTAATTGGGATGGCGAGTCGCATTTTGCGTCGTCCAGGGCGGTCGCACGTGCGGCCGCCCAAACCCATTAGTTTGCCTCCCCGACAATGATGTCGGCCTCGACGTCTGTTCTGTCTTCCTTGCGTACCTTGCGAGGTCCCGGAATCGGCTCACTATCCCAGGCGACTGCCCGCGGACACCGCTGGAGCAAACCAGCCAGCTCCGCCGGACTGGTCTCGGACGTCATCTGTTTGACCCGCTCGCGCAGGCCGTCTTCCTCCGGGATGTCCGCATACCGGATCAGAATCGCCGGGCTTACCCACGCCGGATCCGAGTCCTTCCCGTCTTTCTGGATCAAGAACCCCGGCTTGTCTCCTTTGCCCTTCAGTGTCACCCGGTCAAGAACCAGCGGGAGGCCCTGGGCTGCGAGCTTCTTCAAGCCGACAACTGGCGTGTCCCGTTCCGAAGGAGTTCGCGCTGCCTCCTTCCGTCTCTTTGTCGCCTCGACGGCCATGTAGGAGAGCGCGCCGAAGCCGATCGAAATCATCCAGACCCAGACGATATCTTCGAGGCCGTAGCGAACGAAATACCATTGTTTGGTAAAGAGCTTCGCCACGACCGCGAACAGGAGCGAGATCGCCACCGCCACCAACCAGAACTCGGGTGTGTTGATCTCCAGGAGGAGCTTCTCGTCCGCCACCTTCCTGCGCAGCAGCCCGGTGCGAAACATGAGCCCGGCGGTCACGATGAACAGCCAGCCGGGCGCGAGCAGGAAAGAGCCGAGGCCGACCGCTTTGGAAATCGCCGACTCGCCCAGGACTCCGACGGTCACCTCACGGCTCGCCACCATGGTCCTGTCCGCGGTCACCCCACCTTCGGCGGAGCGGAACTGAATGTCGAAGACCAGCAGGTACTTTCCGGGCACGACGCGGTCCTTGGCCTTTACCACGTATCCCTGGCGTGCAGTTCCGTAAGGAGAAATGGAAAGCCTGGGCTCCGTGGCAAGCTCGAGGTTCAGGAAATCCGGGTAGTTCGGGGTCACCTTTTCAATGACCACAGGCCGGCCCGTTTTATTCGTGAACAGCAGGTTGAGGCTGCCGTCGCGCGATGATTCGAGAGTTTCGAGACTGGTGGCGACCTGTACGTCCAAGAACTTCTCGGCGGGTTCGCGCTCGCGGGTCGTTACCTTGACCGATCTCAGCAGGATTTGCTTCGTGGGCCTGCCTTGAATCAGCGTGGTGTAGTCGATTCGAAAATGGAGCGCGCCGGGGACAACGTCTTCGTTCGTGCGGGAAACTCGGAGTCTCCAGGCACTCTCCGCGTACGGCGGAAGGGTGCCCGGTTTCAGGGGGGAATTGGCCGTGACTGCGAACTCGTCGCTGGCGATCCAGGAGAGGTTCACCTCGTTGAGCGACCGATCGGACGGGTTTCGGAGGACCAGCACGACGTCGGTGGGTATCTTCGGAGAAGGCAGCTCGATGGTCGCTGGGAGCACCTCCAGCTCGGGGCGGACCGTCGCCACCGTAGCTGCGAACGCAGGCAGGCACATGCAGAACGAGAAAGTCAGGCTGGCCCGCACGGCCCACCTCCCTCGGAGCATGGTAGCATAGGCCGTCGCCAGCCACGGACGCTCCCCGGTTGCGTGGGTCGTACAGGCGTTGGGAGTCTCTCTTATTCTGCCGAGCGCAACTCTGCGGGTCACTGTCCCGCTCGGCTGCCCAAGTATGAGTGTCAAAACGAAGATTGGGTTCGGTGCGCGTGCCGTGGTACTGCCCTGGACATTTTCCGAACATACCGTAGAATAAAATGCCGGGCACATCGCGGGGTCCCATCTCTCGGTTTCGATAGTAGTTCGGCTTGGCCGGCCGATTACGCACCGTTCCACGCCCGCCGGCGACCCTTTCCCACGGTCTCTGCACGCGATTTCCCGACTTTGTGAATAGCCGCGGGTGGTCGGGCGCACGAGCAGAACGTCTTTCGAAATCGAGAGGCAGCGGACGTTGCCGCCGCGCCAGGGGCGTCACGCAGCTTCGATCTGCCGTCCCACCGGCTTCCTGAGCGGTACCACCAGCGAGATCCGCTCGTAGGGCACTCGCGGGATCAGCGAACCGCGCTCGCCGCGTCTCAGTTGGACCAAGCCGTAGCGCTCCATGGTCTTCAATGTCCGGGAGAGGTTCGACTTTTGCCGGCCCGTCCGCTGTGCCAGCGCGGCCAGCGACTCGGGAGTAGATTCCGCGATGACCCGTAGCAGATCCCGATTGCGGTCTGAGAGCACCTTGGCGAAGCTCTCGGCCGAGGTGAACCACACCTGCGGCTCCTTTGGCCCAGGCTTGTACTCGCCTTTGGCGATCGCGACGGTGCGAGCCTTCATCTCCTGATACGTGGCAATACCCACACGCAGCGTCTTCATCTCAAACGACTCCCTTCTCCTTCAAGAACCTGTCCACCTCGGCCCAGAAGTCCTCGATCAAAGTGACGGCGTCCCTGAACCGGTAAGGCCGGACCCTATCCATCCGGTGCCGGTGGTCGCAGACATCCTTGGCGGCTCCACCGGGTCGCTGCGACTCCCGCACGGGATGGGCGTTATCGAACCCCACCAGCCGTCTGCCGTCCGGGCCGTGCAGAGTCAGCGAGTAGTTCAAACCATGCGGCCGCTCCGGCGAGGGTTCAACGCGCCGGACCACGAATCGCACCCAATACTCGCCCTTGGGATCCACCACGAATACCTGCCCGTCGAGGTCCAAGAGCGCATCTGCGCCACGATCCTGGTCAGACCGTGTCATCCGTCCCTAAGGTTATCATAAACTGATAACCAACCGCAAGAACTCTGTTGGAGAGGAGCATCTCAGGACAACATAGTGCGAAACGACCCCACGCGAGCCCGGAGGCCGGGTGAACGCCGCGCTGTCAAAGACCCGGCCGCGGGATAAGAATTCTCTATTGCCCCGATGCAAATTTTTTGTGGCGCGGGCAGGCCGCCATCATTAATACTGTGTTGACCCGCTCGCTTGGCTTGCGAGCCCATACTCCCCGTCGAGGTGACCACGGTGTCCTATCGGATCGTTACCGGTCTGTTATTGCTGTCCTCGGCGCTGTTTGCGCGGGCGCCCGAGGGAATTGAAGCGGAATTGGCGGCCTTGAGGGCCGCGGTGAAATCCTCCCAATCGGCCGGTGACAACGCCTGGATGCTCATCAGCTCGGCGCTGGTGCTGATGATGACGGGCCCCGGCCTGGCGCTGTTCTACTGCGGCCTGGTGCGGAAGAGAAACGTCCTCGGCACCATGATGCAGAGCTTCGCCATGATGGCCGTCATCACGCTGGTGTGGGCGGTCTGCGGGTACAGCCTGGTTTTCGGCGAGGGCACCCCCTTCATCGGGGACCTGCGCTACCTGTTCCTGCGCGGCGTTGGGGCCGAGCCGAACGCCGCGTATGCGCCCACCATTCCGCACCAGACTTTCATGATTTACCAGCTCATGTTCGCCATCATCACCCCGGCGCTCATCGCCGGCGCGTTTGCGGAACGGGTACGGTTCGGCGCCATGGTGCTGTTCTCGACATTGTGGGCGTTTCTGGTCTACTTCCCCGTGGCGCACATGGTTTGGGGCAACGGCGGCTTCCTGAATGCGTACCTGGGCGGCAAGGTCCCGGTCTTCGACTTCGCCGGCGGCACGGTGGTCCACATCAGTTCCGGCTTCTCGGCCCTGGTGACCGCACTCTACATCGGCAAGAGGCGGGGCTATCCGAGCCAGCAAATGATGCCGCACAGTATCGTCCTGAGCTTCGTCGGCGCCTGTCTGCTGTGGGTGGGTTGGTTCGGCTTCAACGCCGGCAGCGCTTTGGCGGCATCGTCGCTGGCCACCAGCGCGTTTGTGGCGACGCACTTCGGTTCCGCGGCGGGCGCGCTTTCCTGGATGCTGGCCGAGAAACTCCGCAAGGGCAAGGCCAGCGCGCTGGGCGCCATCTCGGGAGCAGTCGCCGGCCTGGCGACGATCACGCAGGGCGCGGGCTTCGTGCAGCCGTTCAGCGCCGTGCTCATCGGCCTGATCGCGGGCGCCGTGTGCTTTTACATGGTCACGGCGGTGAAGGACCGCTTCGGCTACGACGATTCCCTGGACGTGTTCGGCGTGCACGGCGTCGGCGGCCTCATTGGCTGCACCCTGACCGGCTTCTTCGCCACCCGGGCCGTCAACAGCGCGCTGAAGCTGGCCAGCGGCCAGTCCGCTCCACTCGGCGTGATTGACGGTCACTGGATGCAGGTGCCGAATCAGCTCACGGGCGCGGCCATAGGCATCGCCTTCGCGGTGGTGGGAACGCTCATTGCGCTCAAGATCACGGATCTCATCGTGCCCCTGCGAATCGCGGAGCGCGACGAGTCCACTGGAATGGACCTGACATTACACGGCGAAGAAGGGTACAATTTCGAGGCGTAGCCGTATGTACAAGATTGAAGCGATCATCCAACCGTTCAAGCTCGAAGGCGTCCGGGAGGCCCTGAAAGCCATCCAGATCGATGGCCTCACCATTACCGAAGTGCGCGGTCATGGCCGCCAGAAAGGTCACAAGGAGGTGTACCGCGGCCGGGAATACAATGTCGACCTGCTCCCCAAGATCAAGCTGGAAATGGTGATTCCCGCGGACCGCAAGGACGAGGTCATCCGGACTCTCATCGGCGCCGCGCGCACCGGCAGCATCGGCGACGGCAAGATTTTCGTCTCGGAAATCGCCGACGCGATCCGGATCCGCAACGACGATCGGGGCGAAGCGGCGCTGTAGACTACGTGGGGCGGACGATGGCCTTTTGTCGTCTGCCGGTCTCGCAGGCCACGGAAGGCGATGGCCTGCGCCACAAAACGCCCCCGCAATCATCTGTAACATCTGGGGTCTGGTTGTAGTCCAATAGGAAGAGAAGCTTGTGGATGTTCTGGTGCAGCAAAGGGCGCGCGGTAGGGACGCGTCCGCTCATTTTCATGTTGCTTCCGCCGGTGGGACAAACGACGAGCCCAGCCCGCCGGGAGTCCTATAATGGTTACAGTGTTCTTGCTGCGAAGCGCCCGGAGGGGTTTGTTCGTCTGCCTGCTGCTGTGCGCAGTGATGTGCGCGCAAGCGGCTTCTCTCGCCTCGGAACATGCCCACGGGTCCTTTTCACAGCATTGCTGCCCCTTGTGTCACGTGGGGCCGCTGCCGTTCGTTCAGCCGGTGATTGCCGCGGCGCTCCTGCCGGTGCTCCGGGTAGCCTGGCTGGAGTGCTCTTTCGAGCCCGGCTCGGCCCACGAAGTGCTTCTCGCCGCGGGTTCCTCGCGGGCGCCTCCCGCTTAGTTCCTCGCTTCTGATTGGCGGCCACTAGCTTCCGGTCCATCGGCCGGGCGTGCGGCCGAGTATTCACAGCAGCAGAGAAACTGGGAGGAATCGAGGCATTATGCGTATTTCTTTGTTCGTTCCTGCGCTCCTGGGCTTGCTGGCAGCCCAACTTCCGGCGCAGGATACCAGCGAGCTATTGAATCGAATGAAGGCCATGGAGGACCGTATCAAGGCCCTGGAGGCGGAGGTGCAAGCGCTGAAAGGGCAAGCGGCGCCGGCCGCGGCGGCGGCACCCGCGGCCGTGGCCGCAACGCCGGTGGCTCCCGCGCCGTCCATCCCTCAGGAGCCCCAACGCGTGAATCTGGGCGGCGCCGGTCCGGCGGCGGCCAAAGTTTTGAACCCCGATATCAGTGCGATCGGCGATTTCATCGGCGCGGCGGGATATGGTGCCAACCGCAAAATTCCGGCTCTGGAAATGCACGAGAGCGAACTGGCTTTTCAGGAGGTCATCGACCCCTACGCGCGCGCCGACTTCTTCATCAGCTTCGGCGAGCACGGCGTGGATCTCGAAGAAGGCTTCCTGACCTTCACCGCGCTGCCGGCCGGCTTGCAGTTGAAAGTGGGCAAGATGCGCGCAGCCTTCGGAAAGGTGAATACGCTGCACAACCACGTGTTGCCCTGGGCCGACCGGCCTTTGGTCAGCCAGAACCTCGTCGGCGGGGAAGACGGAATCGACGACGCCGGCCTCTCGCTGAGCCGTATTCTGCCCGCGCCCAAGGGCATCTTCCTCGAAGGCGTGGCGCAGGTGTACCGCGGCGACAGCACCAACGTCTTTCAGGCCGACAAGCGCACCGACGTTTCCACCATCGGGCACTTGCACGCCTACCACGACTTCAGCGAATCCACCAACTTCGACGTCGGCGGCTCCTACGCGCGCGGCCACAGCCCCTTCGGCGATGGCACGAACCAGCTTTACGGCGCCGATCTCACGCTGCGCTGGAAGCCCCTGCGGCGCGCCATCTATCACTCTTTCGTGGGGCGCAGCGAGCTGGTGTGGGCGCGCACCACGGTGACTCTACCGTCGCTGCCATTCCCCCGCGCCGCCACCACCAAGCCGTTCGGCTACTATGTTTCGGGCGACTACCAGTTCGGCCGCCGCTGGTTTTTCGGGGCGCGCTTCGACCGCTCGCAGCGCGGCGCCTGCCTGCCTACCAACCCGGACACCACGCCGTGCGATACGCCGATCCCTTCCACCAGGCTTTTGCAGGATACCGGCGGTTCTCTGGTTCTGACGTACTGGCCCAGCGAATTCAGCCAGATTCGCGGCCAGTTGCGGCGCACCCGTTACGGCGAAGGTTTGACTGCCAACGAGCTGATCTTCCAGTTCATGTTTTCCATGGGCGCTCACGGAGCGCACCCGTTCTAGAGATCGAAAGGACAAACTCTCGTGATCGTATCCATCAAATTTCAAACCCTGGCCGTGGCGATGGCCGCGGCCCTGGCGGGTGCTTCTCACGCCGCTTCCAAAATCAACCTGGTGACGTCCACGCAGGACCTCGCTGCCCTCGCGCGCGAAGTCGGCGGCGATAAGGTCAACGTCGAATCTATCGCCATGGGCTACCAGGATCCCCACTTCGTCGAGCCCAAGCCCAGCTTCGTGCTGAAGCTGCAGAAGGCCGACCTGCTCGCGGTGGTCGGCCTGCAGCTCGAAATCGGCTGGCTGCCGCCGCTGCAGACGCAGAGCCGCAATGCCAAGATCCAGGTGGGCGGCACCGGGTACATGGACATGTCGCAGTACTGCCAGATCCTGGAGATCCCCACCGGCCAGGTGACGCGCGCCATGGGCGACGTCCATCCGCTGGGCAACCCGCACTACTGGCTGGATCCCAACAACGGCCGCCGCATCGCCAAGGCGTTCGCCGATAAACTCAGCCAGTTGGATGCCGCCGACGGCGCGTATTTTGCCGGGCGCTACGCGGACCTCGACCAGCGTCTCACCGCCGCCGAAAAGGGATGGGTGGCCAAAATGGCCCCCTACCGCGGCCGCAAGGTAATCACGTATCACCGCTCGTGGCCCAACTTCTGCGAGCGCTTCGGCCTGGAGGTGGTGGACTACGTGGAGCCGCGCCCCGGCATCCCACCCACCCCCAGCCACACGCTGGAAGTCATCAACATCATGAAGCGCGAGGGCATCAAGCTGATTCTGGTGGAGCCGTATTTCGATCTGCGCACGCCCAACTCCATCGCCCGGGCCGTGGGGGGCGAGGTGGCGCAACTAATGCCTTCGGTGGGCGGGGTCAAGGAAATCACCAATTACTTCCAGTTATTCGATTACGATATCAACATACTGGTAAATCTCTTCCAGAAGGTGAAATAAGGACCAATTATGGGAATGTTCGCTTTTCTGCTCGCGCCCTTTGTGGCGAGCCTCATCCTGACGGGCATTCACGCCTACCTGGGCGTCCACGTAGTGGAGCGCGGCGTGATCTTCGTCGATCTCGCCCTGGCCCAGATCGCGGCCCTCGGCACAACCTTCGCGGTGCTTTACGGCATTGAGCCGCACGGCGATGCGGCATATGTCGTCAGTCTCGCTTTCACGTTCCTGGGCGCGGCGGTTTTCTCGACCATCCGCGGCCGCCGCGCGCGCATTCCTCAGGAGGCGGTCATCGGCATCTGCTACGCCGTGGCCTCCGCCGCGGCGATTCTGGCCATGAGCAAATCGACCCAGCAGACCGAACACCTCAAGGAGATGCTGGTGGGCAACATTCTCTCGGTGTCGTGGTTCGAGGTCGGCAAGACGGCGGCCCTGTATGGCGCGATCGGCCTGTTCCACTACATCTTCCGCCGCAAGTTCCTGCTGATCTCGATCGACCCGGACGCCGCCGAAGCGCAGGGCATCTCCACGCGTTTCTGGGATTTCATGTTCTATGCTTCTTTCGGCTTCGTGGTGACTTCGTCGGTGGCGATTGCCGGCGTGCTGCTGGTGTTCTGCTATCTGATTGTGCCCTCGGTGGGCGCGATGCTTTACTCGGAACACATTGGCACGCGGCTGGCGATCGGGTGGACCATGGGGACGCTGGTTTCGGCGCTGGGAGTTTATCTCTCGCTCCAGATCGATCTACCGACCGGCGCCACCATCGTGTGCACGTTCGCCCTGGTGCTGATTGCCATGGCGGCTCTGCGGCCGTTAATCCGCAAGAGGATAGAAGTATCCGGAGCAGCGGTGCTGGAAGCTTCGGGTAAAGGGTAAGGGCCAGGCAGGCGGCACCGCCCGCCCCGCCTGCTGAAGCCTGCCCTACAGCACCAACACGAGCTGGACGCGATTGCTCTACCCCTCTTGATCGCCACGCCCGACGGCCAGCACCTGCCGCTCAGCCAGTTCGCCGACATCAAGGTGGAAAACGGGGCGTCGTTCATCTACCGCGAGGGCAACTCCCGCTACATCGGAGTGCGGTTCAGCGTCGAGGACCGCGACCTGGCGAGCGCGGTCGGCGAGGCGCGCCGCAAGGTGGCCGAGGCCGTCAAGCTCCCCATCGGCTATCGCTTCGATTGGGGCGGGGAATACCAGGAGTACCCGGCCGCGCTCGGACAGATGAAAGTGATCCTGCCGCTGACCGTGCTGCTGATCCTGCTCATCCTGTTCGCCCTGTACGGCAACCTGAAGTTCCCGGTGATTATCGTGTTCAGCGTGCTGGTGACCGAGCCGGTCGGCGCCCTGCTGGCGCTCCGGCTGACCGGAACCAACTTCAACGTCTCCTCGGGGCTGGGCTTCGTGGCGCTGATGGGCGTGGCGGTGCAGACCAGCGTGATCCTGTACTCGTTCATCAACAAGCTGCGGCTGGAGGGCCAGAGCATCGCCGAGGCCACGCACGCCGCCTCGCTGCTGCGCCTGCGGCCGATCATGATCGCGGCGCTGGTGGCCTGTCTCGGCCTGCTGCCCGCGGCCATGTCCACCGGCATCGGCAGCGACTCGCAGAAGCCCTTCGCCATCGTGATCGTCGGCGGCCTCGCTTCCCGCCTGCTGCTGTCGATCTTCCTCGCGCCGGTGCTCTATTCCCTGGTTGCCAAGGAAGACGACGTGCTGCAAGTGTGAGCGCGGAGCGTCGAAGTCTCGACTACTCCGTGCCGATGGAGACAATCCGAACCAGATTGCCGCGATGAATCGCCTCGGTGGGCTTTTCCGTCGTGATCAGCTCCTCACAGCCGCTCCGGGCAGCGCCCTCCGTGCCAACATAGCTGAGACAACTCCCCTGGCCGTAATTACTGAGCAGGGCGAGAATAGGAATCGGTGAACGGTCGTGGCGCCGGTCACCCGGACGAAGAGCACCCGTCCTGGAATGGTGGTCCCCTGACGTTTCGCAAGTTGTTGTAGCTGAGCACGATCCGCCTGGCGCGCGGGACAGGTACCCACAAAACGCGCCAGGCTCCCCCAATCTTGGGCACGCCCATGCTCCGGTGCGGATAGATCCCGATATGTCCCCGACGAAGAACGCGTCCGCGCGGCGCTGGGCACGGGCACCATTCTGAACCGCCCGACGCCGGTCTACGATTTGGCGTGCGGCGAGATGCATGCCGGCGCGCGCCATGCCCCGTGTACACGCCCGTCATCGTGAAGCTCCGCGGCGCCAAGCTCTAGCTCGCAGACCTGCTGCGGTGACTCCGCGGGGTGTAAAACTTCGTAACTTTGGGAACGCGTGTTCTGCGGGACGCATCCCCTAAAGTGAAAGGAGTGAAAGACATGAGACGCATGAACGGGTTAGTTCTGGCCGGAGCACTCCTTGCCGCGCCGCTGCTGGTCCAGGCTGCCGGCAGCAGCGGGAGCGCGCCGCAGAGTCTAGAACAGCGGGTGCGGCACGAGCTGGTGATGCTCCCGTACTACAACGTGTTCGACGACCTCTCGTTCCAGGTGGAGGGCAGTCAAGTGGTGCTGACGGGAGCGGTGACGTGGCCCACGGTGAGGTCCGACGCCGGGAACGTGGTGCGCCGCATCCCGGGAGTCACCGGCGTCACCAACAACATTGAAGTGCTGCCGCCTTCGCCCTTCGACGATCGCGTGCGGCTGGCGGAGTACCGCGCCATCTACTGGCACGACGGGCTTTCCCGTTACGGCATGGGCACGCTGCCGTCCATCCACATCATCGTGAAGAACGGCCACGTCACTCTGGAAGGCGTCGTGAACACCGAGACGGACCGAAACCTCGCGGGGCTGTACGCCAACGGCGTGTTCGGTGTGTTCTCGGTGACCAACCACCTCCGCGTGGTGAAGTCGTAACCCACCCCTGCTCCGTGCGGCCCGCCTCCGGAGTGGGCCGCACGGCCGGCCGTTCGCGCCTGGACTACAATAGTGCGAGTGGAAGTCTCCTGGACCATAAGGGCCGGGGCACTTTTCCTGTGCTCCGCTGTGGCGCAGCCCCGGACCGACATGGTGGTCGGGCCGATCCGCTTTTCTTCCGAGGGCGAGGCGACGCAGGTCGTCATCGAGGCCAGTGGGAAGGTGCAGTACCAGGCGGCCCGTTTGCGCAATCCCGATCGTATCTATTTCGACTTGCCGGGCGCCAAGCCGCGGCCGGGCGGAAAGGCGGTCCAGGTGATTCCGGTGCGAACCGGGCTGCTGAAGCAGATCCGGGTTGCCTGGAGAGAGCCGGGCGTGACACGAGTGGTCTTGGACCTCGAAGCGCCGGCGGAGTTTGCCGCCTTCCCGCTGAGGGATCCGGAGCGGCTGGTGATCGACTTGCGGCGATCGGGCGCCGCCGGACCCGTGGTTGCGCAGCCGCCCCAGCCGGTTGCTCCCCCACCTCCGGCGCCACCGCCCGAGCCGCCGAAACCGGTCCCGCCGCCACCCGAGCCTGTGAAGCCGGCCGCGCCTCCACCCGAGCCGGCGCCTTCGCGCCCGGCCGAGCCTCCCGCTGTCCCAGCGCCAGCGGCGCCCGTGATGAAGACGGAGGCGCCCGTAGCGCGCGCCACCATCATCGAGCAGATCGTCGCCAAGGTCAACAACGAAATCGTCACCCTGGGTGAGTTGGATCGCTCGCGCAAGCAGATGGAGACCGAACTGCGGCGGCAGCAGATGCCGGCGGCCAAGTTGCAGGAGTTGATGAAGCAGGCGGAGCCGGACCTGCTGCGCGACCGCATCGACCAGCTCCTGCTGGTGCAGAAGGGCAAGGAGCTGGAGATCAAGGTGGATCAGGAGGTAAGCCGGTACATGGC
>Ga0187870_1002677_pt1 | contig 14547 bp, 13 predicted proteins | sample June2016WEW_13_1_3_FD_132974 | JGI IMG/M metagenome (GOLD analysis project Ga0187870, IMG submission 132974) | Peatland microbial communities from SPRUCE experiment site at the Marcell Experimental Forest, Minnesota, USA - June2016WEW_13_150 | ecosystem: Environmental > Terrestrial > Soil >... | reverse complement strand
TACCGATGCCTGTAAGGTAATTCTGACTATGAAATATCGTTCTTAATTGCCTCGCAAATATCATAAATGCCGATTGAAATCTTCCAATTTCTTTAAAACGGAAATACTGAGGACTTCAATCAATAAGGATTACTGGTTGTAACAAACATAAAGGAAAGGCAAAGCCATTTCTGGCTCTGCCTTTCCTTTCAGGTCATAATCTATATATTTATCTTACTGCAGCGTATATGTAAACTTTCCTTTAGTATAACTTAGCCCGACTTCTTGCCAACTTAATCAATGCTTTTGTTTGCAAGTTTGTTTACTTCGACTTTTCAGGAAAAAGCTGCACCTCTCGGAAAAGTTGTAAGCGATTTTTTTCCAGTAGCACCGCGTGCGTTCTCTCCCCATTCATGACCATCCTCTTGACTGGAGCATTCTTAAGGTTGCCAAAGACTGTCTGAGCCATATATGGCGGTGTATCTGCTTCCCATTCCGCAAATTACCCCACTTTGCCGATTTTCGTTTGAAATGTTGCATTATGAAGGAAATTGCCAAAAACAAGACAAGGAAGAAAGGAATCATATTTTAAAGGCAAAAAGAAAAAGACTTGATGAAGATTTCTTAGGCTAAAGAAAGTTAAAGGCAGGTTAAAGAAATAGTCTCGATAAAAATCGAAATTTGCGAATAAAATGGCGGAAGTGCATTGGAATCGAACCCATCCCGTGATTGTAATTATTTAGTAATATAAATATGTTATATTAAGCAAGAAGGTTAAGGTTAACGGTTAGTTAAAGATCTTTCGATGAGGCCTCAGTAATTGTGTCACTTCAGGTTTCGGATAACTGTTACACCTACGAAACTGCACATCACTGCATCATTGAATTGCAATAATTATGGATTGGAAGAGTGAAATACTTATACTCAATTTCTTTTGCTAATAAGAAACTAGTAAGGCGTCCATAGATTTTTACTCTTTAGAAAACTGCCTTATGGATTCTGATGATATCGTCCTTGACTTGCATGATCAAATCCGGACGTTTTGCCATGATCATTTTTCTTAATTTATCTAAAATTGGATAATCATTATTTCCTGTAAATTCCCGGGCATCATCAATTAGAATCACATGATCAGAACAGGGATGGTCCAAAAGCGTACCTAATTCTTTGGCGATGGGAGTTTCAAGATCACTTTTTGCTGTAACACTTCCTGAATAATGGGCATCAAGCCAGAATAAACAAGGTTCATTTATAACAGCCATAACTTCCGGCAATACTTCCCCGCTGTCACCGTGAATAACATTAACATGGGAATGAAGAAAAAATTTGTTTTGCGCCTCCTGGGCAAGGACCGAGTCAAATTCGATGGATATGATTTTAGAAAAAGTATTTACCACAGCGTCAATCATCTCTCCCATGAATGTCCCAGTTTCTATAAATGCATTGACATTGAATCTCTTTGCGTAACTTTTGACAATTTCCTGCTTAACAATGTGAGGAGGAGGAACAGGCCTCCCTTTTAATTTCCAGAGAAACAACTTTTTACGTGCACTAATAGTTTCTTTTATTTTTTTGTGAGCTTGATAAATTTTATTTTTTTTACTAATCTTTATATGAGTCACTATTCAATTGAGTCGAGTAAACCAGTTTCTCCCCATACGACGGTTCAGGTTTGTCTTCTCCGTTTACCGGTTGGTTTTCCGGCTGCGCCACAATATCTCAACCATATATCCTTGGACCCGAGCTTCTTACAGAACCAGCCTCTTAATCATCCATATCATAGTTATCGAGGAAATAACATCAATGATAACGGAATGAAATACTGCATCTTCGTCGAGGTTAACGTTTTACTGATAACAAGGAAGAAAGATATGGTTTGTTCACTTGCATAAGTGGCAGGGCTTATATTTAAATCGGTATGTTGCTCAGGATATCTTTCATCTTTTCAATGTCATAAGGAACATCGATAGCCCGGCAGAAGCCATGCTTCTTGTATTCTAAAACAATGGGATCATCCGAATAGCCGCACGTAATGACAGCTTTAACGCTAGGATCTATTGCGAGCAACTCCTTTATGGCCTCTGTGCCTCCCATGCCGCCCGGCACAGTTAAATCCAGTATGACCGCGGTAAACGGCTGTTTCTTTTCTTTCGCTATCAGGTAAAGATCAACAGCTTCACTGCCGTCTTTTGCATATTCAACGTCGTATCCCAGATAGTTGAGAACTATGCCTGTCGCATTGCGCACCGTTTCCTCATCATCCATGACAAGAACCTTCCCCTTTTTGGTAACGGCCCCATCTGTCTCTTCCGTCTTAGAGAGAACCTCCTTAGGAGATGCAGGCAAATAAACGATAAAGGTGGACCCTATAGCTGGTTCAGATTCGACAGTGATAACGCCATCGTGTTTTTTTATGATGGAATAACATATGGCAAGACCCAGACCCATGCCCCTTGCGCTTCCTGTTGTTTTCGTCGTGAAATAAGGGTCAAATATCTTCGGCAAATTTTCCTTCGAAATACCGATACCATGATCCCTGATGGACCATTTCACATAATTGCCTTCTTTCAACGGCAGACCGTTGGCTGCTGATATATTCACATTTTCCGCATGGATTGTTATTATGCCTTCATCATGCATAGCTTCGCGCGCATTAATCAAGAGATTGTTGATGACCTGTCGGATCTGAACATCATCCATTTCTACAGGCCACAGATTATCAGGCAGGTAGAATTCAGATATTACATTAGAACCGCTCAGAGACAGATCAACAGAATTCATCAATAACTTCGAAATGGAACCGATTTTTCTTACGGGTTCACCTCCTTTGGCGAATGTTATCAAACGATGGGCCAATTCCTTCGCCTGATGACCGACCTTCTCGGCTATCTCGAGTCCTTCTCCCAAGACCTCCTGTTGTTCATCTGCGAGAGACAATTTGGCAGCAAATATGTTGCGAAGCATGACAGATACTAAATTATTGAAATCATGAGCGATTCCACTGGCAAAAATCCCGAGAGATTCAAGCTTCTTAACTCTTAACAACTCCTCTTCCGCCCTCCGGCGCTCCGTAACATCCTCCAGTGCCTCTATGGCTCCAACAAGATTCCCATGAGTATCCCGGATTACCGCTGCAGTAAAGCGAAGCCATTTCCCGCTCTCTCTCAGTTCCGGGAAAAAGTCTGTTGCCTCATAAGCTTCGTCTAACAACCGGGACTTCGTATACTTGTCAAGATACCACCGAGGAATCGCCTCCAGGGCTTGATCCACTAACAGATCGGCCAAACAGGGTCTCTCTTCGCCATAGAACGCCCGCCATTGCTCTTTCTTCCCGATGATCTCTTCAGCCTTGATGCCGCTGAGTTCCTCCAACGCCCTGTTCCAGTATATTACTTTGTGGTTTTTCCCAATAACAAAGGTAGGAATTGAGGAACTTTGGATGATGCTTTGTAACCTCAGTTCACTATCTCTTAGCGCCTCTTCTGCATTTTTACGTTCCGTAACATCCTCAAGTGTTTCTATGGCTCCAACAAGATTCCCATGGGAGTCCCTGATCGCCGCCGCCGTAAAGCGAAGCCATTTCCCGCTTTCTCCCAGTTCCGGGAAAAAGTCTGTTGCCTCATAAGCTTCGTCTAACAACCGGGACTTCGTATACTTGTCAAGATACCACTGAGGAATCGCCTCCAGGGCTTGATCCACTAATAGATCGGCCAAACAGGGCCTCTCTTCGCCATAGAATGCTCTCCATTGGCCTGTTGTGCCGACCACTTCTTCGGCTTTGACCCTTGAAAGTTCCTCCAGCGCTTTGTTCCAGTATAATACGCTGTGTTCTTTCCCGATCACAAATGCAGGGATAGGAGAACCCTGAATAATATTGTGCAACCTCTCCTCGCTCTCCCGCAGTGCCTCAAGTGACTTCTGAAGTTTGCCTATAAGTATTTTATTATTATCCGAAATAATTTTCTCCACGGATATCAAGTAAACAGCGACCATGAAAAAGCCGAAATGGGCAAGAATATTCCAAGATTCAATCAAATAATTTTGAATAATTTTTCCAGCAAGAAGATTTGTAGTCACTGTCGTCGCCGTGCTGATAACCGACATAATAATTCCTGCTCTTCTATTGACAAGCCAGGATAAAAGACCGATAGGCATTAAATAAAATAGTTCTATTCTTATTTCGTAACCTGTTAAATAATCGATGACACCGATGATCAAATTGAGCAGAAGAGCAATAGTCCAAATGAAAGGGGTGGGCTTTTTTGCAAGAAAGTCAATGAAAAGCATATTCACTACTTCATTTCTTGTAGGTTGTTACGAAGTGCTGATGATAATATCCCACATATTCCTAGATTCTTCAAATGAAGAGTTCAGTCAATAAGGATTATCGTTTGCAAGGGTGTATACCGGAAAAATTCTCCGGAGGCTTTGTTACAGGAAGAAAGAGTTCTTTCAAATCAGGATACGACTTCAAATCCGGTGTGGGACGATAAAGTCTGTAGGTTAAAGAAAGTTAAAGACAGGTTAAAAAAATAGTCTCGATAAAAATCGAAATTTACGAATAAAATTGCGGAAGTGCATGGGAATCGAACCCACCCGGGATGGTTCTAGTGCCCCGCACTGGATTTGAAGTGCATATCGGGAAACGCAGGGACAGCAATGGTCTGTGAAGGACTCAGGCTTTTCAAATACTTATGTAAAGGTGATGGTTTTAAGTCAATGTAGAGAAATTTCAGTTGATCAATTGCACAGTCTTTTTAATAACGGAAACATGGTAAATACCGCCCTCCCTTTTCCAATTCTTCCTGCATAGTCTGAGGTTTAGCTTACTAGTTATTGGATCTTCCTGATGGTACTGTTATTGGTATCCGCAACGTAAAGATTGTACCCGTTCGTGGTGATGCCCACATCCGTGGTGATGCCATAGGGATTTTTGAATCTCGCCGCTGCGCCGGTCCCATCGGTGGAACCGGGTGCCCCTGCCGTCCCTGCTAACGTCGTTACCGTTCCTGTGGATATTACGATTTTCCTGATGGTATGATTATAGGTATCCGCAACGTAAAGATTGGTCCCGTCCGTGGTGATGCCCTCAGGGAAGAAGAATCGTGCCGTTGATCCGGTCGCTGAGCTGGTCCCATCGGCAGAGCCGCGTGCCAAAGCCATCCCTGCTAACGTAGTTACCGCCCCTGTGGATATTACGATCGTCCGGATGGTATTGTTATAGGTATCCGCAACGTAAAGATTGGTCCTATCCGTGGTGATGCCATAGGGGTTTTTGAATCGCGCCGCTGCGCCGGTCCCATCGGTGGAGCCGGATGCCCCTGCCGTCCCTGCTAACGTCGTTACCGCTCCTGTGGATATTACGATCTTCCTGATGGTACTGTTATTGGTATCCGCAACGTAAAGGTTGGTCCCGTCCGTGGTGATGCCATAGGGGCCGTTGAATCGCGCCGCTGCGCCGGTCCCATCGGTGGAGCCGGGTGCCCCTGCCGTCCCTGCTAATGTCGTTACCGCTCCTGTGGATATTACGATCTTCCTGATGGTACTGTTATTGGTATCCGCAACGTAAAGATTGGCCCCGTCTGTGGTGATGCTATCGGGTAAGTTGAATCTCGCCGCTGCGCCAGTCCCATCGGCGGAGCCGGGTGCCCCTGCCGTCCCTGCTATGGTCGAAACAGCCTTTGGATCGCCAACGCTGCTTACCCCATATACAATATTCGGAATGTGTAATATGCCCCCTGCAGTGCTCTTAACGGTTGTTATGAGGTAGTTTGGAGATGCCACCGAAAACGCGTATGCCGCGGGTGCACCGTTGGGATAAGGCGCCGCAAGAGCGGAACCTGTAATGGTCGTTGTACCATAACTGTAAAGCACAAGGGGAGAGGCACTCCCGGAAAATACATTACCCTGATCATCCCAGGCGCTCACGGTAATGACCGCCCCTGAACTGCCGAGAAGTCCGTTCAAATCGGTAATCTTGATCGTATCTCCGGGATCTACAGAATTAGTGATGAAATTATTAGTGCCGTTCGTAAACACGGTGGGAATGTTTATCGAACCGTCCGTACTGCTCGTGACGTTGGTGATTATATATTGTGTTGATCCGACAGTGAACGCGTATGCCGCGGGTATGCCGCCGGTAAACCGGGCCGCAAGGTCGGTACCTTTAATGGTCGTTGTACCATAATTGTAAACTGCAATAAGGGGAGCGGCATTCGTGGATTCAACCAGCGCATTTCCACCGGCATCCCAGGCGCCTATGGTAATGACCGCCCCTGAGTCTGGAAGAGAACCGGACATGTCCGTGATCTTGAGCGTACTGAGAGGTCCTACAGAATTAGTGGAATAGTTTGTTATCCCACTCGTAAACACGATGGGAACACTGATCGTGCCATCCGCACTCCATTTGAAATTGGTGAATATACACTGTGATGATGCCACTTCAAATTGGTATGTCACGGGTGCGCCCTGGAACAGGGCCGCAAGGGCGGTACCTGTGATGGTAGTCGTCCCAAAGCTGTATAGCAATGGAGGCGTGGCGCCTGCGGATTGAGTAAGCTCATTTCCATAGCCATCCCAGGCACTCACGGTAATGATGCTCCCCTGGGAACCTAAGGAGCCGGACATGTCCGTGATCTTGACCGTACTGAGGGGGCCCACCGTGTTTACGGTAAAGTGGTGCAATCCATTCGTGAACGTGATAGGGAAGTTGAATGAACCGTTTTGACTCTGCTTGACATTCGTGATTACCGTCATGGGAGAGTTAATGATAAAGCTGTACAGCATGGGTGTGCCCGTGGGAAACCGGGCCGCAAGGTCGGTACCCGCGATGTATGTCGTCCCATAGTTGTAAAGCATTAGAGTAGGGGCGCTTGCGGATTGAGTAAGTGCATTTCCACTGGCATCCCAGGCACTCACAGTAATGGCCGCCCCTGAAACTGGAAGAGAACCGGACATTTCCGTGATCTTGATTGTACTGAGGGCGCCAACAGAATTTGTTGAGAAAGTATATGCATCTGACAAACCTTGCATGAGAAAAAGAAAGATTATTCCTGTGATACATAAAAAAAGTGTTTTTCCCCTAACCATAACATACCTCCCACATAAATAAACCGAATTGGCGAAAGTATCTTGCCCATGAAGTCATATTAGTATTTATTAATTAAAACCTTATATGAAACAAATCTGCCTCCCCCTTTTGAGTAATGCCACAATTTCAACTATATATCTTTTATCATGGATCCTGAGCAGAACAGGGCTTACGGGTGTGTTTTGCCCATACCGCTAACTGCCTGGTTTCCTGGCGGTGCCACAATATTTCAACCATGTATCCATTGGTCCCAGCCCCTCACAAAACTTGAGGAATGGTTAAAACACAAAACCCCGCTTTCTCTTGAGAAATGGGGTTTCAATAATCTCTTCATGGCACAACCATTACAAGGGGTTCAGATTAGGTGTTAACCTTTTGATGATGCCCTATTTAAATATGATTCTTTTTTGTGCTCCTAATTATTTGAAAAGTCAAGAGACAAATTTCATTGATAACCATTTGAAATGATGTATGTCTGTCAAAACTACAGGATACTCCGTTGCAGAAAGAAACAGTTCTTTCAAATCAGGATACGACTTCAAATCCGGTGTGGGGCGATAAAGTCTGTAGGTTAAAAAAAGTTAAAGACAGGTTAAAGAAATAGTCTCGATAAAAATCGAAATTTATGAATAAAATGGCGGAAGTGCATGGGAATCGAACCCACCTGGGACGGTTCTAGCGCCCCACACTGGATTTGAAGACAAAAACAACGTTATTTTAACCCCTTGATCTTAGGTATGATTTCCCGTAAATACCTATAACTAATAGAAAAGAAAATTCTATCTATTCCATCTATTCTAGCTGTTTCCCTTCTTTTTCCTGACTTCCATCACAATTTTATCACACCCCCCGCATTGGACTTTTAGTCCAATGGTGATTTCTCTTGCTCTATTTCGCTGTTGTTCGTCGTCCAGAATTGATTTTCGATCTCAGTATTGGCGCAGGCTTTTATATATCATCAGCTTCTGCGTTTCTCTTTCATTCTTCTCTACCAGAGATTCTCCCGTTCCTCACTAGCCAACACAGTCTTTCATCCTCTGCAATTCTTTCTCATAATCCCTGACAATATCGCTGTTCAACCTTCGCTGCAGAATTTTCAATACCTCTTCATAAAACCAGATCTTTCTGTCAGCAGGAGCATTGAATTTATCCCATATCGAATCACCCTGTTTTTTGTGGGACTCAATCATGGCCTGAAGGTTATGTATTTTATCTGCCGCACAGACCATCAATGCCTTCTCGCTGTGACGTTGTAAGCCCTCCAGATATTTTTCTTTCCTATACACCCATGTCGCCGCGTCATCATTTGTCACATTGGGATCTTTGTCTTCGCTCAACTCTCTGACAATATCCGCCACCTCATTTCCAAAATCTTTTCGAAGGTCACTGTAATAATAACCTGGAACATCTTCCAGTATGTCATGAAGCAATCCGGCTATAATTGTATCTTCATCATCAGTATAAGAACTCAGAATCCAGGCAACTGAAAAAGGATGACTTATGTAGGGTAGGCCTTCATCAGCTTTTCTGACCTGATTCAGATGAAGTCTACAGGCCGTATTTATGCCTTCCCCGAGTCTCTGTGTAAGTGGTGGGCGGTTGCCGGTTGTCATTTATTGATATACCCTATGGCATTACTCAGCTTGTTTTGCGGCCTCATATTCTTCAAAAAGATTCTGAAGAGGTATCTTCCTGTTTACTAGTTCTATAAAATCAGGGTTACTAAGTGTTTCATAAGTTATTCCTTTATATATCACTGTCACTTCAATCTTTTTCAGATTTAATTCAGCTGAACCAAATATCCTGGCCAATTCGTTATCTAATATTTCTCTGAGTTGTTTTTCGTTTGGTTGCTCAGGAAGAAACTTCTTCCACCTGTTTGGAGTGTTAGCTTTTATTGCAGGAGTTAATGCTTTTACCAAAACTTGTCTGTTCTTTTTGATGGCTGATTCAAGTTTTTCGTTTACGCTCTTTTGAAATACATCAATATCTTTCTTTAGAGCGTCTACAGCATTCTCAAATTCCTCCTTTTTATTCCGGAGAATGACATTACCGAAGTCTGGGAGATTGATGAGATAGTCCTTCATTATGGCATTCTTCTTTTTTGCAATTTTTTCTCCAGTAATTTCTCGGTCTTCATCGCCAATTAATTGAAAGGAACTGTGTAGAAGTTTCTGTGTCTCTTCATCCTTTGCCAATCCCAATAAATCGCTAGGAATGTTGACCTTTCGTTTTGAAATCATATGACCACGCAGCTCAAACTCTACGAATTCGATACGCGAATTAAAGACCCTGACCTTTCTGGCAATATCAAATTTTTGCGGAGGATTTCTTACAAGATCATTCGTTGTTTCCTGAATTTTCTGGGGGCTTATTGCTTTCAGTCCGCCGGCTGTATCAAGAGCCTCCAATCCCATGTCGGCAAATATCTGCAAAGGGACTAAATCGAGCTTTACGGCATTGGGTCTTGATTCTTTACCAGGTCCACTTTCGATGAGTAATGGTGTCGGGGAATAGATAATAGTTGCATCATCCAAAATCAAAACGGCTATTCTTATACCAGGCTGCTCGTGAACAACACCACCATTCTTACTGGCATAAAAGTACAACTTCTTGAGAGCGCCAATGGTTCCATACCCCATGCGGCAGACCTCTGGATCGACATCAACAATTATATCAACAGCGCTTAAACCCAATTCATCCCATTTACTGCATACTGCGGAAGCCACTTCATCAGACATTCCGGGAGTCATAAAGAGAAGCCTTCGTTTTGCGCTTCTGATTGTTTGACATAGGAATTTGTCGTCAACAGTAGTTATTGTAGTAGAAGAATTCATCGGTTTTTCCCTCAAAACTTTTGGTACTTCTCAGAATGTTCTCTGTGTTTATACCATTTCTTCACGTAAATCTCCGCCAGATTCTTATTCCTAATGATCAATAAATTCTCCGCATTCTTTTCTCAGAAGCTTTTGTAAAGTTGAAAGAACCGATAATCACAGTCTCCTTGTCAATGACAGTGATCTTGTTGTGAGCTGTGGCATGTTTCTCATCTCGCCATTAGCCGGAATTCTGCGAAGGTTGTGGTCAGCTTCCCTTCTTGTACATCTTCTGATATTCCTTGACGCCGTCCCATAGTAGTGTTCCAGTGCTGTCGTACACGAGTCCGGCATAACCCATTCCGTTCCACTTCTCGAACGACCCGACTTCTTCAATCGCCACCTCTGTGAGCTCGCGCGCAAAGGAAATTGCATCTTCAAGATTGTTAAACCCTGCCACGGCTGAGTATCCGTCTTCACAGTGCCCCCACAATTGATCTACGCCATCTACTCTGAAAGGTATTTTAGGATCGTGTTTCATTATTCACCTCCATGACTTTTTTTGGCTATCAGACGCCAATATGTGTTTAGCTTCTATTATCCTATGGAAGATATATTTGACAAATTAATTATTCTATGATTATCTATAAGTAATACTTATGGAGATGAAATGGAGATTCAACAGTTATTAGGATTCATAGCCGTGGCGCAGAGCGGCAGCTTTTCACAGGCAGCCCAGCGGACACTCCGGACACAGCCGGCAGTCAGTTTGCAGATACGTGCCCTGGAGGAGGAGTTCAAGACAAGGCTCTTCGACAGAGTGGGACCGCATAAAGTGACCTTGACTGACGACGGCAAACTATTTTATGACCTGGTGGAGCCAATCGTAAGTGACATCCGGCTTATAGACGAACGTTTCAAAGAGGCTCGCAACATGTTTGATAGTTTCGATGTAAGTGTGGCGAGCCATAATTCAGCCATCCTGTACCTCCTTCCCCAGGTGGTAAAAACCTTCAAGGAGAAATATCAGAAAGCAAAGTTGACGATTGTTAACCGGAGTCGTGAGGACATCTTTTCCATGGTCCGGAACGACGAGGTCCAGATCGGCATTACTTCGATCACAAAGCCTCCGGCATGGGCTAACTATACGATATTGGGAAAGTTCAGGAGGGTTCTGATCTGCAGGAAGGACCACCCGTTAAAGAATATCAAGACAATTACGCTGGAGGATATCTCTAAGTATCCTCTCATTTTACCCGAGATCGGGACCAATACCAGAATGGCCATAGATAGGGTATTCAGTGAAAAAGGGCTTCCCTACCAATTGGCGCTGGAGGTCAGGGGGCGTGAAGCTGTGAAGGAATTTGTTGAAATGGGCATGGGAGCGTCAATAATGAGCGAATATTACCTTTACAGAGAAAATCGGCGCGACCTGATTGTGAAGGATGTCAGTACACACTTCGGATTCAGTGAAACTGGTCTTCTTGTGCGCAAGGGAAGGTATCTCAACCATGCAGCCAGGAGCTTTATGGCGCTTGTGTTTAAGGAGATGAGAAAGAAGTCGTATTTTATAAATTCATCACTCCACAAACTTAAGCAGCCGACGATTGATCTTTAACGCCTGCCCTTAAACGATTCGCGCGACAACATATAGGCAATGACACCTGCCGCAACAGCCGCAATTGAACTCATCCACATGGGAATCTGAATTCCATTTAGAATGACCTCCCATCCATAGATCAGACGGAGAATATGAATAATAGACATTAAAGAAAAAATAGCGATTGCAATTACGGTGAATGGTTTCATATCCTTTTATCCCCCATCGCATAATTCGCCTTTGATGAACTGCGTAAAGATCCGAGGCAGATTGTGACCGATCCATGCAGCTATAATAAATTCAGTATTAAACGGTTCCTCTGCCTTCACAAAAAAAGCTGCAACCTCCCGAGCAATAACTTCCAAAATGTTTGTCTGGTAACTTCCTTTGAGCGCCTCCAAGACATAGACTAAAGGAAAAAGATCATTGCCAAGCATCTGCCATTGGATTACGTGCACCATTTCATGAAAGTGCAGTGACTCTTGGGTTGCCTCTTTTCGTGTCAGAAAGTAGGTATTGCGAAACGTGATTCCTTCAAAATCAATATCCATCCCCTTGGGAACGGTTAAACCAAATTCTTGCCATGGGATCTTCGGCACACTATCCACCTCGACACACCTTGCCACTTCAAGTGTCTCCGGGTTGAAGAACTGTGACAGTCGCTGAAATCCATAGGCAGCAACTCGTTTGGCTGACGATTCATATTTTACCAACAAATCGTCTATCCATTTCTGATAAGCAGGTGCATGCTGCAGCAGGTCATTTGCTCTCATTTATTCTTTCCCCGTTAGTCTACATTTTCATTTGTCATACTCTTCAGAATGTTCCTTGTGCTTCTCCCAATTATCAATGTAAATCTTCGCCAGATCCTTATTCCTCAAGATCAACAGATTCTCCGCATTCTTTTCCTCAGCAGCTTTCGTTAAGTTGAAACTTTCCGTGCTCACCATACCACTGCGCAATGATCATGATCTTGTCGTGGGCGGGAGAACTTTGTTAATATAAATAACATTACTGCCTCTCTGCCTATTTGTTGATGGTTCTTCTTCCGTTAAATGTAATTTCCGAAATTCATTTCTGGGATGGCTATAGTTCAAATACGACATCGGAGATTCATTCAACCGAAGTGAAACATCAAATGGCTGTTTATGCCCCTCGATAAGATCAACTTTCGCCTGAAATATAAAATCATTCATTGATCCCGAGACTCGCCGATCAACTATCTTAGAAAAATATATTATTTTACTCTCTGGTTCGATGAAATTTTCATACATGACTTTATTCCCGTCGATGATCATGAAGTCGTGCATACATGACAATGCTTCTCGAATAAACTTCTTGTCGTTAGTAATCCCCCGCCCTTGCATGACTATGGAGTATAGCGATACGGTATTTGTCAAAAGTATATATTGGGTGCGCTGCGCTGTGAACAGATGTGCGTTCCAGTCAAGTATGGGATTTCTGTTATCATCGTATGGAATAGCTGACAAAGGAGCAATTCCGATTTTTTTAGCCAGTTTTAATGTGAGTCGAAAGATCATTATTTTAATCGATAGTCAAGAGTCAGTCTGATCATTCATATGTCTTTATGCTTTTTTCAATTTAATTAAAGCTTAATATCATTTACTGCCGACCTCAGCGGTGGAGCACTCTTGAATGTAACCACCCTTCTTGCATCAATGATAAGCTGCTCTCCTGTTTGAGGGTTCCTGCCTGTTCTGGGGTTCTTCTGCTTCACTGACCACTTGCCGAATCCTGAGATCATGACGTCGTTACCCTTAACAAGTTCATCCTTGATAATATCAAAGAAGCTTTCAACTAGATTGATGCATTCTTTCTTAGGTATGTCCAATTCACTATAGATCATGTCAACAAGGTCTATTTTTGTCAGAGCCATATCTATCTCCCTTCGTACTTCAGGACATGCTACGCACTATAAGTTCTATTCTATGATCCCGCCTCAATTTTTCCTGTAATTCTTTTGAATAATCTTTTCCTTTTCGTTTTCTTATTTTAGTTTCACATACAATGAGACAGATGACATATCTGTGAACCAAGGAGGCAATTATCGACTGACCTATTGCTCGCTGAAGGTCTCCGGGGAGAGCACTCGCTTCCTTATTACCTCGCCTCTTTGAAAACTTCAGCTCTATATAGATAGTATCCAAGCGGCGTTCCTTAATAAAAATATCACTTGTATTCTCACACCCATAAACGATTACATTTTGATCCTTTTTTGACTTTTTCCAATTCACACCGTGTGTAAATACAATGTCATCAATTTTTGCATCACCAACTCCGAGAGCTTTCTTTGTGTAGTTCCTTACAGTCTTATAAATTATCGCCTCAAGTTCGCCCTCCTTCCTGATAGTCTTAGGAATAGCTACATTATTCAGTTTCTCAACAAGATTGCGCACGAAGCCTTCTGAAAACTTAGCCATGATCCCCTCCTATTTCTTTTTTGACTTCCTCGACTCTTTTTAATGTCCAAATAATAAAATCTTTCGCAGCCTTTGAATCGATCGCATTTTTCTTTTTACGGATGAATTTAACAAGGTCTTTACTATAAAAAGCAAGAAGGGTATTACCCAACGCCTCATGATTGCGCTTTGTAATGTCCCCTGGATGAACTGCAGAATATTTAATGATCTGAATTAATATATCTGTAAGATCATATATCAAGTCCTGTGGAATTTCACTTTTCGCCTCTTTATCCATTATTCCCCTGGAAGCCGCACTGATCACAAGAAAAAGATCATACCAGAACATACCATCCGCGTATAAAGATGCACTTGAAAAGAAGTCGTCATAACGCTCGACCTTTTTCAAACCCGCACGAGACAGCGATAGTAGCTCCCTAAACAAAGCAACATCCGCTTTTTGTAAGCAATCAAAATGGAGATTATCATCATTGGGGTTGTACTTTTTTTCGATGCGTTTTACTAATCAGTACATAATAGTATAGACATTCTTATGCATTTATAGTATGATTCCGGTCATGAAAAACATCGATGGCCGGAAACTGAAACATGATGTTCTGACGGAGTTTCGCAAGCGTGCGG
>Ga0187870_1002672_pt1 | contig 14558 bp, 12 predicted proteins | sample June2016WEW_13_1_3_FD_132974 | JGI IMG/M metagenome (GOLD analysis project Ga0187870, IMG submission 132974) | Peatland microbial communities from SPRUCE experiment site at the Marcell Experimental Forest, Minnesota, USA - June2016WEW_13_150 | ecosystem: Environmental > Terrestrial > Soil >... | reverse complement strand
CCCGAATTGGCGGGCGCCGTCCCTAGAGCTCCTGGCGGCCCAGGAAGGAGCGGCTGAGGGTGGCAGTATCGGCGAACTCCAGGTCGCCGCCGACCGGGAGTCCGTGAGCGATCCGGGTCACCTTCATGCCCAGGGGCTTGAGCAGTTGGGAGAGGTAGATAGAGGTGGCTCCCCCCTCCACGTTCGGGTTCAGGGCCAGGATAACCTCCTTGACAGCCCCTGACTGCACCCGCTGCATCAGTTCGGCAATCTTCAGATCTGCAGGCCCGATCCCGTCGATGGGGGAGAGCACCCCGTGCAGCACGTGGTAGAGGCCCCTGAAGTCCTGGGTGCGCTCGAAAGCGATGATGTCCCGGGGCGATTCCACCACACAGACCAGGGACTGGTCCCGGCCCTGGTCCTGGCAGATGGCGCATGGTTCCACGTCGGTGAAGTTGCCGCAGACAGGGCAGAGAAAGATCTTCTCCCTGGCTTCCAGGATGGCGTGAGCGATGGCCTCGGCCTCGGCTGCCGGAGCATGGAGAAGGTACAGGGCAAGGCGCTGGGCGGTCTTGGGCCCGATCCCCGGCAGCTTGCGCATGGATTCCACCAGGGCCGCCAAGGGCTCCGGATAAAGGAACAAGCTGTTCACCCGCTTTAAGTGAAGTGGTGTATTCGCACTGGTTTGGAACTGTTGCTTGGTGTCGCCCATGGACGCAGCTTCAGCCGGGCGCCTGGCAGAGACTTCAAACAGCAGTCTAGAACAACCCCGGGAGTTTCATGCCGCCGGTGATCTTCTCCATCTCCTGGGCCGCAGTCTCCTTGGATCTGTCCAAGGCATCGTTGACCGCGGTCGACACCAGATCCTCCAACAGCTCCGAGTCCTCAGGGTCGATGACCGACTTGTCGATCTTCACCTGCCTGATCTCCTGGTGACAGGTGGCCACCACCTGGACGGCGCCGCCCCCGGCGCTCCCCTCGACGGTGACGTTGCCCAACTCCTCCTGCAGGCGCGCCATATCCGCCTGCATCTTTTGAACCTGCTTCATCATCTTCTGCATGTTGCCGCCACCAAAACTCATCTAACCAGCCTCCGTTTCGTCGATGATCTTGCCGTTAAACAGTGTCAGGGCCACACCCACCAACGGGTCGACCTGGCCGTTCCGGGATGTGGGATGTGAGAGGTGAGAGGTGAGATCCTTGTTGTTATTGGCTTCGCCAATACCTTCTTGTTCCGCGTCCGCTAGGGTGGGCGCTTCCCGCTTCTCAATATGGGGCTCCTCCACAACATCCGGTGCCTGCCCGGAAACAGAAGCCGGATGCCTGAGGTCGGAAGTCGGATTCTTCTCCTGGATTTCATCTTTCAAACTCCCAGATGGCCTTCCCAGATAGTCTTCCTTATCTTTTTCCGACCTCTGGCTTCTGACATCCGATACGATCTCCAGCTCCAGGGCAGGATGGCGCTCCTTGATGGCATCCTGCAGACTGCGGCGGTTCTCGTCTTTCAACAGCATCTCCTGATGAAAAGCAGATGATGCCTTGAGTACTATTCTATCGCCATCCTGACTCAAATTACACGAGGCCAGGGCCTGTGCCGCCAACGGCCGTTTCTGGAAAGCCCGCCCCAGGATCTTTCTGAGTTCGCCGAGTGGTACTGCCGCCGGTGCTTGCTCCTGCGGGGATGGCTGCCCGGCGGCTGCGCCGGCAGTTTTGCCTGCAGCGCCCTCTCCGGTTGCGGCAGTTGCGCTCTTAGAAACCGCGGCCTGGGGCGCTTCAACCGGTTCCGACATGCCCGGTTGGCGCACGCTTGCGGGCGCGATCGCTTTTGCGGGCGCAGCCGCGGCGGGCGCGGAGCCGGTGTCGCCCGGGGCAGGTATGGCAAAAGCATCGGAGAGGCGCACCAGGGCCAGTTCCAGCATCAGGTCCGGGCGGCTGTTCCCCTTCATGTCCGCCTCCGCCGCGGCCATGCCGCGCAGCAGGTTGGCATAGCCGGTGCGCTCCGGCCCCGGCGTGGCGGCGGCAAACAGCCGGTCGCGCACCAGGTCGATCAACTGGAACAGCACCTGGCGGGGCTCGCAGCCCCCGGCGGACAGTTCGTCCAATTGCTGCAGCAGGGAGGACACATCCCCAGCCATGGCTGCAGCCAGCAGTGACCTGAGCCCCTCCGGGCTGATGGCGCCGGTCAGGGTCTCCAGGTCGGCCCGGCTGATGGCGCCTCCGGTAAAGCTGGCGGCCTGCTCCAGCAGTCCCAGGGCATCCCGCAGGGCGCCACAGGCGTGCCGGCTGAGCAGTTCCAGGGCGTCGTCGTCGATCTGCCAACCCTTCTCCCCGGCCACCCTGCGTAGGTGATCATTGATCACGTCCCGGCCCAGGCGTCTGAAATCGAAGCGCTGGCAGCGGGACATGATGGTCAGGGGCACCTTGTGAGCCTCGGTGGTGGCTAGCACGAAGATCGTATGCCGGGGGGGCTCCTCCAGGGTTTTCAGGAGGGCGTTGAACGCTTCCCCGGTCAACATGTGCACCTCATCTATGATGAAAAGCCGGGACTTCCCGGCGGTGGGAACAAAACAGACCTTCTGGTTGAGGTCCCGGATCTCATCGATCCCCCGGTGGGAGGCGGCATCCATCTCGATCACGTCCATGGAGATGCCGGCAGTGGTGCTCCGGCAGGAGGTACAGATGTTGCAGGGTTCGCCGTCCTCGCTGTTCGGGCAGTTGACCGCCTTGGCCAGGATGCGGGCGGTGCTGGTCTTGCCGGTCCCGCGCGGCCCGCAGAACAGGTAGGCATGTGCCACCCGCCCCTGTCGCACCGCGTTCTGCAGCGTCCGGCAGACGTGCTCCTGCCCGATCACCTCCCGGAACAACTGCGGCCGCTGTTCCCGGTACAGGGCCAGATGCTCCACGCTCAACTCTCCCTTCAGTTTTCTATAATTCTACCCCTTTGACGGCAGGAGTTGTATCGCCAACTGTGAGCCCAACCAACTCGTTTAACTTGTTATTCGACCTGACTCATGGTTTCCCTGCACTCCTATTTCCTAGATAACATCAATTCTTGCAACATTCATAATCGAGGATCAAAAATGAGCGGGAAAAATCCAGTAAATAAAGGAACGGTATCACTTTTTCCCGAATATATGAAACCATAAGCATAAGCCGACGGAGTGACGCTCATGAAAAAGACCCACACCTCGGACTTCGGGGTTTCCAAGAGAGAGGGACACGACTCCAGCGCCTTCTACGCCCGCAACCTATACGGCCAGGACGGAAGCGGCATTCCCCGCCTGCTCATCGATCAGACCGTGCCGCCCGGATCACCACTGGAACACCGCACAGTCCCGTCATACCCGCGCCCGCAAGCGGCGGCGCCGTGTCCGGTGGACACGGCGCGGGAGTGGGCCGACCGGATCTACTGCCAGACTTCGGAAGAGATGCTGCAGGTGCCTGACAACAGCGTTGCCCTGGCTTTCACCTCACCTCCCTACAACACCGGCAAGAAATATGAGCCTGACCTGGACCTGGGCGAATACCTGGGGCTGATTGGTCGGGTGGCCGCAGAAGTTTACCGCGTCCTGATACCGGGAGGCCGCTACGTGATCAACGTGGCCAACCTCGGGCGCAAGCCCTACATCCCTATGCACGCCTACTTCTACGCCGTTCATACCGGGGTTGGCTTTCTGCCGGCCGGGGAGATCATCTGGCGCAAGGGACGCGGGTCGAGCGGCAACTGCGCCTGGGGTAGTTGGAAGTCCGCCAAATCTCCCGGGCTGCGCGACCTGCACGAGTACCTGCTGGTGCTAACTAAAGAAGTGTTCGGGCGCCCGGACAAGGGGGAATCCGACATCTCCGGGGAGGAGTTCATGGAGGCGACCCTGTCGGTGTGGGAGATCCCGCCGGAGCGGGCGAAACGCGTCGGGCATCCCGCCCCGTTCCCGGTGGATCTGGCTGGCCGGGTCATCAAACTCTACTCCTACGTGGGCGACGTGGTGCTCGATCCCTTCTGCGGCTCCGGCACCACCTGTGTAGCCGCCAAGACCGGCGGCCGCCACTGGGTGGGCTACGACATCGCCGCCGAATACTGCGACCTGGCAATAGCAAGGCTTGCTTCAACTGAGCAAAAATAATACTTGTTTTGAAGAAACATTTTAAGGAACGCCGCGCCCAGAGGGCACCCGGCGGTGGGTACCCCGCGGCGGGTGCCCCCCGCTAGCCAAGTCTTCTATATCGATATGGCAATATGGCGCTAATATTGCGCTCAAAAATCAGGAGGCTGATCATCAATGGATTCATGCTGTGGCTGGTCAGCCTGGTGGTGAGAGGCTTTGAGGCTTGCTGGCCGCACCCACATGACTTCAGCCATGAGGGTGCGGCCAGCAAGCCTCAAAAGTAACGGTCGTGCACCTGCCTCCGAATGAAACCTTCCGGGCGTTACCATGACAGCCTGCTCGATTCAGGCACTCCCGCGGCACCCGAAAAGCACCACTTACCGCTGCTTCCTCCCGGACCTGACGGGGTTCATGGGTTCTCGCTGCGCAGGACCCAAACGTCTTCACCGCTTACCACGGGCAGCCCCACAAGATCAACCCTCGGGCAGGAATTCGACCCCGCTATAGCGGATTGCGGGCTACAGGGCGCCGCTACCCCCCCGTCTAGCACGACCAAACTTCTCTTAGAAAGAGACGGACACCAAAACCCCGGCATCCTGTTTGCCCTGTCATTATAGCATACTTTGTCCGACCTGCATAATTGCCATTTTTCGCCCTATACAGCTAATGTGAAGGAAGCGGGGGCATTAGAGCGGGTAGCCATCTGTGGTAAATAATGCTGGTTGAACATGGGTTTGAACTCAACCAAAAGCGGCAAGGCGCTCCGAGACCTGGAACCCTTGCCGCCATGCGTTTCAGGTGGTGCGCCCAGAGGGAATCGAACCCCCAACCTACAGATCCGAAGTCTGTCGCTCTATCCAGTTGAGCTATGGGCGCCTGTATTCAGAAAGCCCAGCGCCGCAGTTTTCCCTTATTATTGACTTTTTCAACTGCACTCGATTCTTGTATTTCTTTACAGGCCTCAATGACCGAGCCGAGTTAGGTTGAATGATACGGAAATTATACTCTCTCTTGAAACCGAAGTCCAGGCGAATAACAGGAATGCTCCGGGCCGCATAAGCACCTCCACCGCGCCTACTGCGCCCACAAGTCACTAATCTCAGACCTTTAAAAGGTGGAGGCATGGTTGAGACAATACCTCTACCAGCTAAAATGGCTCTACCTAAAATTCATCGCTCCCTTCATTCAAGTGGAGATAGTGGAGGCATTTTAACTTTATTGTGTCACGTTTTAATCTGCACTGAAATAGACCACCGGCCTGCTTTCTCGCTTCCGACGGTTCTATTTTCTATCTTTAAAGGTCCTGAGATAGCGAAAGAGGAAAAAGCCGATAATCAAGGGTATCCAGAAGGTGAGGCTGCGAAAGGTGAGGGATGCCCAGAGGGCGGTTCTATAACGCACCTTTAAGGATCTGAAGACCAGGGGCATTATCCCTTCCACGAATCCGATCCCCTGCGGCGTGGGTGAGATGATAGTGAAAAGGATCGCCATGGAATACCCGGCAACCAGCACCGGAAAACTGATCGGGTTGCGGAAAGCCAGGAAGACGACGTAGAGGCTTAACATGCTCGTCAAGTGAGCGATGAAGGCTATCAGCAGGCTGAGCCCCAGAATCCATGGCTTCATGCCGATATCCCTTGCCGCAGACGCGAACTCTGCGATGTTCTTTACCGCCCAGTTGCCACCCAGGGGAGACTGGCGCTTTATGCGGGAGGAGAACCAGCCGACGACTTTCTGCACCGATAGGAGCAGCATCTCCAGAAGCCGCGGCTTCCGGCGTGCCAGCAGCAGCAGAAAAGCCAGGCAGACGGTGCTGAGCAGCAGGATAATCGCCGCCGCCACCTGCCATTGCTGCAGATGCTTGAGCAGGAAGAGATAGGCCAGGCCTGCGATCAGTATAATCGAGAAGGCGACGAAAACCACCAGGTTGACTAGCAGCATCCCCGCTGTAGCCCGGGCAGGTGAGCGGCCGCTCAGAGACGCGTCATCTGCAAAGAGGGCGATCCCCGCCATGCCGCCGAGAGGGGCGACCACATTTATAAAAAGTGAGGAGAGGATGATCGGAAGCAGTTCCCATACGTCTTTGTTGAGTTCGACAATCGCAAAGGTTGTCTGGTAGAGCAACGAGTAGAGCAAGTAGTAGGCCGCCTGCAGCAACGCGGCGAAAAGAATCAGTTGCCAGGACCCGCGCGCGATGCTCCGGGCCAGTCTTTCTATCTCCTGGATACGGCTCGCCACCAACCACGCAAAAGCTGCCAACAACAGCCACGGCAGCACGTGCCTTATGTTCAGGCTCCATTTCCGAGGTCCGATCATGACTCCTACCCTGTCAGGAGAAAATACCTGCCTGCCCTTTTCCTTTGATCAACTTGTATCGCCGCTATTCCAGTGATAAAAATGTCTCCACTGCTTCTACCGCCTCCACTTTTCACATCTTATCATTGTTTTCAGGGTAGAGACATGGTGGAGGCATTATCTCCCATACTAAATACCTCTCCCTAAAGACTGACCGCCTTGTCCTCATCCCATCCAGTATCACCTGGTATCCAATTTTTTCGCCATTTAAGACGTACAGCCTGAATACTTCGCAAGGGCTGACTAAAGTATGTGGTATTTATTTCTTGCTATTGTAATTTTTATATGTTATACTCGACAAGACATGTTAAAGAATCAGGAAAACTTAAAAGTTCTTGCGCCCTCCTATTTAGCAGTATGGACAAAGGCACTTGAAGGAATTCCGCTTTTGCATGAACTAGCATTGGAAGGAGGCGCAATCTTAATGGAAGGTAAAGTAAAGTGGTTCAACGCTGATAAGGGCTTTGGCTTCATCGAGAAGGAAGAGGGCGGTGACGTTTTCGTCCATTTCTCCGCTATTCAGGGTGAAGGCTACAAATCCCTTGATGAGAACGAAAAGGTCAGATTTGATGTCACTCAAGGCAATCGTGGACCTCAGGCGAGCAACGTCGAGCGCCTGTAAGGTTTAACCAGCAAAAGACTCTCTCCAAACTAAAATTGGAGGGAGTTTTTTTATTGAACATGACTGAAGTCGCGAGATTCCTGTGACTCCAGCCAATAGTTCCTGATTCATCGTCCCTTGCCTTCCGAAGAGAGGTCTTACCGGAACTCCACAGGCTATCCCCGCAGTTCCTGCGGTTCATTTGAAACTTTCAGGCTGCGAGAATCCGCAGTCCTTCATTCAAGATGTTTTTCGCGGCATTCCGGTCCCGGTTGTGGATCGCTTTACAGACCGGGCACTGCCAACTTCGTATGTCCAGGGTGATCATGGGTTTTACTGCTCCGCAGTGGCTGCATTTTTCAGGCTTCAAAAAGGCATGATCATGGAATATCGTAAAGGCCTGAAACCCATGTCCCCCCAATAAAATGGCGGAGAGAGAGGGATTCGAACCCTCGAGACGAGTTTTAGTCCCGCCTACTCGATTTCCAGTCGAGCGCCTTCGACCAACTCAGCCATCTCTCCGCTTCAATTGTTCGGTTGTATTATATCAGATTTTTCACTGTCGGCAAAGCATCCGTGTCAACACGAATTCCCCGTTAAATATCTGTCTTCCAGGAGAAGTATGCCGCCGCCCTGATCGCCTCCGTTCATTGCTTGGACCACATCATATATGCTTTGTTATATACTGTACTTGTTATATATCACATGTTAAGTAGTTTTAAAACTTTTCCCAAATAAAAAAACTAGCCTCATCGCTCGCTAAAAAATGAACACTCACCAGTGACCCATGATGCAGGCACGGAAAGGGCTGTGTCAGGGACAACCCGTATGAAAGACTTCACCGGACTGCGCCGCAAAGCTCTGGCTTGGCTATGGGGACATAAGGCGCGCAGGGCATGGCATCATGGTCTATCCCGGTGTGCCAGCCTTTAACTGCCCGATCAGTTCTTTCAGGATCTGCACCACGTCACCTACCAGGCCGAAGGTTGCCACCTTGAAGATCGGGGCAGCGGGGTTTTTATTGATGGCCACGATGATCTCCGAGCCCTGCATACCTGCCAGGTGCTGGACAGCGCCAGAGATGCCGCAGGCAATGTATAGCCTGGGAGCTACCGTCTTGCCGGTCTGCCCGATCTGGTGGGCATAGGAGATCCAGCCCTCGTCGACCACAGCCCGGGACGCTCCCACAGCGCCTCCCAGCAGGCCGGCCAGTTCCTTGACCAGGGCAAAGTTCCCGGCGCTGCCCAGGCCGCGGCCTCCGGCCACGATAATAGTGGCCTCTTCCAGGTTGACCGTCTCTGTTTCTTCGGCAGTAAATCCGGATACCTCAGTGCGGGCAGTCAGCAGATCGTCGCTAATGGTCAGCCTGACAACCTCGCCCCGGCGGTGGTCGTCACGCTGCAGCGGTTTGAATACTCCCGGTCTCACCGTGGCCATCTGGGGCCGGCGCCCGGGGGTAATAATTGTAGCCATGATATTGCCGCCAAAAGCGGGGCGGGTCTGCAGCAGGTCGCCGCTGTCCCGGTCTATGTTCAATCCAGTGCAGTCTGCCGTCAAACCGGTGCGCAGGCGGGCAGCCAGGCGCGGCGCCAGGGAGCGCCCGGCAGCGGTAGCCCCGAACAGCAGGATGGACGGCCGGTATCGGTTGACCGCTGCGGCTAAAACAGCCGCATACGGTTCATCCCGGAAAACGGCCAGGCCGGGGTGCCCAGCCAGGAAAACCTGGTCCGCTCCATATGCTATCAGCTCATCCGGCAGAGTGCCCAGACGATCTCCTGCCAGCACGGCGCAAAGCTTCTGGCCGGTCTGATCCGCCAGGCCACGCCCGGCTCCGAGCAACTCCAGCACCACCCGGACCGGCTTGTCATCCCTGATCTCGCCAAACACCCAGACATCCCGGTAAGCCTCTCTGTCTACAGCCGGCATGGCCCTGGCGGCAGGCTTTTCGATAGCTCCTGATGGGCAGGCCTCGGCGCAGGCCCCGCACAGGTTACAGGCATCGCCGAAGACAGGCAGGCCGTTATCCATAGTGACGGCATTATATGGACACGAAGAAACACATTCTTCGCATCCGGCACACTTATCCGGAAACAGCTTCATGCTGGGCATGGGCATCCTCCACTAGATGACATTGGCTGACCGCAGGGCGGCAATCAGGGAGTTGGCCTGTTCCTCCGGGCTTCCGGCAAAGAACTGCCCCTGCCGGTCGTATTCCGGCACAAAGATCCCGGCCACCCTGGTGGGCGAGCCAGCGATCCCGATGCGCTCCGGGTCGACACTCAGGTCAGCAGCCCCCCAGACGGTGATCGCCTGGGTTTTGGCCCTCAGGCTGGCCCGATATGACGGCAGGCGGGGTTCGTTGACCTCCCGCACCACGGTCAACAGGGCAGGCAGAGAAATGGAAGCCCGTTCGTAACCGCCTTCGACCAGGCGTGACACCGTAATGTTAGCGTTAGCCGGCTCTGCCGGGGACGCCTCGTCGATGCTGCGCACGTAAGTCAAATGGGGAATGTCGAGCCATTCGGCGATCTCCGGCCCCACCTGGGCGGTATCCCCGTCGATGGCCTGTTTGCCGCAGAAGATCAGATCGAAGGAGCCGATTTTTTTAATCCCGGCAGCCAGTGTATAGGAGGTGGCCAGGGTGTCGGCCCCGGCGAAAGCCCGGTCGCAGAGCAGCACGGCCTGATCTACGCCCAGCGACAGGGCCTCCCTGAGGGCTGCATCCACTTGGGGCGGACCCATGCTGATCACCGTCACCGTTCCGCCAAACCGCTCCCGCAGCAGCAGGCCCTCCTCGACGGCGTTCAGGTCGAAGGGATTGATGATGCTGGGCACGCCTTCTCTGATCAGGGTGTTGGTCTTTTGGTCGATCTTCACTTCCGCGGTGTCGGGCACCTGCTTGATGCAGGCGATGATGTTCAATTCACGCACCACCTAACGTGCTTGAATACTATGGCCTTGTCCGCCCCCCGTTACAGGTGATGACTACAACCGATGCGCCACCTGACGCCCTCTTCGAATGGGCGGTCAACGAGTTCTTAGCTTCAGTGGGGGCATTAGAGCGGGTAGTCATCTGGTAAATCGACCGCGCCCGCAAGCGGGCACCCGTATCTGTCGCCTTTACTTATTCCAGGAAAAACAGCGTTGCCTACCATTCGTCCTGCTGTTTGATCAACTCGGAGGCGATGACGTTGCGCTGGATCTGGTTGGTGCCCTCGTAGATCTGGGTGATCTTGGCGTCGCGCATCATCTTCTCCACCGGGTAGTCCTTCATGAAACCGGCGCCCCCCATGACCTGCACGGCATCGGTAGTCACCCTCATCGCCACGTCGGAGGCGAACACCTTGGCCATGGCCGAGGCCTTGCTGATTTCTTTAGCCCCGGAATCTATCGTCCGGGCCACGCTGTAGACCAGAGCCCGGGCGGCCTCGGTCTGGGTGGCCATGTCCGCCAGCATGTGCTGGATCGCCTGGAACTGGATGATCGGCTGCCCGAACTGCACGCGCCGCCTGGCAAACTTCAGGGCCTGGTCGAGGGCGCCCTGGGCGATGCCCACCGCCTGCGCCCCCACCCCGGGCCTGGACTGGTCCAGGGTTTTCAGGGCCAAGATCATGCCCATGCCCTCCCTGGCCAGCCGGTTTTCCTTGGGCACACGGCAGTTGTTGAAGAACAGTTCGGTGGTGGATGAGGCGCGGATGCCCATCTTGTTCTCCTTCTTGCCGAAGGAGAAACCGGGGGTGCCCTTCTCGACGATGAAGGCGCTGGCGCCACGGGCACCCTTGGCCTTGTTGGTCATGGCGATCACCGTATAGATGTCGGCCTCCCCGCCGTTGGTGATCCATTGCTTGGCGCCGTTCAGCACGTAACAGTCGCCGTCTTTGACGGCGGTGGTCTCCTGGGCGAAAGAATCGCTGCCGGCGTTGGCCTCGGTGAGGGCGAAGGCGCCCAGCTTCCGTCCGGCGGCCACCTCCGGGAGGTATTGACGCTTCTGCTCCTCGGAGCCGAACAACAAGATGGGGATGGCGCCGAGGCCGGTGGCCGCATAACAGATGGCCACCCCTGAATCGACCCGGCTGATCTCTTCGACCACCAGGCAGAATTCGAACATGCCCCCGCCCAGGCCGCCGTACTCCTCCGGGATGTAGACCCCGCAGAGATCGGTCTTGGCCAGCACCCCGAGCAGGTGGCGCGGGAATTCGCCCCTCTCGTCCAGGGCGGCAGCCACCGGGGCCACCCGCTCCCGGGCGAAGCGGCGGGCGATCTGCTGGATCAGTTCCTGCTCTGCAGTGAGAAAATAATTCATCCAGGTCCTCCTAGAAATGCCCGCTAATAAGCGGGCACTGACCTCTGATGCGGTATCCAGACTGACAAGCTATCTTAGCTTAGCATACAAGGGGAAAAACTGTCAATCAGGTTGCGGGCCGTGCAGTTCACCTCGTGGGATTGTGTCAGTGGGGACGGTTCTGGTTATCATAGTTATCTCTAAATTACGGCAAAGAGGACCGTCCCCAACGTCACAAGGAAAAAGGATTTGTCGGGGAAAAGATTGAAAGATCTTCAGGGTAAATGTCGGTGATATAACATAGGTGGAGGCGGGTTCCATGAAGAAGACATCGCTAACACTCTGGATGGTGGCACTGCTGGGCCTGGCGGTGGCGGGCTGCTCTTCGCCTGCCAAAACGACGAACGCCGGACCTGGTCAGAGCCAATCAACTGTGGCCACTCAGAACGTGACGAACACGCCGGAGCAGGAACAACCGCCGGTTACGGTGCAGGGACCGCCCGCCACCAAGCAAGCGCAGCAGCAGCCCGCACAGAGTCGGACTGCATCCCCGGGGCAGGGGCAGAGTTCATCACAGGAGCAGTCTGCGGCCACCCCGGCCCCGGCGACGGTCACCACCAAGCAGGTACAGCAGCATAGCGAAACAATCCAGGTTGACCTCAGCATCCCGGTGATTGACGGCCTCCAGGACAGCAAACTCCAGCAGCAGTTGAACAACCGGTTCGAGCAGGACGCATTGAACTTCGCGAACGATACCGCAACCCAGGCGGGCGAAGACGTCAAAGAGGCCGCCAAGTCCGGCTATCCCTTCCAGCAGTACAACGCCACCACCGCTTACAAAACAGCCTACAACCAGAACGGCCTGCTGAGCATCACCGTGGACTACTATCAGTTCACCGGCGGGGCGCAGGGCACTACGGATCGCATACCCTACAACTACGACCTGGCAACGGGGCAGGAACTGTCCCTGCAGGACATCTTCAAAGCAGGCGTGAACTACGAGGAGACAATCAACCGGGAGATCGCAGCCCAGATCAGGGCCAACCCTGAAGGGAGATACTTTACCCAGCCGGACATGGAGTTCAAGACCATCGACGACAACCAGCCCTTCTGCCTGACGGACGGTGGCCTGGTGGTCTACTTCGGGCAGGCCGAGATCGCTCCCTACTCCGCCGGCATCCCGGAGTTCAAGATCCCCTTCAGCCTGTTCAAGGACGGCGTCAGGCCGAGGTTCACCAGACAATAGGTGCAATTAACGGTGTTTTGACCGGGCACACTCAGCTTACAGCAGGAATTACCTCTTTTAAGCGACCACATTTTATAGAGCCTAGAAATGCCAATTAAGACGCAAAATCAACTGCAGGTAAAAGGGCCTCGCAGTTGAACCGCGAAGCCCCTTGATTTGCCCGATGGCTTAGCTCAACTAAGCTTCAGATGGGGTCTTTACCCCATCTGAAGCAAGTTTCGCATTATCTGGCGGAGAGAGAGGGATTCAAACCCCCGGAAGGCTCAACACCTTCACTCGATTTCGAGTCGAGCGCTGATAACAGGAGGCATCGAACCCGCACCATTACTCGCTTTTCCTTATTATTGACTTTTTCAACTGCACTCGATTCTTGTATTTCTTTACAGGCTTCAATGACCGAGTCGAGTTAGGTTGAATGATTTTGAGAAGTTCAAACAGGCGATGGGGTTCTAGGTCCGGTCTGAGGTACCGCCAACCGAAAGGGGCGAAAGCGGAGCGGCAGTCAGCCTAAGCCGGATGCTCCTAATACTGAGAGACCATCGCCTACTCGACCTAATTATTTAGGTTTGTTCGCTGGCATTATCGAAGCTATTGGAGCAGTAAGTTTCTTCTCAGCCTTCTTCTTCTTCTTTTTTGCCTTATTCTTAGGACTTTTATCTCCCATATTCAATACCCCCAATCGCACTTTAACACAATTATACTCTATTCCTGAAATCATCGCCATCAGCAGTAAAACTAAAATTGTGACACTCGTCATGCCTCTCTCTTGAAACCGAAATCCAGGCGATAACAGGAATGCTCCGAGTCGCATAAGCACCTCAACGTTAAAACCTTACCCTTTGCCAAAATCAAAACCCCCTCATCGTAATTTTTTTGGTCAACGAATAAGGGAGTCGAGTAATGTTGGAGCCAAATTTTCTACTGCACTCGATTCATGTTTTTTAAGCTACCGGAAGCATGAAAGTCGTGAGTAAAAAATCCTTGCGCCGCCTATATTTTTCTGGCGGAGAGAGAGGGATTCGAACCCCCGGAAGGCTCAACACCTTCACTCGATTTCGAGTCGAGCGCTTTCAACCAGACTCAGCCATCTCTCCGCGCATATTTTTTTGGATGAACATTGGATGAACTGATCAGCAGCAACGCCACTTTTGCATTATGATCCTAACAGCATATGGGCGCCAATGCAACCGGAAAAGAAAAAAACGGCTAGCTTTCCCGGCTGACCGTTATTAATAGTATCCGCCCGTCGTATTGACTAAAGGCTGAAAATTTAACCGCTGTGATCCTCCTGACAACCCTCGTTCTCGCCACTCCCGCGCAGCCGCCGGAAAAAGTGCTGTACGATGCCGGCGCAGGCCTCGGCGCAGACACCGCCAAGAACTGCCACCCGGTGATTGAAGCAGGTCAGGGAGAGCAGGTCGAGACAGCTCCCGGCCGCCCCCGCCTTGGGGTCCGGCGCCCCGTAGACCAACCGCTGCAGGCGGGCCAAAATGGCCGCTCCGGCGCACATGGGGCAGGGCTCCATGGTCACGTACAGGGTACACCCGTTAAGGCGCCAACCCCCCTGTACCAGGGCTGCCTCCCGGATAGCCAGCATCTCTGCATGGGCTGTCGGATCACCCAGCCTTTCTCTCAAATTGTGGCCGCGCCCAATGATCCGCCCGCCACAGACGATCACGGCGCCCACCGGCGCCTCGCCCTTTTCAGCCGCCCGGCGCGCCTCCTTGAGGGCCTCCCGCATGAACCTCTCATCATCGGCACCGTTAATCTCTTCCGGCGCCGTGCTCAACTCTCTCTGCTCGCTGCGTACAATCCCCTCTTTATCCAATCCGCCACTCCACGACCGTATTTCTTCGACAGCGCAGTTCGAAGCAACTCGCTTCGCTCGGGGATTCAGTGGGGGTCTGCACCCCCACTGAATTCGGAGACTAAAAGCTTTTGCCAAATTCATCTCCCGCTTATAGAAGCGGGAGACTCCTTTGGCGGTTAGTT
>Ga0187870_1002668_pt1 | contig 14591 bp, 15 predicted proteins | sample June2016WEW_13_1_3_FD_132974 | JGI IMG/M metagenome (GOLD analysis project Ga0187870, IMG submission 132974) | Peatland microbial communities from SPRUCE experiment site at the Marcell Experimental Forest, Minnesota, USA - June2016WEW_13_150 | ecosystem: Environmental > Terrestrial > Soil >... | reverse complement strand
GCCGACCGTAATTTTCCCCTTATCCCCAGCCCTGTTCTGGTCGAAGATGAATGCAGGAGTGAGCCAATGAAGGTTGATAGCGTTGCTCTTCCTACAGTGCCGAATACTCAAGCCCCTGAACTGTCGATCATCAAGGCAGACGATATCAAGGCGATCCTGTACCTCGGCATCAAGGGAGAGATCAAGCTCGACATGGGCACAAAGCACACGGTAGATACGTACGCCTGAACTTTCTATACTGGCGACGTGAAACTGCGAACGCTGTTCGTCTGCCTCCTGTGCCTGCCCGCGCTGCTTCCCGCCCAGACAATAGATTTCAACGCCGTACGATCCGCTGAACAGCTTCGCGCCGGCGTCCAGGCATTTCACCGCGGTTTCTTCAACGACGCGTGGATCTCCCTCGAAAAATCCATCAGCTACCAGCCCGCGAATGCCCTGGCCCAGATCTGGCTCGGCCGCGCCCAGTGGAAATCCGGTTACGAGCAGGAGGCCATGAGGACATGGCAGCAGGTCCTGGATTCCGGCAGGGGAAGTGCCATTGTCCGGGACTGGGTGGATGTGCTCACGCTGCGGCGCGGTCTCGGCGCAGAGCTGACCGGAAAATCGACCTGGGTCGTCTCCGCGGAGCTGGACGGCACGCTGAAAGGCGGCTATCCATTCAGGCGCCCGACAAGCATCCGGCCCCGGGCGGACGGCACGTTCTGGCTCGTTGCCTTCGGCTCGAACGAGGTCCTCCACTTCGATGCGAACTTCCGGCTCCTGGAAGTCCTCCGCGGCGGCCTGCCCGGGTTCGACCGTCCGTATGACGTGGTGGAGGCCGATGACGGGACATTGTACGTTTCCGAGTACGGGGCGAACAGGATCAGCCGATGCAACTCCCGTGGCGAGAAGATCGCCACTTTCGGCCGCACCGGAAGCGCGGCCGGCTCGCTCCTCGGACCCCAGTACCTGACTCTCGACCGCCGTGGGTACCTGTGGGTCACCGATTGGGGCAACTCTCGCGTGGTCCGCTTCAGCCTCGACGGCGCTTACGTGCAGGCGATCACGGGCATCACTGGTCCCACCGGCATCGTCGCCGGGGAGGACCGCTTGTACGTCTCCGACAAGCCCGGCAAGCGCATTCTCGTCTATGATCTGAACGGGAACCCGCTCTCGACGATCGGGCAGGGGACCCTCCAGGATCCCGAGGGCCTCTCGTTCTCGAGCGCCGGAACCCTTCTCGTGGCCGACGGGAACCGCATCCTCGAATGCGATCTCGAGCGTGAGATCTGGACGGTGCGGGGAGATACGAGCGCGCACACAAAGAGGCTCGTGCAGCAGGCCTCTACCGTGAACGGCGACGTTCTCGGCGCGGACTTCGACCAGAGCAGGGTCGTGCTTCTCTCCGACGTCACCACCCTCTACTCGGGGCTCGTCGTGCGTGTCGACCGGGTGAACTCGGTGAAGTTCCCCGAGGTGTACGCGGACGTCTCGGTGGAGAACAGGTACGGGAAGCCCGTGGCAGGGCTCGGCATCGAGAATTTCATCGTCACGGAGGCGCTCGCCGGCGTCCGTTCACCCGCCCTGGTGGTCGCGAACACCCAGGTGAAGACAGCGGACGTGTCCCTCCTGCAGGAGAAGTCTCCAGCGATGGAAACGACGCGTTCCGACGTCGAACAGGCCGTGGAGGATCTCTACGGGCTCGTGACGCAGACGGGCCGGATCAAGTCCATCTCGGCCGCGGAGAAACCCGCTCGAGAGGCCGACTTCGGGGAAACACGCCTGCGTTTCGTGCGCCAGAGCCTCCAGGCACCGCCCTCCGCACGGTGGCGCTTCGACCTGGGTGCCCGGTTGGCGGGGGATGAGCTCATCACCACCGTGTCGGGAGCACGGAGGGCAGTGGTGTTCTTCACCAGCGGCACGCTCGGGCAGCGGCCGTTCACGACGTATTCGGTTCTCGAGATCGCCGATTACCTGCGAAACAATGCCATCGGGTTCTACCCCGTCATCTTCGGGACCCAGGCGCCCGACGACGACCTCTCGTACCTCGCCGCTGCGACGGGCGGAAAGATCTCCCGCGTCTCAGCCGCCGGCGGAATGCAGGAAGTAGTCCGCGACGTCACGGCGCGTGTCGGGCCGGTCTATACGCTTCGTTTCACCTCGGTTACGCCTGCCGATTTTGGAGACCGCTATATCCCTCTGGAGATCCAGGTCTCGGTGCAGAAGGCGAGCGGCAGGGACGAGTCGGGGTACTACGCGCCGGCGACCACCGCGCTGCCTTCAAAGTGAAAAAGCACGGGCCGCGTGCCCGTGCTCCTCTGCGCTTCATCGCGCGTCACGCGCGCAGGAAAGCCTTGATCTTCTCAGCGGCGCTCGCCGCGTCCGGCGCGTACCCGTCGGCGCCGATCTCCCGCGCGTACTGGTCCGTGAGCGGCGCTCCACCTACCATGAATTTCACCTTTTTCCGCAGCCCTTCCTTCTCGAACCTGTCGATGACCTCCTTCATGCCCGTCATCGTCGTGGTGAGGAGGGCGGACATCCCGATGGTCTTGGCGTCCGGGTTGTCCTTCAGGCCCTGGACGAACTTGTCCGCCGAGACGTCGATCCCGAGGTCTACGACCTCGATCCCGGCGCCCTGGGCCATCATCTTGACGAGGTTCTTGCCGATGTCGTGCAGGTCACCCTTCACCGTCCCCAGGAGCATCTTGCCCACCGGCTTCACCCCGGCCTTCACCAGCTCGGGCTTGAGGATGTCCATGCTTGCGTTCATCGCCCGTGCGGCGATCAGCACCTCAGGAATATAGATCTCGTTGCACTTGAACCGCTGGCCCACCTTGTCCATTCCGTCCAGGAGGCCCTTGTTGAGGATTTCTCCCGCGGAGCTCTTTTCCGCCAGCAGGGCGGTCGTGAGCTCCTTCGCCTTGGGAGCATTGCCTTTCTGGATCGCTTCTGACAGTTCCTGATAGGTTGCCACGTCAGACCTCCTTGCAGAATCAGCTGAGATGGAGTACGTCAGGCCCGCGCTTTTTGTTGCCACGAATTGCTGGAAATGATACTCTGGACTTCCATCATGATAGAGGAGTATCTCGGTGTCAAGAGGACGACCGGAATTCGACCGCGAACGCTGTAAGGGCTGCACGCTCTGCATCGGAGCGTGCCCGGAAAAAATACTCGCCATGTCACGGGACAGATTCAACCGCCAGGGGGTGCCGTACGCGGAATGCTTCGACGAGTCCCGGTGTACCGCCTGCCTGTCCTGCGCGATAATCTGCCCGGACATGGCCATCCGGATCTTCAGGCTCGTGACGGTCGGCGGGGAGTAGCACATGGGTGTGATTCTCATGAAAGGCAACGAGGCAATCGGCGAATCGGCCATCATCGCCGGCTGCCGCCACTATTTCGGCTATCCCATCACCCCGCAGAACGAGCTGCCCGCCTACATGGCCGCACGGCTTCCCAAGGTGGGCGGCACATTCCTGCAGGCCGAGAGCGAAGTGGCGGCGATCAACATGGTGTTTGGCGCATCTGCCGCCGGCGCGCGCGTCATGACTTCCTCCTCGTCACCCGGGGTCAGCCTCAAGATGGAAGGGATATCCTACCTCGCGGGTGCCGAGCTTCCCGCCGTCGTGGTGAACATGATGCGCGGCGGCCCGGGGCTCGGCAACATCGCGGGGGCCCAGGGAGACTATTTCCAGGCCGTGAAAGGCGGCGGGCACGGCGACTATCACAGCATCGTGCTCGCGCCCAGCACCGTGCAGGAGCTCGCCGACCTCACGGGAAAGGCCTTCGATCTGGCCGACCAGTACCGCATCGTGGTCATCCTCCTGGGGGACGGCTTCACCGGCCAGATGTCGGAGCCCATCACCCTGCCGGAGCCGTCCGGGAAGACCTTCGACAAGAGCCAGTGGACGCTCTCGGGCGCGAAGGGAAGGGACCCTCACGTCATCGCCTCCATGCGCCTGAATCCGGAGAACGCCCTGGAGCTGCTCAACCTGAGGCTGCAGGCCAAGTACCGACAGATCGAGAAGAGCGAGACGATGTGGGAGGCGGTGAGCGTCGAGGACGCAGAGTACCTTCTCGTCGGCTTCGGGCTCTCGGCGCGGATCTGCAAGTCCGCAGTGAGCGTGCTGCGAAAGGCGGGGGTGAAAGCCGGGCTTTTCCGGCCCATCACGCTGTGGCCGTTCCCCACCGGGCAGCTTGCCGCGGCCGCCGAGGGAAAGAGGAAGTTGCTGGTCGTGGAGATGAACGCGGGACAGATGGTGCAGGATGTGCGGCTCTCCGTGCGAGGCGCGCCGGTGGATTTCCTCGGCACCCTCGGGGGTGCGACGCCGCGGGTGGACGCCATCGTGGAAAGGATCACAGGCCATGCCGGTTAGTACAGTTCAGGAAAAGGTCGTCTACGACCGGCCCCGGTCCCTGGCGGATGTGCCCAACCACTACTGTCCCGGGTGCGGTCACGGGATCATCCACAAGCTTCTCGCCCAGTGCATCGACGAGCTGGGAATCCAGGAGTCCACGATCCTCGTGGCCCCGGTGGGATGCTCGGTGCTTGCCTACAATTACCTGCGCGTGGACGGCTGCGAGGCGGCGCACGGCAGGGCCCCCGCGGTGGCCACCGGCATCAAGAGGGTGCATCGCGACAAGACGGTGATCGCCTACCAGGGCGACGGGGACCTCCTTGCCATCGGCACGGCGGAAACAATTCACGCGGCCAACCGGGGCGAGAAGATCACCGTGATCTTCGTGAACAACGCGATCTACGGGATGACCGGCGGACAGATGGCGCCGACGAGCCTCCAGGCGCAGAAGACCAAGACGTCTCCCTACGGCCGCAATCCCGCGGACGTCGGGTTCCCCATCCGGGCGTGTGAGCTCCTGAACACCCTCCAGTCGCCGGCCTTCATCGAACGCTGCGCCGTGAGCTCGGTAAAGACGATCCTCAAGACCAGGAGGGCCATCATGAAGGGCCTGCGCAACCAGGTGGAAGGAAAGGGGTACTCATTCATCGAGATCCTGTCCATGTGCCCGACGGGATGGGGCATGGAGCCGCGCGAGGCTGTCTCCTGGGTGGAGGCGGAGATGGTTCCCGCATTCCCGCTGGGGAACCTGAGAGACCGGTAGGGGGACGCGATGTACGAAGGCATCTTCTTCGCCGGTTTCGGGGGCCAGGGCATCATCCTGGCGGGCAGGATCGTCTGCCTCGCCGCCATGGGGGAGGGAAAGCACGTCTCGCACATCCCCTCGTACGGGGCGGAGATGCGGGGAGGTACCGCCAACTGTTCCGTCGTCGTGTCCGACGAGGAGATTGGTTCCCCGCTCGTGCCGCAGCCGGATGTCTGTGTCGTCATGAACACCCCTTCGCTGCTGAAGTTCCAGCCCATTGTGAAGCCCGGAGGGCTCCTGATCTGGAACGAATCCCTCATCGACATTGCGCCAGAGAGGACCGACATCGATATCCTGGCGGTGCGCGCGAACGACATCGCGGAATCCGCCGGCTCGTACCGTTCGGCCAACATGGTCATGCTCGGCGCGCTGCTCAAGCGCCGGCCCTCGGTCGCGTCGATGAACGCCGTGCTCGCCGTGCTGGACGAGGCGGTGTCGGCGCGTCACCGGGAGCTCAACCAGGTGAACAGGAAGGCGCTCGCCGGCGGTTATGACAAGGCATAGAGGGGAGCCTGCGCTCAGATTCCTCTTCTGGCGTACCGACTTCGTCGGCATCGCCATGGTCGTGACAGGGGTATTCTTCCTCCTTGTGAACTTCAAGGTCATTCCCGCCAGCGACTTTGTCGTGCCCCGTGTCCTCGGGATCCTTTTCACAATGGTCGGGCTCATCTTCCTCTTCTTTTCGGGGGCGGGCAGGTGGCTGACCTGGTTCGTGATCCCCGCCGGCGCATTCCTCACCCTGGGCATGGTGACGCTCGTCTTCGGGTGGAACAGGTTCTTCAGCCCGGACGCGGCGAGCCTCTTTTCCCTTGGCTTCGGGCTGACCTTTCTCACCCTTTTCTATTTCAGGCGGGGACACTGGTGGGTGCTCATCCCGTCCGGCGTGTTCATCGGACTGTCCATCTGGGTCGAGATGGTGAGCCGGTTTCCCGTCATCGGGTGGCACCCCATCGCGCCGCTTCTCTGCCTCGGCATCTCCTTCCTCGTGATCTGGCTCTACTCGGTGCAGAAGCAGCGCATGAAATGGAGCCTCCTGGTGGGCGCGCTCATCGCGAGCGGGTCCTTTCTCTACCTGCTGGGCATCCTGCTCGCTCGCTGGAGCATCCTCTGGCCTGTGATCCTGCTGCTCGCCGGGCTGCTCTTCCCCTTGTGGGTGATGCTCGCGGGGCGCAAGACGAAGGAGGAAGAGTGATCGCGGCAAAACTCCGCGAGGCGCGCATGAGAAGGAAGGCCCGCTGGGAAGCCCTCTGCCGTCGCTGCGGGCTGTGCTGCTACGAGAAGGAGTACCGCGGGATGACCGTCGTCACGAACTTCAGTCGTCCGTGCCGGCACCTGGACACCGCCTCGCGGCTGTGCACCGTCTACGAGAGCAGGTTCGAGTCCTGCGCGCAGTGCAGAAAGATGACGATCCTGCACGCGATGTTCGTCCATTGGTTGCCGCCGGCCTGCGGCTACGTCCGGCGCTATCGCCTGCGGAGGACCGCGGGCAGGAGGCGGCTCGCATGACCAGGTTGACGTTTCTCGGCGCCGCCCGCAGCGTGACCGGGTCCCGGTTCCAGCTCTCAACGGATTCCTCGAACCTGCTCGTCGACTGCGGCCTGAACCAGGAACGCGACATGCAGGAGAGGAACTGGGAGCCGTTCCCCATGCCGCCCGACCGCATCGACGAGGTGCTTCTCACCCATGCGCATCTCGATCACTGCGGCCTCCTTCCCCGGTTGCTGCACGAGGGGTTTCGCGGCAGGATCTACGCCACCGGTCCGACCGCCGAGATCGCCCGCATCGTCATGCTCGATTCCGCCCGGCTGCAGAGGGAAGACGTCGAGCAGAAGAGGCGCCGGCACGAGCGGGAGAAAAGGAAAAGCCCGCGCCCGCTGCTGCCCCTGTACGACGAGAAGGACGCGGAAAACGCCGCGTCGCTCTTCCAGGCCGGGCGCTACGGGGAGATCGTCAGACTGAAAGGCGGCGTGGACGCCGAGTTCTTCGAGGCGGGCCACATCCTGGGCTCCGCGTCGATTCGCGTGCGCGTGCGCGAGAATGGCTCATCCCGCACGATCCTGTTCTCGGGCGACATCGGCCGCTGGGGCAGGCCCATCATCAACGATCCCCATCCCTGCAGCCAGGCAGACTACGTGCTGATGGAATCGACATACGGCGACAGGCTGCACGGCGACGACGCACGAATCGGGACGACGCTGCAGAAGATCGTGGCGGACACCGTGCTGCGCGGGGGCAACATCGTCATTCCGAGCTTCGCCATCGAGCGCTCACAGGAAGTTCTCTACTACCTGAACGCCCTGCTCAGGGACAACCTCATCCCGCACCTCCTGGTGTTTCTCGACAGCCCGATGGCGACGAGGGTCAACGACGTGTTCGCCCACTGGCCCGACTATTTCGATCCGGAGATGAGGAGGCTGATCAGCGAGAACCGCTCGCCGTTCGACCTGCCGGGCCTCGTGCTTGCCCGCAGCAGGGAGGATTCGAAGGCGATCAACAGGATCACCGGCAGCGCGATCATCATTGCGGGGGCCGGCATGTGCACCGGCGGCCGCATCAAGCATCATCTCGTGCGAAACATCAGCCGCCGCGAGAGCACGATCCTTTTTGTCGGCTACCAGGCCGAGGGGACCCTGGGCCGGCTGATCGTGGAGGGCGCCCCCAGGGTCCGCATCCTCGGGGAGACGCTCCCGGTGAAGGCGCGCGTGGAGAGAATCGAAGGCTTTTCCGCCCACGCGGACAGGGACGAGCTCCTGCGGTGGGCCTCCGCGATCAGGCAAACGCCGAAACAAGTCTTCGTGATCCACGGTGAGGCGCCGGTGGCCGCGCGTTTCAGCGACACGCTCAACAAGAAACTGGGCTGGAACGCCCAGGTGCCCACGACGGGCCAGACAGTGGAATTGAATTAGTCGGTGTCCGCCTGCCGCATGGGCACGACTGGGACAGGCGGAGGGAATCCACCATACCGCCCTTCGGGCGGTGTGCCTAGTATTTGAACGCACTCTCTCCGATGAACTCCCGGAGAATAGACGTGGCGGGCACCCATCGCGGGTGGAGAGGCGCGAAGTTCGAGAGGAACGAGAGGAGCATCCGCGCCTCCTGGTACTCGGGGGCATCCGGTTTCACTGACGCCAGGAGAGGATCTGCGTACACCTTGAGAACCGCCAGCTCGTAATCCAGGGCAGAATTGAACGCGGAATCCGCTCCATTCTGGAAGGGGAAAATGTTCCTGTCCTCGCCGCGCCTCACGGAAGGCCACATTGTCAGGGTCTGCAGCGCGGAGTGCCCTCGGAACTGGCTGTCCCGCACGATCCTGCGGATCAGGCGGTTGTCCGTGGTGGCGATCCTGTTGTGGTCGTCCAGGTTGAGCTGGGTAAGGGCGGAAACGTAGATCTTATGCTTGCTCTCCCGGGGCACCAGCGGCGTCAGGGCGTCGTTCAGGCCGTGGATGCCTTCGAGAATCAGGATGGCCCTGTCGGGCAGCCGCGTTTTCCTGCCTTCGGGCTTCCGGGCTCCGGCATGAAAGTCGAAAACCGGAGTCTCCACCTCTTCCGCCCGCAGGAGGCGCACGAGCGTGTCGTTCAGCGTCTCCACGTCCAGCGCATCGAGAGATTCGAAGTCGGGTTTCCCCTCTTCGTCCCTCGGGGTCCGGTCGTGCGGCTTGTAGTAATCGTCCAGGGAGATCGTGATCGGATTGCGGCCCACAACGCGGAGCTGGATCATCAGCTTCTTCGAGAAAGTCGTCTTGCCCGAGGAGGAAGGGCCGGCAATCAGCACGAGCCTGACCTGGTCCCTCAACGCATTGATTCGGTCGGCGATCTCGGCGATCTTCTTGTCCTGCAAGGCCTCGGCCACCTGCACGAAATCCTGGATGCCTCCCTGCCGGATCAGCTCGTCCAGCCTCCCCACGCTGCCCACGCGCAGGATCTTTCCCCAGTTCTTGTATTCCCGGTAGATGGAGAAGAGCACGGGGTTTTGCACGAACTCTCCCATGTGCAGGGGATTTTCCGCGGGGGGATAGCGGAGCAGGAACCCCGGAGGATAGTCCATCAGGCCGAAGACGGAGAGCAGTCCGGTAGAGGGGACCAGCGGGCCGTGAAAGAGGTCGAGAAACCCGTCGCAGGAGTGGACCGTGATGGCCGGGTCGTTTCGATTCTGAAGGAGCAGGAGCGTGTCGGGCTGGTGATGCTTCTGGAAGTAGGAGATCGCCTCCTGGTAGGAGAGGGAGAGGGACCGGATGGGCAAGTCCCGGGCGACAGTCTCTCGCATCTCCGCTTCGATCTTCAGCACGTCGTCGCGCGGGACGGCGTCCATCCCGTCGAAGTGGTAGAAGTAGCCCTGCCCGAGGGAATGTCCGACGATGAGCCGCCGCTTCGGGAAGATGCGCGGCGCGGCCATCGATAGCAGAAAGCAGAGAGACCGGCGGTAGATTGCCAGGCCCTGGCGGCTTCCAAGCTCGACGGGAGCGATCGTGCAGTTCACGGCAAGCCCATGCGGGAGATGCACCACCTCATTGTTGACAAGGACGGCGACAAGAGGCAGCGAGGTGCGGGGGAACGCGGCTTCTGCGGCGGCTTCTCCCGCGGTAGTCCCTGCAGGAAACTCTTTCGTTTCGCCGCCGGGGTAGGTCACCCGGACGTTCAAGAAAGATCCTTCACCTGCTGCGCCTCGTCGGCGGTGAGCACGCCGGTAATCGTGAGGCCTTCCGCGTCGGACACCTGGACGTTCGGGGGATCGACGAGCTTCTTGCCGTCGGGATCGAGCACGACCCGCACGACGGGGCATCGCGGCCTTGTGGGATCGGTCTTGACGACCATTCCCCTGCTGTTGTTCGCGAGCAGCACCGCGGTTCCGACGGGGTACACGGACAGCGTGTAGACGAGGGCTTTCAGGATCTTCTCGTCGTACTGCTTGCGGTTTTTCTGTGCAAGTTCCCTGATCGTCGCGTGCCCGTCCAGCGTGCCCGGCCGGTAGGGCCGGCGGGACAGCATGGCATCGTACGAGCAGACGACCCCGAGGATCAGCGCGTAGTCGGTGATTTTCGGAGCGCTGAGGGCCCGGGGGTAACCGGATCCGTCGATCCTCTCGTGGTGTTCCAGGGCGGCGAGGGCGACATTCTCCGGCGCGGAGAACCCCTTGAGGATCCGGTAGCCGAGCACCGTGTGCGTCGACATCGCTTTTCGCTCGTCGGGGCTCAGCAACTTGGAGGTGCGGCACAGGTCCGGGGGGAGCTTCAGCATGCCGATCTCGTGCAGCAGGCAGGCCTGGCCCAGCTCGATGAGCCGGTGGGGCGGGGCCTTCAGGTAGTCCCCGATCGCGAGCGCGAGAATGGTCGAGTTGACCGCGTGCGTGATCAGGTAGCGGTCACCATCGGCGCTCACGTCGAGAAACCGCAGGAGGAAGTCGCGGCTCTCGCGGACGATCTGGATCGCCTTCTTGATCCACTCGGTGACCTGTCCGAGATTGAGGAGTCCCTCGAGGGTGTACTTTGCGAAGAGCCCCTCCGTGAAGGCGGTGAACTCCGCGTGGAACTTCCGGGCGGCTTTCACCTGCGCGTTCTGCTGGATATCCTCGTCGATGGTCTGCGGCGCCATGCTCACGGTGTTCGCCTTCGAAAGGGAGCCCGGCACGTCCTTGGCCTTGCCGTCCGTGGCCACCTGCACGTACCTCCATTTCTGCAGGCGCTTCACGAGCTCGGGAGTCACCGGCGAGTCGGGGGTAAGGAGAATATAGTTCGTATCGAGGTACACCGGCTCGTCGAAGTATGTGCCCGGCACCAGGCTCGACAGCGGAATGCCTTTCATCCCTGCGAATCCTTCCGAGAAGCCCCCCGCGGCGTGGCCGCTCGGCGGCTCTGCCCGTTTGACGGGAGGTTCAGATTGCCCTACTATGTCAATTCTATTATAGGGGAATTCCATGAAAATGAAAGCGATATTTCTCCTTCTCAACGCGGTTCTGGGAATCGCGTTCCTTGTGATTTTCCTCACGCCGCTCTTCCTGGTGGGAGGCGACTGGTTCAGCCTCTTCTGGACCCGCAACTGGCCCATCGCCGTGGTCTTCGTCCTGACCCTCTGCGTCGTCGATTCCTATTTTCTCTTCAACTGGAAGCTGTTCAGCGGACTGGAACGGGAAGACTGGGGAGAAGTTGCCGGGTTCCTGGAGGACCGCATATTCAAACGCGGGTGGATCTCCGCCGCACGCGTGAGGCTGCTGCTGAACACGTACCTCGTCACGTCGAACACCGAGGGAATCCTCGCGCTGGAAGCGTACCTCGCAGGGAGGAAGCCGGGGATCATTCCGAGGTTCAGCCTGCCCTTCGGGATTCCCCACCTGCTCTCAAGGGAGCCGAAAGACGCCGAGGCGTGGTTTCGCGGCATGCTTTCGCGTCCCCGTCTGGCAGACAGGGACTGGGTGAGCTGGAACCACGCATTCAGCCTCCTGCAGACAAAGGAGAGCGATGCGGCGCGCACGGAGCTCTCTACGCTCGCCGACAGGGTCTCGGATCCCGTCCTTCTCCTCCTGACGATCTACCTCCTCGACGTGCTTGCCAGGAATGACGCCGCGTTGGAGTCGCGGGTGTCTTCGAAGCGGGACATGTTGAAGGCCCAGCACACGCAGGCCTCGTTCCAGAAGGCGATCGAAAAATCTGGCGCCAACATCCAGGTCGTCGTGCTCGCGCGGCTTCTCCAGGATGCCTCGCAATGGCTGTTCACCGCTCCGCCTGAGCCTGCCGCGGCAGGGGAGATCGTGCACTAGGACAGCGGAAACCGCCCGTCAGGAATCGAAGATGTTCCTCTGCTCGGTGAGCGTGACAAAGCCCACGTCGTTGAAGATACGGATGAGCAGCGGGGTCCAGATGCACTGGGACCAGTAGTAGCCAAGGCATCCCAGAGCGCCGACGAACGCCGATTCGAGCCAGAGACCCCGGCGCCGGGAGGAGACCACCACGACCATCGTGGACAGCGCCGTGGAGATCACCAGCGCCGTGAAGGGGCCCCAGATGGCGGCAAGCACGGTGAAAAACACTCCCCTGTAGAACAGCTCTTCGGAAGGGGCGTGGAAGAACAGGAGCACGACCTGCGAGAGAACGAAGCGCTTCCCCACCTTGTCGGCCTCCAGGAGCGCGCCCCTGTTCCAGAGAATGTGGAAAAGCATGCAGGCGATGCCGACGCCCGCGCCCGTGAGGAGCCCCCGGCCGTTCGGGAGGAGCATGGCCGGTTGCAGCGCGGCGAGGATCGTGATGCCATACCCGAGCTGGACGACGCGGACGAGAGAATCGATGAACAGGTTCTTGAATGAGTACGGGAGGGCCCACATGTGGATGAGGAGCCCGAGGGAGAGGATGACAAGATCGAGCACGCGCCGCTACCGCCGACGGCTCACGTACAGCGAGACGCTGCGGTCATATGTCCGCTCTTCCTCGCGCGTGAAAAGGCATCCGGGCAGTTCGCCGCTCGCGCGATGGTAGGCGATGCACTGGCAGCACACGCCGTGTCGGGTGCATCCCTCGTACGTGCACGTGCACATCGTGTCGTTTCGCGCCTGATTTGTGCAGTCCATTGGTCTGTATGTACCCCTTTTCATCGTCCGATTGCAAGCGCTCTGCCTTCTGCAGCACGCAACTGACCGGGCGGCAGCCCGCGTTGACATGACACGGCGCGTGCCGCACCATGACGCCACCGTGAACAAGAGACATGCGCTCGCATTTCTCGTGCTTTCCCTCCTGCTCGCCGCGGCGGTACTGCTGGGGGTGGGGATCGGGGCGGTCCCGGTGCCTCCGGCATCTCTCATCCGGTTCCTCCTGGTGAAGCTCGGTCTCAGCTCGCTCCCCCTGCCGGACGAACGCGACATCACGATCCTCCTGCTGCTGCGATTTCCGAGGGTCGTGGCGGCGATGCTGGTCGGGTCCTCTCTGGCCACGTGCGGCGTGGTCATGCAGGGACTGTTCCGCAACCCGATGGCCAGCCCCGAGATCCTTGGCCTCTCCGCCGGCGGCAGCCTTGGTGCGGTGGTCGCGATCACCGCCGGCTTCGCCTCCGGATCGCTCCTGGCGATCCCCGCCTTCACCATCGCAGGGGCGATGCTCTCTGCCGCCTGCATCTACATGTTGTCCTCGTCGCGCGGCACGACCTCCCTCCTGTACATCGTCATCGCCGGAATGGCCATCTCCTCCCTGTTCAGCGGGCTCACATCGGCGCTCCTGCTCTTTTCACGAGAGTATCAGGTCAGCCAGTTCATCTTCTGGACCATGGGCGGGTTGGACGGGAGGAGCTGGCAGCATATCCTGTACTCTGCGCCGGTACTCGTGCCCGGAATGATCGTGCTCTCCTTCTTCGCGCGGGAACTGAACTTGTTCACACTCGGGGAGGAGGAGGCGCTTTCCCTTGGCATGCGAGTGGAAACCACGAAGCGCGTGCTCCTGGTCATCGCCGCCGTGGTCACCGGGGTCGCCATCGCCGTGAGCGGGCCCATCGGTTTCGTCGGTCTCCTGATTCCCCATCTCCTGCGGTTCCTCGTCGGTCCGGATCACCGGGCCCTCCTGCCGGCGTCGGCCCTCGGAGGCGCCCTGTTCCTCGTTCTCTGCGATCTGCTCGGCCGAGCCCTTCTGCCGCCGTTCGAGATCCGGGTCGGGATCATCACCGCGATCCTCGGGAGCCCCTACCTTCTCAGCCTCATCGTCCGCATCCAGAGGCGGAGCGTTGTGGGGGCGCGATGAGCGGCGCCTTCCTCCAGGCGTGCGGGCTGACGTGGACGGTCGCGCACACCACGATCGTAGACAGCCTCGACCTCGCGGTCGAGCGGGGAGAGCTCGTCGGTGTCATCGGTCCCAATGGGGCCGGCAAGACCACCCTGCTGCGTCTTCTCGCAGGCCTGCTGACGCCGACCGCCGGAGAAGTTCTGCTCGACGGCCGGGAAATCGGCGGCATGGAGAGCCGCAGGCGCGCACGACTCGTCTCCTTCATGACCCAGGACATGTCCCAGGTCTTTCCGTTCACCGTGATGGAAATCCTCCTGATGGGCCGATATCCCCACCTCGGCAGGTTCCAGAAGGAAGGCACCGATGACCGGGAACGGGCACGGCGGATGCTTTCCTACGTCGGCCTCACGGCGATGGATGACCGCGCTTTCAGCGGCCTGTCGGGCGGGGAGCGGCAGCTCGTGCTCTTCGCCAAAGCGCTCGTGCAGGATACGGACGGCCTCCTCCTCGATGAGCCCAGCTCGAGCCTGGACATCCTTCACCAGGACAGGATTTTCTCGATGACGCAGGAGCTTGCCCGGGAGGGCAGGGCGGTGGTCGCCTCCTTGCACAATCTCTCCGTGGCGGCGCAGTACTGCTCGCGCCTGGTCCTCATGGAGAAGGGACGCATCGCCTGCGACGGACGGCCCGAGCAGGTGCTGAAACCCGAAATACTGGACGAGGTCTACGGCATTCGGACGATGGTCTCACCGAG
>Ga0187870_1002663_pt1 | contig 14608 bp, 12 predicted proteins | sample June2016WEW_13_1_3_FD_132974 | JGI IMG/M metagenome (GOLD analysis project Ga0187870, IMG submission 132974) | Peatland microbial communities from SPRUCE experiment site at the Marcell Experimental Forest, Minnesota, USA - June2016WEW_13_150 | ecosystem: Environmental > Terrestrial > Soil >... | reverse complement strand
TGCGGCAGTACCTTTTAGTTTTTCGTTGTACTGCGCGTAATCGAAGGCTGTCTTTCCCTCGTTGCTTTTCGCTTTTCCGTCTGCCCCAGCCCTCAGGAGCGTGGTGATCACCTCGGGATTCGGGTTCCACCCAGCGGCCCACTGCAGGGCGGTCCCTCCGTATACCAAGTCCCGAGCCTCTATGTCCGCGCCAGCCCTCAGGAGCGTGGTGATCACATCGGGATTCGGGTTGTGCCAGGCGGCGAGTATCAGCGGGGTCTCGCTGCCACTGCGCGCATTCACATCCGCACCCTTGTCGATAGCGGCTTGTACATCCTGCGGCGTTCCACCTATTACAACCCCCAAGTCCGTCGTCTGTGCATACGCCGAAGCCTGTGCAAACAAAAACGCAACAACTACAACGACGATTCGCTTCTCCATTTTGTTTCATCCTTGGCCAAAATCTATTTTTTCACCTGCCCATGTCATGGACCTGATCTTCCCCTCCTGAAAGCCGCAGCGTAGGTTGGCTCGTCAGTCGTTGAGGAACGCCAGGTCGAGCTGGCGGAGGCGCGCGGGGTCGGCGAGTAGGTCGATTTCGACGATCTTCCCGCGCGTGATCGTGAAGCCGAATACGACACGCGGCCGTCCGCCCGGAGCCCACACGGCTCCCACGGCTCCATTCACAAGCGCCGGTTGTGCGGCCTGGGCCCGGCCCTTGAAGGTGTCGGCCACGGCCTTCACACCGAGAACTTCCCTCGATGCGCCCATACGCACGGCTGCGCTGTCGGCTCGGAGCACCACGTCCGGGTCGAGCACCGCGAGAAGAGCGTCGAAGTTACCGTCGCGCGAGGCAGCGAGGAAGGCGTCGACGACTTCTCGCTGGCGGGTGAGATCGGCGTCGGGAACCTTGGCCGCTCCCCGCACTCGGCGGCGTGCGCGGCTCGCGAGCTGCCTTGCTGCGGTCGGATAGCGCCCCTCGATGGGAGCGATCTCGTCGAAGGGCACGGCGAACATGTCGTGCAGCACGAACGCGACCCGCTCGGCGGGAGCCAGCGTTTCGAGTACAACGAGCAGCGCAAGACCGACCGAGTCGGTGAGTAGTGCTTCGTGTTCGGGGTCGATCCCATCCGCGCTCACGATCGGGTCGGGCACGTGCGCCCCCCAGGGGCTCTTCGCGCCGCAACTTGCGCCTGCGCAGCAAGTCCAGGCAAACCCGGGCGACGACCGTCGTCAGCCATCCGCCCGGGTTCTCGACTCCGCTCGTGTCGGAGCGACTGAGCCGTAGCCAGGACTCCTGCACGGCGTCGTCCGCTTCGCTGAGCGAGCCGAGCATCCGGTAGGCCACCGCCCTCAGGTGGGTCCGGTTCTCCTCGAACCGCTCCGCCAGCCAGTCGTGTTCATCCATCGGTCACATTCCCGCAACCCGTTCCGTCATATCAGTGTGACGAACGAAACCCAGCCGATGTGACAAGGAGATCAAGATGAGCGAGCAATATTTAAGCCCTTCTATCAACTTTCAGGGCCGGGCCCGCGAGGCCATGGAGCTTTATCACAAGGTGCTGGGCGGCAATCTCGACCTGCAAACCCTAAACAAGCAGGGCGTACACAGACCGGCCGGCCCCGGGGATAGCATCATGCACTCGCGGCTCGAGGCCGACGGCGTACTCATCGTAGCCTCGGACGGCCACCCCGACTACCCTGCCAAAGTCGGCGACAACATGGCCATTGCCCTGGGCGGCACGGACAAAGACCGGCTCACCAAAATCTTCAACGACCTGGCCGAAGGCGGCAAGATCAAGATGCCGCTGGCCGAGCAGTCCTGGGGCGCCGATGTTGGCTGGCTCACGGACAAATTCGGCATTAACTGGGTGGTCAGTATCGACAAGGCGTAGCGCCGGAACGGCAGCTACTCGTCGCGCAGCTCCGGCCTTCAGAAGCGTGATGATCACACCGGGATTCTGGTTGTTCCCCGCGGCGTACGTGAGGGGGGTCCAGCCGTCACTGGTCCTGGCTTCGATGTCTGCGCCCGCATTCAGGAGCGCAGTGATCACTTCAATGTGTTCTTGTTGGAGCCGGCGGCGACCATCAGCGAAGTCACGCCGTTATCATTCTTGGCGTCGATGCCTTTACGAGCTTTCAGGAGTGAGGTGATTACCTCGGGGTTCTGATTGAATCCAGCAGCGTATATCAGCGCAGTAGCTCCGTCGTCATCCGTATTCTTAAGGTCCGAGCTTGCCTTCAGCAGTGTGGTGATCACCTCAGGGTTCTGGTTGTTCCTGGCAGCGAACAGCAGAAGGGTGCAGCCTTCCCTAGTATGAGCGTTACTGTCAGCGCCTGCTCTCAGGAGTGTGGTAATCACCTGAGGATTCTCATTGAATCCGGCGGAAGTTCAAGGAGTTCCCTGGTTCGTTCGTCCACTTTGTGAGGGCGGTGGTCCCTCATCGACACCCCTCGAACTGTACGACGACGCTCACCACGGAGTAGGGCTCAATCTCGACTCGAACAGTATCTCCACTCAGTGAGAGCTTCCCCTGCTCTTCAAGACGGTTTTCATTCAGGTCTGCCTGCCAGGCGCGGGAGGGCGCGCAGAAAAAGCGCAGCACCGTCGGGCCCTTTTTCCCTTCGGTCTCGTACAGACGCACGAGGAATCGGCCGGCCGGCTGGTCTTCCGGCATCTTCAGGGTGGAGAATGATGCCGAGCCCTCGACGGAAAGAAAACCCTGGGTCAGCGGGAGGGAGCCCGCGTGAGCGGTGCCTGACACGACGACAAGGGGGTGTGCGCGCTCCCTGGCCGCCGACACCAGGCCGGCCGTCGCCGTGCAATCGGCAAGCGATACAGAGAAGCCGAAGCGATGCACGCCGAGCTCGGGGTGAGGATCGGGGTCGATCGAGCTGCGGAGCAACGAAAGCGATACTGCGTTACCGGTGCACCTGAATCCGTGGGACTGGTCGGCGGTCAGCATGAGCGCCTTGCGGCCGGTTTTACGGGGAACGCCGAGTACCCAGCTGTTGGCGGGCTGGTCGATCTCCGCGGGAGGACGGTCGATCGTGCCGAACGGGACGTCGTAGCGGTAGGCCTTCAACTCTCCTGCGGCCGGGAGGAAGAAATTCAGCTGCGGCACCCCCTGTCCCTTGCGGCCCACCTCGAGCCATTCGCATTCAACCGCCCATGAAAGACCCAAGGCGCCCAGGTCCAGGGAAACGGTGGCCTTCAGTCGCGAGGCTCCAAAGGGGAACTCGTAGCTCAGCGACTGCCGCAGACCTTCCTTTCCGCCGACTGGGGACAGCCTCACGCTCTCATGGAGGCAGCGCGAGGCTATCCACCGTCCCACCACCCACGCGGTCATTCCCCTGCTCTCGTCCTCCTGCACAAGGCGGAATACACCGGCCGGCCGCGAGAGATCCAGCATTTCCTCGCCGGACTCCTTGTCGATGAACGAGCGCAGGGCGGCGGTCTGGGGATCGAACACGGCGCGCACGCGCTCGTTCTCCAGGACATGCTCCTCGGGACGCTGAACACGCGGTTCAGCCCCCGTGTGCACGGGCAGGTCGTGCGGGAGCCCCTCGCTCAGGGAGCACGTGGTGTACCCGCAGCCCGGCACGGAGACGGCAACCAGCACGCGCAGGTACTGATGGCCCCAGTAGCCGGCGCCGAAGAAGGGATGAATCTCATTCGGGATGATCTGGTGAGGAAGCGCGTTACCGGCGGCATCCTTCACCAGCAGGCGCGCCGGATCCCCGGGCCAGTCCCAGATCGCCGCCTCCGCAACCTCCGTGCGGGTCCAGGGGAGCGGATTGAACACGTGGAAAATCCGCGTCCTGCCTCTCCCCCGCTCGACCTGAGACAGCTTGAAGTCCGAAACACCCCAGCCTGCCCCACCGCCCTCGGAAAGGTTGGCCCGCGCATCCTCCCGCGGGTCGCCCAGCGAAGAGGTGTCCACGTGCGCGGCGAGCCTTCGCAGGGCAAGGGATTCCTCCGTCCCTGCTGAAGCCAGCGCTCGCTGGATCTGGCCGAGAGCGTACTCGCGCGTATCCACTGTCCCCGAACCGGTGACGATGTCGTGGAAGTGATTGAACATCACCGATTCCCACGCACGTGAGAACTGGGCTGTCCGGCTCGAGGAAGAGGTGACCACAGAGGCGATGCTGGAGAATGTCTCGGCCTCGACAAGTCGCCGTTCCGCGGCACGGTTGGCCGCCTTGATCCGGGACTGCGACGTGTAGCAGCCGTCAAAGATGGCATTCAGCTCCCGGTTCGCCACGGGAAGCCGTTCCGCCGCATTCTCAGCGGCCTGGAAGAACTCGCGGAATGTTCCGAAGCGGACACGCGGGAAGATCGGCCACCCGTCCATGTCGATGATCCGCTCGATGTCGCGCCGTGTCGGACCCCCGCCGTGATCGCCGACGCCGTAGACCCTCAGCATCAGGTCGATCCCATGCTTCCTGCAATATGCCGGCGCTTCCACCGCCATTGCGGCGGTCACCTCGCCGTTGTACCAGAAGGGTTCCCGGTAGCAGAGCACGGACGCTCCCGATGGGGCCTGCCAGCGATACAGGCTGTGCTCGTCGCTGCCCCGACAGTGATAGTACCATCTCACGCCCGCCTGGCGGAGGATCTCGGGCACGTTGCGGCTGTGTCCGAAGGTATCCGGCTCGAAGTCCAGCAGGAGCGTATCCGGCGAAATGTCCAGCAGCGCCGAGAGGTAGCGCTTGGTGTACAGGGCGTGACGGGCGAGGCTCTCTCCGCTGGGCATGTTCTTGTCCGCCTCCACCCACGTGGAGGCCGTGACCTCCCACCGCCCCTCCTTCACGCGCCTCCTGATCTCTTTCAGCATTTCAGGATCGTGCTCTTCGACGACGCGGTACGCGGAGGCCTGCGACTGCGAAAAGGTGAAGGCAGGGTACTCCGTCATCAGCGTGAGGATCGTGCGGAAGGTATCCAGCGTGACCGCCACGGTTTCGTCGAATCGCCAGAGCCAGTTCATGTCGATGTGCGCATGCGCCGGGCACACGATGGTGATCGACTTCGCCTGCGCCGCGAGCGGCTGGAGGCGGGCCTCGGTCTCCTCCACGGTCTCCCGGGTGAGCGCTCCCTCCACGGCGTGTTCGGAGGCGATGCTTTCAACTGTGGTGCGCAGGAGAGCTTCGTGTGCGCGCCCGGAGGCACGGGACATCGCGACCGCGTATTCCAGCTCGGAGAGAATCCGCTCCGCCCAGTACCCTTTCGTTTCGTTCCTCAGGGTGAGCAAGTGAGAGATCATGTCATTCATCCAACGTCAGCTCCTCGCCGGCCGGGCCGCGACCGGCCTGAGTGTGCGTCCAACTTTTTGAACAGGTCAAGTACGCCCGAGGCCCGCACGGGCCCGCAGATACGCGTCCCGCGTGACGATGCCGACGATCCGATCCTCATCCACGATCGGAAGATCGTAGATCGAATGTGTGAAGAAGAGGTTCTCGATCTCCCGCAGCGACGAGGCGGGGGAACCGGCCACTACGCGCCTCACCATGTGAGAGCTCACCGGCGCCGTCATCTGCCCGCCACGCCGCGCCTTCATGATGTCTCTCAGGCTCAGGTAGCCGCAGAGTTTTCCCCGGGGGTCGATGACGGGCATCCCGCTGCGGTCCGAGTCCTCCAGGAATCGGGAGGCGTCCAGGAGGGACCAGTCGTGCCGAATCGTTTCCACGCGCCTCTCCATGATCGCGGCGGCGCTCACCGCATCGGCGAGCATTGTTTTCAGGCACGCCTGCAAGGCGTGAAAGGTCTTCCGCCCTGGCTCCCCCTTCAGGAGGGCCGAGGCGGCCTGCGCGTGTCCCCCGCCGCCGAACGCGCGGAGGAGACGCGAGACGTCCAGGCCGGGCGCCTGGCTGCGCGCGATGATCAGGGTCTCGTTGTCCCTCGTAAAGGCGAAGACGGCGAACAGCGCGTCCGGGCTTTCCACCTCGAAGACCTTTTCCACCACGGCGGCCAGGCCGCCGAACTGCCGGTCCATTTCCCGGTACACGGTGAGCACGAGGTGACCGTGCACGGTCTGGTAGGAGAGCCTGTTGAGGAGCTCGTGGAAGAGCGTGATCTGGGACTCCTCCGTGAGCGTGCGGAGGAAGGATTTCACCAGGGGGAGAGATGCTCCCTGCGAGATGAGCCACGCCGCAGCCTCGAAATCGGCGCTCCTCACGCTCTCGTGCGTGAAATTGCCCGTGTCCGCGTAGATACCGGTGAGGGCGATGGTCGCATCCTCCGTGCGAAGGATGCACCCGCGGCGCATCGCTTCCCCGGCGAGAAGGGTTGTGTTGGCCCCCACCTCGGCCTCCCGCACCACCGCGCCATCGATGTCCGACGATTCTTCGGGGTGATGGTCCCAGACTTCGACCGGCGGCAGCGGGTCGATCATCTGGAGGTACTCCTTGATGCGGCCGAGGGAGCGGGTATCCACGACCACGATCTTCTCCACTGGTACCCCCGACAGCTCCTCCATCGACGCCATGTCCAGGTAGTCGGCGTAGAGGTTGTAGAGAGTGCGCGCCACGGGGTGGATCAGCCGGCTGCGGACGGCCTGGTATCCCGGGTACAGGACGCGGGCCAGCGCGAGCGAGCCGAAGCAGTCGAGATCCATGTTCGTATGGCCGACGATGATCCTCATGCGGGTGAGTGTAATCCCAAAGCGAGGCCGGCGCTACGAGGCGTCGTTTCCGAGGATGCGCAATGCGTCCTGGCCCTCTTCGCGCTCGTGCCGGAACTGGCGCGTGTACAGGTCGTGGTAGCGGCCGCGACACCTGATCAGCTCCGCGTGAGTACCCATCTCCATGATCCTCCCGCCGTCGATGAACACGATGCGGTCCGCCCTCCTGATCGTCGAAAGCCGGTGGGCGATGACGAAGCTGGTCCGGCCCCGCATCAGGGCTTCCATGCCCTTCTGGATGAGGCTCTCGGTGAGGGTGTCCACCGAGCTTGTCGCCTCGTCCATGATGAAGATATCCGGACGGGCAAGGATCGCGCGCGCGAGGCTGAGCAGCTGTTTCTGCCCCACGGAGAGCCTGTTGCCTCCTTCACCGACCTCCGTGTCGTATGCCCGCTCGAGGCCCCGGATGAATGAGTGGGCCCCCGCCGCGCGCGCGGCGTCCTCGACCTCCGCGTCGGATGCGTGGAGCCTCCCGTAGCGGATGTTCTCCCGCACGGTACCCGAAAAGAGGTGGGGGGTCTGCAGGACCATGCCGATGCGGGACTGGATTGCGTGCAGCGGCAGACACCGGGAGTCGCGGCCGGCGATCCTGATCTCCCCGCCCTGCGGCTCGTAGAACCGGCAGACCAGGTTCACGATGGTCGACTTGCCCCCGCCGGTGGGACCGACGAGCGCGATCGTCTCACCCTGGCGCACGTGCAGCGTAAACCCCTGGAGGACCGGCGCACCCTCCTGGTAATGAAAGTCCACGTGATCCAGCTCGATGTCCCCTGCCATGGACAGAGGGGTCCCGCGCACGCCGAGGTCGCGAACCCCCGGCCCGTCCACGATCTCCGGCACCGCATCGATGAGGGAGAAGGTGCGCTCGGCGGAGGCGATGGACTGCTGCATGTCCGCGTACACCCGTGCAAGGTCCTGGATCGGCCACATCATGAACGTCACGTACCCGAGGAACGCCTGGATGCTGCCCACGCTGAGGAGGCCTCCGAGGGCCTGGCGCCCGCCGAACCAGATGACCGCCCCCACGGCGGCTGCGCTGATGATCTGCACGATCGGAAGGAAAAGCGCGGAGAGCCATGCCGCCCGGAAACCCGCGGCCCGCATGTCCCCCGTCAGCCGGGAGAACTCGCCGAGATTGGTGCGCTCCCGGCAGAGCGCCTTCACGACGCGAACGCCGGTGATGTTCTCATTGTAGGCGGCGGTGATCTTCGAGTTGAGGCGCCGGACCTTGCGGTATTCCGCGACGATCCGGCTCTTGAACCGCACCGCCACCACGACCAGGAGGGGAACCGAGACGACGATGATGGCGGCAAGCTTCGCGTTGATCAGGAACATGAAGACGACGGACGAGACGAGGTTGGTGAGCGCCCAGCAGATGTCGTTCAGGCCCCACGTGATGAGCCCGGCGATCCGGCCCGAATCCGACGTGACCCGCGCCATGATCCAACCGACCGGGGTACGATCGAAATAGGAGAAAGACAGTTCCTGCAGGTGATCGAACATTCTCCTGCGCAGGTCGTACTGGACCCTCTCGCCGAGGATCCCGGCGAAAAGCACCATCGCGCAGACAGCGACGGCCTGCCCGGCGATGATGCCGGCGAACAGGAGCGCGATGGGGATGAGCTTCGAAGCGTCATGAGCGAGGATCGCCTCGTCGATCATGCGGCGGTTGAAGAAGGTGAAAAGCCCGTCGCCGAAGGCGACGAGGGAGATCAGGACGCAGAAGGCGAGCACCCGGGGCCAGTAGGGCGCGATGGCGCCGAGCATCCGCAGCACAATCCGGCCGTTGAAGGTGGAGGTGAACTCCTCGTCGTCGCGCAGGAGGTCAGGCACGTGTCACCTCCTCCCTCAGCTCCGAATCGATGCGGGTCTGCAGGTCGAACACGCGCCGGTACATCCCGTCGGAGCACAGCAGCGACTGGTGCGTCCCGCGCTCCACGATGCGGCCCGCGTCGAATACGAGGATCAGGTCGGCCCTCATCAGGCTCTGGACCCTGTGGGCGATGATGAAGGTGGTGCGGCCCTCCATGAGGTTCTCCAGCGCGGCGCGGATGGCTGCCTCGGTTTCCGCGTCCACGGAGGAGGTCGAATCGTCCAGGATGAGGACGCGCGGGTCCCTCAGGATCGTGCGGGCGATCGCCACCCTCTGTTTCTGCCCGCCGGAGAGCGTCACGCCCTTCTCCCCCACCAGCGTGTCGTACCCAAGGGGGAACGAGAGGATCACGTCGTGGATCGCCGCGGACCTCGCCGCCTCTTCCACCCGCTCCTGGCTCACTTCGCCAGCCACGCCGTAGGTGATGTTCTCACGGATTGTGCGCGAGAAGAGAAACGGCTCCTGCTCGACGATTCCCACCATGCGCCGGAGCGAATGCCGCGGGTACTCCCTGAGCTCCCTCCCGTCCAGCAGGATGCTTCCGGCGGAATAGTCGTAGAACCGGGGGACCAGGTTGACGAGGCTCGTCTTGCCGGATCCGGTGGAGCCGAGCAGCGCGATCGACTGGCCCGGCTCGCAGCGAAAGCTCACGTCGCGGAGAACGGGCTTCGCCGGGTCGTATCCGAAGGTGACGCCGCGAAAGACCAACTCCCCGCGAACCTGAAGCTCGCCATCGGGAGCGCTGGACTCCAGCGCTTCCTGCGGCTCCCTCATCACGCTCCGCACGCGGCCGTAGGAGACGAGCCCGGTGGAGATGTCCACGATGATCCGGCCGAGAAATCGTATCGGCCAGATGATCTGCGCGATCATCGCGACGAACGCCATGTAGGTACCCACGGAGATGACTCCGCGCAGGGCGAGGGAGGCGCCGAGGGCAATGCCGAACACCATCTGTGCGCCGCACAGGACGTCGGTGAGCGGCCAGTACAGCGCGTTCAGGGTGACGAGCCGGCGCCCCCGCCGGAACTTTTCGCGATTCACCTCGTCGAAGCGCTCCATTTCGAAGCCCTGACGCGCGAATGCCTTCACGACGCGCACACCCGTGAGGTTCTCCTGGAGCACGGTGGAGAGCACGGCCTCCTGCTCCTGGTAGCGCTCGTACCTGCGGGAGATCGCCCTGAAAAAGACCACGGACACGCCGAGGACGAGGGGCATGACGATGAGCGAGAGCAGGGCCAGACGCGCGTGGAGAGCGAGAAGCGCCGTGAAATTGACGCCGAGCAGAAGGACGATCCGGGTGAACCCCACCGCCTGGTCCGCGTAGAACCGGCGCACGACATCGATGTCCGAGGTGGCCCTCTCGATCAGGTCACCCGTCGGAGTCCGATCCAGGTACGCAAAGGGGAGCCTCTGCACGTGATCGTAATAGGCATCGCGCAGCCGGCGGATCGTTCCCTCCGCGGTGCGTGAGGAAAGACGGCCGGAGAGGAAGGAGGAGCTTCCCTGGAGCGCCGCGAGTCCGATGAATGCCGCCACGACCCAGAGGATGGCGGTGAATGAGTGACGGGGAAGCGTTACGTCGATGAACCGGCGCAGTAGGAGGTAGGTGCCGGTCTGGGACACGATGGCGATCCCCATGCACAGGGCGGCGGCAGCGTAGCCCAGGCGGCAACCAGTCATGAGACGCAGCAGGCCGAGCAGGCGGTTCTTCGAGCCGTCGGAGCCGGGGTCGGCCTGTTTCATCGGCCGAGCCGCCATTGGGCGAGCTTGGAAAGAACGAGCGCTGCGGCAACGAGGCCACCGATCACCGCGGCGAGCAGCAGGAGAACGAGGGACTTTCCCGCTGCAGGCGGCCGCGTGTCGTCCGGCACGGCCTGCGCGAACCGCGCCGCCATGAAACCGGCGGCGGCAGGGAAGAACATCCAGCAGGCTGCCGCGCGGAACACGTCCAAGCCGGTGACCAATCGCGCGCCTTCCAGCAGGGCCGCCGTTGCGGCAACGCCGAGCACCACCCCATGAACCCAGAGCGGGATGCGCGGGACAAGGGCATTCAGCACCGGGGCGAACAGGGAACCGCAGACCACGCTCGCCAGCCCCAGGACGAGAAGCGGCCAGGAGCCGGCAAAGGCTCGTCCAAGGCTCACTCCCTCCGGACCCAGCCCGGCATAGAGCAAGGCGGCGAAGGCGAAACCGGGGTACCGCATGAGTGACCGGCCCGCCTCCACGGGCGTGAGCGCGAGGGATTCGAGCACACCGAATCCTCGACTCTTCGCGGGGCTTTTGTTCGCCAGGAAAGAGGGGATATCCGACGAGCTGCCGGGACCGATCCTCACCGCGAATCCCGTATGCGCCGCGACGAGCCCTCCATCGATGACCGCAGTTGCCCGTGCCGGCAGGATGAGGGTGCGGTGGCTGACCACGCGGGACAGCCGTGACGCGGCGACACGGGTGACGAGCTCATCCGTGCTGAAAAGACCCGAGGCCGCCGCGCTCGCCACGCCGAGCCCACGGGTGTCCAGCACGAGGATCCAGCAGTCGATGCCTCCCAAGTCGCGCCGGAGCAGGTCGAATGAGAGCCGGTAGCTCGCGGTCACGAGCACCGGGGAGCCGCCATCCGGCCTGCCCAGCGCGTAGAGTCCGGGGGCCACACGAGATTGCGCGCCGAACCTTCCCAACCGGCAGCGGACCGCGCTCCACCAGACGTCGGCGGTCCATCGATGACCCACCCTGATGAACCCGGGCATCTCTCCTGCTGGGGATGTCATTCCGAGAGTATCCCGCCCGGAGAGCCGGCAGGTCAACGGCGGCGCTTCCGCCCCCCGCCGGCGCACTCGCCGACGGCGCTCTTGACTTTCCCGGGAGCCGGCGTTCCTTTTTATTCATGAGCAGGCATTCGGGTCCGGTGATCCTTCTAACGGCGAAACTCGAGGACGGGCAGGAAGCGCGCGTACGCGCTGCGGCGCCGGGCGCGCGCATTGTGGGTGAGCCCGAGCTCGCGGCCGACCCGGGTCTCGTTCACGAGATCGAGATCTGCTACCCCCGCCTGCCGTCAGCCCTGTGGAAAGACGCGAGGAAGCTCCAGTGGCTGCAGTCCAGCTACGCGGGGATGGATTCCCTCCTCGCTCTGCCCGAGGCGCGGCAGCACACGGCGGTTTTCACGAACGTGCATATCCATGCCGACTGCATCGCCGAGCACCTCTGGGGAATGACGCTCATGCTCACGCGCAATCTCCACAAGTCTCTCCGCGCCCAGGATTCGGGGAAATGGGAAACGGCAATGGTTTCAGAAGGCGTGGAAACATTGGCGGGAAGGACCCTCTGCATCGCGGGGCTCGGGGTCATCGGAGCACATTGCGCCGCGCTGGGCCGAGCCTTCGGCATGCATGTGATCGGGATCAGCAGGCACGCGCGCCCCGTTTCTTCCGCCGATGAGGTGGTGGGACCGGAAAATCGCCGCGATGTCTTTGCCCGGTCGCGCATCATCATGCTCATCCTCCCGGAGACGGCGGACACGAAGGGCTTCGTGGACAAGGCAGAGCTGGACGTCATGCAGGGTGCGTTTCTCCTGAATGCAGGAAGGGGCTCCAGCATCGTCACGGACCAGCTCGTGGGGGCGCTCCAGGACGGCAGGGTGAGGGGCGCGGGGCTCGACGTGACCGAGCCCGAACCGCTGCCGAACGGCCACCCCCTCTGGAGCATGCCCAACGTCATCGTTACGCCCCACTACGGGGGCGTGCATCCCGGGTACGGTGAAGAGGCATTCTCCGTGTTCTGCTCGAACCTTGAACGGTGGGTGCGCGGCCAGCCGCTTCAGAACGTCGTGGACAAGACGGCGGGGTACTGATGGCCACGGAAACCGGGGCTGCGCCGGACGCGGCACGCGCATCTGCCATCCCTCCCCGTGTGCTCGTGGGAACCAGCGGCTATTCGTACGATGACTGGGTGGGCCCCGTCTATCCGCAGGGCACCTCGCGCCGGGACTTCCTTTCCTTGTATGCGCGCGAGTTTCCCGTGGTGGAGCTGAACTTCAGCTACTATCAGCAGCCGAATCCGCGCACGCTGGAGCGCATGGTGGCCGGCACCTCATCGAGCTTCACCTTCGCCCTGAAGGCGCACAGGAGCATGACGCACGAGATCGGCGAGAGCTGGGAGAATGACATCGCGGAGTTCCGCGCCGGGATCCAGCCGATGGTCGACGCGGGACGGCTTGCCGCCGTCCTGCTTCAGTTCCCCTATAGTTTCGCGTATACCCCGGAATCGAGGTCACGGCTGGCGTCGCTCTGCGGGAAACTGGAGGGACTGCCGCTCGCGGTGGAATTCCGCAAGAGCGAATGGCTGAGGGAGCAGGTCTTCGAGGGGCTGCGCCGGAGGGGCGTCTCACTGGTGAGCGTGGACGAGCCGGACCTCCCGAAGCTCCTTCCGCCCTCCACCGAGACGACCGGGCGTTTCGGCTATGTGCGGTTCCATGGACGAAACAAGGCGGCGTGGTGGACGGGGGACAATGCCTCCCGCTACGACTACCTCTATGCCAGCGAGGAGCTGGAGGAATGGGTGCAGCGCATCCGGCTCATATTGTTGAACGTGCCGGTGCTCCTGCTGTTCTTCAACAATCACTGGCGCGGAAACGCCGCGCAGAACGCGCGCGAGATGCGGCGCCTCCTTCAGCAGCACGGCCTCATGTGAACCACTTGCTCGTCGACCCCGGGGGCGTGTAGTCGCTGATGTACGCCATTGCCTCGGCGGGGCTTGCGACGAAAGGGCACGTTGCCCGGAAGGCGGGCTTCGCGAACTTCTGCTCGTAGAACCGCTCGAAAAAGGCGGCCAGGTGGTCGAAGAAGCCCTGCGTGTTCACCGCCACCAGCGGCCCCTTGAGAAAATCGAACTGCTTTTGGGTGATGACCTCCGACATCTCCTCCAGCGTGCCGAAACCGCCGGGGAGAGCCACGAAGGCGTCGGACATCTCCATCATGCGCGCCTTGCGATCCCGCATGTCCCTGGTGTACTGAAGCTCGTCGCAGTCGAGGTTCGGCACGCCGGGCCGGTTCATGAACTCGGGCATGATGCCGATGACCCGGGCCCCGTGTTCCTTCGCCGCACGGGCCGCGGCTCCCATGAGACCCACCCTGCCTCCCCCGTAAACCATCGTATGGCCGCCGCCTCCGATCAGCGCACCCAGCTCCGCCGCCACGGAGCGGTACACGCCGTCGACGGCGTCACTCGACGAGCAGAAGACGCAGATGTTCATCGCCCGGGACCTCCGCGCGCACTATACGCGGGGCGGGCGGAGGCGTTCAAGGCGGGCCATTGAAATCGCGCTCGTCCTGGCTCGCTCATACGGCCGCTGCATTTTTCCGCCGGGAGGTACTTGACCAAGCGGCAGCACGACCGTATAATTATGCAATCGTGAAGGATAATTATACGGTCGGGTCAGGAACACGCTCGCGGCGGCCGTCCGCGCACTCGCCGCGTCCTGGGACGCACTCCCGCCACGGCCGCACGCGAGGAGCGCCGCCGCGCGGGGCGCGCCTGGAGGCCATCCGCCGGATCATCGCGGAGAACGCGGTGGACAGCCAGGAGCGCCTCACCGAGCTCCTCCGCCGGGAGGGCTTCGAGGTGACGCAGGCCACCCTCTCGCGGGACCTGAAGAGGCTGGGCATCGGCAAGGCGCCCGCGCCGCAGGGGGGATACACCTACGTCCCCGCGGAAGGCGAGGTGAAGCCGGGATCGGATGCGACGTACATGCAGGATTTCAAGAGGGGGTTTCTCTCGGTGGAGTTTTCATCGGCCCTCGGACTCATGCGGACGCTGCCCGGGCACGCGAGCAGCGTGGCCTCCGCGCTGGACAACCTGCGCATCCGCGAGGTCCTGGGCACGATCGCCGGAGACGACACCGTGCTCGTCGTGCCCCGCGACGGCGTGACGCCGTTCCGGCTCATCCGGGCGCTGCGCGCCCGGATCCCCGGTTTTCCAGGAGGAGCGTAGATGAAGACAGCGGTGCTGGGGGCGACAGGCTATACCGGGCAGATCCTCCTTCGGATCCTCGCGGCGCATGCAGATGTGGAGCAGATCATTGCGG
>Ga0187870_1002650_pt1 | contig 14642 bp, 13 predicted proteins | sample June2016WEW_13_1_3_FD_132974 | JGI IMG/M metagenome (GOLD analysis project Ga0187870, IMG submission 132974) | Peatland microbial communities from SPRUCE experiment site at the Marcell Experimental Forest, Minnesota, USA - June2016WEW_13_150 | ecosystem: Environmental > Terrestrial > Soil >... | reverse complement strand
CGGGACGTCCTGCCTAGCGGGATCACAGTTTTTGCATTTGCCGAGATTGACGTGCGGGCAAGAACCGCACCCGTCGCTGACCTCGCCGGTGAGACGGATATTAAATGCACGAATCTTTCAGAGGCCGGTTTCGCGATCAAGCTGCGATCGAAACCAGCGAACTACCGAAGAGGGAAGATCGGACTCAGATGGAAGCGATGCATGCAAAAGGGGAGAGGAGGCGAGGTGTACGATGTCGCCGTGTCGGATCAGCAAAAATATATAAGGTACGAGAACATCACTTCGAAACCCCGAAGATTCGCTTGGCAAAATCGTGTAGCCCTAACGGGGATCGAACCCGTATTTCGGCCTTGAGAGGGCCGCGTCCTAAACCGTTAGACGATAGGGCCAGGTGGAATTGCGAATTGTTAATTGCCAATCGCGAATTGAGGAATGAATGGCAACTTAAAATCCGCCGAGATTCCCAGAAGACTGGGCAAAGATAAAATTGCGAATTGTTAATCGCCAATTTCGAATTGGAGAAGCGTGCCACAATTCGAAATTCACAATCCGCAATCCGCAATCGTCTTGCTGCCCCGCTAGGGCTCGAACCTAGACTTTTCTGATCCAGAGTCAGACGTGTTGCCAATTACACCACGGGGCATCATCTCCCACGGTAGTCCCGAGCGCAGTCGAGGGACACCACGGGGCAATCTTGAATTTCACCAGCTCCATCGGTAACCCTGAGCAAAGTCGAAGGGTTACACAACGGGACAATGACCTTCATTAACAAAGTACAGAAAAAGAAATACTTTTCCAATCAATTTCATTTCTCCTCCTCTATATCGTTTCCCATCTCCAACTCCGCCAATCCATTCTCGTTTCTCGGGTCTACAATAAGAAACTCATCCGACCGTTCTGTGCACCGCCGAGTCTCTCCCGCTTACCTTGACTTTCGGGCCATTTTTTGGTATACTTTTTACAGTTTCAAGAATGTTTTACCTTCAGAATGCTGTTCGATGGCTTTGAAACATATCAACTTAGATTCGGGTTCAAAGAAACCAGGACGAGATTATCTAAAGGGAAAACGGTCACTACAGGTTGGCTCCAAGCCTTGATTCCCTCTTCATTGATACTTTTTGTCACCCCTGTCACCACCTCGAGATACCTCCCATTCGACGCAGTCCACAACCTAACCTCGTCTGCAGAAAAGGCCTTTTCCGGCTCAATCACACCTTTCACAACGCACCCGTCGGATAAGCACCTTCTCGGAGATCGAATTTTCGGTGGAGGAGTCGCTGTTTGGTGAATCGGAGGAGCGTTGGACGTCTATATAATAGAGCTAGCTGACTGATCATGATCACGAAGTACGGCTACGATGTTTTTTTCACGGTGTTGATTATCTGCCTTGCGGCGATCGTGCTCTCTCTGCTTTTTCTTGAGCCCAAGATCCTGAAATATGGCATCCCCGGCGTATTTCTTGTCATTCTGGCTTTGACAATCAATTTCTTCCGTGATCCGGATCGGTCAACTCCCGCTGGTGAAAATCTCGTCATGGCACCGGCAGATGGGAAAATCATCTCAATACGGCAGGTGGAAGAGAAGGAATATCTGGGCTCGACCGCCACGCTCGTCAGCATCTTCATGTCCCCTCTGAATGTTCACGTGAATCGGAATCCCATAACAGGGACTGTCGGATACCTGCGTTACGTCAAAGGGGAGTATTTTGCTGCGTTCGAAGACAAAGCGTCTGAAAAGAACGAACAGATGGTCATCGGCATCGAAAACAAACGAGGGCGTGTCCTCTTCAAGCAGATTGCCGGGTTTGTAGCCCGGCGCATAGTCTGCACGCTGACAATGGGGCAACAGGTAAAGGCTGGTGATCGGTTTGGTATGATTAAGTTTGGCTCAAGAGTGGATGTCTTCATTCCCGCACAAACTGTCGTGCGCGCGAAAGTGGGCGACGTGACAGTGGCGGGAGAAACAGTGCTTGCAGAACTTCAGTAGTTCCTGCGGAGACACAAAGTTATGAAAATTACAAGAGCAGTTGTTCCAAGTCTCTTTACTGTACTGAATGCTTTTTGTGGATTTTTGTCGATCCTCAATGCAAGTCAGGGCAGAATCGAGATGGCGGCATGGTTCATCGTGCTTGCCGGAGGATTTGACACATTTGATGGTCTGATGGCCCGCATCACGCGCTCCTCGAGCCAGTTCGGCGTGGAGCTCGATTCTCTCGCCGACGTTGTCTCATTTGGTGCAGCCCCTTCGTTCCTCGTCTATCAGGCATATCTCAGTAGCCTTGAGAGCGTCGGCATTATCATCAGCTCTCTTCCTCTTGTCTTCGGCGCCATCCGACTTGCACGGTTCAATGTGCAGCTTGTCGGGTTCGAAAAGGACTATTTCAAGGGACTGCCGATTCCCGCGGCTGCCATCACCATCTGCGCATACCTTCTTCAGTACAATACTGAGCGGGGCGGGCTCAATGGATGGACACACGACGGCCTTGTCGCGCTCGTGATCATCGTCTCGCTCCTGATGGTGAGCAAGGTGCGGTATGACACGCTGCCGAAGTTCACGAGGCGCGGCTTCCGGGCTCATCCGTGGCGAGTGATCGCGTTTTCTGTCCTCGGAGTCATCGTACTGGTATCGAAGGGGAATCTTCTCTTTCCGGTCATGGCAGCATTCATTGGATTTGGAATAGTGAGAGGCATTTACCAATGGGGCCGCTCCATTGCCACACACGTAGAGAAGGATACAGAAGAAGAGAGCGAGATCTCAAGCATCGACATCTAACCATCGACGGAGAAACGACTTGTATCATTCAAAAATCTTGGTGACATTGAGACAGTCAATCCTCGATCCGCAGGGGAAGGCCGTTGAACACGCAGTGCACTCGCTCGGCTACGATCGCGTCCGGAACGTCCGCATTGGGAAATTCGTTGAATTGAATGTGGACGCTAAGAGCAGGGAAGAAGCAGAGAAGATTACTCGGGAAGTGAGCGAAAAACTGCTTGCCAACCCCGTGATGGAGGATTTTAGCATTACGGTGGAGGAAAAGAGTTAATTGTTAATTGGTGATTGGTTGATTAACGATTTAACCAATTAACCAGCTTTGCATCAAACAGTTAGTCTCCTTATGGCTCTCAAATTCGGCATAGTCGTTTTCCCGGGTTCCAACTGTGACCACGACTCCCACTATGTGGCCGAGACGATACTCGGGCAGGAAGCCCGACTGATCTGGCACAAGGAAGCGTCTCTGGGGGATGTGGACATTGTGATTCTGCCGGGGGGATTTTCGTACGGCGACTATCTCCGTTGCGGTGCGCTCGCGCGATTCTCGCCCATTATGAAAAACGTCGTCCGCTTTGCGAACAATGGCGGTGTCGTGTTTGGCATCTGCAACGGCTTCCAGGTTCTTGTTGAAGCCGGTCTGCTCCCGGGCGTCTTGCTTCGCAATGACTCGCTCAAGTTTGTCTGCAAGTATGTCAATCTGAGAGTGGAGAATGCCGGGACGCTGTTCACTTCTCGCTGCCACAAAGGGGAGATCCTGGAAATCCCGATCGCCCATGGCGATGGGAACTACTTCACCGACGAAGATACGCTGAAGCGTTTGGAGGATGGAAACCAGGTCGTTTTCCGCTATTGCGATCAATCCGGAATCCTAACCGGGGAATCCAATCCTAATGGCTCGATTTCCAATATTGCCGGGATTATGAATGAACAGGGAAATGTCATGGGGATGATGCCGCATCCTGAGCGCGCATCGGATCCGGCCCTTCATCACACCGATGGCAGGAAAGTATTCGACTCGATTGTAGAAAGTCTCGTTCACCAATCACAACTCGTTTGAAAGGAGCGCGTGGGAGTATGAATCTCGGAGCGCCTGAAATAATTCTCATATTGTTCGTTATTCTGATTTTCTTCGGTGCCAAGAAAATACCGGAGCTTGCAAAAGGCCTGGGAACCGGAATGCGGGAATTCCGCAAGGCGGCTCGTGAAATCCAGGACGATATCGAAAAAGACGTCAAGCAGATCGACACCAAGCAAAGCGACACCAAGAAAACCGACGAAGAGCCCAAGAAGTAGTTGTTGTCCTCCTGCACCAGACATCGCTGAGTCGCCCGCTCCTTGAGTAGGGGTGATCGTGCGGTGGCCAATTCCTTCTCAACACTCCACGTCTAGCTGGTCGTTGCATTGCCGTGTTCACGGGAGCGCTGAGCCGCTCCCGACCGACCGCTAGTAAACTGCGGCACGAGCCGAAGTACGTCAACCGTATGAAATCGTTCGACTCAATACAGACTGAGTTGGGCGCAGGTCGAACGAACTGCGAACGGCTCACGCAGGAGTATCTCGACGCCATCGCGGCCGGGAAGGAGCTCAACGCGTTCCTTTCGGTGTTCTCGGAGCGGGCGTTGGAAGACGCGAAGGCGGTTGACCGGAAACTATCGTCCGGAACCGCAGGACCGCTGGCCGGTATGGTCATTGCGATCAAGGACGTGCTCTGTGTTGAGGGGGAGCGCGTGACCTGTGGCTCGAAGATCCTCGAAGACTTTGTTTCCCTTTATGATGCAACTGCAGTCTCCCGCCTCAAAGCCTCTGATGCAATTCTTATCGGCAAGACAAACATGGATGAGTTCGCGATGGGCTCGTCAACGGAGAATTCCGCGTTCGGTCGCGTGAAACTTCCCCAGGACACTGAGCGTGTGCCGGGTGGGTCCAGCGGAGGTTCAGCAGTTGCAGTGCGCGCCGGGATGTGCACTGTCGCACTCGGTTCTGACACAGGCGGGTCCATCCGTCAGCCCGCTTCGTTCACGGGCGTCGTGGGCCTCAAACCGACGTATGGCCGGGTTTCACGGTACGGCCTCGTGGCGTTCGCTTCATCATTTGACTCCATCGGGCCATTTGCCCTGACGACGAAGGATGCCGCCAGAATACTGCAGGTCATCGCCGGGCATGACGAACATGATTCGACATCCTCCCGGACACCTGTGCCGGATTATCTCACATCACTGACACGCGACATTAAAGGTTTGCGCGTTGGCATTCCAAAAGAATATTTTGGGGAGGGACTCGATCCGCAGGTTCGTGCTGCCGTGGAAAAGAGCATCGAACTCCTGAGAAGCGGCGGAGCATCGATTGGCGAGGTGAGCCTTCCTCACACCGAATACACGATCGCGACATACTACATCCTCGCGACGGCGGAAGCGTCCTCCAATCTTGCCCGTTACGATGGCGCCCGGTACGGATACCGTGCGGACAAAGTGCGCGACCTGACGGACATGTACGTGAAGTCGCGAAGTGGCGGGTTCGGTTCGGAAGTCAAGCGGCGGATCATGCTCGGCACCTATGTTCTCTCAGCGGGATACTACGACGCCTACTACCGTAAGGGGCAAAAGGTGCGCCGCCTGATTCAACAGGATTTCTTTAACGCATTCAAGGAATTTGACTGTCTCGTCACACCGACTTCCCCAACCACTGCATTCAGGGCCGGTGAAAAGGTGGATGATCCTTTGAAGATGTATCTTTCCGATATCTACACCACTTCGGCGAATCTCGCAGGAATTCCCGGAATCAGCATTCCTTGCGGAACCGATAGCCAGGGCCTTCCTGTCGGCCTTCAGCTGCTCGGTGGTCAGTTTGATGAGTCCACGATCCTGAAAGTTGCTGATTTTCTGGAAAGCGCTTCTTAACTTCATTTCACCTTAACTAGAACCTCCAATTTCCATCCAATTTCCACGGACCTATGAGCATACTCGTTGACAATAACACCCGGCTGGTTGTGCAGGGAATCACCGGTGCAGAAGGCACCTTCCACACCAAACAGATGATTGAGTACGGAACGAACGTTGTAGCGGGCGTCACCCCGGGCAAAGGGGGAACGACGTACCATGGCAACGAGAAGGATCGGTTCACGACTCCGATCCCGGTGTACAACACTGTCGCCGAAGCTGTTGAAAAAGAAAAGGCGAACACCTCGGTGATTTTTGTTCCGGCAGGCGGCGCCGCGGATGCCATCACGGAAGCGGCCGATGCCGGTGTGAAGCTCGTTGTCGCGATCACGGAAGGAATCCCCGCGAACGATATGGTGAAGGTGTACGATCACCTCAAGACGCTCGGTGTCAGGATGATCGGACCCAACTGTCCCGGAATCATCACTCCTGGCCAGGCCAAGGTGGGGATCATGCCCGGCTTCATCCACAAAGCCGGACACATCGGGCTCGTCTCGCGGAGTGGAACATTGACATACGAGGCAGTCTGGCAGTTGACGCAGCTTGGTATCGGACAATCCACCTGCATCGGTATCGGCGGCGATCCGGTCATCGGAACGCGGTTCATCGACGCAGTGAAGCTCTTCAACGAAGACCCCGATACGCATGGCATGATTCTCATCGGGGAGATCGGTGGAACGGCGGAAGAAGAAGCTGCCGAGTATATAAAGAAGCATGTGAAAAAACCGGTCGTGGGATTCATTGCCGGCCAGACGGCTCCACCGGGACGCAGGATGGGACATGCCGGAGCGATTATCTCCGGTGGTAAAGGGACCGCTGCAGAGAAATTTGAGGCATTCCGGAAGGCCGGAATTCATGTCGTCGAAAGCCCGGCGCTGATCGGCGAGACGATGGAGCGGGTACTGAAGGGATTGAAGGGGAAGAAGACAGCACCGAAGCGGAAGCCGGTCAAGATGAAATCCGGAGGGAAGAAGCGCGCGAAGCCACAGGTGAAAAGGAAAACAGTCCCCCGCAAGAGAGTGAAGAAATCGTGATGAAGTAGTTCAGAAAAATGTGTCGGAAGTTCAACGGCACATTTTTTCTTTCGCCACTCACGAACAACAAAGGCAAACACTATGTGGGATGAAAAACGCGTCGGCATCGTCAAGGAAGTGACAAGCTCTACCGTCACAGTGATGGTGGATCCCGAAATCACGACGCTCACCAAGAAAATCGGAGCCAAGGTCTATTATATCGGACAGATCGGGACATACGTTCTGATCCCTGTGGGACAGCTGCTGGTGCTCGGGATTGTGTCGGAGTTCAAGAAGGGGGATGTGTACGAGAACGAGAAAATGACGCAGCGATACCTGATGAATGTTACGCTGATCGGATCGTTGAAGAAGGGGAAATTCGAAAGCGGCGTATCTGTCCTTCCGAACGTGGATATGATAGTCTATCTTCTTGAGGACAAGGATTTGAAGGCCGCGTTCTCGACATATCAGAAGTTCAATTTCGCGGTGGGGCAGCTCTCATCGTTTGAGAGCGAGCGCGCGTATCTCGATCCCAACAAATTCTTCGGTAAACATCTCGCGGTGCTGGGCTCCAGCGGGGCCGGCAAGTCGTGCACGGTCTCGTCATTGCTTCAGAAAGTCGTGACGCTCCCTGACACCAATATCGTCATCCTCGATATACACAACGAGTACAGGAGTGCGTTCCCCGAGGGTTGTCAGCATTTCGACATTGCCGCCCTCGAATTGCCATACTGGCTGATGAATTTCGAGGAGATGGTCGAGCTCTTTGTCGATTCCCGCGATGAGAATGCTACAACGATCATCTCGACACTGCAGGACCAGATCTACGCCGGCAAGAAAGCGAAGAACCCGCGCCTTGCGAGCATGATCACCGTCGATACGCCGGTGTTCTTTGACATGAACGAAGTGAGGGCGAAATTCCAGTTCCTGGATACCGAGAGGATCTCAGGTGGCACAGGGGGGTCGAAAGAAGGTCCCCACAACGGCAAGTTCACGCGGTTCCTCATGCGGTTGAACAGCATGCTCAACGATCCACGCTACGCGTTCATGTTCAAACCGCGCGTCTGCACTGATTCCGAATCGGCCAAAGGACTATTGACGATGATCTTCGGCCTTGACGGCAAGTCGAAGATCACGATCATGGACATGAGCGGGATACCGTTCGATGTCGTGAACACAATCGTCGCGCTCGTCGCTCGCATCGCCTTCGACTTCAATTTCTGGAACCCCAACCGCCGCGAACTGCCTATCCTGCTCGTGCTGGAGGAAGCCCACAACTATCTCTCAGTCAATTCAAAGGGCTCGACTGCGGCGCGCCTGACGGTGGAAAAAATCGCAAAAGAGGGGCGAAAATACGGCGTGAGCGTGATGATCGTCAGCCAAAGACCTTCGGAGATCTCCGAAACGATTTTGTCACAATGCAATAACTTCGTTATTCTGAGGCTTCTGAATCCTATCGACCAGGCATACATCCGCCGGCTTGTGCCGGAGACCTTCAGCGGTCTGGAAACCGTCATTTCTACGCTTCGCCAGGGAGAAGCGATCATTGTTGGTGACTCCGCACCGATGCCGCTTCGGATACAGATCGACGCACCAAATCCCCCGCCTGCAAGCTCCGACATCTTCTTCTTCGACAAGTGGAAGCACAAGGGAGCTCAGACAAATGCGGATGATGTGATGGAACGATGGTGGAATCAGCATAAGACGTGAAGAAGCGGTAAATAGTGAATAGTGAAAAGTTTAACTTGGAACTCTGAACTTTAAACTTTGAACTTGAAACTTCGAACTTGTGGTGAGCGAAGTCGAACCACTCAAAACCGAGAACTCAAAACTCCAAACCGATAACCCGTTTTCCGAAAGGATGTTCTTGTTATGGCTGTTGAACGATCGTTGGCAATTCTCAAACCAGATTGTGTTCGAAAAAACCTCCAGGGCGAAGTCATCGCCCGAATTCAAAAAGCTGGATTCAAAATTCTGAGCATGAAACAAGTCCGTCTGACGGAAGAAACCGCTGGCGCTTTCTATGCGGTTCACAAGGGACGACCGTTTTATGACGGGTTGGTTGAGTTTATGTCGAGCGGTGCCTGCATGCCGATCGCGCTGGAAAAGGAAAATGCTGTCGCCGATTTCCGCAAACTTATCGGAGCCACCGATCCGAAGGAAGCCGCCGAAGGCACGATCCGGAAACTGTTTGCCGACAACAAGGGCGAGAACATTGTCCATGGATCGGACTCGCCGGAAAATGGGAAGTTCGAAGTCGCATTCTTCTTCTCAGAGCGCGAGCTCGTCTGACGCCCTCCTCACCCTTCAAGGTTCACACATGCCCCTCTCCAAGTGGAGAAAACTGAGCCAGAAAGAGCTTTTCAAGAATCCCTGGTGGGTGTACCGGCAGGACACATTCATGCTGCCGAACGGGGAGGTGAGCGACTATTTCTACGTTCACACCAACGGCTCGAGCATCATCATCCCGGTCCTGGACGATGGGACGGTGGTCATGGTGAGGCAGTACCGCTATCTCTGCGATGAGGAGAGTCTCGAATTCCCCTGTGGAGGTGTCAAGGCGGGAAGCGATTATCTTTCAACAGCCACCGCAGAGTTGGAAGAGGAAGCGGGCTACAAAGCAGCGGAGTTGACACTGGCCGGTCAGTTCAATCCATTCAACGGGGTTACGAACGAGATCTGTCGTGTGTATGTCGCTCGCGGCCTTACACATGTCGGATCAAAACCAGAAGTGACAGAAGAATTCGAGCACCTGCTCTTGAGACCGGCGGCAATCGATGAACGCATCGGAACGGGAGAAATCTGGGATGGCATGACTATCGCCGCCTGGTCCATCGGACGTCCGAAGATCACTTAGAAGACTTGCCACCCCGGTCGTTGGCCGGGGTGTTTTGTTCCCCTCCTCCCCACCCTAACAAGGAATAATCCTATGATTCGACCAAGGTTGCTCTTCCTGATCATCTGTCTTTCTGCGGCCACACTGGTCGGCCAGGTTAAGACAGGCGCCGATCTGTTATTCGAAAAACATTTCAAGTTGATAGAGGGAAAGAAGGTTGGACTCGTGACAAATCATTCGGCCCTTCTCTCGAACGGGAAACATCTCGCCGATGCGCTGAACGAGGACAAGCGCACGAAGCTCGTTGTGCTCTTTGGCCCCGAACATGGTGTACGCGGTGATGCGCCCGCCGGTGCTCAGATAGACAACGATGTAGACAAGAAGACTGGCGTCCGCGTGTACTCGCTCTATGGAAAAATCAACAAGCCGACCCCGGAAATGCTGAAGGACGTCGATGTGCTCATCTACGATATCCAGGACGTTGGCGTTCGATTCTATACATACATCAGCACCCTTTCCTATGCTATGGAAGCCGCGGCAGAGAACCACATACCGTACATCGTGCTCGATCGACCCAACCCGATCCGGGGCACGTGGGTGGAGGGATTCAATCGGGACGATTCTCTCCGCTCATTCGTTGGGCTTCATCCCATCGTCATTGCGCACGGGATGACGATCGGCGAGCTTGCCACGATGTATAATGACGAAGGGTGGATGAAAGACGGCGTAAAGGCGAATCTGACCGTGGTGAAGATGGAGGGTTGGAAGCGGACAATGTGGTATGACGAGACAGGGCTGAAATGGGTCAGACCGTCGCCGAACCTGCCGACGCTTAACAGCGCCATCCTCTATCCGGGGACATGTTTCTTCGAAGGCGTGAATATTTCGGAAGGGCGTGGTTCGGATCAGCCGTTTGAATGTATGGGAGCTCCGTATATCGACGCGGCCAAGTGGGCGAACGCGCTCAATGCGTGTAAGTTGAAGGGGGTGTCATTCGAGCCGACCGAATTCAAGCCGCGGAGCATCGAGGGGGTTGTTCTCCATCCGAAATATGAGGGAGTGAACTGCAATGGGGTGTGGGTCAGGATCACCGATCGGAATGTGCTCGAACCGGTGAAGGTGGGAGTCTACATGCTGGCAACCGCGAAGCAGCTGTTTGCCGACAGCGTGAAGTGGAGACGCTCGATCAACCGTCTTGCCGGAACACCCAAGATGGCCGCGGCGATCGATGCCGGCGTGCCTCCTGAAAAGATCGTAGAGATGTGGAAAACCGACGTCGATAAGTTCAAGAAGATTCGGGCGAAGCATCTTCTTTACTAATGGTCGTGATGTGAAAGTCGGTCCGAACCGGATCGCACAAGATATAGGGACAATCTGAATCCGATCGTACAGGTGTGTGTCCCGAAGTCTCTGGGATACACACCTTTCTCTGTTCCCAATCAGACGGGCACAACTTCAGGTCTTTGAGTGTGCATGAACTACCAGAAGAGAATAAACGATGAACGACAACAGGAGAACAAAGTCGCAACTGATAGCTGAACTGGCTCGGTTGCGTGATCGAGTTGCGAACCTGGAGATTTCCGAATCGAGAAACATGCAGACCGAGGAAGAACTCTACCATTCCCGGCAGATGCTCCAGCTGGTTCTTGATACGATCCCGCAGCGCGTGTTTTGGAAGGATCGCAATTCTTCCTACCTCGGATGCAACAAATCATTCGCGAAAGACGCAGGGCTCAACGAACCGGGCGAGATCATAGGGAAAGACGACTTTGAGCTTGGATGGAAAGGGATCGCAAAGCTCTACCGTGATGACGACGCAACGGTGATGACCGCCGGAACGGCAAAACTCAACTTTGAGGAGCCACAGATATCAGCCAATGGAGATCAGCTCTGGCTGAGAACGAGCAAGGTCCCGCTGCGCGATCGGGACGACAACGTTATCGGCATCCTGGGAACCTACGAAGATATTACCGAGCGCAAACGGGTCGACAACGCTCTCCGGTATGAGCGAAACCTCCTCCGGACATTGATCGACAATCTTCCAGATGCGATCTATGTCAAAGACAGAGCCTGTCGTAAGACGATCGCGAATCGTGCCGATACGCGAAATATGGGGCTTCAATCCGAGGCCGAAGCTGTCGGTAAAGACGACTACGCGTTGTATCCAAAGGAGGTGGCGGATAAGTTTTTTATTGACGATCAATCGGTTATACAGAATGGGCAGCCAGTGCTCAATCGAGAGGAATACTTCATCGATTCGGTGGGCCAGAAGCATTGGCTTTCCACGTCGAAGGTGCCGTTGCGGGATGCTCAAGGTCAGATCGTTGGTCTGATCGGCATTGGTCGTGATATTACCGAGCGAAGGCGCGCTGAAGAGGCTCTGCGCAATGAGCGAAATCTTCTCCGGGCCGTTGTTGAGAACATGCCTGACCTCTTTTACTTTAAAGATGCCGAAGGACGATATGTTCTCAATAATCGAGCGCACTTGCGCTCCATCGGTGTGGAGCATCAGGAAGATGTTCTCGGGAAGACATCCGTATCGTTCAATCCTCCGGAACTTGCCAGCCAATACGCTGAAGATGAAAGGCAGATCATCCTAACGGGGCAAGCGCTGTTAGACAGGGAGGAACTGGCCCTGCACAAAGACATCGGAGAACAGCGCTGGCATCTCACGACCAAGATCCCGCTCAAGGATAGTCAGGGTAACATCATGGGAATTGTGGGCATCAGCCACGACATCACCGAACAGAAGCGGGCGGCCGCAGAGCGGGAAAAACTGATCGGGGAGCTTCAGAATGCACTCGCCGATGTCAAGACCTTGAGTGGCCTCGTTCCAATCTGTGCGAACTGTAAGAAAATCCGCGACGACAAGGGCTATTGGACACAGATCGAGGCCTACATACAGGAGCGTACGCCAGCACATTTCAGTCACGGCATCTGCCCTGATTGTGCGAAGATTCTCTACCCGGAATACAAGCCCAAAGAAAAACACTAGGCCCTGGGTATTTCCCGTGATGTCGCTTTCGTAGGAGCACGATGACATTCTCTCGCAGGGATTTCCTCAAAGCGATTCCGCTCGCAGGAGGCGCGGTCATCCTTGATCGGCGCCGTCTGCTGGGCTATCCCCGAACTCCGGATTTCTATGGACTGAACGGATTCATCGAAAGTCATGCCGACGCCGTGTTTGTTCTTCGAACGTCGGTCGATGCGAAGACCAATGCTCCGGCCATCAAGTCGGTCGGCCAGCAGCTCGGGCGAACACTCTTCGTTCCGAAATCCGATCCCATGGGCGGTTACCCGATTGCCACCAATGTCGCCATCAAGCCCAACCTTACTTCGTGGTCGTGGGATAAGGCCCCCATTGAACAGGTCATGGGGATCCAAACTGATGCCAATTTCGTTGAAGGAATCATCGGAAGCCTGGGGGAACTGAGCATCGATGCGGAGCACATCTACATCCGCGATGGAAATTTTTCCGCGAGCCAGTCTGACGGAGTACTCTATAAAGGTCTTGCACAGCGAACCGGTGTGAACCTGAAAGATCTGAGCGCAGGTGTCGGCGGCATCAGCAGCAGTGACATCCAATGGACGGCTGTTTCCAACGGAAGCTGGTTCAACAGGATTGCTCACTTGTGGCCTGTGAATTCTCCGGCGTCATGCCTCCTGAATATTGCGAAGTTCAAATCGCACTCGATGGGAATGACCCTTTGCTCGAAGAACTTGCAGGGAACAAATGCCCAGCCATACATTGCGCATTGTACCGCTTGGGGAAAAACAATGCAGGGGGTAAACGCACAGGATGTCGTTCCGAACGCTTTTGCGACCATTAAGGCCAACTATGATCGGCACAATGCGTCTGGCATTCCGCGCTGGGATCTCCCGGGTGAAAGCTCCGGAGGGCTGTGGATGGAAACCCACGCCTCACGGTGTCTCGACAACAATTCGGTCCTTCATCCTCTCTTAAATATTATTGAAGGAGTGTACGGTCGCGAGGGGCCATTCGTGTCGGGTCCGAGTCCCGATGGATATGGCATCGATGTGATGTCGAACATCGTGATCTTTGGCAAGAACGCACTGCACGTCGATATTGTCGGGACATACTTGGCCGGACATGAACCTGGGAACTTTGGCCTCTTTCACATGGCACTTGAGCGTGGACTCTCAAAATACCTGAACCCGACCGACATCCCGCTGTTCGAATGGAAACTCGACGGCTCGGCGGCGCCGGCACAGCTCTCAGCATTCACCCGAACGCCAATCAGGACTCTTTATTTGAGAAAGGCGGGTGAAGCTCAGTACCATATGGTGGACGAGCGCTATGATTATTCGGGAGTCACTGCAGTGAATTCACCGAAGCGTGAAATGCCCGATGCATTCGTTATTTATCAGAATTTCCCGAATCCGTTCAATCCTACCACATCGATCCAGTATTATCTACCGAGAGCAGGAAACGTGAGGTTGGAGGTTTTCAATATTCAGGGGGAGCTGGTGGATCTGCTTGAGGACGGGTTCTTGCCGGCAGGTGACCACGTTAAAGTCTGGAAGTCGGACCATCGGCCATCTGGTACGTATTTCTATCGCATGAGCAATGAAGGATTTAGTACGACGAAAGCAATGGTCGTGATCAAGTAGCCCTTGCCTTCTCGTATTACTCGGCACGAGGGGGGAGGAAGAACCGAGCGACCCCTCCGGTTTTAGGCCGGAGTCCCGAGGCCCGCGGTTTGTAGTTTCCAAGTGACAATTCACATTGTGGCCAAAGTAGGAATCGGTAACAGTATTGACGATTTGGTCAGATTTAACTTGACAAATCCCCTGACTTTTGCTAACCTCAATTAGTTTGTTTGAACAACAAACTAACCAAGTCCGTTTCTATTCCCAAATAACTTGAGTCCGATGTACTTCTTTTGTTGTGTTTCTCTTCTGTGCTCAATTAGTTGGACTAAACAACAAACTCTCTCAATTATGATTCTGGCTTAGGACAATGGCTACTACGAAGAAGTCGAGGCATGGTCACGTAACGGGGATTGACGCGAAAGTCGCACGCAACATCAACAGGTCGATCATCCTGAACACGATTCGACGTCG
>Ga0187870_1002645_pt1 | contig 14669 bp, 14 predicted proteins | sample June2016WEW_13_1_3_FD_132974 | JGI IMG/M metagenome (GOLD analysis project Ga0187870, IMG submission 132974) | Peatland microbial communities from SPRUCE experiment site at the Marcell Experimental Forest, Minnesota, USA - June2016WEW_13_150 | ecosystem: Environmental > Terrestrial > Soil >... | reverse complement strand
GCAGAAGTTTATCCATCCCTGCGCTCACCGTCGTATATCCTAATCGTAGTCCAAGAGCCATGCTGATCGCTCCCTACTCATTTTCCAGTTGCAGCGTGCTGGCGTTCACCAGCGTAGCCTGCCCGACTTCCTTGGCTGTACCGCCGGTAATCGCCTTCATCACGACGTAATATGTGTACGGTGTTCCAGCGGTAAGCCCGGTATCAACGAATCCATTGCCTACCTGCATGTTACAAGCAGCAATGGCATGAGTAGTGGCCTGCTCCCAGACTTTCGTATCAGAGCCGCCAAAAGCAGCACCTGCAACAGGGGCACTTCCTGCTGTGCGATAGAGAGCGATTCCCACTCCGTCGTTGATTGTGCTGTTCTGGACAGTGATATCCACTACAACCTCTATCGCTGTCCCGATAGGCGTTAGAACCGCTGTATGGCCTGTAGCAACGTATGTTGCCGAGGCGGTCGTGTAGTCCGCTGCCAGTGTACCAAGAGCATAGACCTCTCTCATTGCTATAAGGCCGGTCGTCAGGTTGAGTACCCATTCTGTTTCCCACGCGGTGACAGTCCATCTCTGCATCAGAATAGCCGGAATGGTAGGATCATAACCCCATTGAAACGTACCCGTCAGAATCGGAAAAGCTGTTGTAATTGCCATCTAATTTACCCTCCTATTGTTTTATAAAAGTGGGTTGACTTCGAGAATACCACCAGGCCCCATGATCAACGTGCTATTGGCTGCTTGAGTTACCGATTTGCATCTTACTGTCCCATAGATTGCAAGTGTTCCGTCGATGGTTAGAGCCCCAACAGCCATCTCGTTACCCGATGAGATATACGCTATCTTTCCGGCGGGGACGGTGTAATCATGCACCCACAGAGTATTTGCTGCTGTCACTTCGAGATTATTGTCCTCGTCAACGTCGGCCATTACTCCCGTTATACTCCCAGAAACTTGTACAGTCTTGCCGCCTGAATCAACGTACCCAGTAACGTTGATCCCCGTTCCTCCAGTCCATACCGAACAGTTCATGCGGATATACGCAAATGGTTCGACCTCAAGATAGAGAACGTAATCGAAATTGGTGTTCATCGGGACATGAGGATCACCGATCTCGTTTACGGTTTTACCGGCGTAATTCCAACCCCAATACTTGAACCACCCTGTACTGCCAGTGACATCATCGGTTGCTTCGATGAACAGAGATGCGGCAAACTGCCCCGTAATACGCAGGGAAGCTTTGTTTGCCCCCACCACGCTCATTCCAGTCGTCGGGCCTATTGCCTGTTGTAAGGTTGCCATTGTAGTAGCGGGCAATTAGATCATCTCGCTTTCAACATCTGAAAGAATCATGTCAACGAGTTCTTCTGTACGCTTACTCCTATGTGCTCCGCTGGAATTCTTCTCCCTCTTGCCTTCTAGGGTTTTATTGTAATAGTCGATCATAAATTTCCGAACTATATCCTTCCCCCGGAGGCAGATCATTGCCCGGATAACATCACGCTGTAAAGGCATAGGATCACTCCTTAATAAAACAATCCAAGATCAGGATGCTGCCATTTTTCTGGGTATAAATGTCTCCTACGCGCATCATGGAAAAACGCGGGTTGTTCTTCTACCGCAGACCCTTGACCTAATACCCGCCGTTTCATCTCACTTTGGCCTACTGTAGTCATTAACATAGGTTGATACTCTTCTCTAGCAATATTTGCCAACAGCAAAGAAATCACCTGGTCATCATGTTCACCTTGAATAGCCGCGATTTTACCCTTCGCGTTCTGGACAAACGCTAACATCTCGACAAGAGTTCGCTGGTCGTTCACCGTAATTGCTCCCGTCATAAAAGCTGAACGACCCTTATCCAGTAAATACGGTCGGGTCTTCGGACCCGTGTAAAACCCCAGGCGATTTTCCCAAGTCTTGTTGATATGATTGTACGCACGTGAATGATACAGAAACTGATAACCCATATCACGAAGCCAATTTAACACGGTGATTCCGTGGCCGTTAGACTCCGTATTGATCAGCGCATAATTATAAAATTGTCCTATCAACAACAATTTTTTAGCAAACTCAATCGGCTCGCACAACACAACAATATGAGCTACCTGTTCGCCTGTCTGAGCATCCAAAACGTCTGCCGATGAATTATCGGGAGAGACAATTGATGTTGCCACACCACTTGAAGTATCTGCTCCAATCACATAAATTCCATCTTTGACTGGAAACTTAAACACACGCAAAGAATCTCCCACAGGTGTAAATTCCGGGGCCATAGTTGTCTGAAGAATATCGCCCTGGTCATATTGAAGATGTTGGACTTGTGACAAGCGTTCGGTAACACGGGTTGTTGAAAAGAAGTTGGCGCTATCTTGAATCCAAGCCTCCTGTTCGGTTGCTGGGAAACTCTTCTTGAACTTCTCTTCCGAACCGTTATACTTGTCTGCAATCGTATGCTGCCGCCAGTAAAGCTGCTCACGCGTGATCTTTCCCCGCAGGTACAGTGGCCTCAATTCATCCGGCACGACAACTTCCACGCCAAAAGGAACAGGTAAAGAGTACGCTTTATGTCTGTACCAAGGAAAGAACAACGGGGTATAGGAGTTCTTACCGTTCTTCGCGCCCTCATAAGTGTCGTGAAAGTAGCCTGAGATCCCATTTCCGGTAGACTCTTGAAGCACCACGGAACTGACCGTTTCGTGAAACGAGGCAAACAGGGAACTGAGCACGTCGTCCGGCCTGGACCAGAACGCGACTTCGGTTAAATGAAGCACCTGTTTGGTTCCACCCTGGCCGATTCCTTTGCCGCCTGCCGTTTGGATGCTCAAACGGGAAAAGGTATGAGAAAAACTCAAAGTATTCCCACTAAATTCCAGCATTCCAATATTCAAAGCGTTCGTAAACCACTTCGGCAAGTTTTCCACGGCAAACTTGATAATGCCGTAGACTTCAGCTTCACCATCATCCGTATGAGCCAACTGAATGCCCTTGACCGTTCTTGTTAGCATCAACCACAAAACGTATGCGCTACAAAAAGTTGAAACCCCAATCTGCCGGGATTTCAGTACAATAATTCTAACTGGTCTGCCGCGCCGTTCCTGAATAGCCTTCCAGATTTCCTGTTGCTCATTGTTAAACTCTAAAAAACAAATCTGACCCTCTACATCAATGATTTGAAAACAATTAGCGCAGAAAAACTTGAAGTCGCTGACCGCCTTTTTAGTAGCCGCTACCACCGTTTGTAAGTCAGTTTGTGTGTTATCCAACATCAATAACAACACCCTTCCCCAAGTTCTGCCGTAGTCTGGAAAGCTCATCAGGTGTCACATTTATATTTTGCAGATTGATATTTGTTTTAGCACCGCTGCGAAGAACGCCGGCAACCTCCAATAGAAGGCGGCTTGCTGTAATGTTGCCCTCCTTCCCTGATAGTGCTGTTTTTGCCAGGTTGTCAATCAGTTCTGGCACATAAACGGCAGCCTTGACCGCGACTTTTTCCCGAAAAACCTCCATAAACATTTGGGTATTCACAGCGGCATTCAAAGCAGCCTTTACACCCACAGGCTTGTCAACCAGCATCTTCTCAACGAACTCGCAGGTATTTCGCAATAGTTCTTCAGTCTTCTCCGCCAGCACTTCCGGGAGTTGCGTTGGCACTTCTAAGTTTTTCGGCCTGCTGTTCATGGTGCTTTTGTGTCCTCAATTCTTTAAGTTTCTGATACAGTTCGTAATTGTCCCGCATGGCATCCAGCTTGCAGAAGCGATTTTTTCTCACTATTGATTCACCGCTCCGGTAACGGATAATAAGTTCCCTGGCTGCTTCGGACAATACTTGGGTAGATTGTTTGGAGTTAAGGATTTTAGCTACACCAACAAGGATCTTCATATCTTGCATGGTCAATCTGTGGAAGATGTCTGATAATGGAGAAATTTTTTCGGCCAAGGCCGCCATTGACATATCGCGATCCTTGGAAAGAATAATGTCTGGCAAAGTTAGGCCGGACATATCCAGCAATTCTATAATGTGTTTGAAGTGAATGTTAGTGCCCCACTCGAAGAAATTACTTAGGGAATGTTCGCTAATTCTAGTAACATCAGCAAAAGCACCGTGGATATTTTCTCTGATCCAACCTTTACGCGCCATCTCAAACAAAATCCGGTAGGGCATTAACGGGGTATGCCGGGTTGTACAATACAATCCGGCTGCAACAAATGATTCTCCAGGGATGCCAAACTGTTCCCCAAGTTCGTGCAAGTCCCACCAGTTCGTCGAATGATCCAGCACAAGAGTTTTACCCCTGATTTGAATGTAAATATCCTGGCCGCAAATCTCCACAGCCTTAGCCTCGTCAGCGGCGGCCATTAGAATTACGAACTGCGAATCAATAGGAAGTTTTACGGCGTTGATTAAATCACCCGTTATAAGTTTCCGGTTGGTCAATGGCATTAAAAGCCGCCCGCTCCCGTTCGTGTTCTCTGCCCTGGTAAATAAATAACCCGTTCCGCCAGAGGGGGATAGAAGAGCATGGCGGAACGGGTTATTTTCGTATTGTAAACGATAGTTGTACAATTATGATTATAAATCCAAACGCGAACTTTGTCAACACTCCTGATATGCCCTGTAGTACCACCCGGTAACTTTTTTTGCGGTCCTCCTCTTGCGCCCCGCTTTTTTATTACCGGAATGATGCCCGTCAGAACGAATCTCAATTATACCATGCTGACTTGGATAGCCTTTTGGAAGGCATTGCGAAAGCCCAGAATACAGTGACATCAAGCCACCTCCATTATTTGCCATTCAAAAACCCTTGACATGTATGGCAACAGGGCATATAATGATGTTAGCACTACATAATGTTATGTAGTAGCCACTAAATGGGGGAGGAGCAAACGTATGATCTCAAGTAATCTCTCTGCTATTTTAGGCCAAAAGCGCCTAAAAATTTCTCAGGTGTCAAGAGACACAGGGATCAGCCGGAACGTCCTGACTAAATTATACTTCGATAAGCAGCAGGGTGTCCACTACGGCACGCTTGACAAGCTCTGTGCCTATTTGAAAGTGACTCCAGGAGACTTAGTTACATTTATCTCTGATCTAAACTAACTATGTCAACAATACTAGAGAGAAAGGATGATGACTAATGCCAGATACACCAGAAGACAAACGCGCCAAACGGACATTCACTCAGGAAACCATACCGGAAATGTGCGCTGGCTGTATCCGCGGTGATGCAGTTGTAGGGCGGTGCAAAACTATTAGAGAACCGGGGCACTTCTACGAAACTTACGGTTACTGCTTTGCCAAGATAACATCTATTCAAGAAGCCGATAATATTGAAACTGACTGTGACGATTATGAAAAAGCGCATACTCGCATTAATAATTGGATAAGCGAACTGGTAAATAAGCACAAAGAAGCCTTCAAAGCACAAACTCACATTAAGGAGGTTAATTAAAATGGCTGAAAAGGATTGGATAAGTAAAGCGGTAAGTAACCACAAGGGAGCCTTCAAAGCAAGAGCCGAGAAAGCGCATGCCTTGGACAAAGAAGGAAACATTAAAGAAAGTTTCATTGAGAAGTCAGAAAGAAGTACTAATCCTGTAATTGAAAAAGAAGCCGTACTTGCAGCAACATTGAGGCGACTGCATAAATAATTTTCTCCGGCACCAAACTGGCACCGTTAAAGGTCTGGTAGAATAGAAAACACTTTATGGAATCCAGGACATCATGTATAAAACACTTTAGGATCGTAGTCCTATAATGCCCAGAACCAACCATATGCAGGTGTCCATGCAGGGTAACAAAATGTTACGTAGACCACATAAAAACAGTAGTGTACTACACAACGCGGCGGACTCAAAATCCGTTCCTGGCGACAGGGTGTGGGTTCAAGTCCCTCCTTCGGCACCAAGAAAAAGCTAGACCCTGCAGGCGATGCAGGGTTTTTGATTTTCCCGGAAAATATTCAGCGGGTGAATAAAAAAGGAAGTTGGGGATAATTTGGGGATAGTCTCATTCAAAGGACACTCAAAAGAACCGATGAACACCGAACATTTCGCAGGGCAAAAAGATCAGATCGTTTCAATTATTCGATTCTGTCCCAATCATCTCTAGAAATATTGGCTCGTCTTAAAATCCTTGACAATAAATTAGGCCCGATGTCATTATCATGTTCATTAGGAATGCTAAATTTCAATTCCCCGTTTTTCATAAAAGGATGACTGCCTCCAACGTATGGGCCTGTACAACCATATGCTCTAAGTTTCCTGATTAAGTCAATCCTGGAGATGTTTGGCAAACTATTCACCCCTGGCTCTTTCTTCTTGCCAGTCTTCATTAAGGTTCGCATTTCCCAAAAGCGGGAAATCTTTATCGCCGTCACGAAATTTAAAAAGCATCCAGTCTTCCAATACTTTCTGTAAGGCATCTAGGCATTCTTCATTCTTCTTCCCCATGGCCCACACGCCCTGACACGAAGGAATTTCTCCGTAAAATATGCCTTCTTCTTCTAAAAATTCAATCCTTGCCTGCTTCATAGCAGCACTAATAAAAACTGTAATTGCTCCCATTGGCTTCTTTTCAAGAGTTTCTGGCGACACCATTACGAATGTGCCCCCTTCTATAGTTACATAGTTTACGGTGATTTGCGTACCATCCGATTGAACGGGGAAATGCTCTCTGATGTCCGCAGCCCTTAGTCCCATTTATATTATCCCCTCTTCTTTAATATGAAATCAAGAATAGCTTCATGGAATAAAATTGGGGTACAAGGCGTGATCACCTATTTACAAGATATGCCACAATTGAAGTCATTGGTGCTTGTCATTTTTATTGGCCATACTAAGGGAATTATAAATTCTCACCAGTCTAGATCCGCCCTGGTTGAAACTTTTGCATCGCCTTTTGCATTGCCTCTTCATTGGGGGTAATATTGATTTCACCATATATTTTTTCATAAGCTTCTAGCGCCTGATTAAATGCCTGAATAAGTCCTTTGGCATGCTGAGGACTCATAAAAACAAAAAGATCGATATCTTCAGGGCTTGGGAGAGCTCCTGGATTGCGGTCTTTTTTCATCCCCAATCCTATCTGAAAATCAACCCCACTAAATCCAACGCCTGAATTATTGATATACATGAATGCTTTTGTGGCTGCTCCTTCTCCCTCTGGCATGTCATTCCCTCCCATTACATATTATTACTCATCTTTTTCGCCAGGGAATGGCATTATCCTCTTTTTATCTCGATAACTTAATAAATTCTTAGACAACCTCAAGCACGAAATAAAAATAGCCCCGGGAGACCCCTGAGGCATCGTAGTTCACGTGAAATATTTTTAGTCGGGAACTGGTCATCGAAGCCCTGAACATGGCCATCAAGAACCATCGTCCAGGCCGGGGTTTGATCCTTCACTCCGACCGCGGCAGCCGCTTTAAAGCGTGAAATAAAAAGTCGCCCCCTGGCCAACCTTGCCTTCAGCCCAGATCTGCCCGCCATGGCGCCGGATGATGCGCTTCACCGAGGCCAGGCCGATGCCGGTGCCGGTGAATTCTTTGGTGGAGTGCAGCCGTTTGAAGGGCTCGAAGAGCTTGCCGGCATGGGCCATGTTAAAGCCGGTGCCGTTGTCTCGCACGTAGTATGCCTGCCTGCCCTCATAGATGGTGATGCCGAAGGAGATCTCTGTTTCTGCCTTTTTACCGGTGAACTTCCAGGCGTTGTCCAAGAGGTTCTGTAGCATTATATTTAGGAGATCCGGGTCGCCAAAGACCGTGATTCCCTCCTGGATGTCAAAGTGTGCCTGGCGTTCAGGCTGCTCCTTGATGAGGTCGGCCACGATCGACTGCGCCATGGCGCTGAGATCGGTTTGCTCACGGTTTAACGCTGCGCTGGTAACGCGGGAGAGGTTGAGCAGATCCTCGATCAGGTGGGACATGTGCTCGCTTGATGCCTTTAGGCGTTCCAGGTGCTCGCTTCCCTGCTTGTCCAGGCGGTCTGCATAATCTTCCAGGAGGATCTGGCTGAAGCCAGAGATACTCCGAAGAGGAGCGCGCAGGTCGTGGGCGACTGAATGGGTGAACGCTTCCAGTTCCTGATTGACAGCGAGCAGGTCCGTTGTTCTCTCGGCGACCAACTCCTTGAGGTGTTCTCGGTGTTTTTTCAGTTCCTCCTCGGCGCGCTTGCGTTCGGCAATATCACGGATGGACTCGATCGCCCCGATGATATTCCCCTCACCGTCAACGAGGGGGGAGGCCGTGCCCCATAACCAGGCCCCTTTTCCCTGATAGGTGCAGGGCACATAAGCCTCTGCATAGATTGTGGTGTTGGCCTTCTCCATATTTTCGTACTTGAGGGCCGTGTTGCTGTCCTCATCGAGGACCAGATCGATCATGATCGGCCGGGGTTCTCCATAGAATGGTACGGAATATGCGTAATCGCCCCTGCCGATCATGTCATCCTTGCCAACCCCCGTCATCTCTTCGATGGCTCGATTCCAGGCGATAACCCTGCGGTTGCTGTCGATCACAAAGGTGGCGTCGGGGAGGAACTCGATGATCTGCGCCAGCTGCTCATGGGCGGAAAGAAGCTCATCTTCTGCCCTTTTGCGCTCGGTGACGTCACGGATGGACTCGATCGCCCCTATGACATTTCCATTGATATCATAAAGGGGTGCTGCCACTGCCCATAAATAGCCCCCCTTGCCACCATATGCATAAGGCGCATAGGTCTCAATGGTAATTGTTTTTCCGGTTCTCTTGACATAATCGTAATGTTTTTCGGGATCCTTGTCGGAAAACAGCACCAGATCGATCAGGTTCGTTCTCTGTACTCCGTAGTAAGGGATCGTGTAGGCATTGTCGCCTTTGCCGAGCATATCCTCTTTTAGTATTTGTGTCTGCTCTTCGATAGCTCGGTTCCAGGCGATCACCTTCTTGTCACGGTCTACTACATAGGTGGCATCGGGGAGGAACTCGATGATCTGCGCCAGCCGATGGTTGGCGGAGCAAAGCTCTTCTTCTGCCCTTTTGCGCTCGGTGATGTCACTCAGGACTCCTGTAAGGCTCACCTGACCATTTTCTGCAAGCAAACGGCTAAAGGAGCGAACATAAATGGAGGCGCCATCTTTTCTCAACAGCCGAAATTCAAATGGTTCTATCTGGCTGCTTAAGGATCGCCTAAAACTCTCCAGCAAGCCCTGTAGATCCTCCGGGTGAACAAAATGCATGAAGGGCTTGCCGATGATCTCCACGTCTTTGTAGCCGGCAAAACGCTCAACTACAGGACTGATATAGGTGACATAGCCTTCAGCGTTTACCGTAAATATGACATCGTTAAGGTTCACGATCAGCGAGCGATATTTTTCTTCAGATTGTTTTAACGCCTCTTCTGCCATCTTGCGCTCGGTGATGTCACGGCCGCCAAAGATGGCGCCTGCAACCATTCCCATATCGTCAAACAAGGGCTTACCGACAATCTCCACCCAGAGGTAGCGGCCATCAGCGTGTTTAAAGCGAAACTCGAACTTCCCTCCCAAAGAAGCATTAATAGCTGCCTGAAAGGTCTGAAAGGTGGTTATTGCTCTGTTTAGATCATCAGGATGCATGAAATTTAACACAGGCTTTCCTAGTAAATCTTCGGGCTTGTATCCCACAACACTTTCATTTGAAGGGCTGGCATATTGAATAATTCCTCTTGCGTCCGTTTGACAGACCATGTCAAGCATATTATCAGTGATCCGTCGCAACTGTTCTTCGCTCTCCCGCAGGGCCGCCCCTGCTTGCTTGCGCTCGGTGATGTCATCGAAGACAGCCAGCATATAGTCTTCGCCACCAATTTGAAAAATGTCTGCCGATACAAGCCCTATCCGTAACTCGCCCGACTTTGCACGGATTAATGTTTCCAGATTGCGAAACGACTTCTGTTCGTATAAGATCTGTACCGCTTCTGCAAGATCTGCTGATCTTCCCCAGATGTTCAACTCGCTTCTCGTAAATCCGATGACCTCCTCGCGGCGGTACCCGAGATTCTTTATATAGGCTTCGTTCACATCGATGTAGCGTCCATCCGGAAAGGTGCTGATAGACATGGTACTGGGGCAGACATTGAAGGCTTTCGAAAACCGCTCCTCTGAAAAACGCAGCTCAGCCTCTGCTCGCTTGCGCTCGGTGATGTCCAAGAAAAAGCCGATGCTCTGTTTCGTTCCGGGGATCATGGTAACGGTACTAATGACTTGCTTGATATCACCTTTCCCAGTTATGAACGCTGTTTCATACTGCTTGGGAGCGGAATCAGGCTCAGATCTTCTCAGGTTGTGATATCCGGTCATATAAGCAAGGGAATCTTCGGTAAAAAACTCCTGCCAGCTCTTTTTGCCCTCGATCTCCTTTTTGGAATAGCCGCTCAAAGTTTCAAATTCACTGTTGATTAGGGATATGGTGGTGTCTTCCTCGACGATCACGGCGGCCGTTCCGGTGGCATTGAAGATCGTCCGGTACTTTTCCTCTGATGCGCGCAGTGCATTCTCCGCCAGCTTGCGCTCGGTGATGTCTCTGGAAACGCCCTCAAAACCGATGATTGTGCCGGCTTTATCCCTTAAAGGAGCACCATTTGTGGTGTGCCAGCGCCAGGACCCGTCAGTGTGCTGCACGCGGTACTCGACGTTCGCTTGTCGCTGTCCCGTCTCGATTACTGTCTGCAGATAGTCCATGCACACCGCCACATCATCCGCATGGACGAATGGCTGGAATGGTTGTCCAACTACCTGGGTTACCGGGTGCCCGAGGAACGCTGTCCAGGCAGGGGAAACGAAGGTGAATACCCCATCTAGGGTGAGCGTATAGATGATGTCGTGGCTGTTCTCGATCAGGTGGCGGTGCTTCTCCTCGCTCTCCCGCAACGCATCCTCGGCCTGCTTCTGGGCGGTGATGTCGCGCACGGTGGCCTGGATAAATGCCTGACCGGCTATCTCGACCCTGGTAATCAACACGTTGGCGGGGAAATCCGCGCCGTCCAGCCGCCGGTGCGTCCACTCGAAGAAGTGGGAACCCTCGCGCATGGCCGTCTCGATCATCTCCTTGGCTTTGTCGGCCGAGGGGCGGCCGTCGGGCTGCCGTTCGGGAGATGCATCCCACAGCCCCAGTGCGGTGAACTCCGCCGCATCCTTGGCCCCGAACATCTTCAATGCCGCCGGGTTGGCCGAGGTGAACTTCCACGAAGGCGGTGCAATGGTCATTATGGCGTCCTGCGAGCCATCGAACAGCAGGCGGAACCTTTCCTCGCTCTCCCGAAGCTCTTTTTCTGCTTGTTTGCGCTCGGTGGTGTCGTTAAGCATGCCGATAGCGCCCGCATAACTGCCATCATCGCGAAAGATAGGCGCAGCGCTGATAATTGCCCACAGACCCGTTCCGTCTTTGCGCTGGAACTTATATTCAAGTTGCCACCCAATACCCTGGCTAGGCCGCTGCATGTTGGCTTCGGCAGCCTTGCCCCGTTCCTCATCCATGAATGTGTAAAACGTCTGCCCCATCATCTCGTCAATAGTGTAGCCGATCATCTCGGCCATCTTCTTGTTGACGAAGGTCGTCCTGCTTTCCTCGTCAACCTGCCAGATCCCCTCATTGGCGGTTTCCACGATCAGGCGATAGTGTTCACGGCTCTCCTGCAGGGCTTGCTCGTTCTGCCTGTTCTTTCGCCTGGCCTGGGTATCGCGCAGCTCCCTATCGACGGCAGGGATGAGCCTGGCCCGGTTGCTCTTCAGTATGTAGTCGTGGGCGCCGGCTTTCATGGCTTCCACTGCCACTTCCTCGCCGACCTGACCGGTCAGGAGGATGAAGGAAAGGTCGGGGTCTCTTTCCTGCAGCAGCTTCAGGGCATCCAGGCCGCTAAAGCACGGCATCGAGTAATCCGAGATCACGAGATCCCATTCCTGCCGGTTGAGGGCGTCAGCCATTGCTTCGGGCGTTTCCATTATTTCGCATACCGGATCATAGCCTCCCCGCTGCAATGCGTGAATCAACAAGGCCGCATCATTTTCTGTGTCCTCGACGATCAAAACCTTGATAGATTTGCCCATGCCTTACTCCCTCCAGATGTCAATGATTAAGATGTAAAGATTTCTACGAAAAGCGCGACCAGTTGGGGATCGAACTGAGTACCGGCGCACTTTTCTATCTCTTTCACGGCCTCTCTATGGCTGATGGCCTTTTTGTAAGGCCGTCCGTTGGTCATCGTGTCATAGGCGTCGGCGATGGCCAGAATGCGGGAGAGCAACGGGATCTGCTCCCCCTTCAGCCCCTGGGGATAGCCCATCCCATTCCAATGCTCGTGGTGAGACAGGATAGTCTCGGCAACATTGTTGAGATCAGGCACTGATAGGGCAATCCTTTCTCCGATCTCCGGATGCCTCCTGATCAACTCCCATTCGCTTTCCGTCAAGTAGCAGGGCTTCACCAGAATATCGACCGGTATGGCAATCTGGCCAATATCGTGGAGAGCGGCCAGTATGTCCAACTCTTCCTTCTTTCTGCCTGATAACCCCAGCCTGTCACCTATTCTGGCAACGATATCCTGAATGCGCTTGCCATGCTCCAGTGTTTCTGCAGATCTCTCGGCCAGGGACCTTTGAAAGTAGGTGACCGTGGAGAAACGGGTGCTCCTGCTGTCCAGCAGCTTATCACGGTACATGATATCTTCGGCTTCCTTGAGCACAAGTTCGATGCCCTGTTCTTTGTTTTCCTTGGTGGCGGTTCCCAGGGCGAAGCTCAGTAGAACCGGCCCCACACTTGCCTTTTCACAGGCACTTCTGATCCGGTCGCAAATCTTCTTAGCGGTCTTCCTGCCCGTCTTGGGCAGGAAGATGGCAAACTCATCACCGCCCCAGCGGCAGAGTATATCCTCGCTACGGCAACTCCCTTGAAGAATCGCGGCGGCAGTGGCCAACAGACTGTCTCCCGCCTGGTGTCCGAAAGTGTCGTTGACCAGTTTGAGGCCGTTAAGGTCGCCCATGATGATGCTTATTGGCAGTTGCCTCTCTACATCCAGCCGCCGCACTTCTTCATCGAAGTAGGAACGGTTATAGATTCCAGTCATGCTATCATGGAAGCTCAGGTATTTGAGGCGCTCCTCCACTCGCTTGCGCTCGGTGATGTCCCGGGCGACACTCAGCACAAGTTGCTTGCCCCCGATATCAACAACCCTGGCGTTGACCTCGATAGGAAACCGGGAACCGTCCTTGCGGGGGTTGATTAACTCGAACATGAATCGCCCCTTCGTCTTCAGCTCGTTGATTCTAAGCTGCCAACTTTCTGCAGACTCCGGGGTATTCAATTCAAACACTGTTTTCTGCATCATCTCTTCCCTGGTGTAGCCGTAGAACCTGCAGGCGACCTCGTTGACGTAGTGGAACCGGCCCTCGAAGTCTTGCAGGACGATGGAATCGTTGGCACTGTCCAGGAGTAGCGCCCCGAGCGCCAGTTCATCCTCTGATCGTTTGCGCTCGGTGATGTCGACATGCATACCGATAGCGCCCGCATAGCTGCCATCATCACGAAAGAAAGGAGAAGAACTGACGATCGCCCACAGATCCGTTCCGTCTTTGCGCTGGTACTTATATTCCACTTGCCCCCTGAATCCCTGGCTACGCCGCTGAATGTTGGCTTCGGCAAGCTTGCTCCATTCCTCATCCATGAATGAGTAAAGCGTCTGCCCCATCATCTCATCGATAGTGCAGCCGAGCATCTTGGCCATCTCCTGGTTGACAAAGGTCGTCCTGCTTTCCTCGTCAACCTGCCAGATCCCCGCTTTGGCGGCTTCCACGATCAGGCGATAGCGCTCTCGGCTTTCCTGCAGCGCTTGCTCGTTCTGCCTGTTCTTTCGCCTGGCCTGGGTATCACGCAGTTCCCTCTCGACAGCAGGAATGAGCCTGGCCGGGTTGCCCTTCAGTATGAAGTCGTGAGCGCCGGCTTTCATAGCTTCCACTGCAAGATCCTCACCGATCTGACCGCTGATGAGAATGAAGGAAAGGTCGGGGTCTTTTTCTTGCAACAGCTTCAGGGCATCCAGGCCGCTAAAACACGGCATCGAGTAATCCGAGATCACGAGATCCCATTCCTGCCGGTTGAGGGCGTCAGCCATTGCCTCAGGTGTTTCCACTATTTCATAGGACGGGTCATAGCCCCCGCGCTGCAATGCGCGAATCAACATGGCCGCATCGTCTTCTGAATCCTCTACGATCAAAACCTTGATAGATTTACCCATACCTTTGCCCCCCATTATGTCAATAATTCATATAAAAGAGATATATTCCTTAAATCAAAATATACATTTCGACATCGTTCTGTCTTTTATCCTTCATTATGTTATTATCGGCAAATGTCTCCGGCTGTCTTAATACAGTGTGGATGTTATAAAAAACCCGGCCAGGAGATCTACGAGTATATCGAGGTTTTCTATAACCGTTCCCTGCTACATTCAGCAATCAGATATAAGACCCCGGAAAACTATGAGAACCAGAGAAAAAGTGCTTAGGTTGCTGTCCAATTAATCGGGGGAAGTTCATAATTCCTGCTTTTTCCTCAAGCGCGGATTATTGCCTTTGGCGGTGATCTCTTAACCGTCAGTTACCGTAGGCAGTCACAACAAGCCTCAGAGAGTGTCGGCTCCCTGGGGTTTTTATCAT
>Ga0187870_1002643_pt1 | contig 14672 bp, 14 predicted proteins | sample June2016WEW_13_1_3_FD_132974 | JGI IMG/M metagenome (GOLD analysis project Ga0187870, IMG submission 132974) | Peatland microbial communities from SPRUCE experiment site at the Marcell Experimental Forest, Minnesota, USA - June2016WEW_13_150 | ecosystem: Environmental > Terrestrial > Soil >... | reverse complement strand
GAGGGCTCTGCCCACGGACTCACACAGGCCCGCCGCCGATCCTCTCAAACCCCATGCCAAGAGTAAACCTCGCAAGCCCGACAGGCGGTTGGGGAATTTCTGCTTTTTGACGCCGCAACTGGCAATTTCCTTCCGATTCCGGTATAGTACACGCAAAGGAAGCTCCATGCGAAAGATCGTCGCCCTCTGCTTCACGCTCGCTCTCCTCAGCTCGTGCATCGGTGTCGACAGCAGGCTGACGGTCCGGGACAACGGATCGGGCACCCTCCAGCTCACCTACCGCATTTCCCAGCTCGTCGCCGATCTCGGGGTGTCATCGACAGGAAAATCAGCTATCCCCCTGCCCGTTTCGAGGTCCGACTTCGAGAGGTCGCTGGCGGCATCGAACGGCAAGGTTCGACTCACGCGGTTCGACAAGTCCGAGGATGAGAAGGACATCACGATCCGGGCGGAGATCGCCTTTGACTCCCTGGATTCCCTGGCGAAGATCGATGCCTTCCACGACGCGGAGCTGAAGTGGGGGACTGAGGGCTCACGCCGCACCTTCTCACAGGTTGTGGCTCGCACCCCCCGGCAGCCTCTCAGCGATGACAGCAGGAGGATGCTGGAGGCCCTTTTCGATGGCTACGACTTGTCGTTCGTGGTAGTGGCTCCACAGCCGATCACGGATTCCACTCTCGGCACCCTGTCCGCGGACAAGAAGACTTTGACCTATAAGACAACGATCAAGGACGTCATGACGACCACGCAGGATCTGGTGATGACCGCACGCTGGTAGGCGCTGGACGCAAGGACGTGCATGCGATGAGGGTAGGGGCCTGGAATCTCGTCCTTCTCATCTCGATCATGTGCTCCGCGCCGGCCCTCGCAGACAGCTCGAACAAGTACTGGCTCCTGTACGAGCAGGGGAACACCGCCGCTGATCAGAAGGAGTTCGGCAAGGCTCTTCAACTGTACAAGGCAGCGATCGAAGGGGCGGGTATATTTCCCGAAGCAGAGGCGGCGATCGGCGATGTGTACATGGCGGAGGGTGAAGCCTCACTCGCCCAAAGACAGTACGAAAAGGCATACGATCTGAGAAAGTCCTTTTACATTCCCGAGAAACAGTACGATATTTTGTATAAGCTCGCAAACCTTTTTGAGACGCAACAACTCTACAAGCAGATGGAAGACACTCTCACACTGATCGTGAGCGATGACAAACGTTTCCAGGAGACTCCGAATCAGCGGCTGCGAACGCAACTGGAAAGGAATTATTACGAGAAAGGAATCGACAGGGTCCTCGTCCTCTACACCTTCGACGATTCGTTTGCGGCGGCTGCACATACGAAGCTGGGGTGGTTCTACTACCGTACTGGCAGGTTCACCAGGTCAGTCTCGCAGCTTTTGTACTCCATAGTCTACCGCGTAAGCCAGGTCGAGCGATTGCGTAAAGAGCGTGATGCGGACTACGAGTTTTCCACCCTTGCGGAGCTCCTTACGGCGGTCGACGCAAGCGCCGAATTGAAAGCTTATGCGAGCTCGACAGGGCTCTTCAGTGACCTTTATTACCTGGCTGGCTCAACATTCGCAAGCGGCTATCCGCGACATGCTTCCAACATCTGGAGGCTCTTGTCCTCCGAGACCGCCGCAGGGCAATTCAAGGATCTTGCAACACAGCAATTGAAGAGGCCATTCGTAGAACCTCGCCTGACGATAATTCGGTAAGCTCAATCTAATTGTGCGCATGTCAACGCGTCCGATCGTCAGGCTTGCTTCATGCATTTCTGTATGATGTCTGATACTCAATTAGTAGACAGAATATCTATTATCGGAAGTTAAAAAACTATGAGAAAGTGGGCCTCAGAATCCGAGTATGCAGGAGTTCGGCCATCTGCCGAGCCCAGAAATCAGGCTTTCTTCCTGGGTTTCTGCACCTTTGCAGGCAGGCTGCGGCAATACTCCGCAGCCCTCATCGCGATCTCTGGCATCTTCCTGGCGTCCGTGTAGAGCTTCTCAGGAATGACGTAGTAGTCTTTCATCGGCCGGCCAGGCATGGGTTCCAGGTTGGAGAGCGATGGAAGCGACTTTCTGATCGAGACGACCTGTTCGGGAGACAGCCGAAGGAAAAGCTTGTCCTGGAAAAGCCCGGCGAACATGTTCTTGTTGATGAAGTAGGCAGGGTATCCGAACATAGGCTTCTTCTCGCATTCAATGCCCTGCATGAGGGTCTCGATCTGGGCCTTCAGCGCTTCAGGAGCCTTGATCCATTTCACGGCCTCCCCCCTTCAGGGAGGATCTCCTGCACCCTTCCCACCTCGCCGGATTCGAGCCTCACCTTGATGCCGTGGGGATGGGTCGGAGAGCTGGTGAGAATGTCCCGGACAATCCCCACGGTCCGCCGCCCGGTTCGCTGATCCGCCTTTTGGACGATCGAAACCCGGGTGCCGGGAGCAATCCTCGATCGAACCGTTCCGTCCATCTGCCGCCTCCTGCTACCGTGGGTAACTGGCCTTGGAGAGCAGCCAGATCATCAGGAGCGAAGTGGCAAGGGCCGCGAAGACGTTCACCGAGTTCACGTCCGCGAGATACGCGATGACCCGGGAGAACAGCTGGTCGATCAGGCCCCCCAGGAAAGAGCCGACCAGGCCCACGATCAGGGCCCCCCACAGCTTGCCTAGCACGGGTTTCTTCACCACGAAGAAGAAGAAGACCGCTGCCGCCACCCCTATGGTGACGTATGTCAGACCGACCCGGAAGTAGTAGAACCACATGGTGAAACCCCTTTGACGAATATCACGGAAATGGATTAAGCGCCAAGTAGCCGAGATACGTTGGGACTGAGCGCTCCGGCGTCGAGGTCCCAGTGTAGCCAAAACTTATGGCATACATCGCGAGATATGCCGTTGAAGCGGTGACAGTGGTAATATTGGTGATGTCTTCCGAACCGAGAATGTAGTTGTTATGACTTGGACTGTAGAAGTTGACGAGAAATGTCTTGTATGTAGTCCCAGAGAGATAAGGGTCCGGGATATCCCTCCGCACCTCTCCGCTGGGGCCGGAGGTCACCACATATGTGGATGTTAAAGATACGCTTATGGTGACTGTGACCGTGGAGCCTGCCTGCGCGAGGCCTGTGCCTATGGCAATCACCGGATCGGTTCGAGTTGAGGGGATGTCGGTGCCCAGGCAAATAGGAAAGAATCCCTTTGCCGTCAGTTGGACTGAAGGATCCGATGTGTTTGAAGGATCGTATGCGTTGGCCTCAATATCACTGATGTTTGCGTAAAATTTGTAGTACAGCTCATCACCCGTAAAGTTCACATTGATGTCATGATTCGGGTCATGTATTGGATTGGAAAACTGATAGTAACCAGGGCCTGGCGCAAGCGTGACCACGGTCGGCTGCTGCAAGAAGTACGTGTCCGGCAGCCCGCAGCCTGTTTCGAACAGGACGATTCCCAGGAGCGTGAGCCGGAGGAAAGTTTTCATCAGACCAGGCCCCAGGGCCGCCCCTCCCCTCTTATTTCGCCTTGGTGGGCGGTTCAAGACCCTCCGGTATGTCGACCAGCTCGTAGATGAGAACCGGCTTGGCCTTGCCTTTCACCCGGAGGTTGTCCAGCTCGCGGGCGACAACCTTGTCCTTGACCAGGTTGTACGTGTACTCGCTGATGATGATCTTGCTGTAGTGTTGCGCCGTCTCCTCAACATAACCCTTGTTGGTCCCTTCGAGGCGCGCGCCGAGATTCACCTCGTCTCCCATTGCCGTGTAGTTCATGCGGCCGGGCGAACCCATGTAGCCAACGGTCATCGTGCCTGTGTTGATCCCGATCCCGATGTCGAGCCGCTTCTCGGGGTCCTCCCAGTCCACGTTCATCTTCGCGAGGACTTCCATCTGCTTCAGGGCGCACTTGCACGCCAGGAGAGCATGGTCGGGCTCCGGCAGAGGCGCGCCCCAGAAGCACATGATTTCGTCTCCGACGTACTTATCAAGGGTGCCGTTATAATCCAGGATCAGGTCGGTCATTGCGGTGAGGTACTGGTTGAGGTGGTGGACGAGCGTCTGGGAAGGCATGCGTTCTGACATCGAGGTGAACCCTCGGATGTCGGAAAAGAAGACGGTGATGTACTTGTCCACCCCGCCGAGCTCCGGATCCACGCCCGCGTCGATCATCTCCTTCATAATGACAGGGCCGACCATCTTCCCGAAAATGTTGGTGATCCGCCGCTTGTCGCGCTCCTCGAAAATGGTGCGGTACGCCACGACCGCGAGGAATGCGAGGAATGCACCTATGGCGGACGCAGAGAACGTCAGGATGTAACTGTTCAAATCGAATATGAACATGTACGCGAAGAAATACACGATGATGGCTGCAAGGGTCACGACGAGCGACCAGATCGTGGAGAGCCGGGACACCATCAGGGAGACGAGCATGACCACCAGGAAGAGGAGCAGCGCGTTGATCACCGGTGGCGCGTAGTGGAGGAAGTTGCCCATCAGGATGGTATTGAGGGCGTTGGCGTGCATCTCCACTCCGAACATGAGTCCGAAGGGTGTCGGCTTCTGGTCGGCCGCCATTCCCTCCGTAAAGGGTCCGACCATCACGATCACGTTCCCCAGCTTCTTTGTCGCGGGCCACCGGGCTGGATCGGGTGGAGGCGGGTTTCCCGCGTAGCCTGAGTACGAGCGCACGGGATAGGTCTGGTGCCCCTCAGCGAGTGATGGCCCCCCCATGAAGTTGATGAGCATCGCACCCGTGGCGTCGATGGGAATGATGACCTCAGAAAGCGTGCGTGTCACTGCCGGCTTCACGGTTTTGCCGTCCTTGTCCATCTGCGGAGGCGTCACCGTGAGGGTGTACTTTTCCCACTGCTGGGTGTCGACGTTGAACTTCTCCGGGTTCTGGATGCGGATGTACTCGCCCAGAACGACTTCCAGATCGGACATCTTCTTGTTCATGTATTCCAGGGCAAGAGAGAGCGTAATGGAAGGGATGAAAGTGTCCTTGTACTTCCGCACCACGTAGTAGCTCTTCGCAGGAGCATTGTCCGTGGCTTCCACCATCTTCAGAGGAGCAGAGGCCGTCATCTGCTGCTTGAGGCTTGCGAGAACCACTGCGGTCAGGGGGTACGCGATCTCGTGAATCCCGTTGTTCTTGTCGATCCACGATAAGCGCTCGAAGTTGGACCGGTCGATGGGCTCCGCGGTGGTCAGCTCGTCCAGGGGAATCTCCTTTTCGAGATGAGAGAGTTTCACCACCAGAGGCTGGCGGCGGAAGATCTTGTCGTCGTCCGGAAGGAAATTCGCGTGCCCGTAACCGTACACTGCGGCGGCATAGGGCTTGAGCAACGGGGCATCCAGGCCGTAGAACGTGGTCACATTCAGCCAGTCCCCCTTGATGTTCGTGATGCTCCCGATGCGTGAGGTCAGGACGTCCTCACGGCCGAAAAACTCGGCATCGGATTCAGGAACGTTCGGTCCGGGCGAGAGAACTGTCTCGAGGAAAACCCGACTGTTTTCTTTGATGCTGGAAACAAGCAGTGCATCGTCCTCGGGCACCTCCGAGGGCTCGGAGAAGAACACGTCGACAAAAAGAGCCCGCTCGCGATCTCCCTGGTTCTTGATTCGCGAGTACGCATTCATCAGGTCCGCGTGCCGGTAGCGCGGGAAGGGCCACCTGCCGAACCTGTCCAGGGACTTGTTGTCGATGCCCACGATGAGTATATCCGGGGAGATCCGTGGATTACTCTGTACCTGCGACACTCCTTCCTGGATGCGGGTTTCCGAGGAAGTAATCCTGTACCTGAAGTTGAAGTCGAGCATCTTCTGCTCGAGGCTTTTTACCAGTGTGGTGCCTGAGCTGAAGGCATAGAGCAGGAGGAAAACCAGCACGCCGATGACAAGGCCGAAATACCTGGTCTCCAGGAACTTGGACGCGGCCTTCTTCTCTGCCATGCGCGCACCTCCTGATGGCGGCGATCCGCCTCCGTCCTGGCGGCTTGCCACCGCGGACCTGGCGGCGAAGCCGCCCTACTTGATCTTCCCCTGCACCTTCAACTCGACCAGCCGGTTCTTGGCCAGCCGCGTCCACATGCTCTGGGCGTAGAGCCCGTCCATGGACTGATAGGCTTTCTGTGCGTTCGTCCAGTCGCTCTTCGCCTCGTAGAGACGTCCGGAATCGAAAAGTGCGCGCGGCGCCACGACTGAGTCCTTGTAGGAGCCTGAGGCTTGTACGTACAGTTTCAAGGCGTTGTCCGTGTCACCCTTCTCCTCGTAGCAGACCGCCGCGCCGAATAGGCTGATAGGAGCAAGATAACTCTTCGGAAAACGAGCGGCGAGCGTCTCGTAGTCCTTGAGCGCGGAGTCCCACGACTTCTTCTCGTAGGAGGCGTCAGCGCGCAGGAGAAGGCCCCTTTGCCCGCCGTACTGGCGGGGGTAGCGGCTGATCAGGTTTCCAAGCTGATCGAAGAGATCCTTTTCCAGCGCCGCCTTCTTCGCGGCATCCGATTCCGATTGCCACGCGTCGAACTGCGTTTGCGCGTGCTCCGCCAGGAGGGTCGAATCAGCGATGAGCTTCTTCGATACCTCGTTGTAGACGACATACCCGAGGAGAAATGCCGCCGCCGCGATGAGAATCACCAGGAGCGCGATGCGGAACCGGCTCACCGCGTGCGCCAGGAAGTTGCTGATCCTGCGCCTGAGCGGTTCCGGTGGACCTTGTTGAGCCTGCCCTGTGTGCTGCTGAACTGCCTGCATTCGCTCTATACCCCTCTTTCCTTCATGATCCCGAGTTCCTTCACGAGCTTGGACAGGTAGCTTCTCTGGATCGCCAGGGCCTTCGCTGTCCTCGTCTGGTGCCACCCGTTGGCTTCCAGTGCCTTCGTGATAAAGTGTTTCTTGAAGATATTCAATGCCTCCCGCAGGGTTCTCTCTGAATAATCCCCGTCGCCCTCTGCGGGACCCGAGGCGAGAGTCAGGGCTTCCGGTCGAATTTTGTCGTCCCGGGCAAAAACCACTGCCCGTTCCATGGCGTTTTCCAGCTCCCGGACGTTCCCGGGCCAGCCGTAGGAGAGGAGCAGCTCCATGGCCTCGTCGGTGATCTCCGTGACTTGCTTCTTGGTTTCCCGGGAGTGCTTTCGGAGGAAGAACTCCGCCAGCGGAGGGATGTCCTCACGCCTCTCGCGGAGCGGCGGAATATGGATCGGGAGCACGTTCAGGCGGTAGAAGAGGTCTGAGCGGAAGAGGCCCGCGCTGACCTGCTGCTCCAGTGTGCGATTGGTCGCAGCGATGATGCGGACGTTCACGCTGATGGATTCGCTCGCTCCTACCCTCTCGAATGTCCTGTTTTGCAGCACGCGGAGGAGCTTCGCCTGCAGCGGCAGCGGCATGTCGGCAATTTCGTCCAGGAATAGTGTTCCGCCGTCAGCCAGCTCGAATCTGCCGCGCCTGTCCGAGACGGCGTCCGTGAAAGCCCCTTTCACGTGGCCGAAAAGCTCGCTTTCAAGAAGGGCCTCGGGGATCGCGGCGCAGTTCACCCGGATGAAAGGCCCCGCCCTGCGCGGGCTTGCGAGGTGGATCTGCTCAGCAAAGAGCTCCTTCCCGACGCCGCTCTCTCCCAGGAGGAGCACCGAAGAATCAGTCTCCGCGGCCTTTCGGGCGATCTCGAGCCTGTCCTTGATGATCCTGCTCTCACCGATAAAAGTGTGCCAGCCTTCCTCTGCCTGGACCTTATCTTGTAGAACGCTCAGCTCGTTCCTCACCTTCTGGAATGAGCGGGCGTTCTGCACCGCGATCGCAGCCTGCGTGGAAAACATTTCCAGCCATTGCAGGTCTTCCTCTGTGAACTTCTTCCCGCCTCGCTTGTTGAGGATCTCGATCACGCCAACGAGCCTGCCCTTGACCAGCATTGGCACCGCCAGGATCGAGCTGGTCGGAAAGCCGATCTTGCGGGCGATGTCGGGGAAGAAACGCGCGTCGTTCTGCACGTCGTTGACGATCAGGGAGGTGTTCTTCTCCGCTACCCAGCCGGCGATGCCTTCTCCCATGTTCACCGAGTACTGCTTCGCGCTGGGGCCTTTCGGGCCGAGGGCGATCTCGAAATACAGCTTGTTGTTCTCCGGGTTGACGAGCATGAGAGATGAAGCTTCACCCTCGGTGAGCTCCGTGGCGGACTCGAGGATCCGTGTGAGAAGCTCCTTGACGTCGTCGTAGGTGGCGTTGATCCGCGTATAGATATCGAACAGTACTTCGAGCTTTTCGCGATCAGCGGCGAATCTCACCATCCCACGGTTCGCTCCGCGCGGGCCCTGCTGCGCCGTGAGCCTGCGGCGGGCGCCGCCTGCCCTCGGCCGCGGGCTAGCCCTTGATCTTGTCCTTCAGCATGTCGCCGAGGGAAACCGTGTCTTGCTTGGACTCGTCGTGGATGTACTTGTCCATCTCCTCGCGCTGGACACGCTTCACGTAGTCCTTCAGGGACAGGGAGAGTTTCTGCTTGGAAGGGCTGCACTCCGTGACGACCGCCTGCACCGTGTCGCCCACCTTGTACTTCGCCATGGCGGCTTCCAGCGGCTCCACCCTGTCGTCCGCGATGTTCAGCTTGTGCACGAGGCCTTCGATGCCGCCCTGCACCTTCACGAAAAAGCCGAAATCGGTGATGTTCGTGATCTCGCCGGAGATGATGCTGCCGCGCGGATATGCACGCGCGATCGACTCCCATGGGTCTTCCGAGAGCTGCTTCACCCCGAGCTGGACCTTGCCGCGCTCCTTGTCGATCCCGACGACCATGACCTCGACCTCCTCGTCCACCTTGGCGAAGGAGGAAGCGTTCCTGACCTTCTTGGTCCAGGACATGTCGTCCACGTGCATGACGCCGTCGATGCCTTCTTCGATCTCGAAGAACAGGGCGTAGGGGCTGGCCCGCAGAACTTTGCGCGTCATGCGCATCCCCACCGGGTAGCGCTGGTCGATGTCGTCCCAGGGATTCGGAAGGACCTGCTTCAGGCCCAGAGAGAGCTTTCCCTGCTGGATGTCATAGTTGAGGATCTTCGTTTCGACGACGTCCCCGACCTTCAACACCTCCCGCGGGTGCTTCACCTTCCGCACCCAGGAGAGCTCGGAGATGTGCGCGAGGCCCTCGATCCCTTCCTCGATCTCGATGAAGGCGCCGAAATCGGCGAGCTTCGTGACCTTGCCCTTCACCACGTCGCCGATGTGGTACTTCTCCTCGAAGTGGTTCCAGGGATCCTCGGAGAAATGCTTGAGGCTGAGGTTGATCCTTCCCTCCTGGGGCTCCAGGCGGATGACCTTGAGCTGGATCGATTCACCGAGCTTCACGAAGTCCTTGGGCCGCGTCACGTGGCCCCAGCTCATGTCGTTGATGTGCAGGAGGCCGTCGAATCCCCCGAGGTCGACGAAGGCGCCGAAGGAGGTGAAGCTCTTCACCACGCCTTCCACGGTGTCCCCGATCTTGACCTGCCCGAAGAACTCTTCGCGGCGCTTCTTGATGTCCTCTTCCATCCAGTCGCGGCGGGAGACGACGATATTCGTCTTGCCCTTCGCGTACAGGCGGTCGATGTAGAACGGAGACTGCACGCCGACGTAGTCGGAGTTCTCGCTGGGCCTCTTCACGTCCACCTTCGACATGGGGAGGAAGGCGCGAATATCGTTGCCGAGGTCCACCTCGTAGCCGCCCTTGATCTTATGGGCGATGGTGCCCTGCACCGGCTTGTGCTCGTCGAAGGCGATGCGGAGATCCTTCCAGAAGATCTTCTCGTCGGCCTTCCGCTTGGAAACGATGACCTGGCCTTCCCGGCCTTCCTTCCGCACGAGGATGACGTAGACTGTCTCGCCCATCTGGGGCTTCGTGTCGAACTCATTGCTCGGGATCTTGCCCTCCGACTTGTAACCCACGTCCACGTAGACGTAGTCATCGTCGACCTCGATGACCCTGCCGGGTATCATCTGGCCTTCTTCGATGGGCTGGAGGGACTGCACGTACTGCTCCTGGAGCTGGTTCTCAGCTTCCGGGGCGAGTTTCTTCTTGTCGTCTGTGCTCATAGTCAGCGTATATCTCCCGGATTATTTCTGCTCACGAGAATTGCTTCGTCAACTCTCTCACAAACTTGCTGGATGGTCAAGAGCGAGGTATCAATGTGGAGGGCATCCGGCGCGGCCACGAGGCGCCCGGTGGGCTTGTTCCTGTCAACCGTGTCCCGCGCACCGATCGCCGCTCGAGTTTCGTCGAGTGAGAGTCTGCTCACGCCCTGCTCATGCCGGCGTGAAGCACGGGTTGCGATATCCGCATCGAGGAAGATCTTCACCCGGGCGTCGGGGAAGACCACGGTCCCGATGTCACGTCCCTCGACAACGGCGTCACGGCGGGCGGCGATCTCGCGAAGCCGGGCGTTCACGATGTCTCTCACCCCGGGGATGGCGGAATGCGAGGCGACCCAGGCGTCCACCGTGTCGCCGTGGAGGAGGCTCTCCACGCTCTTGCCATCGAGGCACACCTCCCCGTCCCGCAGCTCCAATCGGCTCGAGCGGGCCACTCCCAGCACGGCTTCGGGGTTATCTGGAGCGGCCTTCCGCTCGAGAACCGCCAGAGTGACTGCCCTGTAGAAGCTTCCGGAGTTGATGTAAAGGAAGCCCGCGTGCTCGGCGCACCTGCGTGCGATCGTGCTCTTGCCGACCCCTGCCGGGCCGTCAATTGCCACTAGCATGGCAGAGAGACCGCTCTTCTCGCGTATCGATGGATGCTGCGAGTCATGAATGACATTTCCAATATGCACTATGCGCTGCCAGCTTGACAAGGCGTGGAGATCACCCCTGCCGCCGGCGTGCTCGCGGGTCTCAGAGCCGGCGCCGAGGGGGTACTCCATGGAGGGGACTTGTTTTCTAGAATCCCATCAGACCGCAGCAGCGGGTACACTGGGGCAGCAATCCGCCCTTGCTGAGCAGCAGTCTCCGAAATCGCACGAAGCCCTCATCATTCCAGATATCCAGCAGCTTTTTTTCGGCAATATTGCCCACCTTGACATCGATGTAGTCCCGGCACGTCACCACATCGCCATTCGGCATGATATTGACTTCCAGGAACGGGGTGACGCATTTGTCGTATCCGAACATTTCCGACGGTTTTAAATAGTAATCTCGCATATCGGTGCCGCTCAAGCTCGGTACCACAATGTGATTGAAAGGCCACTTCCTATTTTCCACCCTGGAGAGATTGTCCATGAAAAGCTGCGCCTGCTCCACTGCAAACTCTCTTGCATAGGACTTCCAGGTGAATGCTTCCACTCCCAGGGTGTCACGCAACAGGTCACCTTGAGCCTTGCCCAGTTGTTCGCTGGTGAACCACGAAAGAAACACCGCCATGAGATCAGGATTCAGCGTTCTTCCGATGCTATAGGTTTCGTCCAGGCATTTTATGTTTTCGCTCGACAGAGTCGTCACCGTCACGAGCAGTGGTTTGGGCTTTTTCAAACGAGCTTTCCATTCCTGCACCTCACGAATTCCCTGAATGGCTGCCTTATATGCTCCCTCAGTCCTTCGACACGCATCATGGATCTCTTCCGGTCCATCAAAAGAGACGACCAGCATGTCCCATTCGTTCCTCACCAGCTCTTCCGCGTGCTGCCCCAGTTTCGTGCCATTTGTGACGACAAAAACGTTGCTGCCCCTGGCCTTCGCGTAATTCATGAGCTCCACCAGGCCGGGATAGAGGAAAGGCTCGCCGCCTGTCGCGTAGTAGTAGGGCTGGTAGAACGCGAGGTCATCCATCATTTCCTTGTACGTCTCGACCGGGAGCGTCTTTAATAGGGGCGTCTTCCTTTCAGGTTCCTTCATGTACCCTCTGACCCCGTACTGTCCGCAGACGGGGCATCGGTGATTGCACGCATTCGTCAGCCTGAGACTCACCATATAGGGAGGTTTGGATGCTGTCCCATCCCCGCGTCTGACGTCCCTGTCCGCACCGAATCTCTTTCTGTAAAGGAATCGGAACATTTTCGGAAGAAGACCGGGAGATTTTGTCAGTATATGCAAGAATAGATTCGGAGCAATCTTGCTTCTCAAGACCCGCCTCCTGCTGCAGAACGAACTGCCCCCGGCACGGGCTTCGAAGAACGCTCTCCAGCTTGCTGAAATATCAACTCCCGTATATTGGTGTTCGTTGCAAAGACCTGACGGACCGTCAGTCGCCACTCCCATGGTTGTCGGCTGCAATTCCGACCTAAGATTGGACTCTGCACAGTCTTGTGAGTATTGCACATACCCCGCCCCCGCGTCATCCCCGCCGGCAGGGGCAAGGCTCTCCTCCCCTTTCTCCAGAAGCCCTCGGCTCGGGAATTCATCATCCAAACGCGTTCGTGGAGCGTTCCGCCGGCGCGTCAGCCCTTGATGGCGCCGAAGGTCAGGGCGCGAACGATGTAGCGCTGGGCCAATAGCGCCAGGATGGCCGGGGGCACGATGGCCGCCAGGAGCCGCGTTGCAATGAACCAGAACTGGATGCCCTGGGTATGCTCCACCCCCGCGATGATCACCGTCACCGGCTGCGCCTTCTGGTAGGTCAGGATCAGCCCGAAAAGAAACTCGTTCCACGCAAAGGCAAAGCAGATCACCGCTGCCACCGCGATGGCAGGTGCGGCCAGGGGAAGGGCGATTCGCATGAAGGTGCCGAAGCGCGAGGCCCCATCCACCAGAGCCGCCTCCTCCAGCTCCACGGGCAGCTCCTTGAACACGTCGCGCAGGATCAGAACCGCAAAGGGCATGATGAAGGTTGCGTTGGCCATGATGAGTGCCCAGTGGGTGTCCAGCAGCCTCAGGGTTTTCATGAACAGGAAGAAGGGAATGGCGGTGGCCATGGGAGGCAGGAAGCGCTGGGAGAGGAACCACAGGGTCATGTCCTTGTTTTTCCACCGGCGGAAGCGGAAGCGTGCCAGGCCGTAGCCGGCCATGGTGCCCAGCGAGATGGCGATCAGGGTGGCCCCCCCGGCGATGATGAGGCTGTTGCGCAGCGCGCCGGTGATCTCCTTGCCGCGGGTGATGTACTCGTTATCCCAGTTGGCGGTGGTGGGGGTGAACTGGAGGAAGGGCACCAGGGAGGGCTTGGTGAGGATGACCCCGCGAGGCTTGAAAGAGGTAATGATGGCCCAGTAGAAGGGGAAGAATGCCCAGCAGGCGGCGATGATGACTACCACCCAGATGAGGACATTTCCGATGTTGTGTTTTCGCGCCGCAATCATGGGTGTTGCCCCCTTTAGTCGTATATGCGCCGCAGCCTTCTGAAGAAGAAGGAGCTGATGAGCAGCATGATGACCAGCAGGATGTACGCCAGCGCCGAGGCGTAGCCGGAGTTGAAGTTGCGCAGCCCCGTGAGGTAGATGTAGAAGGAGTAGGTTTGCGTGGCCATGCCCGGGCCCCCCGAGGTGAGGCTGAAGGGGATGTCCAGCAGCTTGAAGGTCTCCACCATGCGCAGGATGATCACGGTGAACAGCACGGGACCCAGCATGGGGAAGGTGATGCGGCGGAACATCTGCCAGCCCGAGGAGGTGTCAAGGACGGCCGCCTCGTAGACTTCCTCGGGAAGAGACTGCAGCCCCGCCAAGCACACCAGAAAGCAGAAGGGGGTCCACTGCCAGATATCCACGATGGAGATAGCCAGCCGCGCCAGCCAGATGTTGGAGAACCACTGTGGCGCGTGAAGCACGCCCAGGGCTTTGAGCACGGTGTTTACCGCACCCACGTCCTCGTGGAATATTGTCAACCCTAAGTAGCCCAGAGCGATAGGTGCAACGAACATGGGCATGGTGAAAAGCGAGCGGAAGAATCGGTTGCCCTTAAGGGCCTTGCGCAGGGGGCGGGAGAAGATCATGGCCAGCAGCAGCCCCAGAACGACGGTGAGTGTGACGTCGAAGACGACGAAGAACACTGTGGTCTGCAACACGGCCCAGAAGCGATAGTCGCCGAAGGCCTGGCCATAGTTCTGAAACCAGATGAAAAACTGAGGCCCGGTGAGGCGGGCGTGGAAGAAGCTCAGCCGCAGGGAGTACAAGAGAGGAAAGATGGTGAACACCAGCACCCAGGCGATGCCGGGAACAACGAAAAGGAACTTGATCCGCTCTTTCTTCCGCATGACCCCCCCTCCTCTTTGCCGTGCCGCCGCCGCGCGGCTCTCAGGGATGGCATAGAAGGGGAGGACCCGTGAGGGGCCCTCCCGTCGGGTGAAGCGCGCAGATCCTACTTGTAACCGATGGACTCCTGGTAGAGCTTCAGCTCCTGGTCCTTGCCGATGTCGTTGATAATGCGCTTCCAGTCCGCCGCGGTCCTGTCCAGAGCCTGCTTTGCGGTGATCTGGCCCGTGATAGCTTCGGAGAGATGAACGTCCCAGACCTCCTCCATCTCGGGGGAGCCGGGAATGCGCAGGTAGTTCTGGAAGATGGGATAGGTGTAGAAATCATCCTGGTAGGCATTCACGTAGTACACCGCATCGCTCTTGTTCCAGCCTGCCGCCTCGTACTCATCTGGGGTCGCCGTGCCGTAGGGCGGGAACCAGTCGTACGTGGTCCCAGGGTTCAGGCCCGACCAGCCCTCCAAGACGTGGAAGTGGTTGATGGACGGCGTTCCCTGCAGGGCCATCCAGTAGTAGCAGAGGTCGGGATTCTTGGCATACTTCGAGAGAACGGGGTTCCAGGAG
>Ga0187870_1002638_pt1 | contig 14699 bp, 12 predicted proteins | sample June2016WEW_13_1_3_FD_132974 | JGI IMG/M metagenome (GOLD analysis project Ga0187870, IMG submission 132974) | Peatland microbial communities from SPRUCE experiment site at the Marcell Experimental Forest, Minnesota, USA - June2016WEW_13_150 | ecosystem: Environmental > Terrestrial > Soil >... | reverse complement strand
CGAACGACAGGGCATTTCGGAAGGATACCTGGAGCAGTTGATGATGCCGCTGAAGCGGGCGGGAATTGTCAAGAGCATCAGGGGGGCGCAGGGCGGCTACTTGCTATCGAAGGACCCGAAGGATGTCACGGTAGGCGAGATTATTCGTGTGTTGGAGGGCCCAATCGCGCCGGTTGCCTGCGTCGATGAAGAAAATCCGGAAGAGTGTGAACGGGCCAGCTTCTGTGCGACGCGCATAGTGTGGGCGAAGGTCAGAGATTCCATCTCCGGGGTGCTGGATTCCTTTTCGTTGGAAGACCTGGTTCAGGAGTCGAAAAAGCACGGCGATGCGGAAAACATGTACTTTATTTAATCCGTGAGCCTATTTTCACAAAAGGATAACTCTTACTGAACAAATTGATTTAACTTCGATTTGAACTCCCCCACCTCCTCCGCATCCGGGCTTACCGCCCGGCCTGAACGCAGGCTTGAGGCTGTCGCCTCGGCTCCTGTGCTCCGCATTCTTCAGGCCGGGCGCCAGCCCGGATGCGGAGGAAAGCCCGCCTGCACACCGGGAATGCGGCGCACAGGGCAAACAGGCACATGGCTAATTCAAACTGCGCTTCGCTTCGTTTGAATGGGAATAATTAGGCATAAGTACACGCCAAGTTGTGAAAGGAAGAGACGGGATGCCGATCAAGGTGCCGGACCAGCTTCCGGCGATCGAAACGCTGCAGCATGAGAACATCTTCGTAATGACCGAAGACCGGGCTTATCATCAGGACATTCGCCCGCTGCAGATCATCCTCCTGAACTTGATGCCCAGGAAAATAGCAACCGAGCTTCAATTCCTGCGGCTGCTCGGCAACTCGCCGCTGCAGGTCGATATCACGCTGCTGCATCCCCAGACCTATACCTCAAAAAATACTCCGGAGGAACACCTGATCAAATTTTACAACACCTTTGACGACATCAAGGGACAGAAGTTTGACGGGCTGATCATCACCGGGGCTCCGGTGGAACAGATGGAGTTTGAAGAGGTTGACTATTGGGATGAACTGACCGTGATTATGGACTGGGCTGACGCCAACGTCTATTCCACTCTCTTCATCTGTTGGGGAGCGCAGGCCGGTCTGTATCACCACTACGGGATTCCTAAATACCCACTTGATAAGAAAATATTCGGGGTTTTCCCCCACTATATCACCAAGCAGAACGTCGCCCTGCTCAGGGGTTTCGACGATGAGTTTTATGTGCCGCAATCCCGGCACACGGAAGTCAGGGGAGAGGATATAGAAAAAGCGCCGGACCTGGATGTACTGGCAGAGTCCCCGGAGGCGGGAGTCTATATCGTCAAGGCAGTCGATGACCACCGGATATTTGTCACCGGCCATTCAGAATACGATTCCACCACCCTGCAATATGAGTATGAGCGTGATCGTGACAAGGGCCTGGCAATTGACGTACCGAAAAATTATTATCCCGGAGACGATCCCACCCGGTCCCCGTTGGTGCAATGGAGGGCGCATGCCAACCTGCTGTTCTCCAACTGGCTTAACTATTACGTGTACCAGGAGACCCCATATGACTTGAGTGCGCTGGAGAGGAAGGCGGAAAAGAAGGAGATATGAAATTTAGGGCAAAATAAAGTTAAGGTTCAATGCTGAAACGGGAGTTGAATCGCAATGCGCAAGGTTTATCTGGATCATGCCGCAACCACGCCTCTATACCCGGAAGTCTTGTCGCTGATGCATGAATTCATGAGGGACACCTTCGGAAATCCCTCCAGCGTGCACTCTTTCGGCAGGGAGGCCAAGAGGTTCACGCAGGAAGCGCGCCAGAGGGTGGCCGATCTGATCGGGTCCACGCCGGAGGAGATCTACTTCACCAGCGGCGGAACCGAAGCAGACAACATCGCCATTATCGGAACGGCGATGGCCAGGCGCAAAAACGGCAACCACATCATCACCAGCGCCATCGAACACCATGCCGTGATCGACACTTGCAAGTACCTGGCCAAGAACGGGTTCGAGGTCACCTTCCTGCCCGTGGATAAATACGGCATGGTCGGCCCGGACGATGTGGCCGGGGCGATCCGGAAGGAAACCGTGCTTGTGACGATCATGCACGCCAACAACGAGATCGGGACGATCCAGCCGATCGCCGGGATCAGCCGGATTACCCGGGAGCATGGGGTGGCCCTGCATTCCGACGCCGTCCAGACACTGACCAGGATCCCCGTGAACGTGGACGATCTGGGTGTAGACCTGCTCTCTCTTTCAGCCCATAAGATTTACGGCCCGAAGGGGATCGGGGCGCTGTACGTCAGGAAGGGAATGCGGCTGCAGCCGATCATGCACGGCGGTGGCCAGGAGCGCAAGCTGCGCTCGGGCACGGAAAACACTCCCGGCATTGTGGGGTTCGGCAAGGCTGCCGAGGTCGGCGCCCGGGAGATGGAGCAGGAATCAGCCCGGGTAAAAGGCCTCAGGGATAAGCTGATCCGGCGGGTGCTCGCCGAGATCCCGTCGGTGACCCTGAACGGCCATCCGGAGCAGCGGCTGCCGAACAACGCCAACTTCAGCATCGCCTACGTCGAGGGGGAGTCCCTGGTGCTGAGCCTGGACCTGGAGGGAGTCGCGGTCTCCTCTGGATCGGCCTGCAGCTCGGGATCGCTGCAGCCGTCTCACGTCCTGAAGGCCCTCGGCCTGCCTCACGAGATGATGCACGGCTCCCTCAGGATGACCCTGGGCCGCGCCAACAGCGAGGAAGACATCGACTACGTGGTCGAGGCGTTGAAAAACATCGCTGCCAGGCTGCGGAGCTTCTCACCCCTGGCTCAACCGTTACGGGCGTAACTCGAGCGGGCGCCGCGCCCAGAGGGCACCCGGCGGGCGCGGTGCGATTATTCTGATATCCGATACGGAGTTTTCTTTAATGTATGCGGGTACCCAGGTGGGCGTGGTTAAAATAAAGGTGATGAAAACGGGAGTCGGATGCCAGAGATAGGAATGAAGGCAGCCTGATGATAGAGGTTGGAAATTGGGAGAAAAAGTAGTAGAGTGAAATGCAAAACCTGCCTTTAGAGGTGACTATAATGTACAACGAGACCGTGATGAGCCACTTCCAGAACCCCCATAACGTCGGCAACCTCCCCGACGCCAGCGGTGTCGGGGAGGTTGGCAACGTGGTCTGCGGCGATATCCTGCGTGTCTTTATCAAGGTCAAGGACGACCGGCTGGACGACGTTAAGTACATGACCTACGGCTGCGGGGCGGCGGTTGCCAGCGGGAGCATGATGACCACCCTGGCCAAGGGTATGACCGTCGAGGAAGGCCTCAATCTCACCAACAAGGATGTCGCCAAGGCCCTGGGCGGGCTGCCGCCCCAGAAGATGCACTGCTCCAACCTGGCGGCGGATGCCCTGCACAAGGCGATCAGGAACTGGCAGCGGAAGACCGGACAGTTGCCCGAAGGATACGAGGAACCTGAAGACAACCACGATCATGGCGACGAAGATTGCCCGGTTGCAGAATCCTGAGAGAGAAAACCGGGTTTAAGGCGGTCAATCTTTAAAAATACAAAAAGTTCTTCTTATCGAGAGAAGGGGAGGGAAGGGCCCGAGGAACCTTCGGCAACCACCCGGTTAAGGCCGGGAAGGTGCCAATTCCTGCCGGTTGACGCCGGAAAGATAAGAAGAGGGAGTTTTTTGCAAACCTCTTCTTGCGAAGAGGTTTTTTGTTAACTTTAGAAACGGGGACACACCCCGCGCCCAGAGGGCACCCGGGGAATGTCCCCGATGGAATGTCTCCCATGAGAGGTGAACTGGATGAAACCCTTGACGGGCGGATCAAAGCCTGCAATAAGTTAACTCAGCTTAGCCTGATCCGATAGTATAATAGAAGGAAATATACAGCCCGGGGATGCGGTAAGATGTGTTGAACACTGTCATACCAAAGAAGAAACAACCAAGTTTCTGGCTGCCTCTTTTTATTTTGCTGCTCATCGCCTTTTTGGCCATCAGATTCGGCGGCTCCAGCCTGGCGAATTTTAAGGCCGTGTTTTTGAGCATCATCGTAGAGGCGCTGCCGTTCATCATTATCGGCGTTTTTGTCTCGGCGGTGCTTGAGAACTTTGTATCGGAAGAGGTCATCTCCAATTTCTTTCCGAGCAACAGGTACCTGGGGATCTTGTTGGCCTGCCTGCTGGGGATCATTTTCCCGATCTGCGAGTGTGGGATCATTCCGGTTGCCCGCCGGCTGATCAGCAAGGGTGTCCCCCTGTATAGCGCCGTCGCCTTCATGCTCGCCGTCCCGATCATCAACCCGGTGGTTGCCTCATCCACGGCAGTGGCCTTTTTCAATAATCATGCCATGGTCTGGTTGCGGCTCGGACTGGCTTTTCTGGTGGCATACCTGACCGGGTTGTTGGTAAGTTTCTTCGTCAAGGGAAACCAGTTGAATTCCTCCGTAGAGACTGAAACTGGTGGGTGTGGCTGCGCTCACGAACCGGTCGCTGTCTCGCAATCAATCACAGCTAAAATGGGCAATACCGTGCTCGATGCCAGCAATGAGTTCTTCGAGATGGGAAAGTACCTGATCATCGGAGCGTTTCCGGGGGCGTTAGCCCAGACGTTCATCCCCCGCCAGTCCCTGCTGAGCATCGGTCACCAACCGCTCCTATCGGCCATCGTCATGGTTGTCTTTGCGTTTGGGGTTTCGGTATGTTCATCGGCCGACGCCTTTATCGCCGTCTCTTTTGCCTCCAGTTTCAGCCGGGGGGCGCTGCTGGCCTTTATGGTATTCGGGCCGATGGTGGACGTGAAGAACACCTTGATGCTGCTGAATGCCTTCAAGCCCCGGTTTGTGATATTGCTGATCTTGATCATCTTTTTCTTGGTGGTAGAGAGCGCCTTCTGGATCAATGTCCTGTGATTGGAGGGTTTTATAGTTGCAGCAACAGATGGCCATAGATTGGGAAAAAATAATCAAGTCCCTGATGTTGCTTTGCTTCAGCATCTTGCTGTTTTATCTGGTGATCAGCGGCCAGATCCAGATGTACATCAATCCTCGCTTTACCGTACTCAGTGAACTGGCAGCGGTGGCCCTGCTCTCGATGTTTGCCGTGCAGTTTTTTAATTCGCGCAACAGTTTCCATGTTTATGATCACCATGCCCCCCATAAGTTGGTGTACGTCATCTTCATCATTCCCCTGGCATTATTCCTGCTGTTGCCCAACGCGGCCCTGGATGCAAGCGTGGCCTCTAATAGAGGGTTCAATTTCAATAGTGGCAATTTAACTTCAGCGCCGCCGGGATCCGGAGCGCTGGCTCGGGCATCTGCCAAAAGCGCTGACCTGGGTGAATCCGCTGGTCAGCAGACTGATAACACAGGTGTCAGTAAAAGCGGGCCAATTCAGGTGACCGCTGACAACTTTGTCAGGGTGGTTGACGCCATCGGCCAGTCTCCTGAAGATTACGCAGGCAGAGAGATAGAAATGCTGGGGTTTGTAATAAGGAACAAGGATTTCGCCCCGCAGGAATTTGGCCTGATTCGTTTCATTATCACCTGCTGTACGGCTGATGCCTCACCGGGGGGTTTTATCCTGAAGTCCAAGGATGCAGTTGATTACAAGGATGGGACCTGGATCAACATCCGGGGGGTTATCGAGGTAGATGACTACGATCAGCAGGTGGTTCCCGTCATTGAGGCAACTTTCATCGAGCGGGCGGCCCAACCTTCCGACCCCTACGTTTATCCGTAATGAAAGGTGCTTTTTTGTAGAAATCTGCAGGAAGAATGATCATGATGTCGAATACATGTTCCAGAAAGGGAAGAGTGAAGGAGAGGGATGGTGGGAAGCCTAAACGGGAACGCCGGCTCTGAGGCTTCGCGGGTGCCCTCTGGGCACGCGCCTGTGCGCCGCATTCCCGGTGTGCAGGTGGAGGTGGGGGACTTCAAAGCGAAGTTAAAGTATAAGCGAAGAGGATATTTATGAAATCTAAGACTCGGGGACGCTATTCGTATCTGATCATACTTTTCATCATTGCCGCAATCCTGTTCTGTCAGAATTACCTCTACCAACGGTATCAAGCCTATGATAAAAAACCGGATGTCGTTGAAGATACTCGTCAGTCGGGCGAGTATGCCTATAACCACGTGCGCGTGCTGGCCTCTCCGGAATATGAGGGCCGTGCTCCGGGGACAAAAGGCTGCCAATTGGCTGCTCAATACATTGCCGGTCAATTTCAGGCCATTGGGCTGAAGCCGGCGGGGAACCAGGGAACGTACTTTCAAACGATAAAAAGCCCTGAATTTTCTCTGATTCTAGTTGGGAATCGCTGGGTGCCCAAATTAACCAATGGTCTTTTCTTAACAGTTCCAAGCGACAACGTCCTGGGTTACCTTGCTTCCGGGGGCGCTCCGTTTCCGGCCGATACCGTTGTCATATCGGCCCATTACGACCACCTCGGAAAGTCCGACGATAGTTACTTCCCGGGCGCAAATGACAATGCCTCAGGGATAGGGGTCATGCTGGAAGTGGCAAGAATTTTGGCAAACCGTCAGCAACAGCCCAAATTCAACATACTTTTCGCTGCCTGGACATCCGAAGAGGAGGGCCTCTACGGTTCCCGGTGGTTTACTGAAAACAGTCCCACCAGTGGGATCAAAGCGGTAATCAACATGGATACGGTCGGCAATGGGGATGTGCGTGCGTTTAGAATCTGGACGCAAAACCAGGACAACCCTCTCGTCGGTATCATCAAAGACGAAGGCGCCAAACAGGGCCTCAGCATCGATACGGAGGTGCTGGGCAACTCCCCTCCCCATACCAGCGATCACAGGTCTTTTGCCGAGGTCGGCATCCCTGCCGTTACCTTGCTCACCCCGGACTGGCTCGACAAAAACCACTCCGTTCAAGATACGCCTGCCATCGTGAATCCCGCCAAGCTGGGTAATGCAGTAAATCTAGTCATTGCGGTGATTGACAGATTGGCCTATTAGAGCGGGTAGTCATCGTGGTAACGGGCAAGGGAGCCGGCAAAAGCCGGCTCCCTGCTTGGATATGCCAGAAAATATTTATTTTAAAAAGGTTGACACGTACAGTTATATCGTGTACACTAAACAATAATTATTATGCATATAGACATACTAAGAAATGTGCGTGAAGCTAAGGAGGGATGTGCCAGGAACTGGATGGCAGGCTATGAGGCTTCGCCATATGCTGAAAGCCGCCTCGCGTCGAAGCCGGCTTCAGCGCACACATGCTAGCTAAAATAAGAGGAAGAATAACGAGAGGAGAGCAGGATCAACGATGAGCGACAACTGGGACTTTGCAACACTGGCGGTGCATGCCGGCCAGCAGCCCGACCCCACCACGGGCGCCAGGGCGGTGCCGATCTACCAGACGACATCTTACGTATTTCATGACGCCGATCACGCCGGGCGTTTGTTTGGACTGCAGGAGTTCGGCAACATCTACACCAGGATCATGAACCCCACCACCGACGTGTTCGAGCAGCGACTTGCCGCCCTGGAGGGCGGAGTCGGCGGCTTGGCCACCGCTTCCGGCCAGGCGGCCATCACCCTGTCGATTCTGAACATCGCCGGGGTGGGGGACGAGATCGTCTCCTCGAGCAACCTCTATGGGGGAACCTACAACCTGTTCTTTCACACCTTTCCCAAGATCGGACTGAACGCGAAATTCGTCGACCCCGAAGATCCCGAAAACTTCAGGGCGGCCAGCGGTCCAAAGACCAAGGCCTTCTACGTGGAGATGCTCGGCAACCCCAGGATCGACGTCCCCGACATGGAGGTTATTGCTAAAATCGCCCACGAGGTCGGCGTGCCCCTGATCGTAGACAACACCTTCGCCACCCCGTACCTCCACCAGCCGTTCAAGTATGGCGCCGACATCGTAATCCATTCGGCCACCAAGTTCATCGGCGGCCACGGCTCATCCATCGGCGGCATCATCGTCGACAGCGGCAAATTCGACTGGACAAACGGCAGATTCCCCGGCCTGGTGGAACCGGATCCCAGCTACCACGGGGTCAAGTTTGTGGAGACCTTCGGGAACCTGGCCTACATCCTCAAGGCGCGGGTGCAACTGCTGCGGGACCTCGGCCCCGCCCTCAGCCCCTTCAACGCCTTTCTGTTCCTGCAGGGCCTGGAATCCCTGCATCTCCGGATGGAGCGGCACAGTTCCAACGCCCAGGCGGTGGCCGAGTTCCTGAATTCCCATCCGGCGGCAAACTGGGTTTACTACCCCGGCTTGCCCGATAACAAGTACCACGAACTGGCCAAGAAGTACCTGCCGCGGGGCTACGGCGCCATCCTGGCCTTCGGGGTCAAGGGAGGCCGGGAGGCGGGACGCAAGATCGTGGACAACGTCAAGCTGTTCTCGCTGTTGGCGAACGTCGGCGACTCCAAGTCCCTGATCATTCACCCGGCTACCACCACCCACCAGCAGTTGACGCCGGAGCAGCAGCTCTCTTCCGGGGTCACCGAGGATATGGTAAGGCTCTCGGTGGGGGTCGAGGATATCAAGGACATCATCGCCGACCTGGAGCAGGCGTTGGCAATAGCGACGAAGTAGTAGTAAGAGTGGATCTGAAGGTTGCTACGGAATCCAAGGCCCCGTCGCTCCTGGAGATCAAAGACCTGAGAGAAGGGCGGCCAGGATCATCTGGCTTTCGGGACTGGCGAGGTCAGGAGGTTGCCGTTCAAATTTAAAATAGATGGTATCAAGAAACCGGATTCCAAAAATCTAAAAATCAAACAGGGGGATGGATAATGGCGAGAATAGCCGATAATTTAACTGATCTGATTGGAAATACCCCTCTGCTCAGGCTCCACAAAGTTACTGAAGGCCTGGAGGCGGAAGTGGTCGTCAAGCTGGAATCCTTTAACCCGGCGGGAAGCGTCAAGGACCGGATCGGCTACAGCATGATCAAGGACGCCGAGGATAAAGGCCTGATTAACAAGGACACGATCCTGATCGAACCGACCAGCGGCAACACTGGTATCGCCCTGGCTTTTGTGGCTGCTGCCAAGGGCTACCGGCTGATCCTGACCATGCCCGACACCATGAGCATTGAGCGCCGCAACTTGCTAAAAGCCTATGGGGCTGAACTGGTGCTGACCCCAGGGGCGGACGGGATGCCAGGGGCTATCCGCAAGGCCGAGGAACTGGCCGCCCAGACCCTCAACTCCTTTGTCCCGCAGCAGTTTAAAAACCCGGCCAATCCCGAAATTCACCGGGCGACCACGGCAGAGGAGATCTGGCGCGACACGGACGGCAAGGTGGACATCGTGGTCGGCGGCGTCGGCACCGGCGGTACCATCACCGGTGTCGCTGAGGTAATCAAGAAACGTAAGCCGGAATTCAAGGCAGTTGCCGTAGAACCTTTCGATTCCCCGGTGCTGTCCGGAGGCGCTCCCGGGCCCCACAAGATCCAGGGTATCGGCGCCGGGTTTGTGCCGGATGTCTTAAACCTCAACATTGTTGACGAGATCTTCAAGGTCAAGAACGAGGAGGCTTTTGAAACCGCCCGCCGTCTTACCCGCGAAGAGGGCCTGCTGGTGGGGATCTCCTCCGGGGCGGCTGCCTTCGCCGCCTTACAGTTGGCAAAACGCCCGGAGAACAAGGGCAAGCTGATCGTGGCGATACTTCCGGATACCGGTGAGCGCTACCTGAGCACGCCCCTGTTCCAGGAGCAATAAATGCGACAAGAAGTGGGAGAGAAATAACCATGCCGCCAAAAGAGCAGCTTCCCCCGTGGCCGTTTTAGGGCAGAAAACAGCCTCCCTCGGTGGCGGGGGCCGTTTTACTTGCTAAAATTCTCGCGGATCGGCGGAACGATACTCCCGGTCATAGCTTGATCAGTCGGTAGTTCCTGGAGCCCAGTCCGATCTGCTCACCGTAAGCCAATTGGTAATTCCAGTCGATGTCGTGATAGATCCCCCGGAACTTGTCGGCCCCCGGAGGCAGGTTGACAGCGGAGTTGGGCAGGGACGCCTGGGTGTTCACCAGGTCGACGCAGGCCTGATCGATGGCCACCGGATCGGTGCTCGCCAGGATGCCCACGTCCGGCACGATGGGCGCGTCGTTGTAGTTCCAGCAGTCACAGTTGGGGCTCACATCAACCACGAAGCTGATAAACCCGGCCTTGCCCTGTTTGTTTTTGAGCACGGCATAGACGTACTCCACTATCTTCTCCTGCAGGGTGGAGGACTCGCCCTTCCAACTGATCTCCACCGCGCCCTCAATGCAGGTGATGGTGCACTCGCCGCAGCCAATGCACTTCTCGGGGTCGATCCGCGCTGTCCCATCCACGGTGATCGCCCCGGCCGGGCACCACTCGGTACAGCGCCCGCAGGCGACACACTTCTCGGGATCCACTGCGGGCAGCACGTCCGAGTGCATGACCTGTTTCGCCGCCCGGGTGCCCAGGCCCATGCCGATGTTTTTCAACACCCCGCCAAAACCGGTCGCCTCGTGCCCCTTGAAGTGGGTCACGGCGATCAGGGCATCGGCCTGGTAGGCGGCGCTGGCCACCCTGGCCTCCTTGAAATGCTTCAAACCGATGGGTACTGTCACGTAATCGTGTCCCTTCAGGCCATCGGCGATCACCACCGGGGCGTCCACGGTGGCATAGGCGAAGCCGTTGGCCAGGGCCGTTTCCACGTGGTCGACGGCATTCGCCCGGCTCCCCACGTAGAGGGTGCCGGCGTCAGTCAGGAACGGTTTCCCCCCGGCTGACCTGATCCGGTCGACGATCTGGCGCACAAACTGGGGCCTGATAAAGGCGAGGTTGCCACGCTCGCCGAAGTGTAGCTTCACCGCCACCAGGTCCTGGGGCCTGATCAGGTCAGCCAACCCGGCCCGGTCAAACAGGCGCCCGACCTTGTCCAACAGGTTGTTCCCGCTCTTCGCCCGCACATCTGTAAAGAATACCTCTGCCGGCATGGTCTCACTCCCTAAACAAATTTATGGTTTTAGTTTATCACGTAGCTCCGGCTTTTACCAACCAGACCAAGACAGAAGCGGGGGTGATACACTGTTTCGATGCCTTGCTGGTTGCGCACTCATGCAACAAGCCGGATGCTTTTTCTTTTTCCAGGGGTGATTTTTGAAAAGCAAATAGAGGCTTCCGGAAATACACATCACATCAGGGAAACGTTCCCTTCGGCATCTTGATCTCCTAATCGTGATCGCCTATAATCAGATATAATAATAAGTATATAATAATATAACTAAAAGTTATTTATCCTAGTGCCAGACCTGACATCTGACCGGCCTGGCGGCTTTTTGGCGCACTGAATGCCGCGGATATTGCTTGAAAAATATAGTGATGGGAGTGGAGAAGAGTATGGCCGATTACCGTCAGATGTGGACCGACCTGGGGATGGATCTGGAGAAGCACGACCTGTTGTGCGAGGCGCTGCCGGAGGCCTTCGGGGAGATCTACCTGTCGCAGGAGCACCGCCCCGAGGGGATGAACTTCTTCTACTACGTGGTGTCGGAGATCCACGGCGTGCGCCCGGCGGAGCTGATCGAGCACCAGAAGCAGGGAGGCAAGGTGTTCGGCACCTTCTGCGTGTATGTGCCGGACGAGGTGATCTTCGCCGCCGGGGCGATCGCCACCGGCCTCTGCGGGGGTTCACAGTTCTGGGTGCCGGGCGGGGAGAAAGTGCTGCCGTCCAACACCTGCCCGCTGATCAAGGCCTCGGTGGGGGCGCGCCTCGACCGCACCTGTCCGTTCTTCCGTATCGCCGACATGTTCATCGGCGAGACCACCTGCGACGGCAAGAAGAAGGCCTGGGAGATCCTGAACCAGGACGTGCCGGTCTACGTGATGGACCTGCCCCAGATGAAGCGGGCCAAGGACGTGGCCGCCTGGGAGGACGAGATCAGGCTGCTGATCGCCAAGGTGGAGGAGTTCACCGGCAACAAGGTGACCCCGGAGGCACTGGCGGACGCCATCAGGCTGATCAACAGGAAGCGGGATGCTCTGGCCCGGCTGTACAGGACGCGGCAGAGTTCGCCGGTGCCGATCAGCGGTAAGGATGCCCTGCTGGTCACCCAGATCGCCTTCTATGACGACCCGACACGCGATGCCGCCATGGTCAACAAGCTGTGTGACGAACTGGAACAGCGGATCGCGGGCGGCGAGGGCGTGTTCCCGGCCAGCGCTCCCCGGATCATGATCACCGGCTCGCCGATGGCCATCCCCAACTGGAAGCTGCACCACATCGTGGAGACCGGTGGCGCCCCGGTGGTGGTGGAGGAGTCCTGTACCGGGGTGCGCTACTTCGAGCACCTGGTGGACGAGAGTCAGACGTCGCTGGACGGCCAGATCAGAGCCCTGGCCGAGCGCTACATGCAGATCAACTGTGCCTGCTTCACCCCCAACCCGGGCCGGATCGAGGACATCCTGCGCCTGGTCAAGGAATACCGGGTGGACGGCGTGATCGACTACAGCCTGCAGTTCTGCAACCTCTACACCATCGAGAGCTACCTGGTGCAGCAGGCCCTCAAAGAGGCCGGCATCCCGGTGCTGCACCTGGAGACCGATTACAGTGAGCAGGACTTCGAGCAAATCAGGACGCGGGTCGGAGCCTTCCTGGAGATGCTCGGGAAGTAAGAAGGTGGCACTGCGGCATGCCGCTGCCGCCGTACCCGTGCCGGGCACCCGGGCGAGGCGCCTGCAGCCAGACAGGTGGTTGTGACCTGTGAGGCCGAGAAGGCGCCAGGATTGAAGAGATTGTACCGCAGCCACGGCCTTACCCTGGAGGTGGGGACCGTGGCTGTCAGCGCGCCAGGAACCGGCTCGCTGTGATCAGATTGCGGCTGCTTCCGGACCACCGCGCCACTATCATTTATCTAACCGGCGGGGACTGGCGGCAGGGTTTCTTTGGCAAATGCGATAAAGGTCTTTTGCATGAGATCGGGCACCCGGTTCTTCCTGGTGATCAGATAGAGGGGGCGCCGGTTGGGGAAACCGGAGATCCGCACCGACGCCAGAGCGCCTGCCTGGAGCCGCGGCGCCGCCGCCAGCGAGGAGACCAGGGACACTCCCAGGCCTCCGGCGACCGCTTCCAGGACGGCGTCGTGGCTGCCCAGCTCCAGCCGGTACTCCAGCGTTGCCGGGTCGATGCCGCGCTCTTTCAGCCACTTCTCGAGGACAGCCCTAGTTCCCGAGCCTGGCTCCCGGACGACCATCTGCTCGGCGCAGAACTCATCCAGGCTGACTGTCTCCCGTCCCTCCCAGCGGTGCCCCCGTGGTATCACCACCACCAGTTCGTCGCTGTAGATCGGTTCGTGCTGCAGGTTCGGGTTGCTCATCCGCACTCCGATCACCCCGACCGCGATCTCCCCGGCCAGGACGTGGCGGGCCACTTCCCTGCTGTCGCTGATCTCCAGGCTGACCCTAACCTCGGGGTAGCGCTGCTGAAAGGCGCCCAGCAGCCGGGGCAGTATATATTCGCCGGGAATGGTGCTCGCCTCCAGCAGCAGTTCGCCCTGAACGGCGTTGCCCAGCTCCCGCACCTCAGCCAGGCTCCGGTCAACTGCCAGCAGGATGCGCTGGCCTTGCTGGTAGACGACCCTTCCAGCGGCGGTGAGTTCCGGCTTCCGTCCCCGGCGGTTCAACAGCGGCGCCCCGTAATAGTCCTCCAGTGCCTGCAGTTGCTTGCTTACCGCCGGCTGCGAGATCTCCAGCGACCTGGCCGCGGCGGTCAGGCTTTTTTTATCAACGACGGTGATCAGGGTTTTCAGCCAACTCAGGTTCATGGCGTGTCACCAACTTTCTATATCCCGTGGCGGATTGCATGCAACTATTATCACAGAAAATCGAAGGTTTGGCTATACCTGGACGACCTGCCCTGTCCAAACTCCGGCCTGCACAGCCTTTCCTCCGCATCCGGGCTAACGCCCGGCCTGAAGAATGCGGAGCACAGGTCCCAATCCTGACCGGTTTCGCATGCGCCGGTCGCCTCCTGCATAAATTGAAAAGAGGGACATACTCGAAGTTCGCCGGCACACCGGGAATGCGGAGCACAGGGAACGTCGAGGGGGGGTCGGGGTTGCAGAGACTAAAAACCTTGTGGCTGGCTGGGTTGGTTTGCCTGGTAATCATTCTCGGCGGCGCCGGTTTCTTTGTCTACCGGGCGGTGTCCAAGGTGGATCCGGCATTGCTGATCACGGAGACCATGGCCAAGGCCCAGCAGTCCCGAAGCTTCCGCTACCAGGTCCAGTCAGATTACAGCATCGGTTCGGAGAAGCGGTCATGGACGCAGGTTGAGGGCGAGAAGGCGGATACCAGTTATCATTTCAAGGGAACGATCCTGGGCACACCGGTGGAGATCTACCAGATCGGCAGCCGGAGCTATACCCTCGATCCGGTCAACAAGAAGTGGTACGTCCTCGACGGCGCCGATCTCACCCGCCAGCAGATCTATTATGCGGAGATCGACCCCCTGGCCAACTTCAAGTTCAAGGTGATCCAGAATCCCAGGCTGGTGGGCACGGAAAAGGTCAACAACAGGAACTGCTGGGTGGTGGAATTTCAGCCGGAAGTGGACAGTCAGTACCTGGAGATGTGGTGGCAGAACTACACCTACCGCCTGTGGGTGGAGAAGAGGGGGCACACCCTCGCCAAGGGTCTGGTGACGGCGGAGAACAAGAACAGCCCCGGCACCTGGCTCACCATGACTGTT